>Ga0190367_1000025_pt1 | contig 116137 bp, 124 predicted proteins | sample 4872181011_MG_FD_171838 | JGI IMG/M metagenome (GOLD analysis project Ga0190367, IMG submission 171838) | Hydrothermal vent microbial mat bacterial communities from Southern Trench, Guaymas Basin, Mexico - 4872-18-10-11_MG | ecosystem: Environmental > Aquatic > Marine > Hydrothermal vents >...
GTATATAATCTTGATCAGGTTTATATTTTTTACATTTTCTATATTTGTAGATTGAATGGCTGTTGAAATATATCCGTTATAATATATATAGGATAATATAGTAAGTAATATTAATCTTGTATTCTCATTTTTAAAGTTATTTATCATAAAAATTAATTAAATATTACATTAAAAATTTAAAAATTTTTAACTGTATAAATAAACAAATTATTTAAATAAAAACAACCTGATGGCTTTACCGGTGCTGATATCGAGGCAGTATGTAGAGAGGCTGCCATGAATGCATTAAGAGAAGCAAGGGCTAAGGGCAAAGAGGTGAAGGAAGTTAAGAAGAAGCATTTCGAAGAGGCAATTAAAAAAGTTAAAGAGAGTGTGGAGAGGAGGAAGTGATGTTAAATAATTTTATAATTTTTACCTATGAGTAGGGAAATATTTTTAAATTATTTCCCTGTATAATATACTACATATGGAGGTATATAAGCTAAGAGAGGTCGTAAAAGATTATTATGAAAAAGAAATTCCGGAAATTATAGAACGTGAAATAAAGGTATCTTTACCTGAGAATATAGATAGATGTGTTGTTCTAATTGGTCCGCGAAGAGCAGGAAAAACATATTATTTATTTCAACAAATGAGTAAATTAAAAAAGAATGAAAGAATATACATAAATTTTGAAGATTTCAGGTTTGAAAACGAAAATTATAAAGTGATTTTAGAGATAGTTGATCAATTTTTTCAATTAACGGGTTGTGAAAAGCCCATTTTATTTCTTGATGAGATTCAAAACATAAAAGATTGGGAAATTGCGGTAAGAAATTTAATTGATCAAAGATATAAGATATTTATTACTGGTTCTAACTCTAAATTGTTAAGTAGAGAAATATCTACCTCATTAAGAGGAAGAAGTTTGAATTATTATATTTTTCCGTTTTCTTTTTTAGAATTTTTGAAAGTTAAAAAAATGAAAGTGAATAAATTTATTAGCAGTAAAGATAAAAATATGATATTGCGGTATTTGGAAGAATATCTAGAATTTGGAGGATATCCCGAGGTTGTATTAAGTGAAGAAAAAGAAAATAAGGAGAGAATCTTAAAAGAAATATGGGACTTAACAATCTTAAAAGATATAGTAGAAAGATACGGATTCAAGAATATAAAAATATTGAGGTTATTAATTAAAGCAATAATAGAATCAAAGGAATTGTCCATTCATAAATTCTATAATTTTTTGAAATCTATGAATATTCGAGTTAGTAAAAATACTCTTTATGAATACTTACAGGCATTAAGTGATGTGATGATAGTTTTTCCGGTTCATAACTATGCACCCACATATAAAGATGTAGAGAGAAGCATTCCTAAAATGTATTTGGTGGATAATGGGTTATATCTGCATTCTAAAGACATAGGAAGAAAAATGGAAAATGTTGTGTTTGTGCATTTAAAAAGACAGGAGAATTATGCACCTTTGCAAGAAATATATTATTATAAAACGAAAAATAATAAAGAAATAGATTTTGTAGTCAAAAATGGCAATAATATTGAAATTATAGAGGTATGTTATGTATTTGATGAAGAACACAAAAGAAAATTAATTTGTGCAATGGAAGAACTTAATTTAGAAGAATGTGTGTGTATTACTTGGGATGAGGAAGAAAAAATAGAAGAAAAAAACAAAAAAATACTTCTTATTCCTTTATGGAAGTGGCTAATCTCAGTAAAGTAAATAAGAAATAAAAGTAAGAAGAAAACCTTCGAGGAGGCTATTAAAAAGATTAAGGAGAGTGTGGAGAGGAGGAAGTAAGGGTTTTACTTTACTCTGCGATTATTTTTTCTATTCTCTTCCTGTACTCAGGCACTTCTATGAATTCCTTTATTAATTCCTTAGCATCTTTTTTGTTCCGAGAACCCTTGCATTGCGTAGCACTATGCTTTTCAATGAAAATTGTTAAAACACAGTCTTCCTTCTTCACGCTGAAGTTTATGTTTTTCTCGAAATTTTTGAGGACAGCCTCGATATCTTCCTTTTCAAACGTTGAAGGGATTTCCGAACCGGAAAATTTTAAATTCTGCTCTCTGTAAGTCATAAAGATTCTCAGTTCGTTTTCATCAAGAATCTTTTTCGCTTCACTAACCTCCATCTTTAGAGGTGTAGGATCAACAACCAGCGCCTTTCCTCCATATCTCAACACTCTGTAAATTTCCTCGAAGAAAAAATCTGGACATCTTAGTCCGTGCAAAACACCTGTTGATACAATATAATCGAAGTAATTTTCCTTAAACGGTAGGCGGTACGCATCTGCTGCCACAAATCTCGCTTTATCTTTCGTGTATTTTTTAAAATACTTCGAAAATTCGAGCGTGCAATCTATTCCAATGTACGTACCCTCGACTAATCTCGAAATTTCATAAAGCAGCATTCCGTGAGCGGTTCCTATGTCAAGTAATTTTATTTCCCTCTTCGGATTTTTTCCAATATCTTCTGCAATCCTTTTTGCTATTCTACGATAAAAATCCTTTCCCGCGTACTCACATATTTTCACATATGTTTTGACGTGCTCTTCGGGAATTCTTTCCCATGATTTCATATCAAGATAATATCCATTAAATTTCATGTATTATCTCCTCTAAAGAATACTCCTCTCCTTTTTCCATATTTCTTAAAATATTATTGATTTTTTCTTTTATTTTCTCCATATCTTCTTTAATTGCGTATTGGATCTTAGGCATGATTTCACTTTATTTATACATCCTATACATACTTTAAACTATTTATACTTTAAAAAGCTTTGAGAAATAAAGGCATTGTCCAATAATCTTCTATTTGTTAAGCGGAAAAGCAGCCTTTTAAAGAAGTGCATGAGAGAAAGCTAACCTTGTAGAGCCAATGCGATTACCGCTATAAGTGCTATTTGCGCGTTAAATTTCCGCTTAACAATAAGGAATTATCGGACAATGCCAGAGATAAAAAGCATTTTGATGAAGCAATTAAAAAAATTAAGGGGAGTATGAAGAATGTGAGGTAATATTAAACAAACCCTTTAATTTTTCTTTTATTTCTTCAATTTTGGTAGAGGTTAATTTTCCTATTGTTTTATAGATTAAACTTTTTTCAACAGTATATATAGAATGAAGATGTATAAAACTTTCTTTTTTTATTTTACCTTCTTTCAAACTACTTTGGTTAATTTTAATCTCATATTTACTTATTTGACTTTTAGAACTTATTTTACACACAATAACATCCTTCTTAGAAACATCTGCTAATATCATTACAGGTCTTAATTTATAAGATTCATATGAAGAATATATTAACTTCAAAACAACTATGTCTCCCATGTTATATCTCAAATAGTTCCTCTGCATCTTCCCCTTCCTTATATAATCTTTCATGAGAATATCTTTTCAAAGATGACGATTCTAAAAATTCTATTTTCTCTAATACTTCTTTTATTAAATATTTTATTTCCTCTATATCCTCTTTAGTTGCATACCTTACAGAAGGCATTATCACCACCTTATAAGAATATAATAACTTTGAACTTTAAAAATGTTGTTTGATAATAAGAGACACTTTAGACGAGTAATTAAGAAGGGTAATGAGAGTATGAAGAAAAGGAAGTAATTTTCTTAATATTTTAAAATCTGAAAGATTATGGTATATTTATATACCTATAATGTGTGGTGATTGCATGTATATAACCTATGACAAAGAAAACGATGTACTTTACATAAAGTACAAAGAGGGAAAAATAATGGAAAGTGAAGAAATAAGTGAAGGCATTATTGTTGATTATGATGAAAAAGGAGAAATTATAGGAATAGAGATTTTAAACTTTAAAGAGAGAAGTGATTTTAACTTAAAAGAATTTATTTTGTCTGAGGGTAAGAACATCTCAGTGATTCTATGAAAATAATATTTACTAAGCATGCTTTGGAAAGAATGAAGGAAAGAGATATAGGATTTAAGGAAGTTAAGAGTACTTTGAAAAATCCTGATAAAATTGCTAATAATAGATATATCAAGAAAATAGATTCTTATGTGTTGATTGTAGTAGTTAATGAGGAGAGTAAAGGAGTCATCAAGATTGTTACAGTATTCAAAAGTTCTAAAATAAGTAAGTATTTATAGTAAGATTTTTAAGAGAAGCCAGGGCTAAAGGTAAGGAAGTGGAGGAAGTCAAGAAAAAACACTTTGAAGAAGCAATTAAGAAGATTAAGGAGAGTGTGGAGAGGAGGAAGTGATATTAAATAATTTTATAATTTTTACCTATAAATAGGGAAATATTTTTAAATTATTTCCCTATATATTGACAGTAAAGATAAGAGAAAAAAATTTGGAGATTATTCAGAAGTTGTGTCAAATAAAAGAACACAAAAAAGCCAATCATAGCAGTTAACCCCTTGAATATGGCTATACTTTCCGTTAACCAAATTTCTCAAAATATATTATTGGGCAATACATGGAAATGACTAATTATGTGTTAAGAAAATATATATTTTTGATGTAATTATAATATAATATTTATCCAAATTATGTTCAAAGCAGGTGATGAATGTGACAGATGAAGAAGCAAACATGGCAATGAGTAAAAGCATTACTATTACGACATTGAGTTTTTTGATAAACATACCTAGAGCAGAACTTGAAGAGAAGTTAAAGAACAACGAGTACATAGATGAGTTTGAGATAGAGGAATTGGATGATAAAGATATTAGGAAAGATGTATTTATCATTTTTAAAAATCCCGTGGATATCAGATATCTTCCAAATGTAATTAGCGAGATTCTTGGTTATCGATAAATTAAGGGGATGAAATAATGGTATTAGAAGCAAGAGTGAAAAATATAAATTTAAATACTTTTTATGAGTGTGCCATAATCTCAAAAAGTCTTGCAAGAAAATTAAATGTGAGAGAGGGAGACAGGATAAAGGTCAGGAAGAGATTTTCTGAGAAGGTATATATTGTGGATATAGACAATGATAATGAGATTGTAAAGGATGATCAAATAGGTATACCTAAAAAGTACTCATCTTTTAAGGATAATGATGTTGTGATGTTGAGAGTCACCAATCCCCCAAAATCAAAAGAAATAATAAAAAAGAAAATTGAGGGGTATGAACTTTCTAAGAGAGATATTAGATTGCTTATAAGTGATGTATATCATAGGAGATTGTCTAATATTGAGATAGCATCATATCTTACAGCTGTTAAAATAAATGGAATGACAATAAAGGAGATTTATTATGTGACTCAAGAGATGTATAAATATGGAGATATCATCTCATGGCCCTGGCATTGGAAAATTGTGGACAAACATTCCATAGGAGGTATTCCTGGCAATAGAACAACGCCAATTGTAGTTAGCATAGTTGCAGCAGCAGGATTAAAAATTCCAAAAACATCAAGCAGAAGCATTACATCACCTGCTGGTACGGCAGATACTATAGAGGTATTGGCGGATGTATGCTTCTCTATTGATGAAATAAAGAGAATTGTTAGCAAAACTAATGGATGTATGGTATGGGGCGGGGCTTTAGATTTGGCTCCAGTTGATGATATATTTATTCAAATAGAGAAACCTTTGAATTTGGATCCTGAAGGACAAGTAATTGCATCTATACTCTCAAAGAAGAAATCTGTAGGAAGCAAATATGTGCTTATAGACATACCTTACGGAGATGAGGCAAAGATAGAGGAATTTAATAAAGCAAAAATTTTGGCAGATAAGTTCAAGATAGTAGGTGCATATTTGGGTATGAGAGTTGAAAGCATAATTACAAAAGGATCATCTCCTATAGGAAGCGGAGTAGGGCCTGTATTGGAGATGATAGATGTACTTAATGTACTTTATGGAAAGGGGTCTCGTGATTTAAGAGAAAAATCTTTAGAAATGGCGGGGATATTGTTAAATATTGCAGGCAAAGGAGATTACAACACTGCAAAATACATATTAGAGAGTGGAAAAGCATTCAAAAAATTTAAGGAGATAATAGAAGCGCAAAATGGTAGCGTTAATAAATCTCTTATAGATATGCTTGGGAGACATACTTACGAGGTCAAGGCATCTCAGGATGGGATAGTAGAGAAGATAAGCAATTCCTCTATTGCTGAGATTGCTAAAAGGGCAGGTGCTCCATCATTCAAAGGTGCTGGCGTATGGTTGTTCAAGAGAGTTGGTGATAAAGTTAAAAAAGGGGAGACATTATTTAAGATATATGCTGAAAGCGAGAGAAAATTAGATTATGCGCTTGATGTGGTGAAAGAGAACCCACCATTTTTGCTAAGCAAAAAGGATAGTTTTATTGTGATGGAGAGGTGATAAAACATGGAGCTATGGAAAAGCATAGAACCTCTTGCTGGGAAGGATGTTGTAAATGTAATTATTGAGATATCAAAGGGCAGTAAAAACAAATATGAGTTGGATAAGAAAACAGGATTAATAAAGCTCGATAGAGTTTTATATAGTGCTATGCACTATCCTTTAGATTATGGTCTCATACCAAAGACATATTGTGAGGATGGGGATCCATTGGACATTTTGGTAATCTCAACGGAATCTCTTCTTCCAGGCGTATTGGTAGAGGCAAGAGTAATAGGAGCTATGAGGATGATAGACAGTGGGGAACAGGATGATAAGCTTATAGGAGTAGTGGCAGAGGATCCACGATTGAATCATATAAATGACATAGAAGATGTTGGTGAGCATACATTAAAAGAAATAAGGCATTTCTTTGAGCATTATAAGGATCTTCAGGGTAAAAAGGTTGAGGTTAAAGAATTTCTCGGCAAACAACAGGCTTTAAAAATACTTAAGGATAGCATTTCCCTTTATAATCAAAAATTTAAATAACTTCTTTTTAAATTTTAGATGCAAAAATTGTTCTATGGAAAAGGACAAGGAGATATATGTTCCGGATACCTCAGCATTGATAAATCATGTGGTTAGCAGATTAATAGAGGAGGGAAGTATAAAGGAAGGTGTTATAATCATACCTAAATTTGTCCTTTCTGAGTTGGAAAATCAAGCAAATAAAGGCAGAGATATAGGATATTTGGGATTAGAGGAGATAAAGAAGCTAAAGCAATTTGAAAAAGAAGGAAAAGGCATTGAGGTTACTTTTGAGGGAAGATTGCCTACTCTTGAGGAGATCCAACTCTCAAAATCCGGTAGGATAGATTTTCTTATTAGGGAGATTGCATATGAAAAGGGAGCAACGCTGATAACCTCTGATTATGTTCAGGCAAAGGTAGCTGAAGCAATGGCTATGAACGTGATATATATTGAAAAGAAAATACCTCTCGAGAAATTGCCTTTTGAAAGATTTTTTGATGAAAACACAACATCTGTGCATTTAAAGGAAGGATGTAAACCTATGGCAAAAAAAGGAAGACCAGGAAACATGAGATTGGTTGAGATTGGTGATGAGGTATTAACAAGAGAATATCTTGAAAAACTAATTTCTGATATCTTGGATTATGTTAGGATAGATGATGAGAGTCATGTTGAGATAAGCAAATTTGATGCTACTGTAGTACAGCTAAGAGAATACCGCATAGCCATTACAAGACCACATTTCTCAGATGGCATAGAAGTAACCATTGTCAAACCTACAATTAAATTGACATTAGATGACTATAAATTGAAGGACAAGTTGATAGAGAGATTAAGAACAAAGGCAGAGGGCATATTAATAGCTGGTCCTCCTGGTCATGGAAAAACAACATTTGCTCAGGCATTGGCAGAGTATTATCTCAGCTTGAACAGAGTTGTTAAGACAATGGAGCACCCACGTGATCTAAATCTTCCAAAGGAAATAACCCAATATGCTCCGCTTGATGGAAAGATGGAGAATACAGCAGATATCCTTTTGCTTGTGAGACCTGACAATGTGATATATGATGAGGTTAGGAAAACTGCAGATTTCAAAATATTTGCGGATATGAGAATGGCAGGTATTGGGATGATAGGAGTGGTACATGCCTCGAATCCCATAGAGGCAGTGCAGAGGTTTATAGGAAGGGTTGATCTTGGACTTATACCTCAGATTGTGGATACCGTGATATTTATCCACTCAGGTGAGATCAAGAGAGTATATACTCTCTCATTAACTGTAAGAACGCCCACAGGGATGATTGATGATGATCTCGCGCGTCCTATTATAGAGGTTAGGGATTTCGAGACAAATGAGTTGAAATATGAGATTTACACATATGGAGAGCAAACCGTTGTGATGCCAGTAGAGAATGTGCCAAATGAGAAGCAGGAATCTGCTATAGAGAATCTGGCAAAGGAGATGATATTGAAAGAGGTTAGAAAATTTGCTAAGAATCCAGAGATTTCTATCATAGATAAAAACAGGGTTGTTGTTAAAGTGGATGAGAAAGATATTGCTAAACTAATAGGCAGGAAAGGCAAAACAATTAGCAATATAGAGGAGAAGTTAGGCTTGAAGATAAATGTTGAACCCAAAACTGGCACTCTTAAAGATGAAATAGATTATGATTTAGAAGAGAAGGGAGCTTACATAGTGATATATGTGGATGATAAATTAAAATGTAAAACAGTCGATATATACAGTGATGGTGAGTACTTGCTCTCACCAACTGTAAGTAAAAAAGGATATATAAAGATAAAGAAGAAATCTGAGCTGGGAAAGAAACTTCTCAGTGCATGGCTCAAAGGCACATTAAAACTTTATGCTTAATTTTAGAGTTTTTAGGTAGTTTGTAGATTTTGGCATTGTCCAATAATTTTTGATGAGGATTTGTTAACGAGAAAATTCGTTCTTACAATCGCATTAGCTCTACAAAGTTTGCTGCTCTAATGGGCTTCTTTAAGAGGTTATCTTTTAACAAGGAATTATACCCAGTCAATGAGCAGCAGTAAAGCAGCTAACCTTTTGAAGAGGTTAGCATGCTACAAAACCTGTAGTAATAGCGATTTCTTCCAATTAACAAAATCATTTAAAATGGTTAACGGGAAGCATAGCCCTATTCAAAGGGTTAACTGCTCTTATGCACTTCTTTGAGAGGTACGTTTCCGCTTAACAAATAGAGAATTATTGGACAATGCTCACATCTTTGGTAATAGTCAAAATTTTTTATTTTTTGAAATACCATAATCTAAATATGGTGGAGCGATTTGTATTGAGATATCATTTAAAAGCGCGGAAAGGTTGGGTGTGTATAGATAGAGATATAGAAGATCTCCTTAATAAGATAAAGACCACAAATAAAGAGAGCGGTATTATCCACATATTTGCTAAGGGATCAACAGGATCTGTTATATTGATAGAGGATGATCCAAATCTCCTACATGATTTGTTTGATATACTTGATAAGATAGCACCTTTTGATAGAGATTACAAACATCACATGACATGGCATGATGATAATGGTGCAAGCCATATAAGGGCAACTCTCTTGGGTCAAGAAATCTCGATACCATATGAGGAGGGAAGATTACTCAAAGGCACATGGCAAAATATCATTCTCATAAATCATGATACAAGAGATAGAGAAAGGGAAATAATAGTGACGATATTGTAGTGTCATTGAGTGATTTCTTTTAATGCCCTTACATCTACGATCCAATATTTTTGCGATGAGATGATGATTGGATTGATTTCCATTTCTAAAAGATTTTCTTCCTTGTATATCTTATACAATTTGAGTATAACATCAGCTAATTTATCTATGTCATACTTTATATCGCGGAATTTGTTTTTAGCCAAGAAAAATCCATACTTTGTTGATAATATTAAGTCTTTGATGCCTTCTTTATTTAGCGGAAGAAGCCTAAATGCAACGTCTTTTTCTAATTCGATATCTATCCCGCCTTTTCCAAAAGATACCACATTACCATATAGATGATCCTTCTTAAATGAAATGTAGAACTCGCGACCTTTAACTTCTTTCTCTATATATACCTCTTCAGCCTTAGTGATTATCTCTTTATATTTATTTATTAAATCCTCAAGAGAATATACATTAAGATAAATGAGCCCATGTTCTGTTTTATGCGAATATTTTCGTGAGAAACCTTTTATAACAAAGGGTGGCGTATTGTTATCAAAAAAGTTTTTTATGTCCTCTATTGAGGATATTTTCTTTCGTGGCACAATATTTAATCCCTCTTCCAAAAATCTATCTTCCAAATCATTCAATGAGAGAAGTTTTACCAGCACCATTGTTTTCACTCCTACATATTTAACTTTCTTTGAATTTGTCTTAACATGTCTATGATAAGATCATTTTGAGTTTTTATTGTTCGTAATTCATATATAACATCTTCCAATGATGGATTCTGGATGGTTTCTTTTTCAGCATTCTTCGTATTCTCTTCAAATGAAAAGGGATATAATGCTTCAGGGATATTTTTCTCAGGATTCTCAAATTTTTCTGGAGGATTTTCATTAAATGGAGGAGGATAAAATAATCCTTTTTCCTGTTCTGGAGAATAAGGTTGTTTTTGATTAAGATTACTGACATCTTTAGGATAACTACTCTCATTTCTTTCTTCATTCGGATTAATATCTTCATTAATGTTTTTTCCCATTAAAAAGTTTTTACTTGCCTCTAACATCAATTCGCTTTGCGTTTTTTTCTTTTTTAAGAAATCAAAAACACCCATAAAAATATATATTCAACCTTGATACTATATATAATTTGTATAAAGGTGAGAGATTATGAGAAAATTTAAGGGACTAAGCGCAGCTATTGCTGTTGTCATTACCATTGTTGTGTTATTAATAATTGCATTAGCGGTTATTGGAGTTTCAACAGGTGCTATTGGTAAGCTTGGAGGTGTAATCTCACATACTCCTGGGGAAGAGGAGATATCATCAACAGTATGTTCATCTCAGATTACTCAAGAGCTTTGTGAGAAATTTGAGAATTGTGAATGGGTTGATGGTAAATGTGTTCCAAGAGAATAGCATACTCTAAACTTGATATGACTTTAACTCCAAGAAATCTCGGTTTAGCAGGAGGTATTCTTTGGGGCTTATGCTTATTTATAACAACTTTGATTTCCATGTTTACAGGATATGCTATGGAATTTTTAAGCATGAAATCTTTTGATAATTTGGTTAAGAGAATGTGTAGCCTGATAAGAGGCATCTTGAAGCATCTAACCTTAAATTTCTTTAATGAGAACTGGTTAATGGAAGGGATACCTTCTCGATGAGCCATAGGAGAGCAGCTAACCTTAAGTGGGTAGCATACTCAAAGAGCTTTGATAATAGCACCATCTTCCCGTTAACCATATTATCAAAAAATTGTTGAGGAGAGGCATGCATCTTTAAAAGAGCATGTTACAGCAGCTAATCTTTTGAGCGGTTTTGAAGCAGAGCTATCCTTTTTCAAGGCGAGTTACAATGCTGTAAAGCCTGGGAGAGGGCGATTCTTTTCGCGTTAACTAAAAAATAAAAAATGGTTAACGGGAAGGATAACCTATTCATTCAGCATATTAGAGCAGCTAACCTTTTTGAAAGGTTAGCATGCTGCAAGACCTTGGCGAAAGTGATATCTTCCCGTTAACCAAATTTTTATTAAATCTTTTATTGGTTAACGGGAGACATACCTTATCAAAACACGTATTACAGCAGCTAACCTTCGAAAGGGGTTAGTGAGCAGCTAACCTTTTGAGCGGTTAGCATGCTGCAATGTGCTTTGGAAAGCGATTCTCTCGCGTTAACCATGACCTTAAAAATAAATCAGGTTCATGAGAGGGAGGTTAATTATTTAAATAATTCATTTTCAATAAAATATAAACTTATGGAGATATCAATGACTTATTTTTTATCTTTGTTGAGCAGTTTTTTGCTTTTTTTGATGCTTATCTTTTCGGGTATAAAAGCAGATAAGAAAAAGGAAATCAGAAAACTCATAATTTCTATTCTTATAACTATGTTGGTAGTATATACATTGAAGTTCTCATTGAGATTTGAAAGGCCTGGAACGGATATTTTATTATTTAAATTTGATAAGTATTCTTTTCCAAGTACTCATGCAGCTCTTAGCGGAGTTCTTGGATTATATATCTCTACATTATGGTCAATTATTTTAGCAATAATAATAGGCTTGTTAAGATGCTATCTCAAGGCGCATTATTTGATGGATATTATTGGAGGATGGATTATAAGCTTAGTGATTTATTGTATAGCATTCCGTAAACAAGAAATCATTTCAAAATCAAAAAAACTTAAGAAGATATTATTAAGAAAAATTCTTCATGTGATTTTTGGTAGTGGAGTGTTGATTTCAGGAATTCTCTTCTATGATTATTTTCTTTATATAGGCATAGCGATAATAGCGCTATATTTAGCGTTTGTTCATACTCCTATCGGAAGAAAGATATATTTAAAAGTTAAGCGTCCTGATAAAACCTGGATTGATGTTCTTTCTCCTGTATACATTGTTTTGGGAGCCATGATTTCATATTTATTATACCTGGAGCATATATTTTATATCTCTCTTATATTTGTGGCTTATATTGATGCATTTACATCTGTTATTGGAAATATATTTCCTTATCTTAGATTGCCAAATAAGAGACATCTTACAGGAACAATAATAGGTAGCATGATAGCATATATTATAGTCTCTTGGTTTTCATCAGAGATATATGGATTTATAAGCTCACTATCTTTTTTTGTATATGAGGTTGTTTTTCCAAGTTATAAAAAAATAAATGATAATTTATTTATTCCTGTTTGGATTGGGTTATGGCTTATGATACTTGAGAGGTTGATATTATGAGATATAAGGTTTTAAGTTTAATATCTGGAGAATTGGACTCTCCTATTGCTGCATATTTATTAGCGAGAAGAGGATTTAAGGTTGATCTCTTACATTTTGATGCGGAATCATATAATGAAGGAATCTTGCTTTATAAAACCACAAGAATATTTGAGAGATTTAAGAAAAATAATATTGTTAAAAGATTATATGTGGTGCATCAAAAATACCTCCTTGATATATTGACAAAAGAGGTTCCACCAAATCTACTTATAGTGGTGTGGAGAAGGTTTATGGTTAGAATTGCAGAAAGGATTGCAAAAAGATATGGATATGATTTCTTAGCCACAGGAGATTCGATAGGTCAAGTAGCAAGTCAAACAATCTATAACATGTACGTGATAGATCAAACAACTGAAATGCACATTTTAAAGCCGCTATTATTATGGAACAAAAAAGATATAATAAAAATGAATCACAAATTAGGGATATACGATATTACCTCTATAACGAGTTCGTGTCTTCTTGGCATTCCCCTTAAGTCTAAAACATGCACAAAGCTAAGCGAGATATTAAAGATAGAGGAGAAATTGAATGTTGAAGAACTTGTAGATAAATATAAGGAAAATTTAGAGATATTAGAATAACTCAACATCAAGTGTGAAATCTTCTCCGGTGTTCAATTCTGGAGGAAGAAGATCAGTGTCTATTATAGCAGCAACTTTATATGCATCTGATAATTTTCTACCTTTTAATCTATCCAAGAAATTGATTCCTTCATTCCATCCAAAATAGCAAGTGATTAGATATTCATTATTTTTGATATTTGTCATCCACACTTTATTCTCACTCACGGCAATAAATGTTTCATTCTTAATTTGAGAGATATTGACATCATAAATATAGCTATCGCTAGGAGATAACAAAGAGGTGTTGAAATATAAAACATATCCTCTAAAACCATCATAGTTTATATAAGAACTCAAATTACTTACAACCAATATATATTTATCTTTATCCGGCACAGAGGATAAATCATATGTTGATGGAATATAGGCAATACCATAAAACTCATTTCCTACTAATCTTCCATTTGTATAATTACACAACTTAAAGGATGAAAGTATGTTTTCATATGAATTTATGGTTATGTAAGGATCCTCAAAATTCTCTATTGAGAAATAGGCACATAGCATTTTTTCCAAATTGTATCCCTGCTGATTTATTTTATCTACTATAACATATGAAATATTAAAGCATGCTTTTATTATATCGTATGAGTGCATGGATATTGAGTAATTATTTATCTCCACATCCAAAACAATGTTTTTAAGTGATGCTATCATCTTATACTTTGATAGCCACTCTGTGATCGTGCTGTTAATCATAAAATCATTTTTGAATCCATCATAATCCCCATAAATAGATAAATTAAATAATATGTCTTCTGTGTTATTATAAAACCTACCTTCATAGGTCTCATTATTTATAAGCTCAACTAATGCTCTCTTTAATGCTACCTCAACACTTCTCGGAAAATCACGCTCTAAACATTTTTTTATTTCCTTTAAGGTATTTCCTCTATAAAAACTTGATGTGGTGCTCTCAACATATTTCATTTTGATTGATAGGTTATAGGTCAAATATACAAGCATTATAGATATTGCGATGATAGTAAATAGAGTATACCCTAATCCTTTTTTCTTATTAGTTTTTACCATACTGTCACCTCCAATCTAACAGGACCATGGAGATAAGGTATATTACCTATACTTGCTGTTTCATTTTTTATTTCAGTGGCATTGATATATCCTCCAAGAACTGCACGTAATCTTTGAATGGCATCATTTATTGCTTCCTCTTTTGAAGGTAATACATTGCCATATCCAACATGTGATGGTATTAAAATAGTATACTCAAATGAACTTTCTGGAAGATAATCACAACCTGAACATGAATCCTCCATTCTAATATAGTTATCTACAGATACATCGAAGTTGACTGGATCAATGTAAATAGTGGAGGGAATGCCTCGTGGAAGATGAGAGCTGAAAACCCGAGTTGTAGGTATTGCGCTGCTCCACACATCAACATCAATAGTATAACTGAAAAGCTGGGCAACATGTAGGAATGTGGAAAGCAAAGTATTATCATTGAAATTTATGGTATATGTTTTTGGATTTTCTTTATTACCTCCTAAGAGATTGGAGATTGTTATGTCTATTTTTCCATAATAGAGGGAGGTTTCATTGTAGGTATAATTTAAGAATACATATGTTGATCCATATGGATCATTCTCTGGATCAGAATATATCTCAGTATATCCATCTCCAGTAAAGTCATCTCCATATGTATTGGCATATACCACTATATAATTTGTACCTTGCTGGGATACAGGTGTTAAATCATAATAGAGATCCATATTTTTTGATGGATGTATAATTTCATCAATTAGATTTCCATTCACATATACTCTTACATCCCAATTATACCACTGCCAATCTTCCCATGACCACCACCACCCTACATCCTCTATATCTCTTAAGGAAAGATGAAAGGTTACATTATTGATATGCGAATTTAAAGGTATATAATATTCCATTGTAGCCCATACGCCTGTTTTTCTATTTAGTGTTTCATTAGAAAGAACATCCTCATAATACACATACTTTTCAACATTTTTCTTTTCCTCATAAAATGAATCATCACTATATGTTATTTCGATTCTGCTACCAGGATGTACATGTGCATTATACTGCGGATTTTTAAATCTTAGTGTCAAGGTGTTCCATCCATGGTGAATATGAGGTTTTAGATCCACATATCCAAACATTGCTCTTCCTGTTGCTGCTAATTCATTCCACAACCAAACAATATCATCTTTTATATTAACTCCATTGATTGATACTGCATTAAGATCACTTGAGCTTCTTCCTTTATGGATTGAGATATAGAATATTGCTGATGATAAATTTTCAGGATACTGCTCATAATAAAATTTCTTTGTTATTGTTAACCATCCTCCTTCATTTCCTGCCCCTTCTGGAGAGATAGGAAATACTAATGTTGTATTTTTCTTTATTTTTGTAGCAAATGCTTTTGCTACATATCCCAATGGCTCCTTTGTTTCTTCATAGCCTGTAACAAAAGTATATGCTTTTGATATGTATTCAGATGATGTGTTTGAGGTTGAATAAACAATAAACTCTTTTGTGCTTGTTGAGAGGGTTATATTTATATAAAAATATTTTGTTAAGTTTGGATAGAGATAATCTATGAGATTTTTTATGAGGGTGTAGTTATTTTTATTCCATAACAAGACAATAATCTCATCAATTGACTTGTTATATAATACTTCTTTATCAATATTACATGTTGAGGATATCTCATTCTGATATGTACTTGGCAGTGATGAGAACTTAATTTCGTGTAGAGTGGTTATTATATCATGCGCCAATAGATTATTCTTCTTTTCTTTTATATAGGCATAGATGTTTTCGCTGCTTTCATTATAATAATATATGAATAATCCAAAAATAAAGATACTAAGCAAAGATAAAGCCATGATAGCATCATATGTGAATATTATTCCTCTTCTATTTCCAAACATAAATCTCGACCCTCACTACAGTTTGATTTAATATGCCTATTCTTGTTATCTTAAAAACATCCTGCGAAAAATAAGGATACTTCCCATATGAAAAAACGCTTTTTGTATTATTAAAATATGTGATGTTAATGAAGAAGTGATATTCCTCATTTGGCATAAAAAACCTTTTACTTTTATTATAAGGCATACTACTTAAGAACATAAGTTTTGTGAAATTTATCACATTTTCCTTACCCGTTGAAAAACCAATCATTTTTACGTTATGAGGATCCCAATTTTCCGGATTTCCAGTATAGGATAATATGTAATATCCGATATTTTTTGCTAAATTCTCAACCATATATGTTTCTTTATAATTCTCGCTTTTTTCAAACATGACATTTCCCATAAAGAACACGATACATATTAAAACTATAAAGATGGCTAATGAAAATACAAAATCTGGTAGCAATACCTGAGCCTTTGATTTAATATGGGAACACATAAATTACACCTTTTTTATTTTCAATTCTATGTTTCTTTCCTGGTATTACGGTTATATTTATTTCGCTAACTGTAAGTTTTTGTGTATATGTTACATTTTGAATATCGACCACTATTAAATTGTTTGAGTATGTGAGAATATAGTCTTTGTTTGATATCTTTTGAGGAAATGTGTGGTTAAGATAAAAGCCATCTCCTTGCATATATACATATTGAATCATATCACTTAACCTACTTAAAAATTCCTGAAGGTTATTTTCTTTTATTTTTTCTGTGAGATCATATCTTGTATATAATACAAAAGAATAAATAGTTATTGCTAAGAGAATAGCAGTGATATAAAACATAAATTCCAATGATACTTGGGCTTTTCTTTTAGACTCATGAAAGCTTAACGAAATCATATTTTACACCATCCTCTAATGATGTTATTATAAGTTTATATCTTCCATATGTATTTGGAAGAGAGGAAAAAGAGATATTAAAAGGTAAATCTATAAAGAAATCTTCTTCGCCATAACTCATACGGGCTCTTATGACAATGAATCTATTATTCTCAATTCCAAAGTATTCCATATTTGAAGGTAATATGATGTATATTGTTTTTTTAGAATTTGTTCCTTGATTATAAACAGACATAGAGTTTATTTTTATTTCCTTTAGAGTATCCTTAATCATGATGGCTGATCTTATATCAGAGATATCTGTTTTATATTCTATGGAAAGATATATAATGGGTAAAAGAATAAGCATCCCCATTCCCACAATAATCAGGAATTCCAAACTTGCCTGCGATAATAGCATAGCATAGTTTTTTCTCTTTTTCACATTCATAAACATAAATAATGACATCTAAGTTATATAAACTTTTCATAGCGATTATGAAGCAAGTAACCTCTCAACAATGTTAACCTACTCCAAAACCTTTCGAATAGTCTAGCTTCCCATTAACAAATTGTTCAATAATTTTTTGATGAGGATTTATACTCAGTCAATGAGCAGCAGTAGAGCAGCTAACCTTTTGAAGAGGTTAGCATGCCACAAAACCTGTAGTAATAGCGATTTTTTCCGGTTAACAAAATCATTTAAAATGGTTAACGGGAAAACATAGCCCCTATTCAAAGGGTTAACTTGCTCTCATCCGCTTCTTTAAGAGGCTATTTTTCCGCTTAACAATAGAGAATTATTGGATAATGCCAATAAAAAGATAGAAATTTATTTATATCTTACCCTACTTTAAATATTATTATGGTTAGAAAATCGCAAAAAAGTGATGTGGATTATGTTATAGAATCTTGGGTAAAGGAACAATTGGAAGAGGGAGAGAATCCAGAGATAATAAAAGAATCTCTTATCATATTAAATCGAGACCCAAGAATAGTGGATAAGATTCTAAAGAGCGTGAAACCTAAAAAGAAGGAGTTAAAGAAAGAGGTCAAGAAAGATGTGCTTTCTGTTCCTGCAGGAAATGTTATAGAGCAGGAACATGTAAGGATAAATATTCCGCATGAATTGTTACCTCAAGATGAAGATTTATTTACTTTGGAACATAAAAAGCCTATAAGTGATCTTAAGATAAAGGAGATTGCCATAAAAAAGAAATTTAAGAGCATATTTCCATTGGTGCTTATGCTTATAGGAGCCTCATTGATTTTGATTGGTGTTTATATATATTTCTATCTCTAATTTTTTGTATGAAGGGTAATCAAAATGGATGTAAAATTTCCAAGGATAGAGGACACAAGTTATTTTACAGTTAGAAAAATAAAGGATGAGAATGGAAATGAAGTTGGTAGGGTGATAATGTATAGATTGAAAGGAAAAAAGGAATTTACATTCTATATGTTATGTCCAAGATGTAAAAAAGAAAGTGTAGGAAAAAAGGAATTCAAAAGGAGACCTTATAGAGTAGAATGTAAATATTGTGGTTATAAATACACAATAGAAAAAATAAGACCTAAGAAATAGAGAAACTCATTCTCAATGAAAATTTTATAAATTTATCCTTGCTTATATATTATAATACATAAGGGGCGGTAGCTCAGCCTGGGAGAGCGCCAGACTGAAGACAACTTGCAAAGAAAATATGAGAATATCTTAGCAAGGCACTTGGCAGATATCTGGTTGTCGCGGGTTCGAATCCCGCCTGCCCCATTATCTTCTCCTTATTATAATTTCATTTTACAGAAAGTGATAATTGCGCAAATATAAGAAAAAAGAAGCCCCGGGAGGGATTCGAACCCCCGACCACGTGATTTCTTGCCATTCTGAAAAGGTTACGAGTATCGCGCTTCCTTGCTTCTGAGCAAGGTTACAAGTCACGCGCTCTACCGCTGAGCTACCGGGGCATATCAAAATACTTACATAGAATTATTTCCCTCAGTAATTTAAAAATTTTATTATTTTATGATATATCGAGTAATAAAATCATAAGCCCTCTTAAGTACTTTTCTCGAGTTTTCATAGGAAAGTAGTTTGATTCCTTCCTCATGCGAGACCCATCTGAAACCTGTATGTTCAAAGCTGATTTTCACTTCCTTTTTTTCTACTTCTCCCAAAAAGAAATATACCTTCTTAAATCTTCTTTCTCCTTTTTCAACATAATAATAAGAAATCTTTTCCATAAAACCAGGATAAACCTTAATTTTCTTTATTCCTGCCTCTTCCTCCAATTCTCTTTTTGCCCCTTCTATTAGTGATTCTCCTTTTTCTATATGCCCTTTTGGGAAGTCCCAATGACCCTTTGAATTTAATAAAAGAAGAAATTCAATTTCTTTCTTTTCCTTATTAAAATAAAAAACAACAAAACCAGCTGAGATTTCTTTTATGGTCATAATCTCAATAAGTATCTAATCAAAAATATATATTGCAATGTATTCACTAAATCATAGTAAAATTTTTAAATAGAAAGGGATATATTATATATTAACTTTAAAGTAGTTATAACTACTTTATAATGAATATTTAGAGAGGGTGAAAATATGGCGGAGGGAGATACAGTAACCATAGAGCAACTTATGAAAATGAAAAAAATGGCATTAGAAAACAACAATTTTAAGGAAGTTGAAAAGATAAACAAAATAATTGCCTTGAAGATGGGCAAGAGAAAGCCAATTATTAAAGGGAGAAAACCTAAGATATTAAAACTATTACTTTGATTGCTTTATTAGACCTCCTTTATTTTTCTTTTCATAACAAATTTAACATCTTCTTCTTTGACAGTTAATCTGCCAGCATGTTCTGATGCATCAACTATTTCACGTGCTAATAGCAAAGCTATATGCTCCAATAATCCAGCAAATTCTTCTGCCGCACGAGATGATACTCTCTTAGCCCCTGCCTTTTTGAGAATTTTCTCTGCACCCAATATAGAGATTACACCTGCCATATATAGTTTATAGAAGTAATCAAATTTATAAATTATTTATAAAGATTCATGTATAAAGATATATAATATGGATATTGGATTTTTCATATGGGAATATCCTCCACATCTTGTTGGTGGACTAGGCACATATGCAAGAGAGATAACACGAATAATGAGAAAGAGAGGGCATAGAATCTCAGTATTTACGCTTAATGTAAGAAAAAATCCTCATGAGTTTTCCTTTCCTCCTTTTTCTATACAAGACAATATAGAGGTACATAGACCTTACATATTGGATATGCAAGATATTCTCTATATACTTTCTGATGAATTAAAGAGATGGGGAGAAGGTATAAATCTATTTAATGACATATTTGCATATAATTTTTTATCTGCAAGTAAATTTATTAATAAATTGCAATATGAGGAAAATTATGACATAATAAGCATCCATGATTGGTTATCATCAATAGCAGGAATCCTGATAAAAAGAAACACCAATTTTCCTGTGGTATTTCATGTTCATTCAACAGAGGAATTGAGGTCGAATCTCTCTAACACAATAAAATCATTTGAACACAAAATGGGAAGTATGGCAGAGAAAATAATAACAGTATCATATGCCATGAAACAACATATGGTGGAGATAGGATATCCAGAAGAAAAAATAGAGGTTGTATGGAATGGCATAGACCCAAGTATTTTTGATCCAAAGAGAGTGAAGAAAGAACTAAGAGAAAAATGGAAAGAACACTACAAGATTGATGATAAAACAAAGGTAATACTATATGTTGGAAGATTAACTTATATAAAAGGAGTTGAGAATTTGGTTAGGTCTTTGCCACATGTGTTAAGAGAAAAGGAAAATGTTAAATTAGTAATTGTTGGAATAGGAGAGGAAAGGGATAAATTAATCAATCTATCTTATGAATTGGGCATAAAAGATAAAGTTGCGATTACATCTAAATGGTTATCTATTGAGGATTTACTTGCACATTATTCTATAGCTGATGTTTGTGTATTTCCATCTCTATCTGAACCTTTTGGTATAGTTTCCTTAGAAGCTATGGCAATGGAGAAGCCTGTTGTGGTTGGTGCTAAAGGAGTATCAGGATTTGCAGAGCAAGTGATCAATGAAGGAGAAGGAAAATGTGGTGTTCATATAAATCCAGCAGATCCACAGGATATCGCTAAGGGAATCTTAGAAGTGTTAAATAACGAGGAAAGTGCGAAAGAATGGGGGAAAAACGGAAGGAAGAGAGTAGTGGAGATGTTTACATTGGAGGAGACTGTGGATAAGACACTTAAGATTTATGAGGAACTTATTAGATAAAATTTAAAAACCTAAATAACATAATAAGATAAATTTATGAAAAGAGAAGAGAAGAGGAAAATAATTCGAAAAATCATTCATAATATATTGAGAGAGAAAGATGGGCTAACATTAACAGGACTCTATAAAGAGATAAAAAATTATCAAAAAAGGATAGGAATTAAAACATTAAAGGAGATAATATTTGATGATCCTAATATAAAAGTAATTTTTCATTCCAAAACCAATAAAGATAAAGATTTTCTATCACTAAAAAGCTGTATAATTTGTGGAAACAAAGAGCTTGTGAACATCTTTGAGAGGGATTTAAAGGGAGGATCACATATCATTGCAAAAAAATGTAAGAGATGCGGGATGATATATAAAGGAAATAAAACCAGTATAAGGTGCTATGAAATTTTCTTAGTTTCTTAGATTCCTTAGGTTATTTTAATATATTCTAAGAAACTATATATTTTTATGGTTCTTTCTTTTGAAATCGGTGCTAATAAAGTTATTATAGATATAGGAAATGAGAATCTTGTAGTTTTTTTAGTTATGTCCATCGTGATTCTTCATCTTTTGGTTCTTAAGCAAATAAGAAAAAGAACAATAAAATTTGCTAATTATGAAACATTAAAAAAAGCGATAGGGTATGAGATACTAAAAAGCAATATCCTTGTTTTAATTATGAGAATACTCATAGTGATATCTTTGATTTTGGCACTTTATAAGTTTAATATTGAGGTGATAAAACCGGTTAGCGATGTGGATTTTGTAATTGCATTGGATATATCACAAACAATGCTAAATTCCGATAATGGAGCATTTTTACCGAATAAATTAGAGGTAGCTAAGCAAACATCAAAAGAGATAATCCGCGTATTGCCTGAAAGAACAAAGATAGGAGTGGTTACTTTTTCAGGAAAGGCATATATAGATCAACCTTTAACAGATAACAAAGAGATGTTATTTCAATCCATAGATAAGATAGACTCTAAACCACCTGCAGGCACTGTTATAGGAGATGCGATAGTTGCAGGGACAATATTGCTTGCTAATTCCACAAAAACAAAGAAATCTATAGTTCTTATTACAGATGGAAGACAAACAGAAGGATTAGGAGTTGATATTAATGAGTCCTTGGAATATGCTAAAAGGAACGGAATAATCATTAATACTATTGGTCTTGGTAGGAAAAATAGGACATCCATAAACCTTACAGGTATAGATATTGAGAAATTGAATATTCCTGAGGAGATAAAGGAGCAAATTCTCAAGATGGAGAACAAAAGTTTTAATATCACTGCATTGGATGAGGAAACATTGAAATATATTGCCAATGTTACCAATGGAAAATATTATTATGTGGAAAATCAGACGTATTTTAAGGAGGCATTTAGTGAGGTTATTCTTAAATTCAACAGCATAACCATAGATGCAAGAAGATATGCTTTACTACTTGCTGCCATTTTATTGCTTATAGAGTATTCTCTTGGCGCAACAAAATACAAGACGATACCTTAAATATGCTTCAGTTTACTAATAGCGCAAGGAAAACTGCTCAAGTGCTTGGAAGATGATATTATCCTTAAGATGGTCCCCGAGGGATTCGAACCCTCGACCTCCACGTTATCAGCGTGGCGCTCTAACCAAGCTGAGCTAGGGGACCTTATTATAAAAAATTAATAAGATAGAGCATTTTAAAAATTTTTATTAGGATTAGATTTTAGAGTGTTTCTTTAGAATATCATCAATTATTTTTATCATATCCTCCCTGCCCACATAATCTCTATTTCTGATTAATTCTTCTTCGAGATCAAATACATAATTTAGCCATGCAAATATGATATCACGAGCTTTCAAGAAATCCTCATCAGAAGCCCCCTCAAGTGCATTTTTAAGCATAACAAGGGAATGTATTGCTTCTTTGTTGTTTAATATACTCCAAAAAGGATATCTTTCAAAATAAGTTCCCTTCATTATATCATTTAGATATGTTAGAACCACATAATCTATATCATCTATGCTTTTAAGATTTAATACATTCAGAAGATCCTTTTTATGATATTTAAGCATGAGATCCACTATGCTCTTTTGTGGTGTGATCTCTTCCTCATGGCTTGTGCCAAGATAATTTTCCTCATATTCGCGTGCTGTGTCAGAAATAATTTCTTGATTTTCCTCTTCTTTTTTTCTTTTTTTATGAAGATATGTCAAAATAATGAATACAAAAGCTCCAAGAATTACAATTAAAAGAATTACCAAAAAAATAAGACGAACATAATCCTTCATAAATCTATTATAAATCCCAATGTCTCATATATAGTTTATTATGTTGCTTAACACAGAAAAACTTACTCCATGGAGAAAAATTTCAGCATTATGGAAATATCAACCTGAGGATTTTATTGTTAAAGAAATTTCAAGGAGATATGGGTTATTAGACTTCTCAAAAAAATACAGTTTTGATGAGACATCACATGGAGACCATCTTATATGTGTTTTTATAAAGAAGAATATGGAGACATTTCAGATGATAAAAAGCATAGCTCTTATGCTTAACATTTCTTCCCAAAGAATAAGTTTGGCAGGTGTGAAAGATAAAAAAGCATGGACGATACAACTTGGAAGTATATATAAAATCAAAAAAGAAAAAATAAATTTTATCAGAGATAAACTTAAGAATTGTGATGTCATACCAATTTGTTATGCTGATAAAAAGGTGTATCTTGGTGAGTTGGATGGAAACTTTTTTGAGATTACTCTTAGGTGTATTAATAAGAGAGATGTAGAATATTTTAAGGAAATCATGATTAAATATGAGAAAGAATATGATTTCTATTTTCCTAATTATTATGGTATCCAGAGATTCGGTAGTGAAGAGAACTCAACCGCTAAATTAGGATATCTTCTTTTAAAAAGAGACTATGAAAGATTCATCTTAGAATATCTTTCTATTACAGATGCAAAAAATAGCCTAAAGAATCTTTCTTCTGAAGAAATTGAAAAGCTCAGGGAAAAGTTGCGAAACAAGTATCATGAGAAAAGAGTTTTTGATTATCTTCTCTATCATAACATGGAAGATATAATTGGAGCCATCAGAACCATACCTATACCTTTATTGAAAATGTTTGTCAATGCATATCAAAGCCATATTTTTAATATGGTGCTTTCAAAGATTATAAAAGAGAAAAAATCTGAGTGGCATGAACTAAAAAATAAGAAAATTCCTATTCCAGGAAGCGGCTATGAGTCATTTGCATTGAAGGGAGAGTATGAGGGATATATAATGGAAATTTTGGAGAAAGAAAAGATAACATTTGAAGATTTCAAATTTCCTGAACTGAATTTTGAGAGTAAAGGGACAGGAAGAGAGATTCTCACAAAACCTGCAAATATAACATACTTGATTGAAAAAGATGAGATTTTTAAAAGGAAATATAAGATTATTCTCAAATTTAGCTTAACAAAAGGCTCGTACGCATCTTCTTTCCTAGAAGAAATTTTTGATCTCTCCTATTAATTTTGTACCTTCATCTGGGTCCTGCCATATATTTCTTCCTACTATCATCCCATTCGCTTTGGTTGAATATACTTTCTTAGCAAATTCTAAGAATTTCTCATTTTTTGTACCACCTGCAATGAATAATTTTGTTTTATAAAGATATTCCGCGATTGTGTTAATATCCTCAACTCTATCAGGAGATTTTATCTTTACCGCATCTGCTCCTAATTCCATGCCAACACGTGCAGAGTATATCAATAAGTTTAAATCATTTTCTTTTTTTATATTTTTTCCTCTTGGATATGCCCAGAGAAATGTGAATAAATCATATTCTGATGCTATATCCCGAATCATACAAAAGGTTTCTATCATCTCTTGCTCATATTGTGAGCCAAAATATATTGTATATCCTATACCTTTAATATTCTCGTACTTAGTAGCTAAATACTCCACACTTCCGGTGAGAGGCGAAAAATATTGATCAAAAGCCATTTTGGTTTTAGAATTTATTTTTGCAATAACATTGATATTCATATCTTTTATTTCCTCTGAAAACTTCATTATAATACCTGGAGTTAATGCTACACCATTGAGATCATTATCCTTAACAAGAGAGAGTATTAACATAGGATTAGCACTTCTCTTATCAATGAAATCCTCAACAGGGCCATGTTCAATACCGTGATCATATGCTAAAAATAATCCCTTACCATTCTTTAGACCAAATACTTTATCAAAGCGCATGTTATCACATTACTCTATTATATATGGATGCCCGCTAATCGCTCTTTCTTTTTCTAAATGCTCCAGTTTCTTTTCCAATTCTGCAATTTTTTGTTTTTGTTCATTTATGAGGTGATATATTTTCTTTTTCAAGTCCAACAATTCCATATTAAGCATGACATCAATTTCCTTAGACTCTTCAACATCTTTTAATGCAAATATTTCTTCTCTTATTTTTGTAAGCATTTCCTCTCTAAGTTTATCCACCTTCTCAGCTATATATTTCTCAAATTCTTTTAGCATTTCTATTTTCTGATTTTCAGTTATTTCATGCGAAGTTATCATTGATAGCGTTTCCTCCCATATTTCATTCTTAAGCGTTTCTATTAATGTTTCAGAGAGCGCCTTGCTAATTTCGTGTCTTATTTCCTCTTTTATTTTTTTACTTAATTCTCTTTTTATTTTTGTTATTTTGGAATCCATTATCTTAGCTGTGTTTTTGGAGAGATTTAGCATCTTTATATTCATTTCATAATTATATTTTTCTATCTCCTCTTTTGTTTCTTCTTTTAGCGCCTCTAGATTTTCATCTATACCTTCTATCTTCTTCTCTAATGATAGGATTTTTTCTTTTATCTCATTAACTTCTTTTTCATATTCTATTATTTTTTTGCTTTTGTTATTTAACACTTTGGCTAAATCCTTTATTTTTTTGGGAGAAATATTTTTTGTTTCTTCAATTATTTTCTCCAAACTTTCTTTAAGATTTTTTATTTCAGAGATATCTTTGGATATCCTTTCTATATGCTCTGAAGTTGCTTTTTCCTTAGAGGATCTTAAAAACTCGATTTCATATTGCAAAAGATTTAATGCTTTCTCATATCTTCTTAATGCATATTCTATTCTATAATATACTTTATCTATCTCTTCTTTTTTATTTTCACCTATTCTTTTTGCTATATTATCTAATTTTTGTTTTATTAAGGAGATTTCATCCTCATAGCCATCATATTTTTCAATCTTTTCCCTTAACTCATCATATTTTTCCTTTACCAATTTGGAGAACTTCTCATTTATTGAAAGGTTTTCTTTAAATGCATGGGAGATTTTCTTAATATCCTTTAATGCCTTCTCTATTTCAGCATTTATTTTCTCATATTGGTCTCTCAATTTCACAACATCTTCGTTTTTTGCATATTTATCTCCAATAGAATATACAAGCATCTCTATTTTACTTATTCGTGACTCCAAATCTTTATATTTATCCTTAAATTCTAACGCGAAAGTATTTAACTCAGGTATTTTCTCCAAAGATTCTATTAATATGTTATACTTCTTTTTTAGCTCATTGAATTCTTCATTAAGCAAATTAATCTTATCTGACAAATCCACTACTTCCAAATGTTCAACATATTTTAAATCCTCAAGAGATCTCAATTTCTCTTTTATTTCTTGGGAATTTTCTAATAGCATTTTTAGTGATTTTTCATCTTTTATTTTACCAAGGATTGCTCTTATTATTTGGATTTCTTTTTCAAGATAGATGAGCCTTCTCTCGAAATCTATTTCCATAACTTTGGTTTTTGATTCTATTTCCTTTATAATATCCTCTATGTTTTTCCTATCATATAGAAAACTATCATCACTCTCTTCCTTTCTATTAAATATACCCTTGATTACCATAAAGCATCTTAAAAATAATATGTACTTAATAAAAATATATAATTTTAACCTATTAACAGGTCATTGTCCAATGATATATTTTGAGAAATTGGGTTAACGGGAAGCATAGCCCTATTCAAAAGGGTTAAACCGCTATAAGTGCTATTTGCGCGTTAAATTTCTGCTTAACAATAAGAATTATTGGACAAAGCATATTAACAGAAATTTTATTGATATATTCTATCTCCCAAAAATATTTATTACAAATAGACAGATATAATCTTTATGTATGTGCCTTATAATATTCGAAAAGTTTTTGAAAAGGCATCTATGAGAATCAGGAATAAGAAGATGTTGATTATCTCGCATAAAGATGCAGATGGATTTCTCTCTTATGCTTTACTTCAGAGATGTATGGAAAAAGATGAAATAAGTAGACTTTTTCTGAATATTCTTACACCAGATATTCTTGATAGCATACCTATGGATTTTGATGCTTATTTGTTTGTAGATACCGGTAATTGCTTGGAAAAAAATATCTTTGAGAGATTTAGGAATAAAACAGTCATAATTTTGGATCATCATCCTACCTCGTACAATAAAATTTTTCACTCTCAAAATCATTTTAATATCAATGCCTATCTTTTGGGAATGGATGGAAATAAAGATATATGCTCTGCAGGATTAAGTTATTTATTGTCCAAAAGTGTTAGTAAGTATGCTTTTGAGGGCTATTTTTATATACCAGTAGCAGGTGCGTTTGCAGATATGCAGATAAGCAGAGAGATTAAAGGTTTCAATTCTTTTTTTCTACATAATGCCCTGGCTAGAGGTGAGATGACAATAGAGAAATCTCTTATTTTGCCAGCAAAAAGCGTGAGACCTTTATATAAATCAATAGAATTCTTTATGAATGATAGAGGTATTGAATACACATCTTATGATGCTATATTGTTCTTGAAAAATATAGGAGTGAATCCATACAAGATGGATTTGTTTAGGAGAATACCACGTAAAGCAGATGACCTAAGTGAAGATGAAATCAAACTTATCTCCACACATCTTGCAATAGAATTGCAGGAAAGAGGAGTGGAGAGTGAAGAAATTTTGAGAGAGGCATATATTATAAAAAATAAGTATCTTCTTGAGGAGTTTGTTACATTGACCAATGCATGTGTGAAATTGGGTTATGTTGATAATGGATTATCCTTAGTATTCAAAATGAAAGATATGTATCACATATATGAAAATTATAGGCGTGAGATAGGAAAAGGATTTAACAAAGCTTATAGAAATCTACAAGTTCATGATAATATCGCATATTATATTTTTGATAAGAAGGATCTTAGAGACTCTTCATTAACAGGAAGCATAGCAACCATGTTAAATAAGAAAGTCATGAAGGAAATCATCTTTATCGGATATTTGAATGAGGATATTATAAAATTCTCCATTAGATCAAAAAATATTGATGTCAATTCACTTGTTAGGGAGTTCTGCAATAGAGTTCCAGGATGCTATGGAAATGGTCATCCACATGCCGCTGGAGGAACAATACCAAGAGAGCATTTGAACGAATTTATAGAGTTTCTTGATACTCATGCAAAAACCGCATAATTATTTTCTCACGGAAAAAAGAGGCCTCTCTCGGAAAATATCGTATATATAAGGTTTAAATATCCCAATATGGTAGATATTCTTATAGGAGGTGATGAGGATGATAGGAAAAAGGAGAAACATCTACAATTTGAGGGATTTGAGGCAGAGAAACATATATTATTATCTCAGAAATAGAGAGAGCATACTCAATAGAATCGAGATAAGACAGAAAATAGATTACAAAATAAGAGAGCTCAAGAAAATATATGGATTTTAAAAAGCATCAAACACATAGTTATCCCTCCACACCCTCACATTTGATCAGCTATCCTTCAGAAATGTTAACTGCTACACAACCACTCTATTGAGTTATGTTCTCCGCGACCTAAAGCAGCTGATCTCCTTGAGAGGGTTAGCTGCTTCCTACACGCATCAATGGACAGGATATGCCTCGAGGTAACCAGATTAAGAAATGGTTAACAGGAAGGAGATATATTCACCACAGGTTTTAAGGCAGCCAACCAGCTTGAGGGTTAGCTGCTTCATACATGAATCAAAAGGTCAGCTGCTCCAAGATACCTAATGGATGGGTTACTCCTCCCATTAACCATTTTTTATAATTGGTTAACGGGAAGAAATCGGTATTAACGAGCATCTCATAGCATGCTAACCTTTTTTAAGGTTAGCTGCTCATTAACCGCTTTATTAGGTTACCTGCTATAATGCGGCTAATTGATAAAGTGTGGTTCCCGTTAACCAGATTTTTTATTTTTAATAAAAATGGTTAACGGGAGGTATCACTTTCTCAACAAACATTGCAGCATGCTAACCTTTTTTTAAGGTTAGCTGCTCATTAACTGCTTTATTAGGTTAGATGCTTTGCTATGGTTCCTTGATAAGGTATACTTTCCGTTAACCATTTTTATTCTTTTTATTACTGGTTAACAGGAAAACTCGCTAATACAAAGACATTACAGCATAGTAACCTCTCCTGGAGGTTAGCTGCTCTAATGTGCTATTGAGAAGGGTATACTTCCCATTAACCAGATTTTAAAAATGGTTAACTGGAAAACTCGCTAATACAAAGGTCTCGCAGCATGCTAACCTTTTTTAAGGTTAGCTGCTCTGCTATGGCTCATTGTGAAGGTATACTTCCCCTTAACCATTTTTTAATTTGGTTAACTGGAAGAAATCGCTTTACCAAAGCATATCACAGCATGGTAGCCGCATAAAAAGGTTAGCTGCTCTGATATACTTTGGAAGAGGTATGATGTCCCTTAACCAAATTATTTTAAAAGATAAAAAATAGTTAACGGGAGAAACTCGCTAATATAAAGGCATTACGGCATACTGACCTTTATAAAGGATATCTGCTCTAATACACTGAAGGAATAGGATAACCTTCCCATTAACCATTTGCAGCATGCATCCTTCTGTTATAACTAAAAAATAATAAAAAATAATTATTTAAATGTTATATGTTCATATATTAATATATTAAGATATTAGTATATGAAAATGTTGATATAAAGATATATTTTTAAATCAAATCAAGGTGTGGAGGGATATAAATGGAATGGGAAATAAAAATCCATAATGTCGTAGCCTCTCTAAATATCCAAAACAAAATTCCTCTTGTGAGGATTGCAAATAATCTTGAAGGTGTTGAGTATGAGCCTGATCAGTTTCCTGGACTGGTGCTGAGAATAGATGATCCAAAATCTGCTGCCCTGATGTTTAGTAACGGAAAAATAATAAGCACAGGGACAAAATCAGTAAAACAAGCAAATGATGCAATTTCTCGTTTATTAGAAATATTTGATGAGTTATCAATTCCTTATAATAATACAAAATATAATATTGATAATGTGGTTGCATCAACACATGTAGGCAAAGAGTTGAATTTAACAAAAATTGCATGGGCTATGGAAGAATCTGAATATGAGCCTGATCAATTTCCAGGGCTGGTTTATAGACAACATGATACTGGCGTAGTATTTCTATTATTTAGGACAGGTAAGATTGTATGTACTGGGGCTAAATCTGAAGAGCAGATATATGAGAGTTTTAAGAAGCTTTATACAAAATTAAAAGAGATAGGAGAGATCTAAACACTATCCTAAAGTATTAAAGGGGGATAGATAATCTATGGAAACCACACTTAAAGAAGCCAAGCAATATAAAAAAGGAGATTTTATACTTATAGATGATACAGTATGCAGGGTAGTTGAGGTTTCAATCTCTAAACCAGGGAAGCATGGCTCTGCTAAAGCAAGAATTGTTGCTGTTTCTCTTTTAGATGGAAGGAAAAAGGAACTCATAAAGCCAGGTGATTCTAAGGTACCAGCACCTATAATAGAAAAGAAAGATGGGCAAGTTATAATGTTATATGATAAACGCACAGCTCAAGTTATGGATTTAGAGACTTATGAAACCTTAGACGCTATTATCTCTGAAGATATAGCAGAAAGTATAGAGGAAGGAATAAATGTTGAATATTGGAAAATAGGAAACATGAATGTGATTATGCGAGTAAAAAGAGATTAGCTCTTTTTTGTAACTATGTTTTTTATTTGTTGTAGTTCCTCGGGAAGGTGAAGAGCAAGTACTTCTTTTTCTATTTCTTTTGTGAGATACTCTATCTCTCTATCTTTTAAGTGCTGGAATTGCTCATTTTCATGATTAAGGATTAATTCCACGACTTTCTTTAAATCTTCATAGTTATGTCTTCCATCAATTAAAATGAAATCTGCACCACCTTCATACAATTTAAGTGCCTTTTTGAAACTGTTAGACCTGCCTATTATTTTAATATGCTTATTTAAGGATTTTACAGTTGCTAAGCTCTCAGAAAGTTCATTAAAATCTTCTTTTGCGTATATGAATATTTGTGCTTTATCTATATAGATATCTTTTAATATTTCTTCATCATCAATACTGCCAAAGATGACATTATATCCTTCTCTTCTTAACAATCTAACCTGTTGGATGTCATCACTTAATACAACTATTTTTTCAGGATTTAACTTTTCTAAGAGAATCTTCGTGAATGCATTTATACCATAGATAATGATATGATCACGCATTTTATTGCTTGTTATAGCATCCAAGCTTTCCTCTTCTGCTTTATTAGCTATATTTATTTTCTCAAGAAATTCAAAATATCGATATAGCTTTGAGGTTATAACCCAATTCCATTGTATCATATATGATGAGAGAAAAGAAGTTATGAAAAATACACCACCTATAATAGAAAGAAGTTCCTTTGTGAGTATTCCAGAATTTAATGCTATACCTCCTAGTATAAGAGAGAACTCTGAGGTTTGTGCAAGTGTTATTCCAAGTTGAAGTGAATTCTTTGCATCATTTCCAAAAAGTAGAGAGGGAATTAGATATAGCATAGGCTTAATAAGAAGTGTGAATATTACAAGTAATGAGGTCAAGATTAAATATTGCGAGCTCAACGAAGCTAAGGACATTTGTAAGCCTAAAGCAACAAAGAAAAGCACTATAAAGAAATCTCTTAGATGGGCAATTCTTTGAGTGACTCTATATGAATATGGATATACTGCAGCAGCCAGACCTCCTATGAAACCACCTATTGCAATAGAAAATCCAAATACACTGCTTATTATAGAGAATATGAACAACACGGATAAAGAAAGAAGAAATGTAATGTCAACATTATTATAGAAATATTTCATTAGAGGTTTAATAATAAATCTGTTTGATGCTAATGCCAATGCTATGAGTCCTGAACCTTTTAAAATGATATCCAATATGTGATATTCTAAAGATGTCTTTTCAGCAGACATAAGAAATGGAATGATTAGAATTACAAGGATATCCTGCATCAGCAAAATACCTAAAGCATTTCTTCCATAGATTGTATCTATTGTTCCTTTATCTGATAAATATTTTATTACGATAGCTGTGCTACTAAAAGATAGTGCTATCGCAATGAGAAGCGCTTTCTTAAAAGGTATCGAAAACATATATAATAATGCTAAGGTTAAGAGAGAAGTAGTACTTACTTGAATAAGAGTTCCGATAATAGAGAAGCTTAATATATTTTTTATTTTGTCAATATCAAACTCCATTCCTATGAGGAACAATAAAAGAGCAATACCCAATTCTGAGATAGAAAGTATAGATTCTTTGTTAAACGCTAAGTTGTGGGAGGAGAGATAATTTATCAAAAGTCCAACAAGGATATACACAGGAATCATAGGTTGCTTTAGATATGATGCAATCAATCCTAAAATTGTTGCTAACAATATTATAATGCCGAGTTCCAATAATAACCCAGATTCCAACACCTTCAACGACAACATTTCGTGAATATAAAAAACCATAATATTTTTATTTTTTGAAATAAATAAATTATTTTTTAATTAAAAGGGCATTGTCCAATAATCCCTTATTAACAAAATTTTGTTAAGCGGAAAAGTAACCTTTTAAAGAAGCGTATTAGAGCAGCAAACCTTGTAGAGCTAATGCAATTCAAATGGTTAACTGCTCTCATGCGCTTCTGTGAGAGTTTACGTTTCCGCTTAACAATAAGGAATTATTGGACAATGCCTAATTAAAAGTACATGAAAGCACAAACTGTTAAGTAGGTATATTAAAGGAGATACGACTTCTTCGATAAGCAAGACCTTCGGAAAGGCAATTTCTTTGCGTTAACAATTTTTTAAAATTTGGTTAATGGGCAACATAGCCTAATAAGAGGCAATTGCGGAGCAGCTAACCTTTATGAGAGGTCACTATCCTGCAATGCCTTTATATCGGCGAATTTCTCGCGTTAACCATTTTTATTAAAAATAAAAAAATCTGGTTAACAGGAACCACACTTTATCAATTAGCCGCATTATAGCAGCTAACCTTAAAAAAAGGTTAGCATGCTATGAGATGCTCGTTAATGACGAATCCCTCCAGTTAACCAATTATAAAAAATGGTTAACCCGAGGAGTAACTCATACATGAGGTATCTTGGAGCAGCTGACCTTTTGATGCGTGTAGGAAGCAGCTATAAGAAATATGGCTAAGGAGAAACATGACTTATCAGCGAGCAATATTGGAGCAGCTAACCTTTTTTTGTATGTGTGCATGCTGTGATGTAAAATGAATCTTTTTTATGCGAATCAAAATCTTTATAAATAGAATTTTGTAAAAATTTTAACTTATAATGTGTTCTTGAGAAGTTTTTGATGGTGAAATGAATGAATGAAAAATTAAGATTTGTGTTTGTTGTAGGTGGAGTGCTTTCTGGTATTGGCAAGGGAGTAGTAACAGCATCTATCTCAAAACTTCTTCAATCTTATGGATATAAGGTCACAGCAATAAAAATAGATCCTTATGTTAATATAGATGCTGGAACTATGAGACCTACAGAGCATGGAGAGGTATTTGTTACAGATGATGGAGGAGAAATAGATCAGGATTTAGGAACATATGAGAGGTTTTTAGACATAACAATTCCAAAGAAAAACAATATCACTACAGGACAAATATATTTAGAGGTGATAAAAAGGGAGAGAGCTTTGGGGTATGGTGGAAGAGATGTGCAAATCATACCAGATGTGATGAACGAGGTAAAAAGAAGAATTTTGGAGGCAAGCAGGGGATATGAGATTGCTGTTGTTGAGGTTGGAGGAACAACAGGAGATATAGAGAACCTCGTATTCTTATATGCGATTAGAAACCTTATGAATGAATACCCATCTGTAAGTGTGATGGTAACATATGCTCCTTTTTTGAGGACTGTAGGAGAATTAAAAACAAAACCAACACAACATGCTGTTGCAAAGTTAAGAGAGACGGGTATATTTCCAGATTTCTTGGTTGTTAGATCTGAAATGGGATTGGATGAAATAAGAAAAAAGAAAATCTCTAAAAGCACTTTTATACCTGAGGAGAATATTATTGACAATCCTGATGTTGATTCTATATATCGAATTCCAATCTTATTTGAGGAACAGAAGGTTATTGAGAATATACTGAAAAAATTGAATCTGAAGAAGAGGAAATATGATATGGAAGCATGGAGGAAATTTGTTGAAAAGATAGATAAATCAGAGAAGGAGATAAACATTGCGATTGTTGGAAAATATGTTAGCTATGGAAAATCTGAGCATAAGGATGTATATGTATCTGTTATAGAGGCGTTGAAACACGCATCCTATAATAACTATTTAAAACCAAAGATAACCCAAATATCATCTTTGGAACTTGAAAAGGATGGCTATGAGGAAATTCTTAAGGATTTTGATGGAATCATTGTCCCTGGAGGATTTGGAGATTCTGGTGTTGAGGGCAAAATAAATGCTATTAGATATGCAAGAGAGAATGATGTTCCTTTCCTTGGTTTGTGTTATGGTATGCAGTTAGCAGTTGTGGAATATGCGAGGAATGTATGCGGGTTAAGAGGTGCACATACTACAGAGGTTGATCCTAACACTCCATATCCCGTGATAGATATCATGCCAGAGCAAAAGAAGCTAATAGAGGAAGGAAAATATGGAGCAACAATGAGATTGGGAGCATATCCCGCAATATTAAAAAAGGGCACATTGGTATATAATCTCTATAAAAAGGAGAGAGTTTATGAGAGGCATAGGCATAGATATGAAGTTAATCCTGATTTTGTTGAAATACTTGAAAATGGAGGATTGGTGTTTTCTGGCACAAGTCCAGATGGTAGATTGATGGAATTCCTGGAGCTTCCAAATCATAGATTCTTTGTTGCTACTCAGGCGCATCCTGAGTTTAAGAGCAGACCTCTTAATCCACATCCTTTATTTGTTGGTTTTATTAATGCAATAGCTCATAAAAAAGGCTTTGTTCAATAGTTATTTTTCTATTATGGAGAGATATCTGATAGGGATTTCTTGCTAAATAAATAATTTAGTTTTAGATTGTTCATTATCCATTTTAGGTATTCCCTTATTCCCTTTCCTTTTATCAATGATTTCGATAATGCCAATGTTATGTTGTTTCCGTAGATATCTATAAATCTTTGGATATCATGTGGTAAATGTATGTCATCAAAATATATTCTATCATTTTCATCCCTGTAGATGCTAAACATTATTATTTTACTTGCAAGTATCTCATGCAATTTGCTGGCTATTTTATTTATTTCACTATTTGCTTTAGTTTCTTCATACTCCCTATCAGATTTTCTGATGCCAAATGTATAGCCATCTATATATAGATACTCCTCATATTGCATATCTGGGAATATCTCCTTAATTACAAGACACTTTTTGATAGATTCTATAGTGTCTAATATTGAGGAAACACTTTCTCGTGATTTTATGATAATGCTCCTCCCTTCTCCAGTGATTTTTATGAGCAAAGGAAATTCCAAAGTATCAAGGATATTAAGTAATGGTTTATCACTTATTGATACGTATGTTTTTAAGGTTGAGATGTTGTGCTTATCTATTTCTTTTATTAAGATATTTGATTCAAGGGCGTAATCTATATATTTTGAATTTATATATGTTTCGATGCCCTCATCCTCAAATACTTTGAGTATTATTTTGTAGAGCATATAATATTTTCTTTGGATAAACGGAATAGCAACATCATATTTATGCGTGATATCTTGTGTTCTATAAAAGATTCTGCTATCCCTTCCTAATTTCACAACCAAATTATCTATTTTTATTATGTCAGTATTAAAACCCACACTTTGCAAATAATTATATAACCCTATCTCATGTTCTTCCTTCTTTGAGGTTGAGATTATAAGTATCTTATTATTATGATTGCTGTTCATGATATATCACCTCATTTATGTTTATTTTTTTTATTAAATCAGTTATCTCCCTACTTTTGTGCGTTAAACTAACATCTACAATGAATCTTCCATATAATGCATCTCTCCCAATTATCATAGGCAATGTAAGATTTGATCTATCTGCTATTGTGATGGTATCTAATTCCATCTTTATACCTTTGATCTCAACTATAGCTTTTACTGTTGGCCTTATTATTCTATCCGTAATTATAGTTTTTGATCTTATTATTCTTGATCCTGTTATCATAAGGTTCAGTTTTCCTGCAATTTTTAGATCCAAACTAGAGGATGTAGCTCCAGTGTCTATGAGAGCATAAAGAGAGGCTGATTTTTGATTTATGGGGTTGTAGATTTTCACCTTTTCTATTAATCCAAGGATTTCCTTTTTATCCCTCACTATATACCACCCTACTAACACCATTGACCTTTTCTATGAAAATTACGGTATCTACAAAATCTTTTATTATGTTCTCATGTGATACAATAATTAATTGTTTTAACTTTAAGTAATTTAAAATGTTTCTTATACTTTCCATTTGCTCTAATGAGAAACCATCTGTGGGCTCATCAAGAATTAAGATATCTTTTGTCATTATATTTCCTATTGTATCGTTTAATATTTTATTTAATGCTAATCTATATGCTAATGCAATGCTTTGCTTTTCTCCTCCAGAGAGATGATCATATTGGAGTTCATATTGGTCTAAATATATCTTTGGATAAAAATTTTCATCAAGATATACTGAGAAGTCAGCATTTGGTAGTATAATGTTTACCCACTCTCTGAAAACCTTCTCGAATTCAATCCGTATCTTTTGCATGATTGTCTGCTCTATTCTTATTACTCCAGGTATAAAGTACATATCAATAAACTCTATTAAATCCGAGATTTTCTTTATTTCCCTTTTTATTTTTTCTAACTCTTCCTTTTTGCTTTTTAAGGTATTCAATTGTTTGGTTAGCTCTTCAATTCTACCCCTTAATTCAGAGATTTGTCTTAAAACATTTCTATATTCTTCATGGTACTTTTCAGATTCCTCTATCTTTGTTTTATATCCTTTTATCTTCTCCTCTAACACTTGTATTTTTTTCTTAACTTCTTCTTTTTTCTTAAAGTATATTTCGCTCTCCTCATCATATTTCTTTTTATATGACAAAAACTCATTGAAGCATTTAGCAAAATTTTCATATAATGCAAGTTCCTTCTCACTTTTGTCTTTGTTTATGAGAATCTCCTTTTCCTTTTCTAAGAGGTTTTCATAATCTTTCATTAAGGTTTCATACTTTTCTTCAATTTCTTTGTGTTTCTCAATATCCCTTTCAAGATCAAAAAGCATTTTTGTAATTTCTCCTAATTCCTTTTCTAATTGGCTTACTCTTTTTTCTTTTTCTTCTATCTCTTTTATATATATCTCATTTTTTTCTTTTATTTTTTCCTTTTCTCTTATCTCATCCAATATGGCATTCAATTTTGTAATTTCTTCTTCTAAGGCATTTTTTTCATCATTATATTTTTGTATTTTATCTTCCATATCTTTGATGGCACTGTTTATCTTTTGTTTTGAAATTTCAAATTCTTCTCTCATAACCTTTTTGTGTTCCTCTGTGATTTTCTGTTTGCAAAAAGGACAGTTATCATAGAGAGTTATTTTTTGAATTTCTTCTTCTTTCTTTTCTAATATTCCCTTTAACTTGGATTGTTCTTTTAAAAGATGCTTTATACTTGTCTCTATATCCTTAATCTTCTCATTCTTCAATGTTATGCTTTCTGTGATTTCTTTCTTTGAATCAAGAATTGAAAAATCTTCACTAACCAATTTGGATTTTAATGCTCTAATAGATTCTTTTTCCTTATTTATCTGGATCTCAACAACCTTTCTTCTTTCTTTTAATCCCTCATATTTTTCTCTTTTGAGATGATACTCCCTTACCTTTTCTTTGATCTCATCAATGCTTTTCTTTAGTATGTTTTTTCTTTGATTAAGATTTTCAAGCTCCTTTAATATCAACTCTCTATTTTTAGTAATTGCATTGTTTAGCATCTCAAGAGATTTGCATTCTAAAGTGTTTATTATTTTATGATAATCCTCTTTATATTGGCTATTACTTGCTATTGATGATAATATCTCCAGTTTCTGATTTAGCACCTTTTCCAAGTTTTCATGTGCATTTTCTATTTCTTTCAATAGCAAATATTTCTCATTTAATTCATCTTTTGTTGTCTCATATTTTTTTTGTATTTCTTCAAATTCCTTAAGTTTTTCCTCTAACGAATATAATTCCTTTTCTTTTTCTGATAACCTCTCATTTAACTCTCCCCTTTCTTTTGATATGTTTTCTTTTTCACTTAAATCTTTTTCTAAGATGTTGACTTTTCCTTCATTTTCTGATATCTTGTCCACTAATATTGATTTTAACTCCTTGATGTTTTCTAAGATTGTTTGATATTTCTCTATATTAAAGAAACCTCTCAATACCTTTAATCTTTCTTTTGGATCAATAGAAAGGATCTCTTTCATCCTTTCTTGAGGGACATATACAGTATATCTAAAGGGTATGATTTTTTTCAATGATTCGAATGAAGACGGATAATTAAGCAATTTGAACACACGTGATTTTAATAGAGAAGGAGAAATCTTTTCTCTATAACCATTAATCGTTATATAGCACTCCTCATCCCTGATAGAACCTTTTTTTAGTTCGAGTATTCTCTCAATAATTACATTTTTATTGCCAACATCAAAATTTATTTTTATTTTCCCCCTGGATGTTCCCTTTCTTAAGATGGTATTTCCTTTTATCTCTGATGAGAAGCCAAAGAGAGCATAGTCTATGCTATATAGCAAAGTGGATTTTCCAGCACCTATATCTCCCCATAGCAATATGCTGCCTTCTGGAAATGTTATTTTTGTGTGCTTATGACTCCTTATATTCTCTAATTCAATATAGTTTATTTTCATGATCTCACATCTCAAAAAGTTTTTGATTTTTGAAGTTTTCTAATAGCATATCTGCACACTTTTTAATAACCCTTCTATAATAAGTATTTTTTGTTTCATCTTCGCCCTTTGATTCTCCAAGAATATCTATCAATATCTTTGATACAGCATGCGGATCAAACTCATATTTTTTTTCTATATTTTGGAAAATCTTTTTTATCAATTCTTTTTCTATTTCTGCAATGTTTTTTTCTGTTTCAAGTTTTATTTCAGGCTCATACATTTTGGATTGTAATTTAAATGTATTCCTCTTTACAATATATGGATTCTTTTCATTGTAGAGTTTTTCTATCTCTTTGAAATTTATATTTGAAATTAGACCTTCAACAACTCCATAGAACTTTAAAAGCACAATTTTATTTGTAATTTCCTTTTTACTTAGCAATTCTGCAGTTTTATTATACACTTGTTGAGGTGTTAGTCCATTACAATTTATATCTATTGATTCAACTTCATATAGCTTAAATGTTTCGTGATGAACATGCGTTATCCATCCATTATTTGCTTTTTCAATTTCTACATATACAAAATAGGATGTTCCCTTTAAATCTTCAAGTTCTGAGAAATTTGTTGGATAAACAGGACCGGGATACACAACATAACTTTTCTTTCCTAAGATATCGCTTATGTTTTTAATGATTGGCAAATGAATGTGCCCACCAGCATAGTAATCAAATCCCCTTGGGATATTGTCTATAGAGATATTATCAGAAAATTTTGAAGATGTTGGAAGGATCTCATTAATACCTATATGGAACTGAAAGATTTTATAATGCTCCCTATACTTTCCTATGTCCTTTAAATCTTTTATCTTTTTATAATATTCCTTTTCTAACCCTCTTTTTCTTCCTAACATGCCATATATTACCACCTTCTCATTATACTCTGTTGGAAGAAGAGAGATTTTTCCATCCTGTATCTCTGCCTTTGATGTAACTGTGAGTAAATCAGCATCTTCCAATACATAAAGAAAAGAATTTTCATCAGAACTTAAATCATGAGATCCTGGTATTACAAATACTTTGATATTGCATGACTTAAGCTTTTGAAGCTGTTTTGTTAAAAATCTTATGGCATTAAGAGAGGGTATGCTTACATTAAATATATCGCCAGATATCAATAGAAAATTTATCTTTCTATCAATGCATTCATCAACTATTCTTTTGAATGCCAAGAAGTTTAATCTTTTAAGCTCTTTTTCTCTCCATACATCCAAATGTAAGTCAGCGATATGAATGAACCTAATTTTTTCATTTTGTGTTTGAGAATCCATCATAATTATTGAATATACTGCTATTTTTAAAGATTTAATTAAAATGCTAATTTGAAAGGCATTACTAAGTGCTTCTTTAAGAGGATACCTTTTAACGAGGAATTATACCCAGTCAATGAGCAGCAGTAGAGCAGCTAACCTTTTGAAGAGGTTAGCATGCTACAAAACCTGTAGTAATAGCGATTTCTTCCAATTAACAAAATCATTTAAAATGGTTAACAGAAAACATAGCCCTATTCAAAGGGTTAACTTGCTCTCATGCGCTTCTTTAAGGGATTACCTTTCAGCTTAGGAGAAATCTAACTAAAAATTATTAAAAATATCTCTTTCAGTTATGAATATTATGAAACATACATTTATGGGATACTTAGATAAATTATATAACAAAAATAAACTGCTATACGAGATCATAGGATACTTGTTTGGTGGAGGAACAGCTGCTTTTGCAGATTTTATTTCCCTATTTTTTCTTACCTCATATATAGGAATATGGTATTGGTACTCTGCTGCTATCTCCTTCATTATTGGAAGTATAATAAATTATTCTATAAACAAGAAATTAACATTTAAAAACAAATATAAAAAGATACATGTTCAGTACTTGCTTTTTGTTGTTATCGCATTTACAAGTTTAATATGGAACCAAATTATTATGTATGTTGGAGTAGAGTATGTGCATCTTCATTATCTTGTTGCTAAGATTATCTCCTTAGGTTTAGTTTTTATTTGGAGCTTTACAATGCATAAAAAAATTACATATGGTATATTGAGATGAAAGAGGTGGTAAAAGATGAGAGTTATTTATTGGCATGTGAATTCTCTTAAGGTTGTTCACACACAGAAGGCATTAAAAAGTGCCGAAGATATCAATGAGAAAACCAAAAGATTTGAGAATGGAGTTGTATGTTTGATATCCTTAGAGGAGGGGGATCAAGATAAAGAAAATCTCTTTGAAATGTTTTATGAGGATCTCATGAAATATGCCAATCAAATTAATGTTAAAAAGTTCTTTTTGTATCCATATGCGCATCTAAGCAACAATCTTTTGAAGCCATCATTAAGTAAGGAATTATTTTATTCCTTAGTTAAATTCTTAAAAAATAAAGGATTAGATGTTGATTATGGTGAGTTTGGATGGTATAAAGAATTTAAGGTTCATGTTAAGGGACATCCTTTAGCAGAGCTAAGCAGGTCGTTCTAATATGAAGGAATTGACATCTGTAGAGATAAAACATTGGATAGATGAAAACAGGGAAAATTTAGAAAATGCGAGATTTGATAAAGCATGGCAAATAGAGGATTTTGTCATATTAAAATTATATGTAAAGGGACATGGGAGCAAAGAATTAGTTATAGGTCCAGGTTGCATATTCTTTACCTCTTATTCCATTGAAAAACCACCACATCCATCTAACTTTGCTATGTTGTTAAGAAAATATCTTAAGGGAAAATGGATAAGAAAAGCATATCAATATCACCTTGATAGAATTCTAGTTTTTGAATTTGATGAGTTTGATTTAGTGCTTGAGATTATGAAACCAACAATAGTGGTTTTGATAGATAAGAGAAAGAAGATATTGGGCATTTCTAAAGTTATTAAAAGTAAAAGCAGGGGAGAATTGATGATGAATAGGGAATATTCCTTTCCGCCAACAAAGAGAGACATCTTAGAGGAGAGCAAAGAAGAATTTCTAAAAATAATAGAAAAAGAAGGGGTTGAAAATATTTCTAAGATATATGGTATAGCTCCTAAATATGTGGAATATGCGCTTCTTATATGCGGATGCGAGATTGATAAGATTTATGATTTACTTAGGGAGATGTTTCTTGAGAAGAAGGTGTGTGTATGTGGTGATGAGATTTATGGATTTTGCTTGGAAAACAAGAAAGAATGTAAAAGATATAATTCAATAAATGAGGCAATAGAAGAGGTGTTTATTAAAGAGTTGCAATCCATAGAGATAAAGGAAGAAAAAAGAGTTAAGAGAGACGAGAAAAAGATTGAGTACATGAAATCAGGACTTGAGAGATTAATTAGAGAAAAGGAGGAGCTTGAGAAAAAAGCGGAGATTCTTTCTCTTAACTTTGATGTTTTGGAAGATATCTTAAATAAACTTGCAAAACATCAAACTCATGAGGCTGTGAAGAGAATCAATTATAAAGAAAAGAAGGCCGAGATTTCATTAGAGGGAAAAAGGATAGAGATAAGATATGATCTTAACGCATATCAAAATATTTCCGCGATATATAATAACATAAAAAAAATAAAAGAGAAGATAAAGAACCTTGAAAATAAGATAGCAGAGGAAACTGAGAAAATAAAAAATCTTGAGGGAGAAGAAATCACAACAAGAAAGATAAAAATAGAAAAAAAGAGAAAAAAGAAGTGGTATGAAAACTTTAAATGGTTCATTACATCACAAGGAAGAGTTTTTGTGTTGGGTAAAGATGCAACCTCTAATGAAATACTTATAAAGAAATATATGGATAAGGATGATATTGTTTTCCATACTTTTGTACCAGGTTCTGGGTTTGGATTGCTCAAAGGGGGAAGAGAAGATACTAATGAGGATGAACTCATAGAGTGCGCGCAATTCACTGCGTCTCATTCATCTTTATGGAAGCAAATGGTTTATAGTGGCGAGGTATTCTGGGTGTATCCTGAGCAAGTAAGTAAAAAAGCACCTTCTGGGGAATATCTTACAAAAGGATCTTTTATGATATATGGAAAGAAGAACATCATTAAGGTGCCTTTAGAACTTGCGTTTGGATATGATGAAAAAAATAAGGAAATAATTTACGGGCCATTAACAAAGGTCATTAAAATAACAAAACATTACGCTGTTGTTATTCCTGGTGACAAAAAAGCAAGTGAAATCATAAAGAAAATAAAGCTTAAGATAAGTAAAAATCTCAAGAAAGAGGATGCAGAAAAAGTGATGGGATATGAAGATGAGTTCTTTAGAGAAAGAATACCGTTTGGATTTGGAGATGTTAGAGGAAAAATTTAAATCTCTTGGATTAAGAAAACTTTTACCAGTTGAATTCAAAGATGCAAAAGAGCCAGGAACTTATGCGCTTGTTTTTTATTTAGAAAGACCTATTAAGATAAGAAATTGGGTTTTTACCAAAGGAGTTTATGTATATGTAGGCAGTGCAAAAAAAGGGTTAAAAACACGACTAAGTAGATATTTATCCGTACCAGCCAAAAAATTTTGGCATATCGATTTTGTTCTACCTTATGCGAATATTCTTTTTGCATATGTTGGGAATAGCATCTCTGAAACTGAACTTGCTAAGATTTTAAGCAGATATTATCCATCCATTGAGAGATTCGGAAATTCAGATGATAAGCACAGCATATCACATCTATTTTTTGTTCCTCCTCTTCATTATATCATAAATTCTTTTTATGAAGAAGGTATTAAAAGAAAAGCACCTGTATATAATGCAATAACGCAAATAAAGGATCCTTTTGAGCGGTTCATCTTTGTGTTTTTATCCTCTCGTACAAAGGATGAGATAACTTTTCGAGTAACAAAAAACTTTGTTAGCAAATTTGATTCATGGGATAAGATAAAAAAAGCTACTGTTGAAGAGATAGAATCTCTGATTTATGGGGTAGCATTCTATAGACAGAAAAGCAGGAATTTAAAGAAAATTTCTGAGATGCTTCATGGGAAGTATGTTCCAAGTTCATATGATGAGCTTATAAAATTGCCTGGTGTTGGAAGAAAGATTGCAAAGGTATTCCTTGCGGATGTGTTTAATAGTGATGTTATTGGTGTAGATGTCCATGTTCATAGGATAAGCAATAGGTTGAGCATAATAAACACAAAAACAGAGCATGAAAGCGATATTGTTTTGAATCTCATGATTCCTTCATCTTTAAAACAAAAGTTCAATATTTCCTTTGTGGGATATGGTCAAGTGGTTTGCCTACCAAAAAACCCACGATGCTCAGAATGCAAAATAAAAGAATACTGCAGAGCTTACGCGGTTTTAATGCAAGAATAAACTGGAGTATATCTACAATCATGGCTACCATAACAAGTGGCTATCTTTTTTTTGGTGTATCCAGGTGGACATCCTGAAGATACATAATATCCTTTACATGGGATATTTAATTTACTACACGAATCACATGCAGGTCTATAAATTCCACATAACATTCCTTTAGGCTCACTACCAACCTCACTCCACTTACTTTTACATCCATCACTTAAGCATAAAGCTCCTCTCACCTTCACGTTTCCATTTACATCCAACTTTTGAGTAGGAGATGTAGTTCCAATACCTACATTACCGTTGGTATTAATAAATAACCCATACTTATTTCCTGCCATTAAGTGAATTGGTCCTGTTTTTATATAAAGAGGACTCCCATACCTCCAATGATCTGTTATATACATTATATCATCATTGGAATTGCCCCATTCAATATAAAGATTTTTATCTGGCTTGTTTATTCCCCAAGTTCTTAACTCAGCAGCCGGTGCATATCCAGGATCTGACATGGAGTAGATAATGCTATCAGCTTTTATTTTTCCAGCAACATGAAGTTTTTCTCCAGGAGAAGTTGTACCAATTCCAACATTGCCATTATCTTTAATAACAAACATTCCCCATCGAGTAGTTCCGCTATCGGAAGTATAGCCAATTTCAATTCTTTCTTGAGTACTTGGATTGTGAATATGCCAATATCCAGAACCAGCAGTTCTTTCTAAGGTAATCCAATCTCCATGTCCTTGTTTGATTCCAAGGTTACCATGTGGAGATGTTGTTCCTATACCTACCTTACCTGTGCTAACATCCACAAATAACTTTCCAGAACCGATGTTCAAATTTCCTGATGCAATAATAGCGCCAGCAGAGTTTAATCCGCCTACATTGATTGTGTGTATGGTTGTGGCTCCATTGTTTGTTATGTCTTGTAATGTGTCTTCTATGATTCCAGCATCTATCCTTCCGTTATTATCTGAATCAATAGATGTCAAATCAAACTGGCTTTTTGCGATTTGCGAGAGACAATGCCATGGTCTTGTTACATCCACATCCACAGCTAAAGCTAATGAATATAAAAGCATAAGCGTTATCAAAACTTGAATGGTTATCGATAGGAATTTTTTATAGTTTTCCATAAGATATCCTATATAAGCATAGGAATATATATATTTTTCTTTAAGTTTTATAAAGTTCATAATTCCCTATGAATAAAGTATGAAAAAACTTAAAGAGGAAATAAGAAGGAAATTAAATAAAGAAGTGAATTTAGGATTTGAGATTATTGGTGATATAGCAATAATAGAAGATATGAGCAACAATCTTACTAATGAGGATTTACAAAAAATCTCAGAAATAATTAGGAGTTATAATCCTAATGTTAATGTTGTTGCTCTAAAAATGGAGGATGTTGGAGGAATCTATAGAACTGCGAGACATAAAATTATCAAGGTGTGGAACAGAGAGGATTTTCTTAAGGAGCTACCTAAAACATACAGGGATCTCACAGAGAAAGAAACATTACATAAGGAACATGGAGTAAGAGTTCTTCTAAATATAGATACTGTTTATTTCTCATCAAAGCTAGGATATGAGAGAAAAAGAATAGAGAAGATGGTTAGAGATGGAGAAAGAATTTTTTTGCCATTCGCTGGTGTTGGGATATATGCTCTTGTTATTGCCAAGAAAAAGCAAGTGGAGATAGATGCAGTGGAGATTAACCCATATGCCTGCGAATACATGAGAAAAAATATAGAGATAAATAAAATAAGAGGTAAGATAAGCGTGTTTTGTATGGATGTAAAATTATTTTTAGAAAACAAAGATATATTAAATTATGATAGAATAATCATGCCTGCACCAAAGGATGCTCCATCCTTTCTAGAGGAGATAGTTATCAAATCTAAAAAGGATACATGGATACATTATTACTTTTTTGCAGATAAAGAAGAAATCTCAAAGGAAAACATAGAAAGAAAATTTTCACATTTACCTATACGCATTCTTGGATTCAGAAAAGCTGGAAGCATAGGAACAAACAAATACAGAGTAGCTGTTGATGCTGTGAGAGTGTAAGTTTCTCAATCACATTTACTATAATTGCATTCGGGATTGATACATACAAAACAGCCATTCTCAACTTTTAGAGTTTTCATGTTGCATTCAGGGCATATCTTTAAATTCAACATCTCCTCTTCACTAAGATTCACATTTTCTGTGATAGAGCTCATGAGAGATGGAGATGCGAATTTTATTAACGACATGTCATGTTCCTTTTTAATGAGACCTATTTCTTCAAAGAACCTCTCTATCACATCTGCAATTTCTGCATAGATGCTATGGATATATTTTCCATCTTTGAAGTATCCTCCATTTGGATCATGCACGCTTTTGAGTTCTTCCAAGATGAACACTGGATTAGAAGTCTTTCTAAAGATTGCAGAGATTAACCTGGTAAGCACTGTAAACTCAGCAGCTTTACTTAGATCCTTACTATTGATGAATATCTCATAAGGTCTCCTTTTCCCATCCACTTCTACATATCCTATTGTGATAAAAATGCTATGCTTAACAAATCTGCTTTTAAGTTTATATACCTTTGCATCAATAACATCAGGCCTCTCGAAGCTTTTCTCATGCAATTTTTTATCCTCTATACTATGTTGCATCTTCTCATGAGGAACATCTTTATTCTCCTGCTTTTCTTTTACCTCTAATATTTCCCCTACTCTTATGACCATATTCCTCACCTCTTTATCTCGCTCTTAATTCAATTTTATTAGTCCTTTTTTATAAGCATGATAAATTGTATAAAGTTTTCCATCCAACACTATGATGTCATCTCCTTTAACCTCCATTTCATTACCATCTTTTGTTATTATCTTGAATTTCTTATTCTTAAATTTTTGAAACTCTGTAGTTTTACCTTCAACACTCAATATAGGAAATCTACTTCCATCTCTATAGATTGTAACTCCTTTTAATCCCATTTTCCATGCATAGAGATATAAGTTGCTTAGTAACTCTGGTTCAATATCTTCAGGTAAATTGATGGTTGAAGAAATGCTATGATCCACGTATTTTTGTGCTATTGCCTGAATCTCAATTCTTTTGAATGGATCTATATTATGCGCAGTCCTAAAGAAATGTTCAGGCAAAATTTTTCTTAATTCTTCTTCATTCTTGCTTTCCTGAATCTCATCATTTAATCCATACATATCAATATATGCTTGCACCGTTGAATGAAATATCCTAAAGAACTTATTGCCAACAGATTCTGTCCTTCTGGTGTAATATAAGGCAAATATTGGCTCGATGCCACCGCTTACACCGATATAATGTTTTCCATTATATTTAAAGCCTAGTACGATATTTGAGATTGTCCCTGTAGGTGCTATAGAAAGCAATGCCGAATTTCTCAAACCATGTTTCTTTATCTCCTTTCTCACATGCTCATCCAGCACTTCATTAAAGAAAGGATTTTTAGAATATTTTTCATAATCAAATATCTCAACTTTTCCTTTTTCCTTTGCCAATTTTGCAGAGGTTAGATATGCTTCATTGGCAATAGTTTTCATAACTTTTTCAAATGTTTTCATTCCTTCATCACTGTCATATCCATATCCTAATTGGTTAAGCATATCTGCAATACCTACTACTCCCAATCCAATTCTTCGAGTTATCTTGGCAGTGTCTCTTTGCTTTTTCAAAGGATTCATAAAGGAATTCCATGTTGTTATGTTATCCAAAAATCTTACAGCGATGTTTATAGTATATTTAAGCAAGTCAAAATCTATTGAGGCATTTGGCTTATATCCATTTCTAACAAACCTTGATAGGTTAATGGATCCAAGATTGCATGCTCCTCCATCCTCCAATGGTACCTCACCACATGGATTTGTAGTTACAATCTTTCTTCCTATGTAATCTGAGGGGGAATACTTTGTCATTTTATTCCAAAATATCAATCCAGGTTCTGCGGTTTTATAATTGCTCTCTATGAACTCATCCCAAATATCCCTTGCTTTGACTAATCTTCTTATCTCACCTGTTTGCTCAGATGAGAAGTATAATAAGAAATCTCCTGAGTATCTTATCGCTAAATCATAATCATTATTATTTAAAGGTATTACTAAGTCACCAAATACATCCCTTTTATTTATATCATCTAACTCATCTTTTGTTATTGTTTTATTATATTCTGCTCTCAAAAACGTATTTAACTCATGTAGATTCTCAAATACCCCTATTAACTCATACTCATCTATATTTTTGGATGGGATTCCATAAGAATAGTGCACATCTTTTATATTATCCACTCTCATAATTATCTTTTTATTTTTCTTTTTATAAACTAAGATTTTATCTCTGCCAAAGGTATTCTCTTCCTCAACCGCTTTTAAGAACTCATCGCTGGCTTTGATACTTATGTTGGCAAATCTTATTTGCGTGTTTTCCATAACCGCTTTTCTTATCATTTCAAGAAGTTTCTCATCTTTAACACCTGCTTCCCATTGAATTTGGTTAACAATCTGGTTTGTAACCCAATTTGGGATTCTTTTTGAATTTATGAAATCCAAGATATCAGGATGCTTTACATCCAAGGTTATCATTAAAGCACCTCTCCTACCATGTTGTCCTATAAGACCTGTGGTAAGAGAATAGAGATCCATGAAACTTACAGCTCCTGTTGATTTGTTTGCGGCATTATGCACTATAGAGTCTTTGGGTCTTAAAACAGAGATATCTATTCCTATCCCTCCACCATAAGAATATGTCCTTGCAGCTTCATATGCTGCGGTATAGATACCTTCTATGCTATCATCCTCAATAAGAGTGACAAAGCAATTTGCTAAGGTTTTTAATCTATAAAGATCACCAGCCCCTGCTATTACCCTTCCTCCTGGAATAAATCTTCCCTCATATATCTCAACATAGAATTTTTTTGCATACTCTTTTGCTTTTTCATAATCTTCCTCAACAGCAGCCACAAACGAGGCAATTCTTATGAATACCTCTTCGGGTCTTGTTTCTATTAATTTTCCTTCCTTATTTCTTAAATAATACTTTTTTTCATAGATACTCTTCGCAAGCTCATTATCTCCAAGATAATTTTCGTGTTGGGGTAATTCTCCGCTAATAAAGAGTTCATATAAGTATCTATATAACTTCTTATATCTTTCCAAATATTTTTTGTTGATTACCTTAGATAACTTTCCTTCATATTCAAACATCTTTTCAATTTCCTCAGGAATTGATATCATTTTTTCTCGCTGAGACATTATCTATCACCCCTTTCGCTCGAGTTTAATTACAAGATGGTAATATATAATAACACAACATATTGTGCAAAAACAATTTAATACATCAATATATTGTTATTTCATCATTTAAATATTTTTCTTTCTAAAAAAATATATATTTTAATCGTTATTTTCCTCCAAATACTTCTCATATGGCATTTCTTTGATTTCTTCTATTGTGTTTAAGTATCTATAAAGAACAAATAAAAGGTCAGATAATCGATTAATATAAGTTATTATCTCTCCCTGAATGGGTTTTTCTTTTGAGAGAGTGATAAGTCTTCGTTCTGCTCTTCTACATACTACTCTTGAGATATTAATGATGGCTGCACTTTCGCTTGATATTTCAATCAAGAAGGTATTGATTGGTTTAAGTATCTTATTATACTTATTTATTCTTTGTTCTAACCATTCAATTGTTTTTTTAGAAATCTTACCGCTATACTTAGAAATTTCTGGTATGAGATTATGAATATCATTCATAATTTTGAGAATGTCCTTTTTTACTCTTTCATCTTGTATCTTTGAATATGCATATCCTAAATAAGCCAAAAGCTCATCTAAAGTGCCATATACTTCTATCTCAATATTGTCTTTGTATACTCTCTTACCACTCACTAATGATGTCTGCCCCTCATCCCCTGTCCCAGTAGAAATCATAAAGAATAATTAGAAAATCTTTATCTTTTAAAATGTTTCTACTCGATCCTTTCCGAGAGAACGGCTTGATTAAATAAAAAATGGTTAACGGGAAGCATACCTTCACGATGAGCCACATTAGAGCAGCTAACCCTCACGATAGCGTTTGTAAAACAGCTAACCCTTTGATGAGGTTACCATGCTGGGATGTGCTTAGTAAAGCGATTTCCTCCCGTTAACCAATCATAAAAAGAATAATAATGGTTAAAGGGAAACCTAACCAATTAATAAAGCACATCAGAGCAGCTAACCTTTCTAAGCGTTTTGGAAGCAGCTAACCTTTAAAAAAAAGGTTACCATACTGCAAACCTTTTGTATTAGCGATTTCTTCCCGTTAACCATTTTTTAAATAAAAAATTTGGTTAAGGGGAAGCATACTTTATTCATAGCACATCAGAGCAGCTAACCTTTCTAAGCGTTTGTAAAGCAGCTAACTTTTAGAAAAGGTTACCATGCCGCGAGACCTTGGTGATAGCGATAATCTCCATTTACCCAGTTAACAAAACACATAACATTCATGAGCGTTTTGCAGAAGCTAACATCTTTACTTTCTCTTGTTCTTTCGAGGGGTTTTTCTTTTTGGAGGAGGTTGAGAGAATTTATCGTGTAATATCACACCTGCGTAGATGAATGGAGTGTCCAATAATGCTATGATGATTTTCATGAGATATTGTGTTAGGATCATGTTATACACTACATTTATTGGTAGAACACCATAAAAGCTTATAGAAATAAACAGTACAGTATCTATAAACTGTGCCAGCATTGTAGAGAGGTTATTCCTTAACCATAAAAATTTGCCTTTTGTCTTTTCCTTTAACATATGAAACATAAACACATTGAATGTCTGCGAAATTATAAAAGCTATCAAAGACCCAAGAATGATTCGAGATGTCAAACTAAACATCTTAGCAAAGTTTTCGTGCATCTTGATTCCTTCATCAGAGGATAAAGGGGGAGATATGATTGCAAGATATATCATCACAACAAACATTATGTTCATAAGGAATCCTGCATATACGCCGTGTTGAGCATATCTTTTTCCGTATTTCTCTGAGAGAATATCTCCAATCAAGAATATCATGGAATATGCAACTACACCAGCAGGTACAACAAAATATCCTATCTGGATAATCTTATACGCTAAAACATTCGCTAAGATTATATAGCTCGCGATACCAGAAATCAGAAATGAAGGGGTATTAAATCTTGCAGAGAGATAAGTGAAAAGAAGAACATTTAACCCAATGGCTCCAATCCAGGAAATCAAGAAGATAACAAGATTATTTAATTCCATATCAATCACAGATTATCCTTATATTTTTACTTTTTCTCTGTGCTTTCCTTTTCCTCTTTATCTTTCTTCTCTTCCTCTGATTTCTCTTTGCCTTTTTCCTCTTTTTCCTCAATCTTTTCTTCTGATTTCTTCTCCTCTTTTGAAATTCTCATATAATCATCATAATCATATATAAGAACCCTTCCCTCAGATGTTTTTCTCATTACAACTCTAATCTTTCTGGGAGGATTAGCATTACCCCTAGCCCATATCTTTCTATTTAGCACAGGATGAATATACACCTCCTCTTTATCGACTTTCATATGCCTTGATGCAAATTCCCTCAGTATTCTTATAGCTCTCTTTGTTCTTTTGTGATATGCTGAATTCCAAGCCCCTCTCAAAGGAACTATATATGTTCTTTCCAAAACTATGCTTTCATTATCTTTTAATTGCAATTGATTCTGCATCTTATATCACCCTCACAATTCCTTAAATCTTCTTGTACTTATTCTTTCTCCAATGTTTTGATCTAAATCTCTTAATGCTCCTATATAGAGCTTTACCTAATCCGAAAATCTTCAAATCAATCCATCTTGGAGCAGGAGAGTGAACACGATAAAGCTTGGCTCTTTTTATCTTATTGCCTAAACTTTTAGATATAGATTTCCTTGCCATAAGTATTCACCATCATTTCCTTATGATTTTTGTCTCCCTTTCCTTAGGTAATAATGACATCAAAAACTTTTTCATTTTGGAATCATCTATTGTGCCTTTCAATCTACCTGCGGATTTCATCTGAAATAAAAGAAATACTGCTCTTGCATACAGCTCAGGATTCACTATCCTTACGTTCATCAACCTCTCATATGCTTTCTCATCCAGATTTTCTCTGATAAGCATAAGATATTTATTTACAAGGCTTATAATATCTCTTTCTTGAGTTAAATCCTGTAAGTTATTTTGTTGATGTGCTCTGCGCATTAACTCAAGGAGTTTTTTCTTTTTTATCTCTTCAATATCCATATTTTCCCCTTATAATGCTTCAAGCTTTTACCTGTGATTCATAAATCTCCTTTGCTAATTTATCTAATAATGATCTTCCTTTTGATGTCAACCTCCTCCCTTCTGGCACTTTCTCAGCATAACCTGCCTTCTCTAATTGTTGAAGAATCTTACGGATTATATTTCCGCTCCCTGGATAGAATTTCTCTGGTTCATAACCTCTGTTTTTTCTTCCACCATATTTCCTTCTTAATCTCGATACGCCATAAGGTCTAAAATAAAGTTTTCTCATCACTGCTGCTGCTCTTATATACCACCAATCTTTATTCTCTGGAACTCTCTCTTTATGTACACCAGTTTTTACAAACATAGCCCATTTAGGTGGCTGGATATTCTCATTTTCCTTTAGGATCTTGGCTAACCTTTCTATAAAAACATTAGGATCAATATCTGCAACGCTTACCATACAATCCCCTTTCAATCGTTTGATATATTCTCAAAAGTTTTTAATTCACATAATTTTAAAAAAGTGATAGATTTTTGATTATTCGCAATCTTTACACATCTATGATTATCCTTGCAAAATATTTATCATTTTCTTTTTTTACAACTATGTTATGATATGTGGCAGCCTTTACACCTGCTCCTAAGATTTTGTGGCGTGTGCTATCAAACACATCATAGCTCATTTTACTTTTAAGAGAGATTTTATCCTGATTCTCTTCAATGGCGAATTCCTTAAAATCTATAAAAATTATTTTTTTAACCTCGAAGAGGTAGATTATTTCATTTAGAGTCTCTACTAATATCTCCTCTAAATCTTTCCCTTCGATGATAAGTTCCTCTTCTCCTTTCTTTTTTAAGATTTTTAAGTCCAAAAAGATGCTGTATAGAGCAGATATAGCATCCTTGAATAACTCCTGCAAATTTTCTCCTTTCACCTCGATGCCTATATCTCCTGTGTGATCTATCAATCTATACATAAAGATAATCTAAACATGAGTTAAGTTTTAAAATATTTGACCTCAATAAGAATATTTTTATGTCAGAGATCCAGAAAGGTAGAGATAAAAAAAGAGAAGAGATAATATATGATGCGGTTGGTACTTTAGAAGATTTGAGGGAAAGAATTCCAAAATTATTTGGGATACCTAGCGGTATTAAAGGATTGGATGAGCTATTCTACACAACTTATATTGATGAGGAAGATAAAAAAATTAAAAGAAAAACATTGGGAGGTATACCTTATTTATCCGTTATCAATATTACAGGTGTGAGTGATACAGGTAAAAGCTTAATGGTTGAGCAATATGCTGTTAATCAGGCAGCACATGGTTATAAAGTTGCTTTTGTTACTGTTGAATCCCCTTCACCATTTGTAGGGATGGGATTAAAAGAGAGAGCAAAAGCTATGGGCTTTGAATGGGAAAAAATAGAAAACAATATTATCTTGATTGATGCTGCTACCCACGATATCATGAGAGAGGACATTTCAACTTTATTATCAACATTGGAATATGCAATCTCTGAGTATAACACAAAATCTGTGGTTATAGATTCTATAACAGGCTTATTTGAGGCTAAGGAAATGATGGCAAGGAGTGTGGTTAGAAAGATCTTCAATTTTATGAAAAGATACAAGCAAACAGCATTATTCGTTTCTCAAAAAAGGAGCAGTCATGAAGAGTTAAGTGCAGAGGCAGCAGGAGGGTATGCGATTAGCCATATTGTTGATTGCTCTATTGTGCTCTCTAAGGAGTTAATAATGAATAGATATCTCTCACAGATGTACAACTCTCCCATAGGTAGTGTTATCAGATTGTTTAGAATAGATGGTTGTAGAGTGTGTGGTCATGATACTAGAACTCATCTGCTATATATCACCGAGAGCGGATTAGTAGAGATAGGACCAGCATTGGAAGAGATTATCTCGAGGTGATGTGAATGGTGATAGAATTAAAGCCCATAGAAGAAAATCTTGATTCGAAGGCATTGAGAGTATTTCTAAAGGCGATTGAGATTTTGGGAGGCCCAAGAAAATTGATTGAGTATAGGAACTTAACTTGGCTACCAAGTTTGATGGCAGCAAGTTATGCTATAATATATTACAAGGATAAGAATTACTCTGCAGAGACAATCGCCAATATATTAGGCATAAGCACCACTACTGCAAAGAACATTTTAAGAGCTGATGAGACAATAGCAAAGGAAAAAATAGATGCTTTTCTCAGTAATGAGAAAATGGATGAGAATAAAAAGACACATGTTGCAGGAGCATTAGCAAAGATGGCATATAAAGAGATAATGCAGGGTAGAGATGAAATCAATATGATGATGCATTTAGTTGGAGAAACATCAAAGTCCTTGGGGGTTGAGTGGGCAGTTAAGGTCTTGAGTATGTTAAAAGGCACTGATTTTCCTCTTGATAAAGATGCTTTTCTCAGCAAATTGAGAGGAGTGAGCATAAAAGGAAAAAGAATTGAGGAGATTGTAGAGAGCATGTCTTTTCCGATACACACTCCTGCAGAGTTGTTGCATGAGATAAAAAAAGCCATGGATTAGATTATGAGTAAGTGTTCAAGGCACAAAAACAGCAATAGCTACGGTGGTTATCCACATGCCATTTTCATTTTTTGCTTTTTGTGTGATGTTTAATGTTTTAGCTTTTATATCTTTTTTTCCGATTTTTGTTTTTAGCATTTCTAAAGCCATTTTTTCTGCATATTCTTCCGCGTTTATTATGGATTCGCCTTCTGAATTATATTCAAAGATATAGCCATGCATCTTATTGTCTAAAGGAATAGCGACACCAATAGAGGATGCTATTTCTTTTCCTTTTATGTTTGTTTGGTTCTTAGCCATAACGCAAAACACGATTTCTCCTGTGTTTAAGCGTTGATTTCCTTCTTCACGTGAGATAATTTCGCAACCTGGAGGAATTATGCTTGATACTGGTACAAGGTTGTATCTCTCAATTCCTGCATCTCTTAATGCCAATTCAAATGATACTAATCTATCCTCATGACATCCAAGACCCTTTGTAAAAAAAATTTTTGAGGGTATCATAAACTTGAAGGAGATTATTGAAAGGATTTTAAAAAGGTTATGTCTCCAAACTTTTAATATCTCGATATGTGAATATAGCGTAAGATTTAAAAAGATATGAGGTTTAAAATATCCTTATGGTAAGCAATTTAAAAGAGATAGAAGAGAAAGTTAAAATTCCAAAGAACCCATATGATATAAAGATTACAAACATTGTTTTTGGTGTTGATTTGAGTGGTAGTGTGCCATTAGATAGAATAGCCAATACTTTAGAAGATGCGGAATACGAGCCAGAATCGTTTCCTGGATTAGTGTATAGGATTGTTGATTATGGTGCTACTGCTCTTGTATTTACAAGTGGAATGTGTATTTTGTCAGGAGTAAATACAGTTGAGAAGGCATATCAGGCAGCAAAGAAGATGATAGAGGATTTTAAATCAGTAGGGGTGAAGTTTGAGAAAGAACCAAAAATGAAAATCGTTAACTTAGTTATCTCTGCCAATATCAAGAAACCTCTTGATTTAAACAGAATCGTATATGAGCTGGGAGATTGTGAGTATGAACCAGAGCAATTTCCTGGATTAATTCATAGGATGGAAGATACAGGTGTTGTGATACTTATCTTTAATAGCGGTAGGGTTATAGTGACTGGATCAAAAGATGTAAAGAAATCTTTAAAATCTATTCAGCTCTTGGAAAAGAGATTAGAAGATATAGGAGCAATAATAAAATGATTGCTACTGGTGTTATCCAATATATCCTGGTGGACCTTCTCCTTTCTCAGATTTTTTCTTTATTGTGGCTTTTAGTTGTTGTAGTGCTACCTTTTCCATTTCTTCAATTTTCTTTAGGATTTTTTCAACTTCTTTAACATGTTCATGAATCTTTGAGAGATCCAACTCTTTTAAGTTTAGATATTCCTTTAAAACTTCTAACACAGCCTCTGCTGCTATTGGATCTGACATAAGTAAACCAGAGGTTTCTCCCATTAGACATGTTGCTGGGATCCCAAGACGGGTTGCCTCGCTTAATATTACCCCAGCAGCTCCCACTATCTGATTAACCTTGCTGTTCTTGAATATGACATTATATCTCTCGAATTCTTTTATTTTTTCCTTATCATTTGTTGCTCCAAAAACCTTTGGTTTTCTACCTTCTATTAGCTCACCTGTCCCGAAACCTCCTATGCTTATAACCTCTTTTATGCCAAAGGTATCTATTAGAAAGTCTAATACATTAAAGGAAATATCATAATAGCCTTCTGTTGTAACAGGTTGGGCATCTCCTATCATTATAACTATATTTGGTTGTTTTTTCTTTTTATCTCCTTTTATGTAATATAGCTCATACCTAATTGGTATTATCAATCCCTCTCCTTCATGATCCACACTCACCACTGGTGGTAATGAATCAGAATATACCTCCGCAAACTTTTTAGCTTTTAAAATATACACTAAATACCCAGCTACGTTTCTACCTACAAAACCAACACCAGGCGCTATTCCTTGGATAAACACCACATCCCTTATTTTTGGAATTTTGATATACTCTATTTCTGTTACCATATTTTTCCTCCATTTGAAACCTTCATAATAAATTATTATTTTTAGGTTAAATATATCCTTTTTCTTTTAATCTATATACAATATGCTTTTCGTTTATGAAAAACTTGTATGCTTTAATCTTTTTTGTTGGAATCTTGCATTTTTCACATGTTTCTTTTAAGGTATATTTTCCACATTTTTGGCACTTACGAATACATAGCATTTTAGAAACCTCTTATCTTAATTTTTTATTCTCTCAAATGAAAGGAGATAATTATATCCTTTCAACCTGTTTTCAATTTCTTCAAGAACATTTTTTAATTTTTGTTCCATTTTTTTATAGTCTTCGCCTATCAATTCTAATCTATACCTTGGTGATGAGAGGTATGTAATCCTAATCTTATCCTTGAAATCCAACGCCTTTTTTATGATTTCTATGCCATTGTCCTCATATACTATTAGGTTTATATCTCCCTTTATCACCAATTCCTTTGGTTTAATATACTCAACCGCAAAAGAATATATTTTTTCTGCTATTCTTTTGTCTATGTTAAGAGATGTTAAAGCTTCTATTCCTTCCTCTAATGCAATCTCAAAGCCACTATACATACTTCCAAATTCTTTTTGCATTATGAATCCTGCCTTCTCATATATCTCATCCAAGCTCATATTTAAATCCTTTGCTATCATTTTTAGAAAATTATGTGCCTTTTTCTCATTTCTATATTCTTTTATTTTTTCTCTTGCAATTGTTGGTTTCACTCTTTTCATTGACAACTCAATATATCCTCTTTTATCTAAATTCAACACCACTGCTACAACCTTTTGACCTTCTTTTATGAATTTTCTTATATCTTTTACCCAACTTGAAGAGATTTCTGAGATGTGTATTATGGCTTTTTTATCTTCATACTCATCAAGAGTAGCTATTGCGCTACTTGGATTTATTTCCCTTATCGTTGCTATAATGTATTCTCCTATATCAGGTAAATCTTTATATTTTCTTATTCTATCGTCATTCGTTATTATAAACACCTCCTTTTATTGCATTATCCTATTGGTTGAACCACTTTGACTTTTATTTTTGCTTTACCTCCTGTTGGCTCTGCCAATACCTCTCCACATACTAAGCATCTCACAACTGTAGCTGCTTTCTCATATATATTCTGCTCATTTCCACACTTATCACATTTTACCCTTAGGAATCTACCGACCATTCATTTCTCACCTTGATTTTTAGCTTTTTATTCTCTAAAATATAATGAAGATACTAAAATTTATAAAGATTTAATGTAATTATAACTTTAATGGGAAGAGATTTGTTTAAGGCTCAAGCAAGCGCAATTAATATTGTGGTTGCGATAATTGTTTTGGTAATTGTTGCATTGGCATTAATTGTGGTCTCTACCTCAAGTGTATCAGATTTGGGAGAGAAAGCCAAACATGTGATGGGTAAAATATTTGGTAGTAAAAACGCTAAGTCAAAGGAGAAGGGAGCTATAGATCAAATACTTGAGAAAATTACTGTGGAAGAATCATTTGGTTAACGGGAAGCATAGCCATACTCAAAGGGTTAAACCGCTACAAGTGCTGTTTGCGTGTTAAGTTTCCGCTTAACAATAAAGAATTATCGGACAATGCCTGCAATTTAAAATTCAACACAAAATTTATAAATATTTGTTTTTATAAAATTAATTTTATATGGTGATATATTGAGAGATGTGCATTAAGGAGGTAATGAATTATGACACGACTATTATCCGTTGTTTCTGGAAAAGGAGGAGTTGGTAAGACAACAATTTCTGTAAATCTCGCTGCGAGTATGCATGATTTTGGGGTAAATGTAGTTCTTATGGATGCTAATATCACTACTCCAAATTTGGGATTCCATCTTGGTGTGCCTCTCCATCCAAAAACATTGCATGATGTGTTAAGAGGAGAAGCAAGCATACATGAAGCAATATATACGCATCCTACAGGTCTCAAAATAATCCCAGCAGGTATCAGTATCTCAGATCTCAAAAGTGCACAACCTGAAAAACTTGCGAGAGCTGTATTGGATCTTGTTGGTGAATATGATTTGGTGATTATGGATAGCGCTGCTGGTCTTGGAAGAGAAAGCTTGGCATGTCTTGAGGCTGCTGATGATGCTTTGGTGGTTACAAATCCAAATATCCCGGCTGTGACAGATGCTTTGAAAGCAATTAAGCTTGCTGAAGAATTTGGCACAAATGTTCTTGGCGTGGTGTTGAATCGCGTAACTGGTAAGAGATCAGAGTTGGATCCTGATGACATAGAATCGTTGTTAGGTTATCCTATCGTATCTATAATAAGAGAAGATCCTCTATTTCATGAGAGCTTATCTGCTAAGACACCTTTGGTTTATTATGCTCCTCGCTCGAGAAGTTCCTTAGAGATTAAGAAATTAGCTGCTGAGATAGCAGGTATTGAGTGGACAATGCCAAAAATATCAGAAGGAGGATTATTGCAGCGATTAATCAATTTGTTTAGATGAGGTCATTTCATGAGGTTTGGAGGGAGATAAGTTTATGATGTTTAAAAGGATGTCAGTATTTTTAAACAAAAATTCGAGAATAAGGATTCATAAGGTTAATGGGATACTTAGTGATTACATAGTGGAGTTGGATGATATAGAGATAAGGTTACCTGAGGAGAAATTGATGGACCTTTTTAAGAGAATAGAAGGTGTTTGCAATGGGAAATGTAAGAAAAAAGGAGAGGAAGAAAAAGGAAATTTCAATTAAGGTAAAGCATTGTATTTTTTGGATTCTTGTGATAATTGCAATATTTATTTTTGTATCTGGCATTGCTTTCTATAAAATTGGAGAGAAAGCCTCTTTCTATGAGAGCATCTCAAAGGAGATAAATCATAATAAGATAAGCAGTTGTACTGATGCCTCATGTGTTATTCAAAAAATTAATACTAAGCCTAATGTTACAGAAAAGGATTGTATGGAGACGCCTTATAGAGAAGTATGTTTGAATGCTCTCTATAAGAAACAAGCATTGTTATCTGGTGATAAAGATAAATGCTCTTCCATTTCACAAGAAGGTGAGAGAAATTCTTGTTATATGTCTCTCTCTTTGTATTATAATAATCCATCTTATTGTCAGTATATTTCTGATGATAACCTAAAACAGCTTTGTTTAAGTGCTGTTAAGAGCTAAGGAAATAAATTTAAAAAAATTTGCGGATTATAAATAGAGTATTGGGTGGTGATAATGGTAATAAAAAAGATTTTAAAGGGCAGAAATTCTGAGGATGTAGAGGAGATTGTTGAGTTGGAAAGTATAGAAATAAAAAAGGATGCTAAGATGTATGTGAGAATTATTACCTTACATGAATATGGTGATATTGAGAGGGCTCAAAATGAGCTGAGAGAAGGAAACATAGTATGGCTAAGAATTAAGCCATTAAAGGAGAAGGATATGATTGAGCTTAGAAGGGCAATAGATAAAATAAAAAAGACAGTGAATGCTATCAATGGTGATATAGCAGGGGTGGATGAGGATTATGTGATTTTAACACCTGCAGGTGTTAAAATAAGTAGGAATTAATATTTTTCAAATCTTTTTTAAATTTTCACATTATAAAAGGTCATTTAATGCAGGTGCATAGGGGAGGAATATGGCTCAAAATAAGAGGCCTTTGGATGTGCTTAATAGAGCAAAAGGCAAGAGGATATATGTGCTATTAAAAAACGGTAGAGAAATCGTTGGTGAGCTACAGGCATTGGATATCCACATCAATTTGTGGCTTGAGAATGCCGAGGTCACAATGGAGGATAAGACTGTAAAGATAGGATCAATTCTTATAAGAGGAGATTCCATTGTTTATGTTTCAACTACTCCATGATTTATGATAAGATGTGATGTTTATGTCAAAAGGCAGACCCTCTTTTGGTAAAAGAAATAAGATGGTACATAAAATTTGTCGTAGATGTGGAAGACGTGCTTTTCATATAAGAAAAGGATATTGCGCAGCATGTGGATTTGGAATTTCTTCAAGAATAAAATCCTACAAGTGGGATACAAAGCATGGCATAGGAAAAAACCGCGTCAGAGCCGTGTAATAAATAGCATACTAACTCAGTTAGATTACCAAACCTGCTCTCTTCTCTCTTATTATTGGTTAACGGGAAGAAACCGCTAACACAAAAGGTTTGCGGCAGGGTAACCTCATCAAAAAGGTTAGCTGCTGTAATATGTGCTTTGATATGATATGCTACCTGTTAACCATTTCAAAAAATAAAAACTGGTTAACTGGAGGAGATGGCTTTTCCAGAAGGTCTTGCAGCACACTAACCTCTTTTAAGGTTAGCTGCTGTAATGTGCTTTCTTGACAAGGTATGCTTTCCCTTAACCATTTTTTATTTTAAAAATATGGTTAACGGGAAGATATCTCTTTTCCAAACTATATTGGAGCATGCTAACCCTTGCAATAGGTTAGCTGCTTCCAAAACGCCTTCAGGAGGTTAGCTGCTGTAATATGCTATGGATAAGGTATGCTGCCCGTTAACCATTTCAAAAAATAAAAACTGGTTAACGCGAGAAAATCGCTAACACAAAGCATATTGCAGCATGGTACCCTTTGCAATGGGTTAGCTGCTTTACAAACGCTATCGTGAGGGTTAGCTGCTTTGCTATGGATTATTCATTGGGTATACTTCCCCTTAACCATTTCAAAAATAAAAATATGGTTAACAGGAAAATATCTCTTTTCCAAACCACATTGCGGCATGGTACCCTCTTTTAAAGGTTAGCTGCTTCCAAAACGCCTTCATGAGGTTAGCTGCTGTAATGTGCTTTCTTGACAAGGTATGCTTTCCCTTAACCATTTTTTATTTTAAAAATATGGTTAACGGGAAGATATCTCTTTTCCAAACTATATTGGAGCATGCTAACCCTTGCAATAGGTTAGCTGCTTCCAAAACGCCTTCAGGAGGTTAGCTGCTGTAATATGCTATGGATAAGGTATGCTGCCCGTTAACCATTTCAAAAATAAAAATTTTGGTTAACTATATGAAATCGCTTCTTACAAAGGATTTGCAGTACATAACCTTTTGATATCTTGTGAGGAGGGCATTTTCGAATTGGCAAATTTAAAATATATATTTTCATTTATCTTAAATATTAGATTATGGTAATCATAAAAAATAAAGTATCTTTGAAATCTGAGGAGATATTATTTATAGCATCTTATATGAAGGTATATTCAGATTTCAATAATAATTATGTTGTAATCCAATTTAATAATGGAATTAAGATTTATTTGAAATTCAATGTATTCGATACAGCATATCCAAATAATTCATTAAAGTATTATGAGTCATATTTGCTTTCAACACTTATGGAATTCATAAGAGATCACAAGAGAAATATGAAGGTTAGGATGTTATCCAATGTTAAGGGAGATATTGCAAATATATCCTTAGAGGTTTCTGACTATTCCTATTCAAAGAGGAATATTCCTGTATCTGTGGATGTTTTTATTGAGATGAGTGCAGAAAAAGAAGAAACTATAAAGGTATCATATGATGATCTTCGTGATGCATTGATTATTTCTTTAAGAGATGGTGTTTGCAATAAGGAAATACTTATAGGAACTCCAGGAAAGGAAATCAAGATGGAATGGCAATATGATAAGAACATAAAGATCACAAAGGATAAAAACATTTTTAAACATATAGCAACATTAAAAACCACATTAAATAAGGACATACCTGTGCTTGACCTCTATATCTCTGATGATATTGATAGATATGATAGCGCATATCTTATATTTTCTCCAGTTGAACAAAAAGAAGAAATAGTTGATATTAACAATACTTCAATAAAGAGAATATATAATTACTTTTACGCATATTTAAAGCATGCTATTTTCTCAAATAAGTTCTATGAGGTATTGCGAGATTATTATTTGTATCGCAGAATAAATAGAAAACTTCTTAAAGAATATGAAAAATCCTTATCTAAGGATATGAAAATTTTTGTAGATGATTTACAAGGAAAAAAGGTTTCATGGATGGAAGGGGCTGATGAGAATATCCTTGGTAGGAGCTTATATCATACTTTGCTCTTATCTAATAAATTAATAGATGAGGGACATTATCGTGAGGGATACAATCTCTTAGAGACATTCTCGAACACTTTCTATGATATAATAAACTTCTCTTTGATTGATAAACTTAAATCAGAAAATAAAATTGTTGAGATGATGTTTCTTTTTATTAGAGCATTTAATAAACTATTTTTAAATATAAAGATAAGCAATAGTGGCAAAGTTTTTCACGCTTTTTATCTTCCGCGCAATATAGAGCATGTGGAATTTAATAATGTAAGGTTATATGAGAACTTACAAATACCTTCTCTTAATATATATAATTACGCTTCAAAGATAGAATACGAGATAGAATTTATGTTAAACAAAAAGATTTCCAATTATCATGTGAAAATAATTAAAGATGAAAAAATAATTGAGAAGGACTTCAAATTAAAAGGAGAGAATGCTTATTATCTTAATGCATATCTATATTAGAGAATAGAATTTTCCTTCTCAAAATAACTTACGTTGTTTGATAAAGCTCCTTATCACAAAGCTTTTTGATAGCTTCTTATACACCATAGCTTCACTTTTTTGTTTTAAATATTCAAGAACAAGATTTATATTGCTAAAACGCTTTGGCAATTTTTTTGATGTGATTTCTCTTATGCTCTCTCTTAATACCCACACCCCTAAGGACATGTAATATGATGGCTTTATATCCCTTACCACCACCACTGATGCTTGCTTTTTTAAGTGTTCTAAATATTCTGTTATTCCAAATCTTATGGCATAATAACCACCGCCTGTGTTTTCAGCATATGTTTTTCTTCCATAAAAGTCCTCATAGTCTGCTTTGATAATTGGATGAGATTTGTATCTTATAATTTCAATTAGCTCAAAGGAGAATTCTCTTGGAAGAAAAAGAATTGTGAAGTGATTATCATAATGTTCCCCATAAAAGAGATATATTTCATCCAAAATCTCGTATGTTCTTATGTTTTTTATCATTTTATCTGCGATATAACTATCAGATGCGCTAATGGCATGCTTTGTAGGTATGATCCTTCTATTTGCTTCTTTTCCCAATATGCCCATACTTAAATATCGTGAGATATTTTCTATATCATATCCTTTCTTATAAAGATATAGCATTCCATCTATTGCTTTCAAATCATAGTCATAATATACCTTCTCTACATGCTTTGGAATTTTTATGTTATCAATATCTTCTATGTTTTTAAAGAGATAAGATATTTTAAAAGGGGGTAAATTATCCTCGATTTGTTTGTTATATATTTTTCTTTTTAGAGTTACTTCTATTTCTGGTGCTGTTTTGCTCATAATCATAAACTGTAATTTCTCTAAGTTTCTTTTATCCTTTGGATTTATCTCTCCTATTCCAAAATCAAATTTATTTCTGAAATATAAGAACTTCTTTATCTCGTTTAATTTTAATTGATAGCTTAAATCTTTGTACTTGCTTAAAAGATTCAGGTTATATGAGAAATTACTTGCTAATATTATTTTTTTAGGATTTTTGGAACTTACTATTATATCTGGCGGCGAGGTTATGTGAACCATATGTTTCTTTATGTTGCAATATTTTAAATTTTTATGAATCAAATTTTGTTTTATGAAATATAAAGAACCCTTTTTTATTGTAAGCAAAAAAGAGATAAAAAGAAGAATATGGGATCTAAAGCGGAGATCGGATATTGTATTTTACTCACATAAGACGAATCCTTTTATAGGAAAACTGATTACAAAGATGAATGATGGAATTGGTTTATGCTTGAATCACATCAATAGTCTTCGAGATTTGGATGAGGATACTTTAAAGAAAAGCCTATACTATGTACACTCCGAATCAAAAGAAGAAATTGAAAAAATACTTGATAAGGGAATTAAAAAATTTATCGTTGATAATGAGAATGATTTAAAAAAGGTTATTTCTGTTGGAGATGTTGAAGACATCTATATCAGGGTGAAATATAGGGAACATACATTTTATACGGGTAAATACTTTGTTTATGGTATTTCCTGGAAAAAAATTGAGGACATTATTAAAAGATATGATCTCTCAAATAAGTATAATCTTGGATTGCATTTCCACAAGAGAACTCAAAATATTGGTGAGTGGTATATCTTTGAGGATTTTTTTGATATGTTTAGTGAGAATTTCCTTAAAAAATACGATATAAGATATGTTAATATAGGTGGTGGAATACCATGGAAATATATAAATTCAAAGCCGGATCTCAAATATATATTTTACAATATTGATATCTTTAGAAAAAAACTTAATGATTTAAATATAAAGTTGGTGATGGAACCTGGAAGATATATTGCCGCACCTTCTGTGAGGTTGAAGGTTAAAGTGATAAATAAATATGAGAAAACATTGGTTGTTAACGCTTCCATATACAATGCCTATATGGATACATATCTTTTACATCATAGGTTGCCTATCTTGGAAGAGAGCCAAAATGGCAAATATTGCTATACTATTAAAGGGAACACATTAGACAGTTTAGATATTTTTAGATATTCAGCATGCTTTGAAAATGATATTGAGATAGGAGATACATTAACATTTTTGAATGTTGGAGCATATAACTTTCATTGTAATTTCAGTTTTTTATCTCCTATACCTTATGTGATTGTGGATGATTTTGAAGATTAGATTTTTGTTATTCTGCTTTTATTCTTCTTCTTACTGATGGAGGTTGCTTAAAGAATATTCTTCCAGAACATTTTGGGCATACAATATTTTGATTTACATCTTTGATATCTATCTCGGTTCTGCAATGAAAACAGACATATAACGCCATATCTTTTATCACCTCGCATTAAATGTTCTTGAATATTCTTTCCATAATTTTTGATGCATCAGTAAACGGCTGATATGCTCCACCAGCCATTTTATATCCGCATGATTTGCATACCCATATTCCTGCAGCTTCTCTTTTTAATGATTTTTTAAAGCAGTTTGGACATTCATGTTTTGCCCTTGAAAGTTTTTCTATTTTTGCTACCTCTCTTTTTATTTTTAATCCATATCTCGCCCCAAACCTTGCTGCCGATTTCAATTTAGTAGGCATAATTTCACCTTAAAAAAATTAAAGATAATAATGATTTTAAAAAATTAATTTATTTGGGGGAATTTTTGGTGTGAATAGGTATAAGGTTTGACTCCTTCGAGATGCTTTCTTATATGGATATGCTTTAACTTAACCAATAATAAAAACTGGTTAACAGGAGAAAATCGCTAACACAAAGCACATTGCAGCATGGTAACCCCTCAGAGAGGTTAGCTGCTATGATACGCTGAATGAAAGAGGTATGCTTCCCCTTAACCATTTTTTATTTTAAAAATATGGTTAACGGGAACATATCGCTTTCACAACCACATTGCAGCATGGTAACCCCTCAGAGAGGCTAGCTGCTGTAATATGTGCTTTGAGATGGTATGCTTCCCCTTAACCAATAATAAAAACTGGTTAACGGTAGGAAATCGCTCTCCAAAGCACATTGCAGCATGGTAACCTTTGCAATGGGTTAGCTGCTTTACAAACGCTATCGTGAGGGTTAGCTGCTTTGCTATGGCTTATTCATTGGGTATGCTGCCCGTTAACCAATTCAAAAAATAAAAATTTTGGTTAACGAGAGGAAATCGCTTCTCACAAAGGCTTCACGGTGAGGTAACTTCCTAAAAAAAGGTTAGCTGTTCTGATGTAACTTTTCCAAAAAGTTTACATGATTTTTGATTATCAATAAAATTTTGTTAAGCGGAAAAGTAACCTCTTAAAGAAGCGCATCAGAGCAGCAAACTTTGTAGAGCTAATGCGATTATAAGAATAAATTTTCTTGTTAACACATCCTCATCAAAAAATTATTGGACAATTTGTTAACGGGAGGCATAGCCCTATTCAAAAGGTTTTGGAGTAGGTTAACATGGTTGAAAGGTTACTTGCTTCATAATCGCTATGAAGGGTTAACTGCTCTCATGCGCTTCTGTGAGAGTTTACGTTTCCGCTTAACAGCTTAACAAATAGAGAATTATTGGACAATGCTCTGATTACAAGATTATACCGAAAAATTTAAAAAATTCATTTTATTTATAATCTAAAATATGAGAGAGAGAAAGAAAGAGGATAGAAATGTTTCTATACCTTTTTGGATATATGCTATTGCCATCGTAATTTCTTTTTTGTTGGCTTTGTTTAAGATAAACAATATATGGGCTTTTATAGGCTCGCTTATATTGGGAATAATAGTTGCAGTGATAAATATAATATATGCACATGAATTAAAATGGATTATTATTAAATATTTATCTATAATCTTAAGTATGAATGCAATATCTCTTGTGCTATCATTAGCAAATATTACCAGCACGATATTCAGCTTGTTATATCTCTATTTGATTTCAACAACAAGTATAGCAGTTGTTTTAATGAGCATTTTTTCTTTGATTGATGAAAACTAATTTGTTATGCGCATATGCTCATGACGCTATATGCAATTAAGGATAGAATTATAGCATGTCTTGAACCTGCAGAGATTCTACCTTCTGCCAATTTACCTATAGCTAATCCAGCAAATATGCCTTGAATCGTTGCTAAATGCATAAATATCCTTTTATATTCTTCTGCATTTATCACTATACCTTCTGGGGAGGACTGTGAGATAGCCGGTATAAGAAATCGTGTTAATCCAACCATTACACCTAAGAAAATTATGAAGATTACATATCCTTGGACCATTTGTCCATGTATACTTGCACTTCTTTCTTTTTTTATTTTTTCAATTTCAAAAGTTGATCTTGTTACAGCTTCCATAACATCTGCCAAATTTCCTCCTGATCTATATGCCTCAAGAATTGTTGCTATCACTCTTGTTATTAGAGGATTTTTTATTCTTTTAGCGAAATTAAGAATTGCTCTATTAAAAGAGATTCCCCATGATAATTCATAAGTAAGTTTCTTTATATATGGATCAAGTGCTCCATAATTACTTCGTGCAGCATAAATAAATGCCTTTTGCAAATCCATTCCACTCCTTAATCCCTCAACTACATTTCTCATAAATAATGGGAATTTTTCCTCAATTTCTTTCATATTCAAATACTTGGTATATCTATATATGGTTGGCGGAATTAAGAATAAAGTCAATGCAATTATATTTATAACATTTGAGAAAAACACTTTACCTGGTATTTCTAAATTCCTTATGTAAAATATATTTATAGATATTAAAAATGCTGCTGAGAAAGTTGATGCCGTGACAATAGATATAAAATTCCAGTCTATCTCCTTTATTTTTTCATAAAAACTTTCTCTCTTTTTTAAATATTCTATTTCCTCTCTTACAGTTCTTTCCATTTATATCACGCAACCATTAATATTTTATGGCTTATTATATTTCTGGTTGGGTTAGTGTTAAAAATCCTAAAAATATAAGGTTAACTATTGGTATCAAAACATAAGTTCCAACTTTCATAAGGGTTATAGGCTCCATTCCAAGAATTTTACTTTCTGGAATTACATTAATTACAGCAAGAATTGCAACTAGGAATAATGGAGCTGCTATTAAGATAGCCGTGTAAATATCTGCATAAGTCGATAAAGCTTCAAGATATTTCTTCCTTTCTAAACTATATGTAAATAAAGCATATTGACTTTTTTCTGCTAAATATTCTCTTAGATTCCCACCACTTTCTATGATGGATAATATACCAAATAAGACAGATTTTAAATCCTCAGAAGGAGTATTGGATGCTACATATCTTATAGCCTTTATTGCATCATCGCCAAATACATCAATCCTTTTAAGTATCTTCTCAATTTCTTTATTAAGCTCACCATATTCTCCCATTTCTATAAGCATTCTAAATGCTCTTTCGATAGATAATGAGGCATAGGAGATAGCATATAGATGGTTCAGCATGAAAGGAATATTGTTTTTTATGCTTTTTTCTCTTTTATTTACAAGATAAAAAGGATAAACATAACCTGCAGTAACAATTATTATGATAGGGAAGATAAGGGATAGCATTATACCAGAAACTAAGATTATAATATTGAATTCTCTTGCAGCATACAATCCCATAAGGATACCCATTAAGATTGTAGAGGTAAATGTGGATATCATAAATAAGGATCCAATATAGAGTTGTGGATCTATTTCTAATCCGCTTTTTATGATGGCATTTCTTAATGGCTCAAAAAAAGGAGGATAAATCTTCGTGAATTTATAGAATACATTTATTGCGAGTGGCTTCAATGATGAAGCTCTCATTACAAGCATAATCTTATAGAAGATATTATCCTCAGCAGTTTTCATTTTCCTTTTGGGAGATATCAAATTTTTCTTTTGTAATAATTTAATCACATCATTTTCTGAAAAGTTATTGTTTTCATTAAATTCCTCTTTTAACATATTCCACCTCTCTATTTGGATCTAAGATGACAGGAGTTTCCCTTCTTTTATCAGCTCAAGTGCACTTTCTTTATCTTTATGATATAAGCTTATATATTTTGAGAACTCAAAGAAATTAGTTATATTATTTTTGTCTAACCACTTAAGGTATTCCTCTCTTTGATGGATTTCCTTTTCTATCTCATATAATGGTAAACCATATTCACTACTTATCTTTTGTAGTAGATAACTATTTCTTTTTATTATTTCATCTTTCGCAGGATCCCATTCAAACACATCATTTACATGTGCTCTTCCTGTGGCTCTATCTATATCGATTAATTCAGATGCTTTCTTCAATCTTCTAAAACTTTTACCAAATTGCAATGCATGACTCATAATAAGTATCAAATCAAGAGATTCTATTAGCTCTGGTGGTAAGCTAATAGGAGGCGTTTCTATTCTTTTGATGATATCATCTATACTTCCACCGTGAATAGTTCCTATGGATGGATGTCCAGATGCCATACCTTGGAATAACACAGATGCTTCTTTACCTCTAACCTCTCCTACTATCACATAATCTGGATTCTGCCTGAAACTTTCCTTCAGGAGATCAAACATTGTAATTTCACCATACTTTTCTCCTGTTTTTGATTCTATTCCAAATCCTGTTCTAACCACTGCTGGAATCCAGTTTTCATGAGGTAATCTGAGCTCTCTTGTATCCTCTATAGAGATAATTTTATCTTCTGGAGGTATAAAACCAACTAATGCATTGAGCATTGTTGTTTTACCAGCTCCAGTACCTCCAGCAATTAGAATATTGACCTTATGTTCAATAACAAACCATAAATATGCCAATGCCTCTATAGATACTGTTTTTAAACGGTATAAATCCAAAGCAGAATATGGAATCCTAACGAATTTTCTTATAGAAAATGTTGGCCCATGGGTTGTTACATCACTTGAAAGTGTGGCATTGACTCTTGATCCATCTGGAAGTGTACCATCTAATAAAGGTTCTGCATATGATATGTATCTATCACATTTTTCTGCTAATTTTATGATAAATTCCTCAAGTTCAGATGCATCATCATATACTATGTTTGTTTTTAGATTACCAAACTTTTTGTGGGTAAGATAAAGAGGAATTCCGATACCATCACACCCAATATCCTCAATAAGAGGATCATGCATCAAAGGCTCTATTTTATCCAGACCTATGAAGGTTTTATAGATATAATACATTATCCTTGTGAATTGTCCTGGTTTTAGTTGAATTCCTAAATCCTCCATTAATTTAACAACCTTCTCTTTTAGATATTTCAATTGCTCTTCTCTGGTTTTCAGTTTGTTTATATCAATATCCAAATAATGAGTTAAATTCTCCTTTATTTTTTCATAGATTTCTTTTTCATTTCCTTCCAATGAAGGCTCTATTACTCTATATATAAGATCCTTTTCTTTTTCGTCCCAATATATGTTAGCGTACGCGAAAGGAGGAATCAATGAATATTTGATATTTATCTTTTTTATTTCTTTTTTTGTATCTTTAATACTCTCTAAGATGTTTATGTGTTTGTTATCCACTATTCTAAATGATTCAACTTCTTTTTGAATTGCTTCTTTGTATTCTTTAAATTCTATTATTTTTCTTCTTAGAACTCCACGGATGACCATAAATTATATATATATGATACGAATATATTAATTATTATAATAGTTGAGAGAGGTGATGAAAGTGGAATACAGGTCAATGTTAAAAGGAGTATCTCCATTAATTGCAGCAGTGTTATTGATCGTTTTCACAGTAGCAATAGGTGCAGTGGTATTGAATTGGATGACAGAATATACAAAGGGAACAACAGAGAAAGCGGGTACTGATACCTCTACCACAGTGGAATGTGCAAAACAAATTTTAGATATTGTGGATGTAAAAATTGATAATGATGGAAATGTTACGGTATTCTTACAGAATCTTGGAAGTGCAGATGCAAGGATTACTACCGTGACTCTATATGATGATGCAGGAAATATATGCAATGCTAATACATCATTTACAGGAGTAACTGTAAGTGCAGGAGGAATGGTAGTGTTTACTCCTATAACAACATGTACATCTGTGAATAAGTCTGCATACACTCTTAGAGTAGCCTCAGATTGTGGTTCCTCTGATGTATATAAATATCCTTCAGAATAAGCATAAAGGGAGATTAATTGTTTTTATTTTTAATTTTCTTTTTAATATTGTTATAATGGGATTGATATGAGAAGGTTAAGAAGAGCTATATCTCCTGTAGTTGCAGAAGTGATTATGATAACTTTGGTAGTAATTATTGGTGTTTTCTTTCTTTCTTGGACGAATCACTTTTCTTCTTCATCAAAAGAAAAGACGGATGAGAGATACAGCGATACTGTTTCATGCTCGCAAGTGATGGCTAAATTAGATACACTAATTATTGTTAAATCCTCAGAGATGGTCAATGTATTTGTAACAAATAAGGGAAGCCAGAGATATCCAATTAATAGATTTGAGATATACACTTCCTCTGGAGAGTGCATTATTCCTGATCATGTTTCATTGAAACCTGGAGAGAGCAGGTGGTTTAGCTTAAATTGTAGCGGAAAGTTATCTTTGACATCATGTGATGAATTTAGAAGCTTCGCAATTATTTCAGAGTGTCTCGATAAATCGATTTATTTTTCTAAATCGCTAGAAGATAAAGGAGAGATATGTAAATATGAAGGCACACTTATTTAGAGGTTGAGTTAATGAGGATTCTAAGATTATCAACATTTTTAGAGGGGGGAGGCGCAGAGGCAAGTATAAGAGAGTATCTAAAGAATCTTTCTTCATCACATAAAATTACTCTGATATATCTTGCAGGAACTGATAATTCCAAAGAGGAATTGGAAAATAAAGGAATTAAAGTGATTAAATCTTCTTTTTCATTGAGAGGTTTTGCAAAAATTATAGCATACTACAATCTGTTCAAACCAGATATTGTGCATGCTACATTGTATAAAGCAGAATTTTTTGCTCTTCTTTTGAAACTTCTTTTTAGGGCAAAGGTTGTGGTGAATAGAGATGTAGATTTTTGGGCATTTAGAAAAAGTGATTTTCTTAATTGGCTTGTGGATATTATTTTTCATAAATATATTTTGTATCCTTTTGTTGATAGAATAATAGCAATAACACATCATGTCAGAAATTATATTCTTAATACCTTGGGATTTAAAAGTAAAAAGGTTGTTGTAGTATATTATGGATTGGATTTCTCTTATGTTGTGAAAGGCAAAAAGAGACATAAGAAGAAAGAGGTTGTGATCGGTTTTGTAGGTAGATTAGTTCATCAGAAAGGTGTTGATGTATTTCTAAGAACTTTAATTGAGATGAAAAAACCACGCAAGAAAGTTATTGTAAATGTGTATGGTGATGGGCCTTATCATGAGATGATAGCAAAAGTAGCTCCAAACCTCGAAGAGAAAGGAATAAAAATCAATCTCAAAGGGTTTGTTAGTAATATTTATGAGGAATATGGGAAAATGGATATTCTTTTCTTGCCAACTCAATATGAGGGATTTGGTTTAGTTTTTATAGAGGCTCTATCTACAAGAAAAATAGTTATTCTCACCTCAAATATTAAACCTTTAGATGAGGTTATTGGCAAGCATGGAGTGTTCTGTGATAAAAGAGATTATATGTGCTTTGCCAGATCTCTTTATGATATCATCCACAACCTCGAGAAATATCAGAGAGTAGTTTATAAAAACATAGAAGAACATCTCAACAAATTCGATATTAAAAAGGTTTCTAAGGATTTGGAGAAGGTGTATGAGGAGGTTTTGATTAGTTAGATTTAGGAGGTAATAGAGGATATTTTTTCACTCCACATCACTAATTATACTCTCTACTGTAGATATCACTTCTTTTGCCATCTTTATGGATTCAGAAACTTCTTTTTTTGAATATTCTTTGGTAGGATCCCATATCTTATTTCCTTTTTTTAAAGGGTATCTGGACTTTAACCAATATTTTTCCAATCTAAATAATATCTCTGCTATTCTCTCTATCTTTTTTTCTAATTCTTCGCTTACTTCATTAATTAAACTCATCACCACATCACTGATTAAATGCTCCGGAACATATTTTCCGTAGAGTATCAATAATGCTTTTGCTGCTTTTTCCGCTGCTTGTTGTGCGAAGTATAAGGCATTGCTATATATGCCTTTTTCATAAAGTATTTTTGCACTTTCTAAATCTTCTGCAGATTTTTTCATAAATGTCTTAGCAAACTCTATGTCCATCTTTTCACCCCATGTTTATGATATAAAACGTCATATCTATTCATTCTGTTAATTAAAGCAGGTAACCATTTATATACGAAATTAGTTCCATAATGAATTTTGAAACCACTTAAGAGCATCCCTACAAATAATGGAGATTTTTCTATGCAATTTATAGCAAAATCCTTTTTTGTAAGAAATAACGGAGATACTCTGTACTTCTTAATTAATTTATCAGGGAATTTTATTTCTACAGGTTTTTCAGTTACAATCATTAAATCTATATCTTCATATTTGTCACTATTGATGCTTGATCCAAATTGGATAATCGCAATTAAATTATCTTTTAATTCTTTTTTTAAGTATTCCACGATCTCTCGCATAATATATTAAATGCCATTAATGTTTTTAAATGTTTATTGAATGGAGTGTGCATTGTCCAATAATTCTCTATTAACAAATTTTGTTAAGCGGAAAAGTAATCTTTTAAAGAAGCCCATTAGAGCAGCAAACCTTGTAGAGCTAATGCAATCGTAAGAACGAATTTTCTCGTTAACAAATCCTCATCAAAAATTATTGGACAATGCCAATGGAGCATGCTTTAATAGAACATTTTAAAAATGACAAATGATTTCTTTATTTATGTATGAGAATCTTGAGCTTTTGAGCCCAGCAGGAAATTTTGAGAAAATGAGATATGCAATAGCATATGGCTCTGATGCTGTTTATTTAGGTATCAAATCACTATCTTTGAGAGCTAGAGAGAACGAGTTCACATTGGAAAACATTGGAAAGGCAATCAAATATGCGCATGATAGGAACAACAAAGTATATATCACCGCTAATATATATCCGCGTGGATATGATGAGCATCAACTCTTGGAAAAGTTGGATATCCTATACTCTTATGAACCAGATGCATTTATAATCTCTGATCCAGGTATCTTCATGATAGTCAAAGATAACTTTGACATTCCAATACATCTCTCTGTCCAAGCTAATGTGACCAATAAATTTGCTGCAAAATATTGGTATAAACAAGGGGTAAAACGCATAATTCTTGCTCGCGAGTTAAGTATTGAGGAGATTAAGGAAATTCATAACTATGTGCCTAATTTGGAATTGGAATTTTTTGTTCATGGAAGTATATGCGTGGCATACTCTGGGAGATGTTTGCTTTCAGCATATTTATCCAAACGAAATCCAAACCTCGGCGTATGCTCACAGCCATGCAGATGGAAGTATAGAGTATATTTGGAAGAGATAGAGACGGGAGTGGTTTTACCTATGGAGGAAGATGAACATGGCACATATATCTTAAACTCTAAGGATTTATGTTTGATAGAGCATATAAAGGAATTGGCAGATGCCGGTATTGTATCTTTTAAGATAGAAGGAAGAAATAAAACAGAATATTATGTTTCACTTGTTACGAAGGTTTATAGGAAGGCATTGGATTTGTTAAAGGAAGGAAAGGAGATACCATATTTAGAGCTTTTAGAGGAATTGAAAAAGGCATCTAATAGAGGATTCATAACATCTTTTATAGACATGCCCATAACTACTTGTGAAAAAGAACTTCAGAATTATAACACAACATCTTCACAACAAACTCATTTATATGTTGGGAAAATAAAGGAATATAATAAAGAAGAAGGGATCATGATTTGTGATATTAAGAATCAAATCTCTGTAGGTGATAATGTAGAAATTATTACCCCGAAAGATGAGTATCGTGGAAAAATTATGGAGATTCTTAGAAAAAATAAAACTCAAACTATAGCCCATCCTGGAGAAAAAAATGTAAAGGTTAGAATAGCTCCATATCCGCTCAAAGAGTTGCATTATGGTTTAATTATCAAAAAAAGATGAAATGATTTAAAAATTCCTTTTTTATATCACTAATTATGGTAAAAACAAAGGTGAGAGAAGGCTCAGCAGAGATATACATTTTTCCTGGAGAAATAAAGAAATCTGACAAGGTATTCTATAATCCGCAAATGAGAGTAAATCGCGATATAAGTTCTCTTGCAGTGCAGGTATTTACTGAGGAAACTGGAAGAGATGTAATGGTTCTTGATGTGATGGCATCAAGCGGTATTAGGGGAATTAGATATGCTATAGAATGCTCAAAGGTGAGGGAAGTTGTTTTTAATGACCTTAATCCAGATTCCATAGAGATATTAAAAGAGAATGTTGATCTCAATCATCTCCAAAAAAGAGTAAAAATAAAGATATATAATGAGGATGCTGGTGCTCTTATGCACATCTACAGGTTTGAAGGAGATGTTGTTGATCTTGATCCTTTTGGTTCTCCTGCATACTATTTAGAGGCGTTGGGTAGATGTGTATCAAATAAAGGGTTAGCAATGGTTACATTTACTGATACGGCAGTTCTCTCAGGTACTTATCCCCGCACTGCTTTAAGGAGGTATGGTGTTTGGCATGATAAAAAATATACTCCTAAGGGGGAGATTGCTCTAAGGGTTGCATTAAAAAGTATAGCAGAAAGTTTTGCTAAATTTGATAAGGGAATTATTCCATTAGTGAGTATATCTCATAAGCATTATGTGAGGGTGATTGTTAAGATAGATAAACATAAATCATCTGCAGAAGACAACATAAAAAAACTCAAGTTTTTACATTTTAATGAGAAGCAAGAGAAGTTTTATTCATATAATAGGCATGAGGAAAAATATAGAAGTGTTGGATTAATATGGGCAGAGAATCTTGGGGAGAGTAAGTTTATTGAGAAGATGATAGAAAAGGCGAAGCAGCATAGCAGGATATATTCACAGGAAACTATTAAGATATTAGAAAGATTAAAAGAAGAATACTCAATCAAGGATGGTTTTTATTATGATTTACCCTCAATAGGTAAGGCATATAAGATTCCATTGCCATCCATAAAGAGGATTAAGGAGAAGATAGAATCTAAGGGATATGCTATTGCAAAGTCACATATTAAAGGAAATGCTATAGTGACGAATATACCTCATAGCGAGTTGGTAGAGGTGCTTAAATCTATCTTATAATCTCATTTATGATATTTTTTAATTCCTTAACTTTACCAAAATATAGAATTTCGTTGTCATATTTATTTATGCCATAAATCTCAAATTTCTCTAAACCTATTTCTCTGATTATGTTTGTGTCAATGTCGCTATTTGAGATTCTTAATATATCTAATCCTGAAGAATATGCGCTAAATGAGGGTAAGACAACTATATATCTATCATGAATATCTTTATGGATAAGATAACAATCTATTTTCATGGATGCACCGACATCATCTCTCAATGTTATTGCAGGATGCTCATGTGATATAACAATATGCTTGTTAATATTTTTGAGATCCATTTCTTTATGTCCATGCTCAATGTGAAACTTTTTTGTTTCAAAATAATCAATTAGCTCTATTCCTTTTCTTTTTAGCAATTGGATGACAAAATTATCATGATTTCCTTTTATTGCAATGAGATCCTCAAATCTTTCGAGGATATAGGAGATTAAGCTCTCTATATCCTTTTTCTCTTCATAGGTTAATCCACCAAATTCATGTTTTATATCACCATTAAAGATTATGGTGATATCATAACCATACAACTTTGCTAAAGATGAAATGGCTTTTTTGATGTTTAAAATTTGTTTTTTTGGTATTGCAATTCCGCTCAACCGCAATGCCTCCTCAAGACCTAAATGGAGATCCCCAACAACTAAATATTTTTTTCTTTTTTCTTTAAAAAAGAGAGCTCCATAAGATGTGATCTCAAAATCTTTGAATTTCTTCTTATACTTCCACGAATTCTCTCTCAACATAATAAAGATGTATTTTTCACTTTTAAAATATTTTATCATATAACATAAGCCTTAGGCATTGTCCAATAATTCTTTATTAACAAATTTTGTTAAGCGGAAAAGTAATCTTTTAAAGAAGCCCATTAGAGCAGCAAACCTTGTAGAGCTAATGCAATCGTAAGAACGAATTTTCTCGTTAACAAATCCTCATCAAAAATTATTGGACAATTTGTTAACGGGAAGCATAGCCCTATTCAAAGGGTTAACCGCTCTCATGCGCTTCTGTGAGAGGTTATGTGTCCGCTTAACAATAAAGAATTATTGGACAAAGCCCAAACATATAAATTTAACCTAAAATTATTTATTCTTTTAAATATTAAGATATATTTTATCAGTACCTAAATAATTAATTAGGGAGATAAGAATGATTATTAACATAGAGGAATATGGGAACATTGTAGGGAAAGAAAAGATCGAGGAATTAAAAGAATTGGCAAAACTTATTGAAGGTAAAAAGATATTGATGATAAATTCTACGCGTATAGGAGGAGGAGTAGCAGAGCTCATAAGCTCTTATCTTCCGCTTTTTAATGATTTAAATGTTAAGGTACAATGGGCAGTGATCCCAGGAAATGAAACATTTTTTACTATTACAAAAAAGATACATAATGCATTACATGGTGGAGATATTACAATAACTGATGAAGAGTGGAACTATTACTTCACTATGAATGAAATATTTGCAAAATCTATAAATGAAGAGGAATACGATTTAATTGTGGTTCATGATCCACAACCATTACCTTTAATTTTGTATCATAAACATTCTGTACCATGGATTTCAAGATTGCATATAGACCTTTCCTCACCAAACAAAAAAATTTGGAATAAAATGCTTAAGATAATCAGGAATTATGATGGCATTATTGTTTCCTCAAAGGAATATTCAAATCATGATCTCAATAACAAGAAAACTAAGGTAATAATGCCTGCTATTGATCCACTTAAACCAAAAAATACTTTTATAAGTAAAGAGAAATGTGAGGAAATTCTTACAAAATTTGGGATTAATATATCAAAACCTATAATGGCACAGGTTTCGCGATATGACAGATGGAAGGATCCTGTAGGAGTGATAGATATATTTGAGATGGTAAAAGAAAAACATAAAGATTTACAACTTATTATTTTGGGAAATGAGGCGACAGATGATCCTGAAGGATCACAGGTGTATAAAGAGGTGTTAGAGAGAATTAACAAGAGCAAATACAAAAGAAGTATTTTTGCGTTATCCGTTAATGATGAGCTTTTAGTAAATGCTGTTCAAAGAAGAAGCGATATAATCATTCAAAAGTCCATAAAAGAAGGTTTTGGGCTAGTTGTAAGTGAGGCCATGTACAAATATAAGAGCGTTATTGCAAGTAAAGTTGGAGGCATAAAATTACAAATTGATGATGGGATCAATGGATTCTTATTAGACCCATATGATTATAAAGGTTTTGCTGAGAGAAGCGATTTGCTATTAAAAGATGAGGAATTGAGAAATAAAATGGGAATAGAAGCAAACAAAAAAGCAAGAGAGCATTTTATGATTACCAGATTAGTGAAAGATTGGTTAGAGGTAATGATAGAATATCTTCATTAGAACTTGAAATGTTTTTGTGTTATTTTTGCTAATCTTTTAAAGATTTCTTTCTTTTGTTCTCTTTTTATTTCTGAAGCGTTTATAAGTTCCATAAGATATTTTCCAGCTTTTTTCATTGCTTCTCTTTCAACATACCATGGCTTTCCGGCTTTAGTTCCAAAAGCATAACAATATCTTTGTGGTTTTTCCCAGGAGATTTCCTTTCCATATACTAATGCTGATAGATATGCTAATCCTCTTAATGTTGATTTACCTATGTTTTCCATCATGGCTACATCCTTAAACTCGCGTGCACATTCATGCGCAATTTTTATGGCTTCATAATTCATCTTTCTTGGAAAATTTAAATAATAAGGTACAACACTTATCTTTTTGAAAAATTCTTGTTCTTCCTTGCTTATATATAAGGGCTTCAAGCCCTTTTTATAAAGCTCATAATGTTTAGAGAGCAAAAGTGCTTTTTTAACAATTTTCTCTGGTGATTCATCTTTAACTATGTCAACAATAGCATTTTTTATATCTTTGCTCTCTTTTGACTGCAAATCCAATGATATGTTATTTATTATACTTCTGAAATTTTTATCTTCAAAACTTAAAGGATTAAGCCAATGATATCGTCTAACCAACATCTCTTTGTCGTTCATTCCTTGATTTATTATAGCGTAATTCTTTTTTCCATCTGTAATAACAGTGTGAAAATAGAGATCATAAGAGTCTTGTAAAAGAGAATTGTCTGCTTTTGCTGTTTCCTTAGAGATTCTCTCTAAGATATCTCTCATCCTTGAATTTAGCATCCCTTTTTTCTCTAATTCTGATAACTCATAAGGAACTTGAAGTGCATTTTTACCTTTTCCACCCAAGATAAAGATATCATTCTCATCTTTGAATGCTTCTTTTATTGCTTTTAAAGTAACTGTGGTGGCTCCCGTGTAATTATGCTCAAATCCCAAAGCGCATGCGAGAGATTGAAACCAAAAAGGATCAGAGAATCGCTTTATTGTTTCTTTTATGCCAATATCATCAATCATCAATTTAATAAGAGGTTTTGCAATCATAACCATTTCTTTATAGTGAGGTACATATCCATCACATAACCTCAGCTCAGCCATACCTACACGCATAATATAAAATGTGAATAGATAGGTTTAAAAACATTATTTAACGATATTTTCCGAGAACAACTTCAAGCAACTTTATTGGATCCTCTTCCTCTTTGTATCTCATATATTTTTTCAACTCTTTCAATTGTATCTACTTCATGTGGTGACTTATCATCTCTTATGCTTACTAGTCGTGGAAATCTTAATGCATATCCTGATGTATAGTGAGGTGATTTTTGAATTTCTTCATATGCAACTTCCACAACAACAGATGGTTTTATTTTTACAATTCTTCCCTCCTCTTTTTCAATGTGTGGTTTGAGAAGCTCTGTTAAATCTTCAAAACTAACTCCTCCTCCTTCTGCTTTCTCTTTTATTCCTGTACCTAACTTTCCGATAGTTAGAAATTCTCCTGTATCTTCATCAATGCAAGCCAATTCAAATGAGCTGAGATATCCTGTTCTTTTGCCCTCTCCCCATTCTGCTCCTACAATCACTAAATCAAGTGTTTCCAATGTAGGTTTTATCTTTATCATATTTCCTACTCTTAATCCTGGCTCATAGGGGGCATTTAGATTCTTTGCCATGATTCCCTCATTACCTTTCTTGAGTGCTTCATCATAAAACCTTTGGGCTTCCTCAACTTTATCAGTAATTATTTGTTTTGCAAGCATTATCTGCTTTGGAACCTCATTTACAATGCTCCTTAGCATTTCCCTTCTTTCTTTAAATGAGTGATATATAAGTTTATTTCCATTTAGATATACTATATCAAAAAGATGAACCATAACAGGTATCTTTTTTGCCATTTCCTCAACATTATATTTTCTGCGTATTCTCTGGGATACCTTTTGAAAAGGAAGCCATTTTTCTGTCATTGGATCATATCCTATTGCTTCTCCTTCTATTATACATTCTTCTGCTTTGATGTTCTCCTGCACATATTTTATGATATCTGGGAATTGCTTTGTCACATTTTCTAATCTTCTTGTGTAAATCTCTATTTTTTTGCCCTTTTTATGTATTTGTACCCTAAATCCATCAAACTTATATTCAAAAGCAGCAGGTCTGCCAACTATCTGAAAAGCTTCCTCTATGTTATGAGCTCTCTGCGCAAGCATCACTCTTAAGGGTCTAAATATAATTGGTATTATTTTCTTTAGACCTTCTTCTCCTTCCTTATATGCTATCTTTGCTACTTCAGGATAATCATTAATCAAAGCATAACTTTCATCTAATAATTTCGTGTATTTTTCTCTTAATATGTTCCCGAGCTCAGATGATGCTACTATCACTACATCAATATCCATTTTGGACCAGTGAAATGAAGAAATATTTTTAATTTCATTCTCAGATAGAGTTACTACTTCTTTAGCAATTTTCTTTATTAATGCTATTATATTTCCTCCTTTTTCTGCTTCTTTAGAAATCAGAAATTTTTTATTTTTCCAGTATTTAAGTATGAACTCATCTGTTACGCCAACATTTTGGGTTGTGAATAGTGAGAGCCAATAAAATTGTGAGAAATATGCTCCTATTATGGCATCTCTTACAATACCTTCTGCTACACCAATCCTCATATCACCTAAAATATATCGTGCAATGTATTTTGCTTCATTTCCTTTTACTTTCATAAACAATCCTGAAACCAAGCTGATCTTCTTATCAATGCTCCCCTCTCCCTCAAGATTACTTATTGTTCTTAATGTTTCTATTATCTCTTTTAAAGTTATTCCTGATATCAATAAAGATGTTTGCTTCCTCTTATGCGAGATTTCTTCTGCTACTTTACCTATATCTCCTTTTATTTTCCATAGATTCTCAATTTCTTTTATGTCATATCCATATGCTTTTGATATTCCCCTCATTAATAAGTTTTGACTTATGCCTATTTCTTTTGTGATATGCTCTGGAAATACTCTCCCAAGCACGAAAAGAATTAGATATTCCATCTCTTCTTCTTCAGCTTTTTTGAGCATTTCTATTAATATTTGGGTTTTTTCCATTTTAGATGATATCCTCTCTATTATGTCTAATTTATCTACTATTTCTTTATATGTAAGAACCATAAAATTTTTTATTTTACACGCATTTAAATATTTTTTAATTTAAATTTTTGATATAGTGATGTCCAATATTTTTAACCAGGTTACTATGCCGCACTACCTTAGTGAAAGCGAAAGTTTCTCATTAACCAAATTAAAAAGGATAAAAATGGTTAAGGGGAGACATAGGCATATTAAAAACATACTGTACGGCAGGTAACCATTGAAAAAGATAGCATACTCTAAAATCTTTTGAATAGCATTGTTTCCCGTTAACAAAATTTTCAAAATATATTATTGGGCAACATGTCATGAGTTGCTTTTTTGATAAGATAACTTTTTTATTCTCTGGCGTATTATCATTTAGAAGTTATAAACGAAATATTTTAAATATTTATAATTTTTAGAATAATGTATGGTTTGTGATATAAATATCCGGAAATATATTAATATCTTCTTAATTATGTGTTTTATTATCTTTCCATCTGTATTTGCACAATCCACATCAACAGAAAATTTAATATTAGAAGTTAACTTGGATAGAGATGTGATTTATCCAGGGGATATAATTAAAGGAAATATATCTATATTGAATAATAACTCAGCATCTATAGATGTGTACATAGATATTTATGCATTAGGAAGAGAAGGATGGTTTACGTGGAATAAAAATCCTATTCATATATCTCCTTATTCTACAGCTAAGACGGATATGGAGATAACTATTCCTTCTTTAGTTAAAGGAGGGAGATATTATTTCTATGTATATGTAAAAAATTCCATAACAAAAGAAGTATTAGCAACAATTAAAAAATCTCTTTATATTCTCGATAGACCTCTTTTAGATATTACTAAGATTGGAGTAAAGTTTCCGGAAATAGAAGCAAATAAAACCCAAACAATATATGTTCACATATCAAATATTGGTGAACTAGATGCTGAAAAATATTCAGTAATAATAAAAGTGCCTAAAATTGGATTTTATAGAAAATATGAGCCAATTTCATTAAATGTTGGTGAATCAGATATTATTGTTGCTGATATTCATGTGGATCCACAAAGAAAACCAGGAAACTATGAGATAATTGTAGAGATATATGATGATAGAGGAAAAAAGATAAATGAAAATAGACATACTTTTAAAGTTAAAAGGACTTTTAATGTAAAGGAATACTCTAATGTTAAAGAAAATGCATTCTATAAATATATCGAAATGAAAGTAATCAATAAGGGAAATACTCCTGTTACATATACCTATGATGTTGGAACACGAGGATTTATATGGATATATAATTTTAAGGGTATGAGTCCTATAAAGAAGAATGGCCGCTATGTTATTCTTTGTGATCTTGATGTAAATGAGGAATGTACCTTTGGAATTCAGATTAATTATTGGATATTATATGTGATCCTACTTATTCTTCTCACTTTACTTGTATTGCTATTTGTTTCCTTTACATCACCAAAGATTATAAAAGAGTTCTATATCAAAGGACATAGATATAACATCATTTTAAAGATAACAAATCATAAAATGAAGGAGCTAAAAGAGGTGATATTAAGAGATCATATTAAAGGAATCTTTAATATAGATGAATCTTCCATACTTCCAAAACCTTCTAAGATACATAAAACAAAGACTGGATATATAATTGAATGGAGAATAGGTACATTAAAACCAGGAGAAGTGAGGATTTTTAGATATGAGATAATACCGAAGATATCTGTCATAGGCGACTTAAAATTGGATAATGCAACCTTAGAAGGCAAAGATAATAAAGGTAAGAGGTATTTTGCCTCTTCTTAATTTAATCAATAATTTATTTCTCTATTACAGGCATTACAGTAATATAATATCCTTTATTCTCAAAATATAATTCTGAGGTTTTATTGAGACAGAAGGTATGCTCTGGTCGTAGATATTTTATGCTATATACCTGTGGCTGATGATTTCGCCTGTGATAATACATATTTATCGGAATATCTCTTTTTAAATTTTCTTCTGGTATTATTTCCTTTAAATACTTTCTATCATAATCTCGCAGATAATTAGCAGATTCCGCGTACGACTCCACATCCTCATAGTTTATTAAACATAGAATTTCATCATTTGGAGTTAGAGGTATAGTAACGATCTTTGAAGACCCCTCCGTTTGATAGTACATGTAATTTACAAGTTTTGAAATTTCCTGATACAAATCCACTCCTTTTTTATATCCATAAAAAGAACCTATCTCATTGATGATGTGATAACCAACGATAAATGATGCCAATATAAGCAAAATGGTAATTATAGCACCCAGCAAAAAAGATGATGGAAGTTCCATAAATATTTTTATTATCTCTTCGCTAATTTATATTTTTGAGGTTTAATGCAATTGAGGTATTGTTCAATGATTCTCTATTTGTTAAGCGGAAAAGTAACCTCTTAAAGAAGTGCATTAAAGTAGCGAACATTATAGAGCTAATGCAATCGTAAGAATGAATTTTCTCGTTAACAAATCCTCATCAGAAAATTATTGGACAATTTGTTAACGGGAAGCGTAGCTCTATTCAAAGGGTTTTGGGGCAGGTTAACATTGTTGAAAGGTTACTTGCTTCATAATCGCTATGAAGGGTTAACTGCTCTCATGTGCTTCTGTGAGAGGTTATGTTTCCGCTTAACAATAAAGAATTATTGGACAATGCCATGCAATTGAGGTATTGATAAATTTGGCAACTTATTAACAAGGATAGCTATTTCCTATCTGCTCAGAAAGATTAACTGCTATAGGATGGCTCATTCATTTGTTATTATTCCACTTAAACAGATCTTTATTTTATTTCAAAGAAAAGGTTAACAGAAGAGATAACCATTACAGTGGATCTTTGAGCATGTTAACTTCCCATGAGATAGTCAGCTGCTTCCAAAACGCTTAAAAATGTTAGCTGCTGTAATGTGCTTTCTTGACAAGGTATGCTGCCCGTTAACCAATTATTTTGAATAAAAATCTGGTTAACGCGAGGAAATCGCTAACACAAAGGATATTGCAGCATGGCATCCTTTCCAAAAAGGTTTAGCTGCTTCTAAACCGCTTAAAAAGGTTAGCTGCTTTGCTATGGCTTGTTCATTGGGTATGCTTCCAGTTAACCAATTCAAAAAATAAAAATTTTGGTTAACGGGAGGAAATCGCTTTTCCAGAAGGTCTTGCAGCATGCTAACCACTTAAAAAGGTTTAGCTGCTTCCTAACCGGTTAGAAAGGTTAGCTGCTTTAATGTGCTATTGATAAGGAATGTCTCCCTTAACCATCTTCCAAATAAAAAATGGTTAACGGGAGGATATCACTCTACACTTTGGTTTGCAGCATAGTTCCTCTTTCAAAAGGATTAGGCGCTTCAATACCCAAAGAGAGAGGTTATTTTTCCCGTTAACCAATGATATTCCATTTGAGAATCTATGGTATGTCATTTCTCGATTATTTTCTTTAATTTTTCTATTTCTTTCTTTTTTGCTTCCTTCTTGGTACTCCTTTTCTTTTTGTTCTCTTTTTTTCTGCTGCTCCATCTTGCAAAAATTAAATCATAACATATAAGCGCGATCCCTATAAATAATACGAATATAGGTATCAATATTCTCCAGTTCTTCCATAGGACTTCTTTTTTCTTTTCTGTCTCAATAGGAGGATAAAGCTGCTTCCTTTCTTTTTCTATTGTTATATCTTCTATTTTGAATTTATATTCGCTATTTGCGTTATCCACATACACAAATTTTATTGTTATTCTATATGTCTTATTATTAGCTTTTAATATATAAGTTCTCTTTCCAATTTCGGGATTTTTATCTTCGTATAGCTCATCCCCTATTTGTATAATGAAACTTCCACCTACAAACAATATCTCTTCTTTTTCTTTTCTTCCTTCCATAATATATTCTATCTCTAAGGTTGTAGCATTGTCTTTACTTACATAATATGTTTTCTCTTTATCCAAATTTTTTACTTTTGTAATGATTTTATCTTCTTGGGCTCCTTCAATAAAGTAGGTTTTTTCTACATTTAAATCCAATAATGCCATGAAATTCTTTTCATTATTAAATTTATCTATCACTTTTCCTTTTATCTCATATACTTTATTTGGAAGCTTGGAATGTGGTGCCACATATAGGAATATAACACCTTCTTCACCACTATCAATAGTTATTTTCTTTGGTTCTATATATATTATTCCATAGTCATCATCTAATTTGACTGTAAATGTATTTTCCGCATATCCGTTATTTTTTATTTTTATTCTGTATATATATCCTTTATATTCTTGGGCATAGATTCTTTCAGGTTCTATTTTTACGCTAAAATTAGAACACATATTTTCCTTTAATACCTCAACATCCAATTTAATTGTTTTCTCTTTATTCATATGATCTCCTTTCAAGGATAGTATATCCTCTACAATACCCTCTGCAATATCTTGGGAAATATTCACTCTATATTTCACTACAATTTCTTCTCCTGGAGATAACTTTATCCTTTGGACATTAAAGCTTCCTAACATACCTTTTAAGGTATATGTTTCCTCTTTTTCACCAGTATTCTTTACAATTACATCTATAGGTCTACTTGGCGTAAATTTGCATGCTTTAACAATCTTATAATGGGTATATATTTCTCCATTATAACAATTCTTAACATTTAATGTCGCTGTGATACTATCTATAACTCTCTCATTTTTTGTTAAGTTTATTTTTATTTCATGTGTACCATAATCCATATCATCCGTATTTATATATATTTCTCTATAGACTGTTGTACCCGGCTCTATTTCTACTTCAGATTCATCAAATTCTCCAATGTTACTTGTTATCTCCAAACTCTCATCTACCTCTCCCAAATTCCTTATTCCTATTATATATCTAGCTGCTGAACCTCTGCATACATCCATACTTTCAGGAACAATTATCATTGCATTGTTGCTACATCTTTTTCCTGTTATTTGAATGTCTCTAAATTGATAATTTACTGAATCCCATGCTTCTATCTTCACTGCACTCTCTCCTGTTTTGTTCGGTTTAACTTTTAATTTTACTATGTATTCTTCTTCAGGTTCTAAAGTTATGACATTCTTTGATAATATTCCTGAAGATGCTTTTAGGTGTATTGTGTCCTCTTCCTCTCCCGTATTTCTTAGATAGATATCGAAGACAGCATAATCCTTCATACATATATCTACACTTTGAGGTATTACCGTAATGTCAAAGTTATAACAATTTCTACCATTTATATATATCTTTTTTTCTGCATTTGCAAAACTATTCTTAGAGGTTGCCTTTAGAGTAATTACATCATAATCCTTTGTTACTTTATAAAAGAGGAAGTTTTTATCACTTTCATAGCTATCCAATACCGTCTCATAAAAATCAAGTTTTCCTTTGTCAACACTCAAAGTAACATACTCTGTGACCTTTCCTTCATTTTTTATGTAGAATGGTATCTTCAAATGATCCCCAATACAAGCATCTATAGTTGTATCCTCAATATCTAAAGAAATTTCATTACAATCTAGTATATTTATTGTTATCTCCTCCACATCTTCTTCCTGGGTTGTATAAGCATATATCTTTGCTCTATATTCTCCAACTCTTGCCTCATCGGTTGGAGTTATAAAGATATTGATGTATTTCTTTTCATGAGGAGATAAAACAAAAGAATCTTGAGCAATTGTAATCCACTTGCTATTGGAATATAACTTTACTTCAACATTTTGATTTCCATTATTTTCAACAAATCCAGTAATCATTTTTGTAGTATAGGGGCATAATTCTATAGAGTATTCATCTAAAAATAAATTTAAAGTATTTGAATCTGAAGAAATAGCAAGAGTATTCTTTATAGGTATCATTAACATTATAATCAAAAATATAAATATCCTCGCCTTTCTTTCGAGTTCCATTTACTCTCACCCTTAAAATAAATTACCTCTTTTCTGTTGTAGATCTCGATAATTTTATTATTTCATTTTAGTAAAGTTTTTAAATTTAATCTTTTAGATAATATAAAGAATTTATTTGTAATGAGGGAGAACATGTTGAAGAATGCAGATAGGTTAGAGGGATTAGAGGAGATGTATAGATAAAATTCCAAAAAGAGTAGTGGAAAGAAAGGATATTGAGAAGTATTGGATAACTGGAAAAACTCCAAAATGGGTGCCTGCCCATTGGGTAGCATCTGCATTAACAATATTATATATAGAAAAGAATAGAGGTGGAAGAGATGGATATTGAAGGAGAATTAGAGGATGTGGCATTTAAGATGTATGTGGATGCTATTAAAGAGTTAAGAAAGATACAAAATGAGGATAATGATATAAGAAAAGTTTATACCATAGGAAGTTGCGATGTATCTTATGGAATTGATACTATAATAGATAATATTTATAGAAGACACTTGAATGATTTGTATAGAAAATATAATGACCTTAATATACTTTCGGAGCATTATTCCTATCCAATTCGTGAAAATGCGAAATATTTTGTGCTTATTGATCCAGTTGACGGTTCAAGAGAGTTAATGAGAGATGAAAGAGCAGCATATTTTATATTTGCATGGGGAGAATGGAAAGGAAAAGAGACCACTCTTAGCGATATTAAGGGAGTAGCATTGGGAAGACTACCGACATCTCGTGAGTGTATCTATGAGTTTATTGTGGTATCTGAAAATAAAGAACCAACAAAATATATCTACAACATCTTAAAACAACCTTATGAAGAGATAAACTCTCCCAAAAATTGGAAATCAAAGAAAATGGAAAATAATAGCGTAAGGGATATAGAGCATACTCATATATGTTTCGTTGCTCCCTTTTATCCTTATAGATACACGGCAACTATTGCAGATGAATTTTATGAAGAAGTCAAAAAAAGATTTGGTAAAAAGGAATTATTTAATGAGCAATACCTCACTACTGCAGGGCAAATGATAGGGATGATAGAAGGAAAACTTTCCATGATAGTAGATATAAGGCCAAGTATAAAGGCAAATTCAAGCATTGAGATGTTATGCGCACATCCATATGATGTACCTGCAGCATATCTTATTAAAAAATTAGGTGGGGTAGTGGTTGGTAAAGATTTTAAAGAAGAGACCTTTTGGAATCAAAAAATTATTCCACTCAATAGAGACATAGAGTTTATTGCTTTTCCAAATAAAGAAATATTTGAAAAATATGGAGGAATATTAAGGTCAATTATAGAAAAGAAAATAATTGAAAAATCATAAAAGAGATTTAATAAACTCGCCATATCTTTTGATTTGCTTTTTATAATTCAACTCTTTTCTTATATTGTGGGCGCATTTCTTTGCTCTTTTTGGATATTCCTTAATAAGTTGCTGTATTTTCTGTACATCTTCTTTTAGATTTTCTCCACTTATAATTTCTCCGCAACATGGATGCTTTTCTATTGTTAATCTTGCTAAACCTGTTGGTGTTATAGCGACCAAACAACCACATGCTAATGCTTCATATACCGTACGTGGCCCACCTTCGTTGTATGAGGTGGATATTAGAACTTTTGATTTTTTATAATACTCTGCAAGAACATCTTGTGGAACCCATTCTATCATTTCACAACCAGCAGACAGTAACATGATTTTATACTTTAGAGATCCTCGTCCAATGATTAAACATCTATATTTTTTTTCGTTTAGTTGTTTTATTATGTTATAAAGATATTCTATATTTTTTTCTGGATGAAATCTACCAACATAGATTACATCATATTCCTTTTCTTTTTCATTTATGTTTGGAACAAAAAGCTTAGTATCAGTATAGTTTGAAGGTACGAGCTCTATCTTATCTTTATAAAGAGAAAATATTTTTTTGTCATAGTATACGCTTCTAATCTTATCTGCTCTAGGTAGTATTAACCTTGCAAGTATGTGATAAAACAGATTTCTTCTTCTGTATTGTAACCACTTTTTATTAAAAAGATTTTGCGAATGTAATTCCATAACCAATTTAAGTTTTTTATGTTTTAATAGCATGCCTACAAGACCATACAAAAAAGGATCCATTGTGATAATCAATTTTGCTTTTATTTTATGTCTGCTCAATGCAAAGAGGAGAAGATGAAAGAAAGAAGGAAAATAATAATACCATACTCCATCTGTTACTTTATAAAATCCTTTCTTACCTTCTTTAGATGGAACGAGGAGAAGAATGCTTTTCCAATATTCTCTTAAATGTAGGAGAACTTTCCTAAAATAACTTTCTTTCCTTATTGCAGAGTCATCTGAGCCGAGCATAACCACGTTGAATTGCATATTATTATCTTAAAAAATATTTTTTAAAAGGATTATTGCAAATCTCAAAAAACGGGCATTGTTCAATAATTCCATATCAACAAATTTTGTTAAGCAGAAAAGTAACCTTTTAAAGAAGCGCATTAAAGTAGCGAACCTTGTAGAGCTAATGCGAGTGTAAGAACGAATTTTCTCGTTAACAAATCCACATCAAAAAATTATTGGACAATGCCCAAAAAACGTCGGGGGAGGGATTCGAACCCTCGATCCCTTACGGGAACCAGCTTAGCAGGCTGGCGCCATACCAGGCTAGGCGACCCCGACAAAAGAAAATTCAAATATATTTATAATTATTGATTTTATTTATTTTATTTAAAAATTTTCTTCCGCTCCAATAGAATCTTAATAAGATAGAACTGGTTAACAGAAGAAAAAAACATTATTACGAAAGTTTTTGCAGCATGATAACCTGCTAAAAAAAGGTTAGCTGCTGTAATACTCCTAAGAAGGAGATTAAATTTTTCTTAACCAATTTTATTAAACAGGAGATGATCCATATCAAAAGCAGATAACCAAAAAAAGTTAGCATGCTGCAAAGCCTTTGTGAAAACGATTTCCTCGCGTTAACCATCTTTCAAAATAAAAATTTGGTTAACGAGAAACATACCACTAAAGCAATTACATTGGAGCGGCTAACCACCTAAAAAGATGCCATGCTGCAAAATCTTTATGTTAGCGATATTTTCCTGTTAACCAGATTTTATAAAATAAATTCTAAAATTATTAAGGATCTCATTATGAAGGTTTTTTCTCGCACTATCATTTTTCAGAGAGAGATCATCTGCCCTCTAATGTGCTTGATTGAGAGAATATTTTACCTTAACCATTTTCCAAATAAAGAGTTTAGTTAATGCAAGTAATATGCCAAAAAAAGGTTATCTGCTGTAATATGACTCTTGAATGTGGACATTGTCCAATAATTCCATATCAACAAATTTTGTTAAGCGGAAAAGTAACCTTTTAAAGAAGCGCATTAAAGTAGCGAACCTTAAAGATGACATGCTACAAAACCTGTAGTAATAGCGATTTCTTCCCGTTAACAATTTTTATCTATTCAAAATAATTTGTTAACGGGAAGCGTAGCCTTACTCAAAGGGTTAACTGCTCTCATGCGCTTCTGTGAGAGGTTATGTTTTCACTTAACAATAAAGAATTATTGGACAATGTCTTGAATGTGTTTATATGCGTTAATTTTTTAAAATTTACTGAATTTTATAATAAAGGAATATGAAAAAGGAGAGACAATTTGAGAAAATCCTTAAAGAAATAATTAATACTCCATGTGTTGTGAAATATGAAGATGTATTATTGAGATCCATCTATAAGGATATAAAACGAAACTACCAGGAATGTAGGATAACTGAAAAAGAAGAAATAAAATATCTCTATGCTTTACCTTCCCGACCGGAGACAGTATACGGCATTCTAAGAATTCCAGAAGTTGATAACATTCCTGCTAAAATCCCAATTCTCACATCCCGACCAGAGATAGTATTCTCTATTCATACAGATAGACATGGATTTTATGTTGTTGATGAAGATGCTGTTGTATTTGATAAAGATGAGTTTTCAAGATCTCACACAATTTCTCCTTATTCCATTAGGGAGATTTGTAATAGATATACTAATGAGAAAGTGTATGCTTATAATCCATTAACTGGAGAGATCTTAGCAAGAGGAAAACTGCTAGGTACATGTTCGCCAAAGTATATAACATATATAGATGATAATAGGATAAAGTTAACTCTCGCTTATTATGTTCAATGGTTTGAAAAAAAGGATAAACTGAGATAAGATACTCCAGTTGCCTTTGAACCATTTCTTATTATTTCACCAACAGGATACATATATGGACAAATTGATAATGCTATATCGATCTCAGTTATTCTTGCTCTACTTAAAGATAAAAAATATGCTTCTTTATTTAGAGAAAAGATTTCCTTGATATTCACAACTCGTGAAGAGATAGGTGAAAGTTGGAAGTGCCTTAAGCATTTCTATGAGGAAATTCTCAAAACTCAGGATGTTCCTTTAATCGTGTTGGATACACGTCCGTATAGAAAAGAAGAGAAAGATAAGATTGAGGAAGGAGAGGTGATAATCAGAAGTAGAGATGCACTTAGCGAGTATGATCAGAATTTTGTTTCAGACATTGTAAGAATCTTAAGGAATAACAACATTCCATATGAGATTTATGATAAAAAAGAAGGGAAAACAGAATTGGGAAGATTACTTCAGAATGGAGTTAACGTGAGAGGAATTACATTACAAATACCTACTATTTATCAACATAAGCTCCATGAGATGACTACTCAGAGAGCAGTAGAGAATTATATGAATGCGATAATTAGCATAATAAATAGCTAACCTATTTTTAATGGCTATCTTCATCATAATAATCCATTATTTCAAATCTTAAGATTAGTTTACCATCTTTCTTTAGAACTTTGTCTGCAACATCTGCATATGGAGGAATCTCAACAATCTTAAAATACATTTTTTCATTGTTTTCTGTATATGCTCTGATCTCAGCGGAGTTGTCATATAGCACAATAAACACATCATCTATGCTTTTTACGCCTTTAACATCCATCTCAACCTCTGTGAAATCTTCTCCTTTTATTATATTTGCTTCTGGCTCTACGATTTCCTTTACATTTCTTATGAATTTGGAAGGCTCTTTATTTTCTTTTTTCATCTTGCTCGTATATGCGCCTTTGTGAAGTGGAGTAGAAGGGGATTGAGAAGAAACCTCTATGTTGAGAGGTTTTATATCTATTTTGAGCACATTCTTGAATAGAACATTCTGAATATCTCTGATAATATGATTTATTATTTCATCAAGTCCAAAATTGATCTTATCATACCATCTATCAATACAAAAACCACATCGTGGACAATAATGCCAATCTTTACTAATTTTATAACCGCAATTCTTACATTTCTCTACCATTTCTTTCACTGCTCCTTCTTCTTTTGAGAGGTATTTTCATTTAAAACTTTTTTTAAGATTTCGAGAGGCTCATTAGGTTTGACCTCAAAACCTTTTGCTGTTAGTGACAATATCATCCAGAACATATCTGAAATCGTTTTTAGCGTTGCTATTTGTTTTATAGTTTTGCCTTCAAATATCAATGTATCTCCTTCATAATCAAATGTTATTAATGTGAATTTGCCAGCAGGCAACTCAAATTGTTGGCCGCTTTTGCCCATCACAACCAATACGACATCTTCAGGTGGTTTTATCTGTAATGCGTGTTCAGCCATTAAAACTCACCTTCTTATGACATGCTACTTTTTGTCCTTTCATATCCTTCAAATGAATAATAGGAAAAAATAAAGGATGAAAATACACCTATAATTGAAGATATTAATAAAAGAAATATATTTAAAATGTTATTTAAAAAATTCTCTTTATAAGGTGTGCTTTCAAATGTTGAATATCCCATCATAAAAGGAGATAATACAATCATAATGCAGATGCCCATTAAAATAGACTTTAATACCACAACAAGATATTTTTCGCTAAATGCTTTACGTATTATCTCTTTGAATTTAAGAGCATCAGAAACGCGGAAGTTTAGGGAATAATATGCGTTAATAAGGAAGTGAAGATAATATCCTCCTATACCCATTAAAATGAGGATAATTAATAATAGAGCAGATAAACCGCTGAGCATTAGTAATGAGGGAGTTGAGATTAATAATTGCAAAATAAAAAAGAGTAAGCTAAAAAGTGCCACTATAACGATTCCACCAATTGCTACTATTAATATTCCCCATATAAGACTAACAATAAAAGCACCAAAACCTTTTGATAAAACATCTCTAAGATTTAGAGTTTCATCGTCCAAAGATACATATGATTTTTTCTTCATTAGTAGATGAATGTACGAGACCAAGACACCTAAAAACATTATATCCAATAAAATATAGAGAATAAAGAGAATTATTATAGCAAGCATAGCTATAGAGCTATAATGCGTAGAGAGGATTAGAGAGATAAGAATTTGAATAATTCCAAATGCCAATCCAAAATATAATGCTGTTTTTTTATTTTTTAATGCTCCAATCACAGGACCCCAAAATGAAAATATTTCTTTTTTAGCCATATAATTCGCCTCATCTTAACATGAGATTTTTTTCAAAAGCTTTTTTCTCAAAAAAGGAAATCACTGATGAATGCTTTGCACCTTGTAAAATCATTTCAATTCCCTCTTTTGCAGTTAATACATCTTCTAATTTACCTATAATATAAATATAGTCATCATAGATAGATATATTAGTATCGGTATATTCTTCTATCTTCCTTTTAAATGATCCTTTTTCACCTATTACTCTGCCTTTATATCTTGTAATGGTCTTTTTATTGTTTTTTCCATATATTTCCCTTAAATTTATTTTATAGAGTACATATCTATCATCTAATAGATTCAATGAAACCTCTGGAGAAAAGCCATGAGATATGGCATCCATGATATCTTGTATTTTAACCTCTTTTAAAGGATCTTCGTGATCCAATATGAATATGACTTTGCTATCTTGCGTATCAATTTTTATCTTTACACCAAGAGAATTCTCTAACATTCTCTTTGTCTCTCCTTTTTTACCTATAAATACACCTATTCTATCCTCGGGTACCGAGAATACAATCTCATAAGAACTCATTAAAATACACCGTTACACATCCTTGCATATATTTCATCAGCATCATTTTCAATATTATATTCTTTATAAAAATAATTTATTAAATTTTTTATGTCTCTTTTAAGGAATTCTTTGGCAAATGGATGTGATGTTAATACTGCTTGACCAAAATCTATAAAATAGGGTCTTTCTTTTGAATCTATAAGAATATTAAACTCGCTTATATCTCCATGTACAAGTTTTCCTTTTTTTAGTAAGATTTCAATTTGAGATAATATATTTTTAAGAACTTTTTCAGGTTTTGATAATACGATATCCTTAAGCTGCGGATATGGAGCATTTTCTCCGAGCATCTCCATAGCAATTATATTATGAATATAATCATAAGGTTCTGGTGAAGATATACCAACTTTTTTTGCTATAAGTAGATTATGATATTCCTTTTTACACCATGCATATATTATATCTCTCCTTCTCTCTCTAATCTTTTTAAATCTTTCATCTCCTTCAAGATATCGAAGCATATTTTTAAAGTTCCCGGCTTCTATTTTGTATATCTTTATAATTCTTGGCTCTTCATCTTTATAAACCAAGAGTATTCTGCTTTCTTTTCCCTCTTCTAAGAGTCCTCCATAGGTATCATATATGCCCTTTGCTTTTAATTTAAAGAGATCCTGGATTACCAAATTATCAAAAATCTTTCCAAAAATTTTTCTTTGCTCTTCATCTTTTATTTGTCTTTTAGGCAATGCCATATAATATATTTATCCTTAATTTGTGTTTAAAAATATTGTTAAGAGGGCTCATTGGGTGTTCACATAATCACACATCATCTTACGGTCTTTTAATCATCGCCCTTTTTAATGAGATTTCTTGAAAAAGATATTGTACTGCTCATGAGCTACCCTAAATAATCATCTTTTTATCATCCTGGGACGGCTTAATCATCGCTAATATTTCCATATATTTTTTGGATTTAAAAAAGTTTCTCTTTCAATTATCTCCAATAAATAAATGAAAACTGGTTAACGCAAGAAAATCGCTATTACCAAAGGCTTTGTAGCATGATAACTGCTTAGAAAGGTTAGAGGCTCACTAACCTCTTAAAAAGGGATAGCTGCTGGAATGTGGTTCTCGATGAGGTATGTTTTCCCGTTAACTAATTTTAAAAAAAAAATAAAAATTGGTTAATGGGAGAATATCGCTCTCAGAAAGGCTTTGCAGCATGGTACCTTTTCTAAAAAGGATAGCTGCTTTCAAAACGCCTTCATGAGGTTAGCTGCTTCAATATGCTGAAGGAGAAAGGTATGGTTCCCCTTAACCATTTTTAAAATAAATGATATGGTTAAGGGGAGAAAATATCTCTCCGAAAGGTTTTGCAGCATGCTAACCTCTTTTAAAGGTTAGCTGCTTTCTAACCGGTTAAGAAGGTTAGATGCTCTGATATGCTAAATGAATTGGCTATTTTTCCCTTAACCAAATTTTTAAAATAATAATTGGTTAACGGGAAGATATCGCCTTACCAAAGGGTTTGGAGCATGATACCATCTTTTGAAGGTTAGCTGCTCTGATATGGCTTTATGATAATGTATGTTTCCCGTTAACCAATTATTTTAAAATAATGGTTAACGGGAAGATATCGCTCTCACAAATGCTTCGTAGCATGCTAACCTTTTCTAAAAAGGATAGCTGCTTCAATATGCTGAATGAAGAGATTATGTTTCCCGTTAACCAATTTTTTATTTTTTAAGAGATTAAGAGATATGGTTAACAGGAAGAATTCCTCCAACGAAGGCTTTGTAGCATGGTACCTTTTTTGAGGTTAGCTGGTGTAATGTGCTATTGACAAGATTTGCTTTTCGTTAACCATTTTAATAAAAATTTTAGTTAAGATGATGTTGCTTCTACGAATATATTGCTACTTTATTTTTTAGAGAAAAAGAGAGTTTTTAGATGAGGTTATTAAAAAATTTTTTAAAATAGCATAAGAGGGAATTTTATATATGTTTGATGAATTTTTGAATATTACTCTTCTTGCGTTGGTTGATGCAGTTAATCCTTGTACGATAGCAGTGCAAGCTCTCTTACTATCAGCTCTTTTAATAACTAAAGGAAGGAGAAGTGCAATAATAGGAGGTATATTTTTCACATTGACAATATATGTTATGTACTTTCTTTATGGTCTTGGGATTTTAAGCATAATATATGTGATAGGAATGGAAAGCATACTTAAGTGGATATTGAGAATTCTATTGCTTGTAATGATTTTTATGGAAATACAGGCATACTTCAGATATAAACCTGGCTTTATAGCTATGGAGATGCCTATGCGTTTTCGACCAATAGCGCAGAAAGTTATAAAAGCTACTACAAGTCCTTTTATGGCTATTCCTGTAGCTATGTTGTGCTCTCTTCTATTGTTGCCTTGTTCTTCAGGACCTTATCTTAGTGCATTGATATTGATGAGATTCTCATTGTCCAAATTTATATATTTAGCATATTATAACTTGATTTTTGTATTACCTATGATACTTATTACTTTGATTATAGGATTTGGTACAATGCCACGAAAGATTCTTATGTGGAGAGAAAAAAATATAAGATATTTGCATTTAATAGCTGGTCTGCTATTGATTGCTGTATTTTTCATGATATAAGGTGAGAGAAGTATGAAGAAAAGAGATATTCTTAACTTATCCATTGTGTTTTTATTGGTTAATTTTATATTTCTATCTGGTTGTGTTAATGAGGAAAACTTACCAAAAGAAAATGAAGAAAATGTCAATGGTAGTGTCATCTATCTCATTTATTCTTCTTTTTGTCCTCACTGTCATTATATGATGTCTTATCTGGAAGATATGCATGATAAATATCCAAGTATTTCTGTTGTAAAAATAGAAGATGGAAGTGAATATGCTAAGTATTTAGAGGATCATTATGGTTACAAATGGGATGGAGGAGTACCATTATTATTTGGCATATTAAGAAATGGGACTTTAATTTTAATAAAGGGATATCCTACAGACTCACAAGAGAAAAATGGATATTTCATGGGAAAGGAATATGAAAAAAAGATGTGTGACAATATGAAAGGTGAGAAAATATACCTTAATAACGAATATTCATTTTGTAAACTACCTAATGGGGTGATATTAGGAAATAAATATGCTGTTAATTATTTACTTACTCTTTGTCAAGAACAGGGATGTGTAAAGATACCTGTTTAGAAGATCAAATGTTGCTTATTTTGAGAAGATATCTGCTAATATAAGAGACTACTCTCTCAGTTAACCAAAAATATATTTATCCCAAGGATATATCTATAATTATATGGGTATCTTTTCCTTTTTGTTCAATAAAAAAAATAAAAACAAGAAAGAGCAGGAGAAAGGAAGTAAAGATCAAAATGCAAAGATAGATTTTAATTGGTTATATTATAAAAAAGAAAAGAGATGGGATGATCTCAATAGACCTGTGGGATATATAATTGGGGTAACTCCTGGATTTGCTCAAATAAAAAGATCCCCTGAAGGATTTAAGGATTTGGGATTAATGAGAAAATATATGAAAGGTGCACTTTATGGATTTGAATTTATTCAATTAGACTTTGAGGCAATATCAGAAATTAACGAGAGATATCTCTGGAAGATGATAGAAGAGGCAAAGAGATATCAGGGATTGGAAGTTGGATTACATGCTCCTGTTGTTGGAGAGGCAGGCGTGGATTTATGTATAGCATATGCAAATCAATGGACATTACATCACAGAAGCATACAGAGATCAGCATATGCGGCTGGTGATATATTAGGAGCAAAATATTTTTTATTTCACTCATCTTCCTCTCCAAGACCTAATATAGTGTTTGGTATTTCAGGAGAGGAGAGATATTATATGAGAGGACAGCTTTTTTCATACACAGGTATTCCTTTGGGGATATGGATAAAGCAATTGGATGGAGAGGAAAAAACAATATTTGAAGGTAAAACATATAATTATTTTGTTGATCCATGCTATAGAAAAATATACAAACCTCTAAAGAATTTTAGGTTTAAGGATTATTTTAAGGCAAGATTCCTAAGTATATTTTTTGAGATGAGAGGTCAGGCTATTGAACCAGAAATAGGACTTTACTTCTATTATTTTGATAGCTTTGATGAGGGAATAAAGAGAGCACAGGAGCTTCGTGAGAATGTTAGAAAGAAAATCTTGAGATATTATATAAAGAGAATGATTAAGAATATAGAAGACCATAAAGAGGCATTAAAGAAGGATCTTTTGAATGTTATTAAGATGCTACAGAGAAAAGGAATATCAGAGGAAGATAAGAAGAGATTGGAAGATAGTAAGAGCATATTAGAAAGAAGTATTGAGATATTAGAAGATATAGAAAAGAAAGCAAAGAAAGTTGATACCACTGATAAACTTCACATGTTATCTCTTGCACCAGAGGAGTTTGGAATATTAAGGAACTTATTACCAAGGATACTTCCAGAATTTGACCCTGTAACAGAGGATATAGATAGATTGAATATCCATACTATACAAATTCATCTAACAAATCTAGTTAACTCAAAAGAAATGGAGATTGCATCTTCTGGTACACATAAAGAATATTACCAGTTTGATATAACACACATGGAGAGAAAAGCACTTAGAGCATTATATATTGTTACGCGATCAGGAATGGATTATGATGACGCATTTGAATATTGGACAGTAATTAAAGGATGTGAAGCAAGCGAGGAGGTTGCATATATCTTAACAGCTAAATTTATGTATAAGTATAAGGATTACTTATGGCAAGAAATCGTTGGAAAAAGATACGAAACTAAGATAGATGATGCATATGACCCAGATGATGTTATCTTAGCTACAAATTTTGGGTTCAAAAGAATGAAGGATTTCTATGAATATGTTGATGGGATGGGAGAGAAGCCATTTAAGGATAGGCTTAACAAATATACAAGAGAATTTCAGGATTATATCTACACAAAGGAGCAAAGAACACCATTGCAGATTGCTGAGGATATTGTTACTGCAGTAGCAGCAAAATACATCCAAGGGCATTTATTTATTAAGGATGAGTGGGCGATGGATACATTACCAGAGTGGTTATATAAAATAGGGGCCCTTAATATTGAAGGTGTTAGATTTAATAATGATAGTGTATGGGATTATATAGAACGTGGTGGAAGCAAAACAGATGGAAAGCCAATTATGATGTTTATAGAAACTGACCAGCCTTCTAGAGAGAGCTTAGTAGGTAGATTGAGAATTATGAAAGCAAAGGATCATATAATACTAATTAAGAGCGTAGTTGAATATGCATCAAAATTGCTTGAGAATCCTGATAAGGATATCATTCCAAGGTCTCAAGGACCATATAAGGATTTATTTGCTTATACTATGGATTTTGAGCATCTTTCCCTTAATTTAATAGACCCTGTTGAAGATATGAAAACATTAGATGATGGAGAGGCTAAGTATATAAGGATGCTACATGTTAATGCTCCAAGACCCTATGGTGGGCAACATGGGCCGTTGTTTATGTTAAATGAGGAGATGTATACATTATACGAATGGATGTATCTTTTGAGGCAGAAGGGTATGAAGGATGCATATTTTATATGGGAAATGGGGAGTTATGGGATTTATCAAAGTGCATTAGTGTTTAGGAATATGGTGATTGCTTTGGAGAATGATATTCCTCCAGATAAATTACCACCAGAGTTCTATGGTATAAATGAGGCATTACTTGCTGAGCAAAAAAGAGTAATTATAGAGCATGCATATGATCCACTTGAGGGTATGCTTCTTCATCCAGAGGAGACACATACATTTTTGGGTAGCGCTGCTCGTGAAAAGGGAAGACTTGATAAATGGAGGGGAGAGGAATATAGATAAACAATACTTCAAAGTTTGATATCTCTTCGCGTTTTTATAGTGATTTCTCTTATTTTAAATCATCTTACATGCCAAATACATTTCCTGGAACAGCAGATAAGATGTTTACTCCAATGATGAATCCAAATGTTAATGCACTTATCAGGATAACACTTGCAACATATGCCTCTATATTGTCCAACTTAGCATATTCATGTAAAAATCTAATATAGATTCCATAACTTCTTGCAATGAATATTATCCCTATTATAGGGGTTAGTATATTGATTCCAGGGAAAATCGCGAAGATTGTCATTAATGCAAAGCCAACACTTAAAAGGAAATAAGGATATGATACTGCAGCTAATGCTTTATAAAAGAGAATATCCTTTTTTAGCATTCCAACAATTTCACGGGTGAGAAATGCGCTCAATATGTTTAAAAGATAATACACTGAGAATGATACAAGAAAAATGACTATCCCTTTTTTTATTGTTAGCTCTTCTACATAATATCCGCTTTTTGTAAATATTAGAGATAACAAGATTACTGTTAGCCCTACAATTATGCTGCTCCATAAACTGAACCAATAGCCATCTCTTGCAAAATCTTTCTTTGTTCTCTCATCTATAAACTTCGCAGGATGCCATAATATTTTATGTCCCATCCTTCCTTCACCTCCTATTCGGAACCCAATTATAATAATATATTAACAAAACCAACTATATATAAATTTTATTCTTATTGTCTGCTTAGAAAGGTTAGATGATTTGATACGCAAAATGAATTAGTATATATCTCGCTAACCATTTTTAAAATGGTTAACAGGAAGAATTCCCTTATTACCACAGCTCTTAGAGCATGCTAACCGCTTAAACAGGTTAGATGCTGTAATGCGCTTTGGGTATATGGGTAGGTGTTTCGTTAACCAAATTTTTATTTTGAAATATGGTTAACGGGAGGAAATCTCTTTCACAAAGGTTTTGTAGCATGGTAACCCTTTGCAATAGGTTAGATGCTCTAATGTGCTGTTGATGGGGTAAGCTTCCCTTTAACCATATTTTCCAAAATAAGAACATGGTTAACGGGAAGAAATCGTCTATCACTAAGGTCTTGAAGCATGGTAACCGCATAAAAAGGTTAGCTGCTCTAATGTGCTGAATGAGAGAGGTATGTTTCCCTTTAACCATTTTTTAAAATAAATGATATGGTTAACGGGAAGATATCGCTTTCACAACCACATTGCAGCATACTAACCTAATTAAAGGTTAGCTGCTCACTAATCCATTAGAAAGGTTAGCTGCTCTAACGCGCTATTGAGATGGTATGCTTCCCTTTAACCATATTTTCCAAAATAAGAACATGGTTAACGGGAAATATTGCTATCAAAACCGCATTGAAGCAACTAACCTTTTTTTAAAGGTGATTTGATTCTAAACTTCTAAACATAAAAATATTTAAAATGTTTAAAAATAAATTTAAATGATATGGCAAATCTTTTTTATTATGAGGAGAAGGGGAAAAGGTATGTATTTAGAGGGAAGATAATTGATGAGGCACAGATAAAGGAGGTTTCAAATCTTAAAAGAATAAGAATCTTAGAACTGCTATCTAAGCATGAGTTATTATCAGGAGAAGAAATAGCATCTATAATGAAGGAGGACGTTTTCTCAATATATTACCACCTTAGAAAGCTAGAAAAAGCAAGATTGGTGCATCTTAAAAATCAGACTCGTATAAGAAATTTTGAGGAGAAAAGATATTCCTTTGATGCAGATGCACTCGTTTTATTTCTCAATGATGAATTTAAAAGCAAGGCACCTATTTCAGAAGGATCATTGCTTCGTGGAATTATAGTGGTTGGATCCCCAGATGCACATGGCAAGTTCAATCTTCGTGCAAGAGACGGATATTTAGCAGGTGTATTGGGAAGTTTTCTTGGAAGCAAAGGATGGAACATAGATGTTACTTTTGATACTTTATTCAGTGAGGAAGATATTAAAGATGGAACATATGTTTTTGTGATAGGAGGTCCATTAACCAATATGCTCACTTATAAATTAAACAAAAAGATGAAAGTATATTATGATGAGGAAGTGCATTATAGAGGTATAAGATCTTCGATCACAAAAAATCAATATAATGAAGAGAGCATGGCTCTTATATGCAAGATTATCGCTAATAAAGTGCCTTATGTTCTTTTGAGCGGTATTAACATAATTTCTACAGAAATCTCAATAAATGCATTTAAATCCATTTATGATGAAATTATGAGCCGTGATGAAGCATACATAATTATTGAAGGAGTTGACAGAGATAGCGATGGAAAAATGGAAGATTTCGAGATATTAGAAAGGTATCCATGATATACTAAGAAGAAAGATATCTCGATATCTTTTTATATCAATATCTTTTTATGTAGTTATATTTTCACAACTTAAGTATAGAAAAGCATATATATTCTCTGAGGACATATCTAATAATACCGTATAATGGTTATTTTATTGATATTGGTATCCACCACCCCGTTCAGGCATTGAAGTAATTTGCTTTTATTTTTATTTTTCATTTTTAGAAGGGAGATAAGACAAGAAGGGAGATAAAACATGAGTGTTAGAAGACCTAGTTATAATTATCTAAAAAGAAAAAAGAAGGTATTTTTGTGGAGTTATGTATTGGGAACTTTGATTGGTTCAATTTATCTATTTATGATTTTTAAAGCAGGATCTTTTCTTTCTTATGCACAAAATACCGCAAACGATACCATCACAATAATTGTTAATGTTTCTCAGGTAAGTTTGGTTGATATCAATCCATCACAACTTGCATGGAGTAATGTTCCTCCCGGAGGTGTTGGTGACAGCTCCTTAGAGGAAAACAATTATGAGGCAATATGGATTGAAAATATTGGATCAGTGAACATAACTTCTATATGGTTTAATGCTACATATCCTTCTTCTTTTCCATTTGGAACAGGGGATCCAGATAAATATGATGCAGGAAATTTTGTTGTACTTTCTAATGATTCTTCCAAATTTTACTTTGTGAATAGAGTTGAGTATCCTGAATCAGATTCCATGTATGTTAAGACACATAAGGCAATAAATGACAGCTCATATCTTTATGGAATAATCTTTGGAAGATTTAGGAATAATTCTTATGAATACTTTTGGGAATTTAATACATTAGCAGGTGGTCAAAATTGTAGTTATGGCAATTTTTATATTTCAGATACCCCAAAAACTCAAGAAGACACAGGAGATTCTGACTTAACAGATAACTCTGCTATATTAGTTACGCCAGTAAAGTATCTTCTTGATTACTATGGGGTTGCATTAGTTGATGTAAATGGAACTGATAAATACTGTATTGTAATACCTGAGGATTGCTCAAAGGTGATTTTCAATAGATACAATGCTGATCTCCCTGGTGCTGATACCTCAATATGCAGTCAAATTAACCATGGCTATTTTTTGAATGGGACATATGTTTATCCTGGAGGGGTGGCTAAGGCATATATACAAGTATACGTGCCTTATGGCGTACCCTATGGTCCAGTAAAGCAGGGAAAACTAACTGTTTTCGTAAGAACTGAATAATCATGATCAATTATGAATTGAAAGTGGAGGTGAGGAAATATGGAGGAAATGTGGTTGAACTTAAAGAAGGCTTCGAGATATAAAAAGGCGAAATTGGGTATAGGAGTAGTGAGCGCTTTGCTTATAGGCTTTTTGTTTATAATTGGTATTGCTTATAAGCAAGGCGCTCTTGTATATGGAAGCTTTTCAAATGCAACATATTCTGCAGACGAATCTTTGATTGAGGTGAGCATAAATCAAAAGACAATTATTGATATTACACCAGAGAATATGGATTTCGGATTGCTGGATCCAGGAAGCATAGGAAAGGTATACAATGTGACAGATGGAACAAATGATGCAGTCCAGTTAAGTTCCTTTGAAATTGAGAACATGGGTTCAACAAATATAACCCATGTATGGCTAAATGTGACACAGCCAGCACAGAATCCATTTGGTAGTGGTTTTGCATCATATTATGATCCAGGAAACTGGATTGCTGTAAATGTAACATGGATAAAGAGTAAAGGAAATGCACCTACATACAATAATAGTATGAGCTATGTGGATAGGATTGAGTTTAATGAATCCAAGGAATTGGTGTATTTAAACACACCACTTAACACTGTAAGTTATGGTAGGTTGAGGTTTGCTAACAAGGAGTATTTCTGGGCAATAAATGCTACTGATCCTACTTCACCATGTTCGGCAGCCTCAACCACAACACCTATTTGGTTGGTATTAGGTAATCCAAATGAACCACACAATGTAACTGATACTGGAGATATCAATTTGAGGGATGGAGATGAAATCGTTATAAAATATACTAGCTATGATGCAACAACAGGATATGTGTATCCAACAAGAGCTGTTGAATATCCTGTATCAGGAGAGGAATATTTGATGTTAATATCAGGCGATTGTAGTCATGTAAGATTGGTGAAGTGGAATAGAGATGCAATACCATCAGGAGCAGATGGTTTGTTAAGCAATAATGGATATGTGTTCAGCACGAGCAATCCATCGCAAGGATTGTTGCCAGGGCAAGGAATTGTTATGCAAATAGAAACACGTGTGCCTTATGGAGTTGTTGCAGCAGGATATACAGGTTATTTGACTGTTATTGCAGATACATTTTAAGATGGAGGTAAGTGAGGAAAGGCATTTCCGATGAGTACACGATGAGCCTCCACTTTCACACTTTTTATTCTTTTTAAATTTTTTATTGGGATATCTAAGATTATGCTTTATTTGGTATCCTTAGGCATATGGGATGTTAAAGATATGAGCTTGAGAGCATATGATATTCTTACAAGAGCGGATAAAGTATATTTTGAGAGATATACCTCAAATACTTTGCATTCTAAGGAATCCTTGGAGAGATGCTTAGGGAGAAAAGTAATCTTGCTTTCACGTGAGGAAGTGGAGAACATGGCTGAGAAGATTGTTGATGAAGCTTCTATAAAAGATATATGTTTATGCGCACAAGGAGACATTCTCAGCGCAACTACACATGTGTATTTTCTTAGATTGTGTTATGAAAAAAACGTGCAATGCAAGGTAATTCATGGCTCATCTATCTTTACATCTATTGCAAAAACAGGTCTCTCATTATATAGATTTGGTAGAGTTGTTTCTTTACCTCATCCAGAAAGCTTTCCTACATATCCTCAAACACCATTTGAGAACATAAGAAACAATTATAAGAGCAATTTACACTCTTTGGTTTTATTGGATATACATCTTAGGTGCTATGATGCATTGGATCTTATATCACGCTATCTTCCTGAATTAACTAATAAAAAGATATTCGTTTGCTATGGATTAGGAGGGGAAAAAGAAAAGATTCTGTATGGAAAATTGAGTTCTTTAAAAAAAGAGGTTAAGTATTGGGATGATTATGCGCAGTGTATTGTTATTCCCGCAAATATGGAGTTTTATGAGGAGGAGATAGCAAAGATATGGGAAATAAAAAAATAACTAATAGATGTCCTTTTCACTTACTATAATAAAATCGCCTATGGACTTCACAGCAGAGAAGGAGATTAAGATTCTTCCTTTCTCATCTACATTCAGGTTTAGCTCAGACACTATCTTTGTAGGCTCTACAAGGACTAAATTGAGAAGCTCACCTGTCTCTGCAATAAAAGAGAAATCCCCGACCTTTCCAAAGCTTCTACCAGTTTCATCACTAACGACCATCTTGCCCAATAGCTCCTTTCCTCTTATCCTTTCCTCTTTCATAATCATCACTACACTAATTTAAATCTCTTAAATTTTTTAAAATTAACGGTATGTATTTAAAAATATTCTTGGTGATCAAAATGGCAGGTATGATTCCTCAAGAGGTTTTGGATAGAATGTATAAGAATGTTTATATATGTATGAGATGCAATGCCAGAATAAGAACCACAAAACCTCATAAAACAAGATGCAGAAAGTGTGGTTATAAAAAACTCAGGCCAATAAAAAGAGGTACTAAAGCAAAGAAGCAATGATAATGTAAGAGGAACTCAATTATGACAAAAAGAGATGTTCTAGTTGTGTCTGGTATTGTATTCCCAGAAATAGGAGGAGTAAGCAACTATGTAGATTTTTTAACAAAGCACCTCCAAAATATCGAGGTTCTTTCATTTAATTTCTATAATACAACAAGATCTGAGGTTAGAATAGAAAATGGAAAGAAGTATTATCTCTTGAGGAAAGTATACTTTAATAGCACAAAAATAAGTTATCCTATAAGGATATTGATTATGGCATATTTCATAAGAAAGATGTCTAAGAATAAGATAGTGTATGCTCAGGATGTTGGTATTAGCGGATTATCATGTTTTTTATCGTTTAAAAGATATCTCCTAAGGTTTGTTGGAGATTGGGCATATGAGAGTTATTATGATAAAAAGATTTTTTCTGTGCCTTATGAGGAGTTTCTATATCACACAAAGCATGGGATAATTAGGAGATTGCTATCATATCTGATATTTAAGAGGGCATTAATGATAATTACACCTGCAAAACATCTCAAAAACACATTAATTGAATATTACAAAATCAATCCTGATAAAATAAGGATTATAGAAAATTTCATCAATCTGCCAGAGAGCAGGATAACAACTAGAAAAAAGGAAAAATATCTGCTTTTTGTTGGAAGAATAATCTCTTTAAAAAGGTTGGATAGATTGATTAAATGTTATCTTAACTGCTTATTGAATAGCGATATTAAGTTATATATTGTGGGTGATGGGTATTTAAGAGAAGTTTATGAGAAGATACTTTCTCCTTATGGTGATAGGATTCTTTTTTTAGGCAAGAAAAACAAAAAAGAGTTGAGGAATCTTGTAGCTAATGCTTTATGTATAGTTTTACCAAGTAATTATGAGGGCATACCTTTTATTGTTTTGGAATCTTTAAAATTGGGAGTGCCTGTTATAGCGTATAGAAATAGAGGTGTTGAGGAATTAGCAAGGGTTATTGATAGCAAAGATATATATTTTTTTGAAAATGAGAGAGATTTCCAAAGAATTTTAAAGGAAATCAGAACAAGGAAAGCTAAAATAAATAAATTAGATAAGTTGAGCAAGATTTTTTCAGCTCGTAACCATCTAAACAAACTTATGGAAGTTTTTGAGAGTTTGGATGCACATAAGAAAGATAGTCTTGGAAGATGATATCCTTTACATCTTTATACTCACGTAAATCTATAAAAGATTCTTCAAAAATTGTGTTTTCTCTTATTGAGTCATGGAGATATTTAATAGAAAAATGAATATTATGTTTTGATGACTCACAAAATATTACCTTTCGTATATGCACTTCCTTGTTTAGGTTATTATGTGATGTACTTAATATAGGCGTGATATTAACCTTTGTCTGAGGATTAAAAACAAAAAATATAAAATTCAATTTGATCCATCTTAAATTGCCGCCTTTATTTTCATTTATATTGACTGGATATAAAATTTCAAGTTTCTCACGGGGTTGCTTCTCTATAAGATGAATTAATAGGGAATCAAACTTTGGAGAGTTTATCTCGAGCGAGATCTTCAATTCATTACTTTTCATATGGCTTGTTTTGATCAATGCATTGAACATTGCATTTTTATCAAATTTGAAATTTCTATTTGTAGTTATCTCAGCGATTATCTTTTTTGACATTTGGCATCATTCCTTTTGCTGGGATGAAATTAAAGCGAATTGAGCAAGCATGGCTTCGATTTGCACATCCTCACTTGCACCTTCAGATATGCGGAACTCATATTCTGCAAGTTTATCTATAAGCTTTATCTTTAACTTCTCATCTATGTCCAAGTTTCTTACTGCTGCATGGAAGTCTCTTATTACATCACTTCCTGACATACCTCTATAAGCCATAAGGCGCAATAGTTTCTCCCTTGCCTCTGTGAATTTGCCATTCATAGCCAAGGTTATGATTTCCTCAACCTCTTTTGGCTTCAAAGATGCTGCTAATTCATATACAGCATCCTCATTAATTGCCTTATGTAATATAGCAAGTGATTGAAGTATGTTGATTGCTTTTCTTAAATCTCCCTCAGAAAGATTTATTAATGCATCAAGAGCTTTGTCATTCACCTCTACACCTTCCTTTTCCGCTATTCTTTTAAGCAATCCTTTCGCAGCATCATCTGGAAGAGGTTTAAATCTAAATACTGCACATCGCGATTGAATAGGAGAGATTATTTTGGAGGAGTAGTTACATGAGAGTATAAATCGCGTGATATTCGCGTATTTTTCCATGGTTCTCCTTAATGCCTGTTGCGCATCCTGAGTTAGAGCATCAGCCTCATCTAAAAAGATGATTTTAAAATCTACATTCATTGGTTTTGTTCTTGCAAAATCCTTTATTTTTCCTCTCACAACATCTATTCCTCTTTCATCAGATGCGTTTAACTCTAAGAAGTTGTGTCTCCATTCTTCACCATAAAGATCCCTTGCCAATGCTATTGCTGTTGTGGTTTTACCAGTTCCTGGAGGGCCAGCAAATAATAAATTTGGGATGTTTTTTTCTTCAACAAATGCTTTTAACCTTTTGATTACATGCTCTTGATCAACAATTTCGCTTAAAGTTTTTGGTCTATATTTCTCTGTCCACACCTCATTTACGCTTACCATACTATTATCACCTTCTATAGTATCTTTTTAGGTTATAGATTTTCTTAGGTGATTCAGATGTGATTTTAGTATATATTTGTTGTAGAGCATCACGAATATCTTTTTGTGCTTTATATGTAATCTTACCCTCTTTAGAGGAATAAGTTATTGAGAATTCTTTGATTTTTTCTATCTCCTTTATCTCAAACTCAATATATTTGATTAGATTTTTCATGTAATCTTTTAAGCTTTCTGCATATGTATCAAAACATAATTCATGTATATCTCCATCACTATAAATCCTATAAATAGATACTCTTACTTTTTTATTTTCTATTTCCTCAATTGTTTGTTTAACTTTCATATCCTGTGTTGCATAAGATAACGTGATGATTCCCATATTTATCCCTCATTTACAGTTTATTCTTACCTTTTTGTACCACACCATAGAATCTTGCGCATTTTGGGCATACATACATTTTTCTATCAAATCCTCCAGTAAATACTTTCTTATCAAGCAATCTCTTTAGAGCGGGGTCTGTTATCCTAAAACCCCTGTAAATAACGAATGCTTTGAATCTTGGGAACTGTCTTCCGCAAAACCCACAAGTGACCATTGTGGATTTTCCCCTATGTTTTGCTTGTTTCCATCCTCTATCTAATCCTTCAAATTCTGGCATTTTATCACCTTAAATAATTAAATATAATTTTTGGATATTTTAAATCTTATTCTATTCCAAAATATTTCAGTGCATCATCTAATGTCTCTATTTCATGAACCTCCATACCTGTCTCATTTGCCAAATCCTTTATGTTTATATACTCAATAACCTCGCAATATCTTTTACCTCCATAATAGTCACATTCTTCTTGTACATCAACTTTCTCAATTTTGCTTAGTCCTTTTGGCACTAAGAAGATTTTTGCACCACTTATCTTTGATGCTAATGCCTTTTCATATATTTTCCCGCTTAATCCTATTCTACCATCTTTACTTAAAGTCCCTGTCATCATGACATCTTGTCTTGGCATTTTATTTCTTAATGCTGCTATAGATAATACTCCAAAAGACCCACCAGCACTTGGGCCTATTAAGACAGATGCATCACTTTCTATGTTTACATAAAAGTCATATATGTTTTGAGGTATTTTTTCATGCTGTAAGGCATATCTTATAGCTTTTCTTATACTATGTTGCGTATCCTCACCTAATAGCGTATCCTTTATATTAATAAATATGTTTCCGCTACCTGGAGTTATAAACATTTTTGCTATAACATATACAGGTTTGCTATTATTCATGACAGCAGGTATTTTTAGATAAGAATATCCTATTATTTCGCTTGTAGGTATTTTAAATGTCCCAATTTCCTTGGAAAATACATTTATGATTCTGACATGATGATCACTTGTTGGTGGATGACTCGTGATATAATAAAGCATTGCTAATGCAATTGTAAAGAGAAATGCCAATATATAAAAATATATCTCAAAGATTAATGCTTTCCTTTTTATACTTCCTCTTTTTGTCGCCATAATCTTTTAAAATATTTATTGTAATTTAAATAACTTTATGGATACAAATTCTTCTTCTGAGATTATTCAGAACTCTGATGATGTTTATTATGATAAGCATCATAAAACAAATAAGGATTTCATAGATCAAATAATTGAGATTTCCCTCGAAAGAAATCTTCTTATTACAAAAGATGCTGTTGAATACATGCTAATGCATGAGTCAAAAAAAGATAAGTTTATTTTTATTATAAGGAAATATCACGATACCATCATTACCCGCGATATGATAGAAGAGGAATTGGAGAGCATAAAAAGAGATATTGCGGAGAAAATAGAAATCATAAGGGCATCAATGTATTATGAGGCAAAGAATTATAGTGTTGAGATTAACAAGATATGGAATCTAAATACAGATTATGAGTCCAAGATTACAGTACAAAACTTTATTGAGTACTTTAATGATAGATATAGGAAGTTGAGGTCATTACTTTTGCAAAGGAATGGGGTTAGGAATGTTGTGAGTATTGAGAATTTAAAAAGAAATAATATGAGGGATAGGGAAGTGACAGTAATAGCAATCGTTAGAGAAAAACTTCTCTCTCGTAGCGGATTCTTGAGATTTATAATAGAGGATGAGACTGATCGCATTCTTGCAATACCTCGCGAAGAAATAAAAAAAGAGGCAGAAAATATTGTTAATGATGATGTATTAGCATTTAAGGGAAAGGTAAATTCAAAGGGTAATTTTATAATCAGCAATATTTTATATCCTGACATACCCATGCCTTCCTCTGATAATATAGCAAAGCTTGATGTTCCTCTAACTGCAGCATTCATCTCTGATCTTCATTTTGGCAGCAAACTTTTTATTAAAGATATAATGAATAAATTCTTTAAATGGTTAAAAAGTGGCGATGAGTTGGCTTCCCGCTTAAAGTTCTTATTTATTGCAGGGGATAACGTGGATGGAATAGGCATTTATCCAGAGCAAATAAATGAGCTTGAAATTACCAATATTTATGATCAATATAAGGCATTTGAGGATTTTCTTCTAAAGATTCCTGAGCATATCCAGGTAATAGTCATCCCTGGAAATCATGATGCTGTTAGGTTAGCAGAACCACAACCTCCTCTTACAGAGAAATTGATTCCTGAGGCAGCAAAAATGAAGAATATTCATTTAGAAACGAATCCATGCCTGATTGGATTGAAAGATGATGAAAAAGAGGTAAAGGTTTTGCTATATCATGGATATAGTTTCAATGCAATGATAGATGCTATTACAGAGATAAGGAAAGTAGCAAGGGATAAGCCAACTGTAGTTATAAGAGAGCTCCTTAAGAGGAGACATCTTGCACCTATTTATGGTTCAACATTGATAGCACCTAAGAAAATAGATATGCATGTGATAGATATTGTTCCTGATATATTTGCTTCTGGAGATCTTCACAGCCATGATGTTTCAAATTATAAAGGAGTCACATTAATATCTTCAAGTACATGGCAATCTCAAACTACATTTCAGGATAGAGTTGGGCATAAGGCAAACCCCGGAAAGGTTACTATTATTGATTTGCATACAAGAGAATTCTTTGTTAAGGATTTTTTGGGTTAGGGGAGTATTGGTATGGTAGAGGAGCTGTTGAAACAGGTTATAGTGGTTAGAGTGGATTTAAAGATGGGAAAAGGAAAAATAGCATCACAAGTTGCCCATGCATCTCTTTGTGCATTCTTAAAGTCATGCAAGAAAATACGTGAGAGATGGCTCTCACAAGGTGCTGAGAAAATAGTGCTTAAAGTCAATAGCAAAGAAAAACTTATTGAGGTATATAAATTGGCAAGAAAAAGAGGACTTCCGACATGTATAATAAAAGATGCTGCTAAGACTCAACTTAAAGCTCCAGATTATACCGCGGTTGGAATTGGCCCATATTATGAGAGAGAGATAGATGAAATCACGGGAGATCTAAAATTGCTATAGCTATGAGGAGATGTAAGAAAAGCTGAGAAAACTAACTTTTTAAATTCTTATATGACACTTAAGGGAGATATGGAGAAAATCATAAATGAGGAAAATTTGTTGTATAGCGTAACCAACTTTCAAGAGGATACATTTGATAGAGCGAAATTTGATGAGCAAAAGAGAAATTTTCTTAGAAATCCAAAAAAGGTTACAGAGGTCTCTTTTCCAGTAAGATTGAGAAACCATGAGATAAGATTATTCAAAGGGTATAGAGTTTTGCATAGTGATCTATTAGGCCCTGGAAAAGGAGGAATAAGGTTTTCACCTTATGTAAATATTGATGAGATAATAGGTCTTGCTGCCATAATGACATGGAAAAATGCTCTTCATCAACTTCCTTTTGGGGGTGCAAAGGGGGGTGTAATAGTTAACGTAAAAGAACTTGAAAAATGGGAATTGGAAAATTTAACAAGATCCTTTACACGTGCAATTGCTGATCAAATAGGTATTGATAAAGATATTCCTGCCCCTGATATGTATACCGATGAGCAAGTAATGGCATGGATAGTAGATGAATACTCCAGAATCTCTGGCAAATTTGAGCCTGGGGTTGTGACAGGGAAACCAATTTCTCTTTATGGTATACCTGGAAGAAGGGAGGCAACAGGATATGGAGCAGGATATGTGTTTGAGTATTTTATTAAGAAACATATCAATAAGCCAAAAGATAAAATCAAAATTGCAGTTCAGGGTTTTGGTAATGTAGGATATTATTTTTCGAGATATATATCGGAGAGCGGATATAAAATAGTTGGGATCTCAGATTCCTCAGGTGCAATATATAGCGAGAAGGGAATAAATGTAGAGAATCTCTATAAGTATAAGAGGGGAGGAAAATATATAAAGGATTATTCCTCAGAAGAGCAACTGAATCTTGTACATAATAATGAAGAATATAAAATCATAGAGAATGAGGAATTGCTTGAGATGAATGTGGATGTGCTTGTATTGGCAGCAACAGAAAACCAGATAACTAAAAGAAACGCAGATAACATAAAGGCAGAGATGATATTGGAAATAGCAAATGGGCCAGTAACTTATACCGCTGATAACATACTTAAGGAAAGGAACAAAATAATAATCCCTGATATTTTAGCAAATGGCGGTGGTGTTGTGGTTAGTTATTATGAATGGCTTCAGAATAGATCATGGGAAAGGTGGAGCAGACACAAAACACTCCAACGTCTTGAAAATCATATGATAAATATCTCTAAGAAAGTATGTTTCTATGCACAAAAAAATAATCTCTCATATAGAGAGAGCGCATATGATATAGCACTTAGATTGTTATGGAATATCGCAAGATATAGGATATAACAAAATCTTTATAAACCTTTATGATACATAATTACTCTTTATGAGAACTAAAACAAAAAAAGCAGTATCCATAACCATCTCAGCTGTGCTTCTTGTTGTGTTTGTTACTGCTATAGCTGCGCTATATAGTGGGTGGTTCAAATCATTCATAAGGAGCATCTCAGAATCAGCAGAAAAACAGGACTTACCTGTTAACTGCGATAAAGTGAAAGTCTCCATCCAAAAAGTAACTTATGGAGTAGTAGACAAATTAGAGAGCTATATCAACAAAACTTTTCTCCATGACAAAGCATATGAGGAAAGTACTTTCAATCTAACCCTAAACAATAGCAATGTTGAAGTCACCATAGATTTAACACCCATACCTTATTAAGGTGATAACATGAGATATCTATTGTTC
>Ga0190367_1000026_pt1 | contig 113370 bp, 125 predicted proteins | sample 4872181011_MG_FD_171838 | JGI IMG/M metagenome (GOLD analysis project Ga0190367, IMG submission 171838) | Hydrothermal vent microbial mat bacterial communities from Southern Trench, Guaymas Basin, Mexico - 4872-18-10-11_MG | ecosystem: Environmental > Aquatic > Marine > Hydrothermal vents >...
CAGCATATTCTTAGTCTCTTCACTAATCTTACCTGAATCATACTCCTTAACAACATTTAAGATAGTGTTTCTAATCATTTCACGCCTATACTCAAGCTCCTTCAACCTTGCGGTATACTCACCCTTAACTACTTTTACACGCTCCCTCCCATATGAGGTTCTAGATAATCTATTTAACCTATATGTAGAGTATATCATTATCGCTGAAGATGCTATAGCGACTGCTGGCAGTATCAGCTCCATAGACATGATTCATTAAAAAATATTGTTTATACAGATATTTAACTAGGATTTATAGACGTATCTATAGACATGGCCACACTTGAGGCATTTAACTACTATAGCCTTCTTAGGCCTACTCCTAACCCTATACACTGCATTATAACCAGGGTATAATGGAGACTTACATTTTCTACATATGAATAACCTATAGAATCTAGGCGGCTTAACCCTAAACTTCATCGACAACTTCCTAATTAACTCAATATACTTAAGCCTATACTCGATGGGGATATCCTCATGCCCAATCAATTTAATCAGATTCTGAATCTCCTTCCTAGCTAATCTCCTAGCCCTCTTAGATACCATTAATTAATTATATAGTTAGAGATAATTGATATATCTCTAGTATGAATAAAATACGTATTTTAATAGCTGATGCAGAGATAGACCCGGTTCCAGAGAAGCTTTGGAAGCATCCCGCTATAGTCTCAGATTCCAAGAGGAGAAGGAGGCATCCAAGTAAGATGCTACTTTATATTCCAATACATTATACTGCGATGATCGAACATAATATCCCGCTCGAAGGGTTTGGGAGGCCTGATATAACCCATAGGATACTACTTACTGTATTGGATCATCCACTCAATAAAAGAGGTTTACTCGAGATCTACGTATATACGAGGAATAGAGGCGAGCTGATCTGGATAAATCCGGATGTTAGGCTGCCACTCGATTACTATAGATTTGAGGGGCTGATGATTCAATTACTTCAGAAGGGCCGAGTACCACCTAAGACTGGAGAATTAATTAAAATAATACGTGAAAAGACTTTAGATGATATAGTTGAAAAGCCTATTATCATGGAGAAGGAGGGGAGGTTATTTACAGACTATAATCCCAAGGATTTACTTGGAAGGACGATAATAGTAGGTGCATTTCAAAGAGGAGACTATTCACCTAAGGTTAAGAAGTTGACTAATGAGTATATCAGTATATATGAAGAGACTTTATTAGCCTCTACAGCGATCTCAATCTTACTTACATATATCTACCTTAGCATTACATGACATGCTATTATCTTGAGAAGTTATATGATTCCTAATGCTATATACTCGCTTCTATACTCTTCTTATGTATTAAGTATGATAATGATAATGCTGTGAACCCACTAAAGAAATATAGTATAATATCATTTACCGAAGAGGTTAATGCAGATAAAATAATATAGGGGTTAAACCTTGCATTTAAATATATAATATCTAGAGTTAATCCTATTACCCTACCTAAGAAAGAGCCTAATAACAAAATCCCAATTAACACGACTATAGTCTCTTTATAAATTCTCTCAAGATCCTGGTTTCTATATAGAAGATAAAGTGCTAGTAGATAAGTTATAAATAATAGTAGCGAAGACGCTACGTATAATATATTATATTCTACCCAACTTCTCCCAACCATCCACGGTGGTACATTTTCACCATACCGAATTATATAATGTGATATTATATGGGGGATCAGATTCTTTAATATTAATATAGATACTATAATAGCGGCTGATTTACAATAAATAGCTCTCATGTTTCCCCCGTCCTCCCGCTTTTAATAAGGTAGTAGTGATATAGTGCAAATGGAATACCAATTAGAAAGAATATGAGAAATGTATATAGGAATATCTGCGGTATAATCCATATTAACATAAGTTGCTTACCAGCTACGAATCCAATTAATGGAACTACAATCCCTATATAGTAAGCCATAAATATAGCGAGAACTAATATCTTCAAAATCTCGTATCTCAAGCCTACCTTCTCAGCCAAGATATAGTATCTACCTGTTAATGGGGCTATTGCAAGCCTAAGCCTTGAAACACCTTTCTCCCTAAGCCTCCTACTTAATTCCTTAGGTGATATGCCATAGACTTTAGTATAATAGATATGTCTGACTAACAATATAATTACTATGAAAATACATATATAGGTCGGATAAGCAATTATACTAAAGATATCTGCTAGCACTATATATAATCATATTATATTTAAATAAAAATGTATTTAATAATTTAATTCAGTAATTTTTATGTTCCATAAGGTTTAAATCCTCTCTTCTTACCCCAGTAATATCCTAATATCCCTCCAATTACCCATGGTGTTACGAAGAATATTAATCCTGAAAACTATAATAGAATCCCAAGGCTTTTAATATCAATCTTATAATACCATAGTATAAATGCACCACCAAAAAAGGTTATTAACCATGATACCCAACCACCTAAACCAATGTATATGGGTTTATAGAAATTAGACCCTCTTTTTCAATGAATCTATTTCTAATTATCCATATAAACAAGCAGATTATAACAAAAAAGGGATATAATACAATTGTAAAAAACTTTGAAAAACTGATATAATTGCTTAAGTAAAGTAGATAGCTAGCGGCTATAGCTGGAGCAGTATATATTAAGATTTCAACTAAAATATCATGATATCTTCTACTCAAGATAAACGCCTCCTATGCGTCAATCAATTAGATTGTGTATGGCTTTAAATTCTAAATCTATATTCATCAATAATATAATAGATTTATATAGTAATAACGTGTTACCTGGTATATTGTATAATTAAAAGAAGCATTCCAATGAAGCAGGGCAATATAGTTAATTTATGTTGTTATTATATCATATTGTAAATTCTAGTAATCATCCGAAACATAATTTATTTTGCATATTTTGCTATCCATGTTATAATATTTTATTTCATGAATCTCTATCCATATGTTGCGATACTCTTATTATCATCGGCATCATCCGTTAAATAAAAATATAAGGGAAGGTTAACCTAGGTATCTCATTAATGCGGTTCCACTATCTAAATCTATTATCGATCCGCTATACCCCCATATTATAGCCTTGAAGCCTAGATATTCAGCAAGTCTATTATTTAGAATTAATATGTTATGATAGAATATTCTGACGGTATCTCCCTCGTTAAACTCATCCCTCACATCACTCCATTTAACCACTCCATACCCGGCTTTATACCATTCAGTTTCTTGTCCAACTATTACCAGGATCTTGTGTCCATGCTTATTAATTGCCATATAGTTCTCTCCTTTATACACTATCTTCCCATATATGCCGAAGTAATTTCTGGTATGCATCCATCTAGATGTATAACGATTTAATATTCTAGCTCTAAATACGAGGATGTCATTCTGCTTTAATCCTAGTAATATATTGAGGTTTCTGTCGCCTTTCTCTATTGAAAGCATGGCTATAAATGCGTCTCCCTCACTAAGCTGTCCATATATACTGCTCCAGTCTCCACGCTTAATTAACTCGCTATCTATATAGATCCAGCCGCCATTAGTCGATAATGTACCACTAAATACATCACTCTCAATAGTTATATTACTATTAGTTATGGAGGTTATCGTTCCATTAAATATTCTAACATTATATTTAACTCCTTTATACTCAGAAGCTGTATCATCAGAGGATGATGCTTCAGCAAGTACATTGCTACTATATAATGTCACGCCAGCTATCGACGCAACTATCAATACTGTTAACACAATAAATATTAGATATTTACTCCCCTGATTCATAATTCATCACTATAATAAAGAGTTTCATTACCTAATTAGGGAATTAACGGTAACAAACTGGGAAAAACCGGGATAGAATATGGTTAATGTCTAATATACTCTATATAGGCTTGAAAATAAAGCTAGAGTATTAAATCTATTTAGTATTGAGATATAGATTGAATCAGCAGAACAACGAGATATGTGATTCCTCCAAGCTATGTTACGATTTTCTGTAGAAATTAAGGATTATATTAAGTGAGGCCGATACATCGGAAAATCTTTGGAAAAGGATAGAAATTAATAGATATTTTATTGATGCGGCCGCCGGGATTTGAACCCGGGATCTCCGGCTTGGAAGGCCGACGTGCTACCAGGCTACACCACGGCCGCGTCATTAATTAATTCTTTCCTTGGATATTTAATTATTTTTATTCAAATTGTTGCAATGCTGTGGATTAATTGGGGTATGTGTCAAATGATATATTTTATTTATTTTATTCAATTTAATCCCTTGTTCTAATATATTAAATGGTTGATGTGAAAGTCGGTATTATTGTATCGGAGAGTGACGTCAGGGATATTGGTGTTGAGGCTGCTGCAGAATATGCTAAGTCTATTTTAGAGCATTATATTGATGTGGGGCTGAGAAAGTTTTATATTATAATTCCCGAGACTGGTAGATACGCTATAGTGGGTAGGGTTATAGACTCTGGATTACATAAGGAGGCGGAGGTCGTATTTAGAGAGATATATGGTGAGGATGGTGGGGGAGGACTACTTTCTCTAGTCCCATTTTTATATTATAGTGAGAAGATGATTGTAAATGAGATTAGATATTTTTTCAAAGATTATTTATATGAATACTATGTTGATCTACTTGATAAGACTGAATATCCTATCATATTCTTGGGTAAAACCGTAGATCCACCATATGCCAAGCTACAGGGTGATAGGATATTATATTTTGTTAAGACTCTGAGGGATATTGTAAAGTATGGTTACATCGGGTTGTCAATCTTGACATATCGGTTCTTCAACTTTATCAGCGGGGAACATTTGATATACCCGGATCTGCATGTGAGAGAGGCTACAGAACTATTCAATTTATATTTGTCTAAAGGAGGAATTCTCAAGGCTGAGATCTTGATGGATATGGAGTGGAGTAGGCTCTAGTCTAATAGAATTATACCGGCCTCCTTAAACCAACCTATCTTAACCTCGTCACCACTATTATATACTTCTTCATCAGGTCGATATGGCCTGAATATCACGAGCTCCTTATCCTTATCAATCAACACCCTGTATTTGATGTATGACCCCTTAAATATTGAGAATGAGGTCTTGGCATTCAATACATTATCACTATTCAAGTCTCTCTTCGATATTTCTAGTCGATTCCAGATAGCTCCAGAATATCTATCTAATAATATGGTGTATTATATAGAGTACTAAATATTTACATTTGTAAATTATATCACCTCAATAGAAATACGTCACCTCTTAACAGCATATACACCAAGTAAATCCCTTCTTTGATGTACTTTAAACCCGACCTTCGTAAGACGTGATGCTACACCACCTGATATATTTAATCTTCTCCTCTTATAACCTACTTTACCAGTATAGTGAAATAGTCTACCGCCCCTCCTTAAAACCCTATATAACTCGCTATAAAACTCTCTACTATATAACTCCCCCGCCCTAGATAGTCTAGGTGGGTCATGTATAATTACATCATAATAATTGTCTGGAAGTGTCTTAATAACCTCTGTAGCATCACCTAATATTATTTTAATATCCTTCAACTCACTAGACCATGGATTGTATGATGCAATCTCAAGTATATTCTTATCTACCTCGATCGTCAATACATTCCCACCCCTCCTATATGCATTTATAGCGGTATATCCAAGTCCCGTACATATATCGAGGACTTCATCACCACCATGAATATTAAGTACAGATACCTTCGAGTATGCATCTTTCCATGGATCTATATCCACGACCCTATGCATCTTAATCCCACTAACCTCGACTGTAGGAGCCTTATCCATTGCAACTGGATACAATTTATAGTAGAAGCTTCCCCTAAAGAATGCTATCGGATAAACTTTATCACCATCTAATGCATATACAAAGCCTCCCTTAATTAGGGAATTTAAATGCGTTAAATCATATTCAAACCCTCTCACTCGAATTAGATCATCCTCCCTGCAAATCGATTCATAATTATACCCGAGAGATAATGTTACTCTAATCTCCCCACTATACCTTGAAATATATTTAATCAAGTCTCTTGTAACTACTGGGAGATCTTTAAATCTATACTTGTAAATTTTATACATTCCTAGGATAATATAGCCATATTTAATTGTTTAAGATTTAAATATTATATTAAGCATGGTACTAAAACTATATAACACCCTCACTGGAGTGAAGGAGGAGGTTAAGCCGATTAGAGATGATAATACAATTAGAATGTATATCTGTGGACCGACTGTATATGATGACTCACACCTAGGGCACTTCAGAACATTTATCTTCTACGATGTTCTAGTGAGGTATCTAATTCATAAAGGGTATAATGTGATACACGTCGTTAATGTAACGGATATCGATGATAAGATTATAAATAGGGCTAATGAAGAGGGTGTGGATTATAAGGTGATATCGGAGAGGTATTTAAAGTCTTTCATTGAGGATTGGGTGAGTCTGAACCTACTTCCACCCTATGTGATGCCTAGGGCTACATACCATATTAAAGATATGATTAAGATTATAGAGGGTTTAATGAAGAAGGGCTATGCATATCAGGCGGATGGAGATATTTACTTCGATATATCTAGATTTAGTGGTTACGGATTAATCAGTAAGCAGGATATCAACGAGCTTATAGAGGGATACCGCGTCGAGGTTAGGAGGGGGAAGAGGAATCCACTCGACTTCGCATTATGGAAGGGATGGAGGGAGGGAGAGCCTTATTGGGATAGCCCATGGGGGAGGGGTAGGCCTGGATGGCATATAGAGTGTACTGCGATGAGTATAAAGTTCCTAGACCCACCATTCGAGGTACATGGTGGTGGAGAAGATCTGAAGTTTCCACATCACGAGAATGAGAGGGCACAGTCTAATGCATATTTAGGTTATGAAGTCGCTAAAATCTGGACTCACGTAGGATTATTTAAGTTAGGAGCTGAAAAGATGTCTAAATCCCTTGGAAATATAATTAGGATTAAAGACGCCTTGAAGAGATATAATCCGAGTATAATTAGAATCTACTACATCACCACACATTACCGTAAGCAGCAGATTTTCAGTGAGAAGAAGCTTGAGGAGGCTGAGAATATCTATGAGAAGATAGTTAGAGTCTATAACCATATTATCGATGGATTGAATAAAGCTGACGAGGGTAATAAGATGGATTTCAGTAAATATAAGGAAAAGTTCTATAGCTATATGGATGACGATTTAAATACTCCATCAGCATTAAGTATATTCTTGTCATTCCTATCTGAAGTAGAGTCGTATCTAAGGAGGGAGAAGAAGTATGATTATAGTACATTGATAGATGCATTAGATTTCACTAATAAAGTACTCGATATATTTGGTCTAAAGATAGAGGTTAAGAGACTCGACTATGAGAAGCTGGTCGAGTTAATTATAAATGTTAGGAAGGAGCTTAGGAGTAGGAAAATATATGATTTATCGGATTATATTAGGGAGGAGCTTGAAAAACTGAATATTATGCTGGAGGATTATGGTGAGGAGACAAGGTACTACATCTTATAAAACTCCTCTAATAAAGCCTTTATCAATAATGGTAGGATTACCGTAGCCTCACCCCATACACTAACCTCCCTTCCAGTCATACTCACCTTCCCCCACGTAACAGCCTCAGATAGTCTTGCACCAGTTAGGCTTCCATCGAACTCGACTCCCGTAGTTATCTGAATAGCTATATCCAAGCCTCCTCTAAACTGATTCCACCAGAGTAGATGGTGTTTGGAGATTCCTCCCCCAATTATAATTGCACCAGCCTTCTTCGCATCATATACATAATTCGATATTAGAGTCTCATCCTCAAATAAATCGATCTTAAAGTCTTTATGAAACTGTTGGAAGATCCATATCTGATAACCTACTGCACCGTCATAGGGACCGGGTACTATAACTGGTATCTTATTCCTATATGCCCAGTATAGGAGGCTATCCTCCTTACCGATAAACTTGCCTAGATACTCGATCAACTTATACATTCCAATCGATTTAAAACCCTCTTTATAGAGTGTATCGAGAAATACCCTCATCTTCTCCTCTATAATTATTCCATAATTCTCGATTGGGATGAAGACATTACCTAGTCTATGTATATTATGCTCCTTCAAATACCTATCATCTACGTAGAATTCACCATGGTAATAATCCTTGAATGACCTAGCTAGATCATGGTCTAGAGACCCGCATGTAGTTACAATTATATCAACCATCTTATTCTTAACCATCGACCTCAAGACGCCTCTCAATCCAGTCGCCACTACATCAGCCGGGAAACTTAGGAATATCGTATATTCATCACGATTTACATACATATCTCTAACTATCTTATAGGCCTCACCCAATTTCTTAGCCATGAAACCTCCTGAATCCTCATATTGAGCTAGTAGATCTCTAAAATCCTTAATCGACTCAAGGTCAAAATCATTAACTACCCTCTTATTTATACTCATATCTAGATAATATGTTAGGTTAGAGGCTATATATTTAGAGAATGGTCAGGGCTTTATTAAGCCTCGTCAAGACTCTATGCCCATCTGACGTAACTAATACCATATCCTCGATCCTCACTCCACCCAATCCAGGTATATAAATCCCTGGTTCTACAGTAATTACAAAGCCTTCATCCAAAACTGTATCATCATTCTTAGATAACCTAGGCTTCTCATGAATCTCAAGACCTACCCCATGCCCAGTTGAATGAATAAAGTATTTCCCATAGCCAGCCGACTCGATAATGGATCTAGCCTTCTTATCTACATCACTCGCCTTTACACCCGGTTCAATAATATCTATAGCTGATACCTGTGCATCTAATACAGTCTCATATATCTTCCTCAACTCGCCTTTATAGATCCTCTTGAAGAATACCGTCCTGGTCTCATCACCATAGTATCCATTATAAGCGGCTACATAGTCAAATACAATCGGGTCGCCTACCTTAATGGTATTTTCACTAGCCCTCCAATGTGGGTTTGCAGACGCGTCTCCAGACGCGACGATTAGATAGTCATATACCTTATCCGCCCCAGCACGATACATTTCACACATCCCATGTAAAGCCAGCTCCTTCTCGGTGATACCCTCGACAACCTTCTTACTAGACTCATATATCCCATAGTCTACGATCTCAGCAGCCTTTTTAATCCTCTCAACCTCGTATCTAGTCTTTCTAAGACGTAGATCCATCAATTCACTCGAGATATCAACTACATTATCCTTTGAGAATATACTTTCCAATGTCTTTATAAAAGATGCGGATACGCTATTGAATGCGATTCCTATCTTAGACTCCACATCTATAACTTCCTTGATAGAATCAACTAAATTCCTAGACTTTAGGTTTATATAGTCGCCTTCGAGTGAGCCCCCATAGATATAGATTTTATCTAGCCACGAATATTTATGCGCCCTCTCACCCTCCATAACGTTCACTATCCCAAATAGCTCCTCCCTCTTCACATCAACTACAATTAGGCTATAGTCTATCAATGTACCTGATAGGTATCTTATATAAGTCTCTTGACCCCTATCAGTCTCACCATATCCAAATATATAGTCTATTCCAGTACCAGAGAATCTCTGGAATAATCTATCAAACCTCTCTAAATCCTTATCAACCATATTCTCAAGAATCTAAATATTTAGGTATTGATTTAAATCTCTATTGGTATGAGGATTAGGGAATTTCAGATACATATTTGGAATATTTATAAGAAGCATGATAGTAGGAGGGGAGTTGAAAATACACTGAAATGGTTCTTAAGTGAGGTATATGAATTTACAAAGGCTGTTGAAAAAGGAGACTTAAATTCCATTAGGGAAGAAGCTGCAGACGTCCTTGCATGGCTATCAAGCGTACTAAATTTATTAGGTATTGATTTGGAGGGGGCTGCACTAGATAGATACGGTAGAGGATGCCCAAAATGTAATTCAATACCATGTAAATGTAATTACCGGGATAAGCCGGGTAAGGATGTCGAGTGTATCACCAAAAACCAGTTGTAACCCTAATGTTATCTACGCCGACTAAATTCGATTTAGTATATAGATCCGTATCCCAAGGCTTAACCCATACTCTTTCGCCAGCTAGACCGATTAAATTCCTGAATACATCAATAATGTTCATATTAAGCCTAGCCCCGATGAAACATCCTCTTATCGAACCCTTCCTAATATAGAACCCTATATCACGTTGGGTTGATGAGAATGTACCTTCCCTGATATTTGCAAAACTCGTGTTCCAAATATTTGTAACTAATATACCCTCCTTAACCTCATTAAATAAATCATCTACATCCATATGCTCCCCATCCAGGATTAAAGTATAGGGATATGGATATTCTGGACCTGCATGGCCTGTCGACTCCTGCTTAAAGACACCTCTATATAATATGTTTAATATATATGAGGAGAGGACGCCGTCTTTAACTAAGTATACCCTCCTCCTCTCGATACCCTCCTCATCAAATAGACTTGGATACGGATTACCCTCCTCCTTAGGATCATCATATATGTTAATAGGTTTACTAGATATCTCCTCACCAAGGAGATCTATGAATGGAGAGTATCCACTGTATATCGAGTACCCCGATAACAGAGTGCCGAGGTAATATAATATATTTGAGAATGCAAGTGGAGTGAATATAACTTTATGTACAGACTCTTCTACATGCTCTACATTATAATTTATACTTGCATACTCCCTAGCCTCCTCAAGGAGACTGTCATAGTTAAGCTTACTTAGACTAGTTGCAGCCCTATTTAAGGTATAAGTGAAACCTTTGTCTTTAAACCCCCTTAAATTAAGTAGTACAGAAGTTAATTTATATTCCCCCTCCCTTCCATATGAAGTCTTTATAATATGCTTAATACCTTTTATAGATATTGATCCAGATACACGCTCAAAAATCTCACTTAGATCATCCATAAAATGAGTTATGTAATCGATGGAGGCATTTACATTAAATACGCTTGGGTCATACCCTCCAGGATATACATCGTATAACTCAATCTTATTAGATGGCGGCGTATATTTAATGCCCCTTTTACTGGATTTAACAGTCTTCACAACATTCTCCAAAACAGATTTATAGTCTTCATAAAGTCCTTTTATCACTGAGGTCATTACATTATATCCATTTGATAGAACCACTTTAATCATCTGGTCAACAGAATCTTTAACTAAGTCTATACGGTTATTAGAGATTCTAATAGTATATCTTATCGCTACATATCCATTCAATGCAATATATTTTATACCCTGATCCTCAAGCCACTTATATACATTATCCATATAATCAGACAAGTAGATACTATATAGGTCGATGCTCATCAAGTCACCTCCTTAAAACCCTGATTTTAGTTATGAGTATATGCGGACCACCTATGTTAACAGGGATTCTCTGGATCGGCTCTCCCTTAATACATATTAATGGGTAGAGGCGTAGGTCGTCCCCCAATGCCTTAACACTTTTCAAGATTATATTGCTAGTCGTCTCGATTACAGGGTATTTAAGAGGATTCTTAATCTCACCACCATCGATTAAATAGGCCTCGAAACCTACGTACCTCTGGTTCACACCCCTATCATCGATACTCCATTCACTAACATTCTTTATATATATACCATATCTAGCTTCTTCAATAAGCTCCTTAAACCCCCTATCCCCAGGCTCGAAATAGGTTACACCCATCCTTACAATGGGTTCATCCATATAAGACTCGGCTCTAGCCGAGCCATTACTAGGTATTCCATATATTGAGGCTGTATATCTATTATGTAGAAACTCTGATATTATACCATCCTTAATTAAAGTCCTTCTTCTAGTCTGTATACCATCATCGTCATACAGGTAATATCCGAATAGTGATGGTAGAGTCGGGTCATCATATACATTAACTTCTTCAGAGGCGATCACATTATTCAAATCATTTTTAGATACATAGGACTCGCCTAATTGACCACCCTCCATGCCTAATACCCTATCAGCTTCAAAAGCATGCCCAACAGAATTATGGGCTATTAAACCGGATAATTCATTACCTATGACAATATTATACTCTCCATCTTCTATATTAACAGCCTTAAACGCGATGTTATACATCGTATCCAAAATACTCTTTACATCACTTTTTAGAGACTCATACTCTATCGACTCGATCCCCCCGGAACCACCTAGAAAACCATCCCTACTAATATATTTATCCCCTGCCTTAGACACGAGTCTATAGTGAAGCAGTATCCTAGGAATCTTAGAATATACCTTAACCCCCTCTGAAGTAGTTATATACTTCTCCTCTGTAAATGCATGTATATTGAATATCCGGGTTAAGACGTCTATCTTGGCATACTCCTTAATCTCATCATCTAGAGACATTAAATCGCTGATCAACTCATCTTTATAATCTATAAACGGCTTATCCTCCTTAACAACATGGCTTATATCGGTTGACTCAACCTCATAGAATGTTACATATCTAAACTTACCCTTAGAATATGCTTTAGCCTTAGCTAAAGCCTCTTCAACCCTATTTTTAACGGATTCAAATGAAAAGATATTGGTTGAAGTATGTATATTAACCCCCTTATAAATTAGCTTAGCCCCTAAACCATTAGTTCTATTAATTGAAGTCGATGCAACTTCACCATTTACTATAGAAATATTATATGCAATTACATTTTGATATCTAGCTATAACTATATCGAAATTACGTGCTAATCCATATTCGACCATATACTCAGCTAGATCATTAGGATTTACCATCTAGACACCTTACATCCTGTCTAGATTTTTATGATAATATATAATTATTATAGAATATAATTAAATCATTGTTTGAAAAATGCGCTGGAATATACTTAGGAAACTATCGATATTTAAATATAATTTTTATATAAGGGGGAGGAATCCCCTACTCGCAGCGATATGGTATTATCTATCTATAGACGAATCTTATGCACCATCTAAAGGATATATAATGAGGGTTATATGCTCGGGTAAGGGGGCCTATGGAAAAAGGTATGACATCGAATTCATAAGTGACCTACATGAAATTAGGTTTGACCATGGATACGTTAATATAAGAGGTTCTAGAATAGACGTGTACTCACGTAATTTGGAGAAGGCGATTCAACTAAGGAACCTAGGCCATTCATCCGGATTTAAATACTCTAAAATCATCCTGAATAACAATATTCCTAAGGTCATTATCGAGTCAACTGAAAATATTTTAATTTATCCAGATGAAAATGTCGATAAGCTTCTATTAGATATTTCGGAAGAGATTTTTAATAAAAATTTAAAAAGGATTAAATCTTTATTTAAAAAAATAGAAAAATTAAAATATTAAAAAAGATAAAAATTAAATGGTGAGAAAAAATGGTATTCGACGAAGACATATTTGATGAGATAGATAGGTTGTTTAAGGAGGAGATGAGGAAAATTAGAAAGATGATTACAGAGTTGACAAGAATAAATCCCGATGAGATCAGAGAATTTGGTAGGAAGGGTGAGCCTATAGTATTTGGATTTACATATAGATGGCATTCCGGGATGAATAAGCCTGAAGTAAAGTTCTTTGGAAATGTAAGGCCGGCATCTCCATATGGAATTAAGGTTGATGACGCTGTATCACCAGTATACGATATACTTGATAAGGGAGACCACTATGAGATAGTTGTTGAGTTGGCTGGAGCGAGGAAGGAGGATGTTAAGCTTGAGATGAAGGGTAGGACGATATATATTACAGCTAATACACAGTATAAGAAGTATAGTGCTAATATCCAGATACCGCCCGATGCATCTACAGAGGACATTAAGGCCAAAATGAATAATGGAATCCTGATTATAAATATTCCTAAGGTCGAGAGTAAGGGAGAGAAGAGGATCGAGATCGAGGAGGATTAGGGCTTACGCCACTTAAACATAAGATATATAATTTGATCATCTTCAGGATATGCTATAATAAACCTCTTACGTACTGAAGTAGCTAGTCTACCAGCTCTAACCAGTTCATCACTACTAATTAGTGTATCTGGTTTAACTACATCCACGAGATATGGTGCATGCTCTAAACCAGGTCCCTTCCTATATACTGCGAAATCGACGCCAAATTTTAATCCCGATAAGACGATGAAACCCTTCTTACGTAGATCCCTATACACCTTATATTTATCAAGGAAGTTTTCATATTCTTTAGATGCATATTCTATAAATCTCTCCCTATCTAATTCCTCTCCATCTATATCATATACTTTTAAGAGACCTTCATCCACTAAGTATAGAGACTCTATTAAATCCAGTATCAATGGAGACTCGAAGTCTGGAGACTTAGGCTTCGGAATACCTAATGGCTTACCATAGAACCCTAGCTTCCACAGCTCCCTAGCTTCTTCAGTATCCCATATAATAACCCGCGTATTCAGATATATCCCCTTAAATACTTTCATAACTATCCAATTAGGAATGTAACTAATATATCTGCTACACGCTCCACAGTATCCGCAGCGGATTCTAAACGCTCTGAAATCTCAAGCCATTTAATAATATTCCTCGCCTTAGACTCCTTTCTAAACACCTCACTTAAGGCAGCCCTATGAACCTTATCAACCTCCATCTCAAGCTCGAATATCCTTTCAATAGCCTCTCTCAAAGCTGTAGGATTATAGCCCATTAGATATATTGCCTCTCTAAATGCATCCACCTCCTTGAATAATGTCTCAGCTATCTTATATAGGAGGTCGAGCTCCCACCTATTTAAAGTAGATAGATTCAAATAAACCAGCCTATATGCTGCCCCATCAATCTCATCCACTACATCTCCTACCTTAGCCACTAACTCATATATAGCTACACTATTAGGTAGAAATGGACGCAGCTTAATTATCTCACTCATTATAGTCTTCTGTAAATTCGCTACAGAATTATCCACCTCTTTAATCCTCATATATAGTTCAATAAGCTCCTCCTGAGAACTTGATATAACTCCATCTATTACTTTAACCAATAGCCCTGTTATCTCCACAGCCATTCTGGATAGATCCTGTAAATATGATATGATCTGTCTCCTAGCCTCCAGCTCAGAATCTCTATACATTACACTCCCCATCAAATATAGATATTTTACATTGGTAATAAAATACAAGTTATAAACATACTAATAATGGACATTATCTAATTATATTCTTGTCTATAATGTCCCAAGAACATAATGTTAGTGTAAAGACGGTTAAGGTATATTCCGATGAGTATATCGCATTTATAAACGTGAATGATGCTAGGAGGATCGAGGTTAGGACCGGGGATAAAATACTTATTTATAATCCAAGTGAAAAAATCGGGGTTACATCAATCGTATTGATTACGGTGGACTTGGCTAGGGAGGGTTATATACTTATTCCAGAGAATTTAGCTGATGCCCTTAAAGTTAAGGATGGGGATATAGTATCAATATCATTAGCACCATATCCAGAGAGCATTAATTATATTAAGAAGAAGATGTCTGGCGAGAAGCTTGAGAAAGATGAGATCTATAGGATAATTAGGGATATTGTAGATGGGGAGATAGGGAAGACTGAGATCCTAGCATTCACACTCGCTGAGGAATATATTGGGATGGATATTGAGGAGATAGAGGCATTATGTAGAGCAATGTACGAGACTGGCGAAAAAATCGAGTTTAATAGACCTACCTATGATAAACATAGTATCGGAGGAGTCCCTGGAAATAAAGTAAGTTTATTGATCGTCCCCATAGTCGCTTCAGCAGGTCTAATGATCCCTAAGACCTCAAGTAGAGCTATTACAAGCCCATCTGGAACAGCTGATACGATGGAAGTTCTAGCTAACGTGACTTTTACAGCTGACGAGTTTAAGGAGATAGTTGAGAAGGTTGGCGGTGCATTGATATGGGGAGGCGGGTTAAACCTCGCTCCAGCAGACGATATAATTATAAGGGCTGAGAAGGTTATTGGTATAGACCCTATTCCACAGATGTTAGCAAGTATACTATCTAAAAAGCTCGCCGCAGGAATTAAAAACATGATTTTAGATATTCCAGTGGGTAGAGAGACTAAAATGGAGGGTATGGAGGCGGCCGAGGAATTTGCAAACCGTTTTCTAGAGTTGAGTAAGAGACTCGGTATAAATTCTCAGGTAGCTATAACGTATGGTGAACAGCCTGTAGGACATACGGTCGGCCCTGCATTAGAGGCTTTAGAAGCGCTGGAAGCGTTGCAATGTAAGGGGCCATCGAGTCTAATTGAAAAGGCTGTGGGACTCAGTGGTTTAATACTTGAGATGGGTGGGGTAGCCGCATATGGAGATGGATACGATAAAGCTATGAGTATATTAAAGAGTGGAGAGGCATATAGGAAGATGAAGGAGATTATAGAAGCCCAGGGAGGAAACCCGGAGATTAAGCCGGATGAAATTCCATTAGGAAAGTATAGATATAAGATGTATGCCCCTATAGACGGATACATTACAAGAGTCTCTAATAATGCTATTAATATAATTGCTAGGGCGGCGGGTGCTCCTAAGGATAAAGGTGCTGGGATAATGTTATATGGTAAGAGGGGGTATAAGGTGAAGAAGGGTGAACCGATTCTAGAGATATACGCAGAGAGGAGCGTTAGGCTTCAAGATGCGATATCCCTACTTAATCAGCTGAGACCCATAATAATTGAGGGAATGCTACTTAAAACTATACCTAGCAGGACATTTTATAGGATTAAATATTAATCCCACGGATTCGACTCACTATAGAATTCCCCATAATAGTTATGTATTAAAATGGGGAAGGCCTCCGGACTAACTATACCGACCTCAGTAATTATCAAGTCTATGTACCTAGGTGGGGTTACGTCGAAGGCAGGGTTACGGACCTTAACACCATATTTCTCAATCCAGTTCCTGGGAGCTACTTCATATGGAGACCTTTCTTCAATCTTTATCAACCTTCCGAATAACGTATCTGGACTGAATTTATATGATTCCGATGCGACCATAAACTGGGTCCTAGCTTCATACGCTATTAAAGCGATCTGCGAAGTACCTATTTTATTTACTAAAGCCCCATTAGCAGCTATAGCATCCGCGCCGACGATAACCTTATCAATTTCATTCATAAAGAATCTCGCTGCAGAGTCTATTATCAATGTAACGTCTATACCCTCCTTAGCTAATGTAGAGGCTGTTATACGTCCCTGATACCTGGGTCTAGTCTCAGTTACATATACTCTAATATCTTTACCCTCCTTAAATGCGTGTTTAATCACTGAGATAGCCGCCTGACTATTACAGTGAGTTAATATTGTATCGCCATCCTCAATTCTACCGCTACCTAAAACCCCAATCCTTCTAACGGCGTTTAAAGATAGATTGATAAACTCACTCGCATACCCATCCAGTTTATCCTTCAAAATAGCCACATTATCAAGCCCACTTTCATAATCCTTCATAAGCTTATTTAATACATATCTAAGTCCGTTAGGTAGGGATACCGCTGTAGGCCTAGATTCATATAGAACTCTCGCCGCACCCTTAATATACTCGATGTACTTGCTAGGGTCATCACCCTTAAAATATTCACTTGCTATAGTTAATGCCTTTACAGCGGCCCTAGCGATTCTACCAGCACCCCTAATCCTCATATTTATAATACTATCTACAATCCTTCTAAACTCACTTGGATAACTCATTAAAAATAGTTATTTAAAACATAGTTAATAGCCTATATACTCTCCATGAATGAAACTAGTAGATTCGGTAGATAAGTTAATACACTTGTCTTATGAATAGAGAATTTATAGATGTATGTATATAAATAGGGGTCTACAGTAGATAGTAGACATGGTTTATAGGGTACTTTAGATCGGATATATGAGATGTACTCCCTAACCATAGATTCATTATAGTAGTGTGACAACCCTAATCCATACCTCCTTCTAGATAAAACTATCTGTATATTTGGGAAGATCCTCAGGATATTTAATAGAGTCCTCTCTTCACTACGATAGAATTTATAGGCAGATCTAAGTAGAAGTAGACGGATACTTGGAAACTCCTTGAAGTATATCCTCTCATCTAATGTAAGCCTCTTAATAAAACTTGCTAGCGAGACACACTTCACATCTACACCACCTAATATCATCATAGTATATTTATCGACGCATATAGTCTCCGATTCGTATGACCCCAACTGACTAGTAAATTCACTTATTTGTCTCTCCTCATCCATCATCATGAGATTATATAATATACCTGAGTCGGGTCCGGTCAACAAACCTACATTATAACCTATCCGATTCAGATTCTCAAGCATGAATGTAAATACGGGTTTTAATTGATTATATATTAATTCAGGGATATATAATAGGTATTCTCCCTTCTCAACCAGCTTGAGTTCATAATCCTTAATTAGATTAGATAACTGATTTGTATACTCACTAGACTTCTTAAGACTCTGGATCCATTCGAAAACTTGCTCGCCACATAATCCACATCCATCACACCATATCAAGAAGCCTCCTAACTCATCCTTAGAACCATATTTAAATAATTGATATACCGTAATTGGAGATAGTAAATTTGATGGAGTGAATCTTAAGGGGCATTTTAGCGAAGCCTTCATAAAATGCCACACTGAGATCTCTTCCCTATTCATCTGAAACACCTATTAAAGTCTGCATGGAAGGCAGATGTATGTAGATTAATTTATCTAGTATCTTATCTATATCATCACGTCTAACCCTCCTAACTTCACCCTTGATATAATCATTATATTTATATATATTTGGGAAAACCTCTAGAAGGGTCTTAATATTGACTCTCTTCACATCACATTTAAAATCCTCTAGATAACTCCTAACGAGATTAAATCCTTCACTAGTATATGTATATGAAACGACTTCAAACTCTCTACCACCCTTAATTATAGATATATCAATTCTAGAATCGATATTACTCACTAACCTACTTAGGAAAGCCGATTCACACACACCATACAGTACTTGTGGTTTAAATCCCTTGTGCATGGGGATTTTACGGAGATGAAGCCTCAATAAGATTACATCCTTAAGAGAGCCTGATGTATACAGGTATTCAATGTATCCATCTTCTCTACCCAATAATGATCTGCTATTTAAGTCATAATAGATTATCCTCCTAACCACCTCATCATATGTTAGTGAATACGCTGGAATAAGTAGATTGGTATTGAATAGCCCTCCAATAGATTCGAATGGATTAGGTGGATAGGAGAAATGGATATACATCCTATTATTTAATAGTCTAGTCAGGTATTCGATGTATCTTACGCCTGAGTCGATACTAATATAAGTATTCTTAATAATGATTTTATCAAATCCAGTTAAAATCAATCCTATACCCGTCTTATCCTCCTCATATTTTAATCCAGACCTATATCCAACTGGAATTATATCAGTATCTGAGGGAAGGGACTCTAAATCTTTTAGACTATATATTGTGCATACATCTTCATATGATATATTAATTATACCCTTTAATGTATATCTTAGAAGACTCTTCATTCAATAGAGTAAATTATTTAATACATATATTTAACTCATAATCTAATGGTGATTAGGATGTCGATTGAGAGGAGGTTTGAGAGGATAGCCGCCCACTCACATATAAGGGGGTTAGGCATTAGAAATGGTAGGGCTGAATTCGCAGCAGACGGTATGGTTGGTCAGGTTAAGGCGAGGGAAGCTGCATATATAGTCGTCCAGATGATTAAGAAAGGTAAATTGGCTGGTAGAGCAATATTATTAGCAGGACCCCCTGGAACAGGAAAGACTGCATTGGCAGTCGCCATTGCAAAGGAATTAGGTAAGGACGTACCCTTTATAACTCTAAGCGGGTCAGAGATATATTCCACTGAGATTAAGAAGACCGAGGTTTTAATGAGAGCTATTAGGAGAGCCATTGGAGTAAGGATAAAGGATATTAGAGAGGTTATTGAGGGTGAGGTTAAGAAGATGGAGATCAAGATGGAGCCGCATCCATACAACCCATATCAACAGATCCCTAAGCAGATTAGAATCACGTTAGCGACCACCAGTGAAGAGAGAAGTTTCACCGCAGGCACAGAGATCGCATTATCCTTCCTACAGCAGGGGATTAGAGAAGGTGATGTAATAATGATTGATAGAGAGACAGGTAGAGTCGTCAAGTTAGGTAGGTCTAAGGAAGCTCCTAGAGAGTATGATATTGAGGAGGAGACATACGTAGAAAGGCCTTCTGGACCTATCATCAAGGAGAGGGAATTCATATATGTACTGTCGTTACATGACTTGGACGTTAGGAGGGCTAGGGGAGGAACTAGTATAATGTCACTCTTCTTCGGTACTGAGAGGGAGGAGATAACTAATGAGATTAGAAAGGATGTTGATGAAATGGTTAAGAATTGGATTGAAGAGGGTAGAGCCGAGATCATACCCGGCGTATTATTCATAGATGAGGTTCATATGCTTGATGTGGAGGCATTCGCATTCCTAAATAGGGCTTTAGAGAGTGAGATGGCGCCGATAATCGTATTTGCATCTAATAGGGGGATAACACGTATAAGAGGCACTGATATATCGGCTCCACACGGGATACCTATAGACCTACTTGATAGGCTATTAATCATAAATACTGAGCCATATAATGAGGAGGAGATAAGGGAGATAATTAGAATCAGGATTAAGGAGGAGAGGATCGAGCTAGATGAAAAGTCATTCAATAAACTTGTTGAAATCGCGGTAAATAACAGCTTAAGATACGCTCTAATGCTACTTGGACCCATTAAGGAGTTAGCTGAGATTAAGGGGAAGAGTAAGCCCGATCTAGAGGATATCATAGAGGCGTCAAACTTATTCACAGATTATAAGCGCTCTGCAGAAACCGTTAAGAAATACGAGCATTTATTCCTACCTTAAATCCTAATTATTTATTTATTTGTTTAGGGAGCATGATTAAGGAAGGAGATTACGCATTATTTTTTGATGAGAGAGGGAAGAAGCGGCTTATTAAAATAAGAAGGGAAGGCAGGTTTCAGAGCGACCTTGGATATATTGAATATAAAGATGTAATTGGCCGATACTATGGAGAGAGATTCGAGACTTCGAAAAACAGGTTTATATGGGTTTTAAAGCCTTCTCTATACGACTTTATAATGAAGATCAAGAGACGAACTCAAATCGTATATCCCAAGGATATCGGATATATAATTGTAAAACTTGGCGTTAAACATAATTCCAAGATACTAGAGATAGGGACGGGAAGCGGCGCATTAACTACGGCATTTGCATGGATACTATCTAAAGAAGGTTTAATCGATACATTTGACAAAAGATGTGAGTTCATCGAGTTGGCTAAGGAGAATGTTAGTAAGGTTAATCCCGAGGCCAAGGTAAACTTCTATTGTATAGATGCGTTAAAAGCCGAGTTCAAGAATGAATATTATAATATTGCATTTGTAGATATAGATTCACCGTGGAATGTAGTTGATAGGGTATATAATGCCTTGAAACCATCTGGGAGAGTGGGATTTGTATTACCTACATATAATCAAGTTGAGAAGTTACTGCCATATCTAGATAATAAATTTATTGATTTAGAGGGAGTGGAGGTTTTTAAGCGTGAGCTACAGCTTAAGAAGGGGAAGATTAGGCCAGAGTTTAGGATGATAGGGTATACAGCGATATTAATTACTGGTGTAAAAACAATTGTATAAAGTGAGATCAAGCGCCTAGAATCAGGATCGATATAATTAACCCGTATATAGCTACACCCTCGCCTAAACCTGCGTTAATTAATACCCACGCAGCGAGCTCAGGCCTCTCAACCAACGCAGCTAATCCAGCGCTTGTAGCACCCTGTAACGCTATTCCAGCTCCGATAGTAGAGCCAGCGACTGATAACCCGGCTCCCAGATATTTTAGACCGACTTCAGCTCCTTGAGTCTGCTGCCCCTGCTCCGCTGCAAAGACGGATGTCGATAATAGAATAATAACCATTAACCCGAGAAGTAGGTTTACCGCTGTAAATCTATATATTGTACGCCTCGGGTTTGAAATTAGGAACATAGCTATTTTATATATTGACATGATATCCCCGCCTCCGCTAATATTTAACATTATAAATTGTGTAATTGGGTTTTATATTACATTATATATATGTAAGTTGACGTTTATACTTTAAGCGGCTTGAATAATATACCCTCATCCCTATAGAACTTAGTTGAAAACTCATAGAATAATAACCTCATTGATTGTATGCCTGCAGCGAATCCATCTAACAACGTTACTAGTATATTAAACATGATATACGATGGTAGAAATCCTACTACACCTGCAAATATCGAGGCAGCCTCAGCCAACGCACTATGAGCTATAGCGAATGCACCTAACCTGATGTATGATACTGAGTTAGTGAGGTATGATATAAATGTCTCTATAAACTCTCCTAAACCCTCTATTAAAGTCTCTGTAATCTTCTTCTCATGGTGATACACTATATTCTCAATAGTCGGTTTAAGGTATACTATTACTAGCACGATTATCTCAGTGATCGTAAATGGTAGGACGTCAGGCCTAGTAAATACTGATAGAGTCATTCCACCAGTGATAAACTGTATAGCTATATAAATACCTACACTCAAGTATATTAACCCCAATATACCCTTCCAACTTAGTATAGCCTCGAGATACTCCCTATTCATGAAGGATATTATGATATTAATTACTATAGCTGTTATAAGCTGAATTAAACCGAATTCGATTGATATAATTACTATGTCTATAGTATTTGTTAATGGGTTAAGCCATAAAGGCTCCATGAAATGAAGTAGGAAGGACTCTCCATATAGGAAGCCATATATAATTGCTGATACACTCGCGAACATAAGGATGTATCCAAGGTTATTTAATGCCCTTCTAGATAATCCTAGCATAGGCTTCTGAAGCTTATAGAATATTAGCCCCAGGATAAATAGTGCTATACCCTCCCCGACATCCCCAAACATCATACCATACATTATGAAGAATAGTATCGTGAATATCGGGGTTGGATCGATTTCAAAATAGTCGGGTACTCCCCTCATTCTAGTCAACATTTCAAAGCCCCGGAAACCAGGTAGATTCCTTAATTTAGTAGGCGGCTTATATGGATAGTCTCTGGAAGGCTCCTCCCTCTCTATATAAAACTTCCCATCTGTAGTAGCGGATATAGTCTCCATCAACTTATCATATAGGCTCTTTTCAATCCATCCATCAAATATTACTAGGTTCCTGGTTCTAGTTACTGAAGACTTCACCTTATGTAGAAAGTTAACATACTTCTTATAGTAGATGACCTCATTATACAGCTTACTAAGCTCATCCCTCACACTATAAAGCGACTTAAATATATCCTCCTTCTCTCTATTAATATTATTTAATACTTCTGTATGGTCACCAACATACTCCTTTGGAAATACTATTTCGTCGAAGTTTAACATCGATAGAATCTTTAGTATCTCCTCCTTATCTTGCTGTGAAGCTGCTAACACAATTAGATAATCTTTTCTAATTCCCTCCTTAACTGTTAGGAGGTAGTTATATGGCTTTAGATAATCCTTAAGTAACGGCATATTATGGATTGGTATTAAACCAGCTTTGACAAATATATGCGTATATTCCCCTATAATATCGAGGGGAATCTCATGCCTCTTAAACAATGATACTCTGATCTCGATCTCCTTAAGTGAGACGAGCTTTTTCTGACCCTCATCAACAACAGCGGCATACTTATTCAGCTTCTCCTCAAATTCATTAGTCAATCTTATCAGATCCTCATGCTTAACCAATCCATCAAATGAGGGGGACTTCTTAGGAGGAATAAATGCAGACTTAAGCCTATCCATAAAGCTCTTCTTCTCCTCCTTCTTAGGAAGTACATTCTCAACCGCCTGGAGCGTCACCCCTATCCTATCTATAAGCCTTAAAAACCGCGTATATACCTCGAGCTCCTCTCTTCTACCAGTCTCTAACCTCCTTGATATCAGCTCCACAGCACCTAATTTACCTATTGCATGTGCTACAGCGTCTTCATAGTCCTGCGGAACAGCGATGTAAAACCTGATAAGTCTCGCAGGCCTCATCAACTACACACCTATATGCGTTAAATTGAAATACTACAGGAATATATTTTAAATTAAATATATTTGTATTAAAATAAAATTGCTTATCTATAAATGGTGGGAAGATGTCGAGAACAGACTTAGGATTAATTTTAGTATTGGCAACATATGTAGTCATGTTTGGATTTATTGGATACCAGGGCTTCACACAAGGTTTTAAGGATCTGGTTGAGGTCGCTTATGTACCTGGGAAAAATCCCATATTATTTATTATTAATATAGTACTATATTTAGCGGGTTCATATCTTATTTTAAATAGCTTCAGAGGCAATGTAGATAGGATTAATGAGGCAGTCGATATTTTATTCTTCATAATACCATCAATCAATATTATATCAGCATTCTTATATCTGGTAGCGGTTTCAGGAGGAGAAGGGTTGGTTGAGTTCGGCACCGAGGTACATTTCATCCTAATGTATAACGTTATATTATATTTTGTAGGAGTCTCATTATTAATTAAGAAAATTGATTTCACTAAATTACCTAAGGAAATACTCGGATACTTAGGTATATTAATAGTATATGTTATAATTAGATTATCTATTGGAGTCATACCTGCTGTACAGTTTGCAATACTACTTCTGATAATTGGATATACATATTTTATATTAAAGTATAGATGGCCTAGAGAATAGATGGTAGCCTAAGGCTTTATTGCCTTAGGTTCATCCTACCTGTTATGCATATCTCCCGAGGCATGGTAGCTATATATACTAGGTTGTAGCATGGTCAGCTTGCCTAAAGGATATGCTTCTTCTCACTCTCTGCCAATTGCATCACCAAGCTTATCAGAATGAACTATAAAAATTTTCTATGATAATAGCATTTCACGAACTTCCCTGTATAATATTTTTTATGTCTCTGGGTTTAGATATCTTATCTAAAAATATAAGATCCACCTGAATAATATATAATTCTTAGTTCCATATTAGTGATTTTTTACTATTAATTTCATGTAAATTACTGGATTCTAACAGACTATGTAATTTTTAATTTATTTTCAATAATCTTGAACACAAGAGTTGCGATAGCTATAAGTAAGAGATATACGAAGGCAACGGTGGTAAATATTTCTATAGATCTGAAATAAAGAGAGTTAAATGTTTTTGCTACAGAAAATATTTCTTTAACGCCTATTACAAATGATAATGAAGAATATTGAATCATATAGATAATCTCATTAGAGACTCCTGGTAAGGCCCTTATTAGTGTTTGAGGAAGAATTATATAGATAATCTCTTGTAACTTATTCATACCTAAGGCTCTAGCCGCTTCAGCTTGTCCTTGTTCAATAGATTGGATAGCCCCTTTAACATATTCTGATATATAAGAGCCTCCACATAATGTGAATCCAAGTATAGATGCCCAGAATGGAGATAAATATATTTTTAGATCTGCCAGACCAAAAAATAGTATAAGAAGTGTAACAATTAATGGAAGCCCTCTAAAGGTTGTAGATATTCCTGTTGATATATAAAATATAATTTTATTTCCATAAACTCTTGCGAAGCCGAGTATGAAACCCGTTATTATACTTAATGGAATAGATATAACTAATATCTGGAGGGTTGTAGTCAATCCCTGAACCAAATTAATTAAAAAATTACTCCAAAAATCCATTTTCTTCACCTTAGAGTCCTAAAATTTCTTATGAGAATCTTCTTCGTTAAAATATTTTGAGGATTAGATAAAAGCTCAGTTGGGCGCCCGCTCTCTATAATTCTACCTTTGTGCATTACAATTATTTCATCTGCTATTTCTAAAGCAAAGTCTATTTGATGTGTTACAATTATACTCGTAACTCCATTTTTAGCAAGTTTTCTAATAACTTGTAGAACCTCATTAACAAACTGGGGATCAAGTGATGATGTTGGTTCATCGTAAAGCATAATAACAGGATCCATAGCTAAAGCTCTTGCGATAGCGACTCTTTGTTTTTGCCCTCCGGATAATTGTGCTGGATACTTATAATACAAAGTATTATCTAAACCTACAGTGGATAAAGCATCTACAGCTTTCTTATAAGCTTGATGCTTTTTCAATTTTCTAACTTTAACTAATCCTATCATTACATTATTCAGTACTGTTAAATGATGAAACAAATTGAAATCTTGAAATACAAATCCTATCTTTCTTCTAATTTTATTTATATTAATCCTAGGGTCAGTAATCTCTATATTACCGAGCCATATCCTCCCCTTATCAGGTTTAACGAGTAAATTTAAGCATTTAAGTAAAGTTGTTTTACCTGATCCATTAGGCCCTATAATAACCTTTGTCTCTCCTTTCCTTACTCTAAATGAGACCCCATCTAAGGCTATAGAATCGCCATATTTTTTGTGTAAATCTACGACATTTAAGATTGTATCTGAAATCATTCAAATTCCCTCAATCAGCCCTGGTATCACTGTTTTCTTATATACGGTATGAAAAAATTTTAGACCGATGTATGTCATCATCATTAGTATTATACCTGCGATGAGATAGGGGATAAGAGCGATTCCTGTAGCTATAGATACTATTCTAGCCCTCGTCAATACTTCTAAAACACCAATTGTAAAGCATATAGCGGAATCTTTTAGCAATATTGCATATTCATTTGATAGGCTAGGTATGGATATTCTCAGAGCTTGTGGAATGGTTATGGAAATTATTGCCTGAATTTTAGACATACCAAGAGAGTATGCTGCTAATATCTGACCTTCATCTATTGACTCAAGAGCTCCTCTAAATATTTCTGACTGGTATGCTCCGCTCCTTAATCCTAGTACGATAATGCTTGTTATTAACGGTGATAACTTAAGGCCTATATTAGGAAATACTCCCCAATAAAAAAGAAATAGTAATACAATTAACGGTGTACTTCTAAAGATCCAGATATAAACATTTAATATAAATTTAGTATATTTATCACTATATGTGATCATAGTTCCTATTGGTAACCCTATTGTAAATCCTATCCCTAATCCTCCTAAGACTAGTGCTAAAGACCATAGGAGACCTTCAAAAATATAAGGAAGATACTCGATTAGAGAAATATAGTTCATTATATCAACCAGATAGATTCCACTTTCTTAAAAGAACATCCCACTCTGGGCTATTCATTAGTTCTTCTAAAGCCTTATTAATCATATTTCTAAGCCAGGTATCCTCAGGTCTAGTAGCAATTCCATAAGTATATGGTGGTCCTATCGTAGTTAAAACCTTAATTTTACTAGCTATATCTGGATTTTTCCTTAAATACGGTCCTAGAAAGGCAGAATCTGTGATTATTGCAGATGCTCTTCCATCTAGAAGGGCATCTAATACTTCAACATATGAGTTAAGCCCTAATTTTTTAAATTTATATCCACTTTTTAATAATCTCTCAGCCCATTCATCAGCTGTAGAGCCTATCTGAACAGCAATATATTCCTCTGAATTTAAGATATTATCAAATGATCTATTTTCATTAATTCTAACTACAAGTTCGTGAACATAACTATAATAAGGTATTGAAAACCATATTTTTTCACATCTGCTAGCTGTAATAGTCATTCCTGAGGCTATTATATCTATATCTCCTCTAACTAGAGCATCTACTATAGTGGACCAGTCCCAAGGTTTATATATTATTTTCCAACCATATTTCTTCGCTATCCAGTTTATGACGTCAATATCAAATCCGGTAGCTGAGCCATTGGGAAGAACTTGTGTAAAGGGAGGATATTCGGGATCAAATCCATATACAATAGTTACCTGGATATCGCTAGAAGGAGGGTATGTAAACTTGCCTTTTGGATAGGAATATTCTGTGCTTTCAGGTGCACCTCTGTATATGTATCCTGTAAAACCTCCGATAATAAGTCCGATAATTAATCCTATTATTACATATCTCAGTTTTTTCATTATCCCACCTATGTCCCACAAATCCCATAAAAGTGGGATATTGTCTTTCTTCTTTATAAATCTTAGTATAATATTTTTTAATTACTGGTTAGTGAAGGATATGTCATCAGAAATCTACGAATTTGTAATAGTTGATTCGAAAGGAAGAATAATAATTCCATCAAGAATCAGGAGGATATTAAATATTAGTGATGGAATGATGATGATGATGATTGCAGATCCCGATAAAAGAGAGATAAAAATAATACCATTAGTCGACTTACATGCGAGAATATATAGGTTAAAAATAGAGATGACAGATAAACCAGGTGTTCTAGCTAAGGTAGCATCGTTACTCGCTAAAAATAGTATAGACTTATTGATGACTGAGTCTAGAACTATAAAGAGAGGAGAGATAGCTCAGTGGAACGTAATTGCAGATTTTTCAAGTTGCAAATTGAATATTAAAGAACTGGTAGACATGATTGAGAAATTAGATTTTATTAGAAGAATTGACATAAGAGAGATTCTGTAGATACGATATAAAACTATTACTTCAATATTTATTACGCTAAGAAGAAAAATTGAAGTGGCATTTAATTATTTTTTACATGATTCTACGTATTTCACATGGCATTTCTGTGTTCTTCGGTTACTATATTTTCCTAAAGCTTCTTCTCTAGTCTTTAAAGTGGTAAGTCCAATAATCGACCACCAATTTAAAGGCCGGAAAACCTATATATTTCTATTAACTTTATCTAAGCAATTTGATAATCTCTATACAAGATCAATAGATATGAGATGATGTCCCCAGATCCCGATTCTCTTCCATAGCCAGAGTATTGAAGAGCAGTAGCATAGTATCGTCCTTTGCTACTATAAATTAAGGAAATTATCAAATTATCTAATTAGCAGAGCAGTTCTAGAATATGGAGAGAATTCCGATGAAGATTACATTAGAGAATGGCTATCGAAGAGACTTCCATGTATGGCTTGTATCACACTATGAAGAGGATTGAGAGTATGAAGTATTATAAAGTTATTGTTATTACCAAATCTCTACCTGATTATGAGAGAGCTCAAGAAATTTATATAATGATTCAGAGAGAATTATCATTAAAGCCATTCACAGGGGAATTAATGCGATTAGAGTCTACCGATACCTTCAACAGCAAATACTATGATGCACACTATCCCAATAGCCTTACCTATGCTGAGAGATTACAGAACATACTGCGAAGAATACTACCCGATTCTCTGATATTAGTCGAACTGCTATATTGCGGAGAGAGTGAATATATCCTATTATACTCACTACCAGTATAAACCTAAGGAAATTCCTCCAGAGATTTTCAAGAAGATTGTAGACGGGTTCAAGAAGCTACTACCAGCATTTAAAATACTTGATATTCAATTGGCAAATGGAGTTGGAGGGGCGAGTCCATGATAGACTATAGCACATTGTATTCATAAGCATACTGAATACGACCTAGAAGAAAGGGGTGTAGAAGCGGCTTGACCCTGACGAATTAGATGAGTGAAATAAGTCGATCAGTAGATATAAAAGTAGGAGATATGCGAGGAAAAGAAAATCCTATCTAGATGAGATAAGAGAGCTTAAAGATAAGGTTGTTGAGAGGGGCAGATAATATTATAATAAAATCGCTATGGATATTGCTATCGAGGATAAACTAATTAAAAAAGATAGAAAGGAAAGGAATATTAATCCTCACAAGTAACACTTATATCATTTAATTTCATCCCTATAGTGCCGGGAGAAGCCTTATTAATAATAGAAATATAAATAATTGATACTATTCTATTTTCTAATTCCTTCAAGACTTTTAATAATTTCAGAGAATAGGTATATCCTCTGGTTTAACGTCCAACTCTTTAGCTAATGCAATTGTATATAGATTTCGATACTCGAATTCCACAGAGTATAGGTACCATAGCAGGAATACCAGGTTCAACGGATTCCTAGCCGCATAGGACTCAGCATATTCTTTAAATGCCTTGCTACTCCAGTAGTATAAGTCACTTACTGAGCGCTTCAGCACACTCTCCTCAATATATTTTACAATCCATTTATATCCAGATCTATTTAATACATCCAACGCAGTATCTTCCTTAGCACGTATAAAGTCATTGAATATATACGGCTCGATAAGCATAAGCCTAGACATTTTATCACTATATTTCTCTAGATATATTACCTGCCCTCCGAGTATCTTAATCGATAAAATATAGTAAATTAATTTAGTTCCATATTCAACCTTCAGAAGCTTCTCTACCTCCCTCCCCTTCTTAACTTTAGATGCAGTATTCACAACCCTTCTAAAATACTCAGTCTCTATACCCAGTTCCACAGGAAATGGACTTCCAATACTTTTAGCATATTGTGAAAACTCAATAGCCTCCTTATATGGAGAGGGGGTTAAATGATATAATGCATCATCGAAAGTAGGTGACTCGAGCATTGCCACAATATTTACATATGTAAACTCCCTAGGAACCTTAATTAAATCCTCTTCACTTACGGCTCTCCCAGAGAATTTCGCTCTTAAAATCCTTTTTATATTCTCTATCTCGATCCTCCTCACAAACATATCGACAAAGTTTTTAACCTTTCCACTCGAGATCTTTATAGCATATAAAAACCTCTCTACATAAACCTCTCCAAATGCAGATGCAAGGGTTTTACCATTAATCTGCTCCCTAGGTATAGACCCTATCTTCCTTATATAATCCCCCTTCGATACAGCCTCTGCAAATGAGACAATATCTGGAAGCCTAACAAACGATTTATAATCATCTTCTGTAAATAAGTGGGTACTTAATCCATGTGCCCTGGTAATTATGTATATATAGTCGGGCCTCATCATATCTTAACACCCTTCTTCCTAGTCACGATATATTTAGTTCTTACGAACTCCTCTAACATATCCTCCATGAGCCTATCCTCAATATATCTAACTAGATCTTCATACATTGGGATAACAATCTTATCAAGAGCATTCACCTTCCTCGCAGTATTCATAAGGTCTAGGGCTAATGCCTCGATCTTATTCTCCGTCTCAGCCAGTTTAATCATCTTGAGAAAGGCATTATATAGCTTCATAGCTATATCCTGAACAACGGGATTAGGTATTGCAGAGACATTCGGCTCAGACTCTATCTCGATATCAAACTCCTCTACACCCATTACAAGCTTCCTAATAAGTCTGACTCTAAATTCACTGACTACCTTAGAATTATTCATAAACTCCTCTATCCCAACCTTAATCAAGGCGTTTACAAATGAGTTATATGCTTCCATCAATTCATCCTCAACTACTATCCTGTTCCTAACCTCAGGAAGTAGCTGATTCAACTCACCAGCTATCCTATCCCTCTTCATCTCGAGGATCTCCTTCCCCTTCTTAATAAACTTAAGTTGCTGCCGCATCGCTAGTAAAGTACCTCTAGCAGCTGATACACCCATTATATTGTGGGACATATAATCACCATCTTATGCACTATATGCTACAGACTTAGCTTTATAATAATATTTCTCGATTGTAGATTCTCTGACACGAGTCAACTCCTCAGGTGGAAGTATGCTCAATACCTCCCATCCAAGGTTTAAAGTTTCTTCAATAGTCCTATTTTCATATTCACCTTGGTTAACGAATTTCCTCTCGAACGCATCTGCGAATTTGAGGTATAACCTCTCCCTATCACTCAAGCCCATCTCACCGACTATCCTTGCGAGATCCCTCGCCTTAATACCACGTGAATAGGCGTCGTATAGCTGGTCACTCAACTCTTTATGGTCATCTCTAGTTTTACCAGGTCCGATCCCGCTTCTCATCAACCTACTCAGGCTTGGAAGTACGTTTATAGGCGGGTATATTCCTCTGGAGTCCAACTCCTTACTTAATATTATCTGCCCCTCTGTAATGTATCCAGTTAAATCAGGGATTGGATGCCTCTTATCTCCGCCGGGCATGGTTAGAATAGGCATTTGAGTTAGGGTACCCTTCTTACCCCTGATTATTCCAGCCCTCTCATATATTGTAGCTAAGTCACTATACATATATCCTGGATACCCTCCCCTGCCAGGGACCTCCTCACGTGCGGCACTAATCTCACGTAGAGCTTCACAATAGTTTGTCATATCGGTTAATATTGTGAGAACGTGATAATCGAGGTCGAAAGCTAGATACTCTGCTATCGTTAACGCTATCCTAGGTGTAATTAAACGTTCTATAGCAGGGTCGTCAGCTAGATTCAATATTACGACAGATCTCTCAATGGCTCCAGACTCTCTGAACTGCTGAATAAAGAACCTCGCTTCATCATTCTTCAGACCCATTGCAGCGAATACAAGGGCGAACTCCTCCTCCTTACCTGGAATAGTAGCTTGCCTAGCTATCTGAGCCGCTAGCCTATTATGCGGTAGGCCAGATTCGGAGAAAATCGGAAGTTTCTGCCCCCTAACTAGAGATAGCATTCCATCTATAGCCGATATACCTGTCTGGATGAAGTCGTTTGGATGTATTCTAGCCCTGGGGTTGATTGGAGAGCCGTTTATATCCCTCTTATCTCTAGATGCTGGTGGAGGCATTCCATCTATAGGCTCGAACCTACCGTTAAACATCCTACCTAATACATCCTCGGATACGGGGATCTCAAATGTCGATCCAGTGAACTTCACAACCGAATCTAACTGCAACCCAGTTTCTTCACCAAATACCTGAACCACTATGAAATCCCTACTAACCTCAATTACTCTACCTACTCTATCGATACCATCTGGAGCGCGTATCTTAACGATCTCATCATACATTACTCCTGGTACAGGGTCTATAATAACCAGCGACCCCCTAACCTGCCTCAAACCCCTATAAACCTTCCCATAAATATCTCCTATATTTAAGGTCACAATACATCTCCCCCTATAATGCTATAGAGATCCTATATTCAGATGCAAGTTTATTGAACTCAGCATTAAACTCATTTATTACACTGATTATAGCGTCAATCCTCCTTTCATCAAGCTTAACACGCTTTAACTTAGCTATAGCAGGTAGCTCCATAATCTTCTCGATTGGAACATGCTCTCTAATCAACTTCTCGGCAGTCTTATGGAAATCGATTATAGCTTTTAATAATAGCGCCGATTTCCCCGGCTCTGAATATGAGTCTACAGGGTCGAATGCATTCTGCCTTAGGAAACCTTCCTTAATCAATTCACTTGTTAGGAGCAGTAGCCTCTGATCATCAGGGAGAGCCTTCTCACCTATAATCTTAGCTATAGACTCGACCTCTGCGGAGTCGCTTAGGATCCTCAATGCCTCGTCCCTATATAATGGAAACTCTTTTGCGAATATAGGCCAATACTCTAACAGCCTACTCTCATGCTTCTCAACAGTCTCTACATAACCCTTAAGAATCTCATCTACATATAGACTATAGCTTTTGAGCCAGTGGATTGCAGGGAAGTGTCTGCTATATGCTAGATCCGCGTCTAAAGCCCAGAATACTCCTGTGAATCTAAGTGTGTGTATTGTAACAGGCTCGTTGAAGTCTCCTCCAGGCGGTGATACAGCACCCATGACAGTTACAGACCCTATTCTCTCAGGCCTACCCAAAGTCTTTACCCTACCAGCCCTTTCATAAAACTCTGCAATCCTATCCGGTAGATATGCTGGGAAGCCTCTTTCAACAGGCATTTCACCTAATCTTCCAGATATTTCTCTAATGGCTTCAGCCCATCTCGAAGTCGAATCAGCCATCAATGCAACGTCATAACCCATATCACGATAATATTCTGCTATAGTTATTCCAATATATACGCTAGCCTCCCTTGCTGAAACAGGCATATTACTTGTATTAGCTATTAATACAGTCCTCTCCATTAGCGGCCTACCTGTCCTAGGGTCTTTAAGCTCTGGGAAATCTGTTAATACCTCCGCCATCTCATTACCACGTTCACCACATCCGACATATACGACTACGTCTGCATCACTCCATTTAGCAAGCTGATGAAGAGTCACGGTCTTCCCAGTTCCGAATCCACCTGGGATACATGCTGCACCGCCTTTAGCTACTGGGAAGAATACGTCTATAACCCTCTGTCCAGTTATAAGAGGCTGCTCTAGTGGAAGTCTCCCACCCTCCGCTATAGGTCTAGGCTCCCTAACAGGCCATTCCTGATACATATATAAGTCTTTAACTTCATCTCCAACATGAATCTTGCCTATGGGTTCATCGATCTTAAATTCACCCTCATATATCTCTAAGATCTTGCCACTTAAGTTAGGTGGGATCATTATCTTATGTTTTAGCATAGGAGTCTCCTGGACCTCACCTATTATATCGCCAGGCATAGCCTCAAATCCCTTCTCGACCAATGGTTTAAAACTCCATTTAATATCTCTTGAAAGCATATTTACTTTAATGCCTCTCCTGATGAACGGACCGCTCCTCTTGATCAACTCTTCTAAAGGCCTACCTATACCGTCAAATATATTTTGAAGTAGGCCGGGGCCCAACTCTGCAATTAATTTCTTACCTGTACCAAATATCGGGTCTCCGGGCTTCAACCCGCTCGTAGGCTCATATACCTGTACAGCGAAGCTATCTTCAAATATCCTAATTATCTCGCCGACGAGTCTCTCCTCGCCTACCTCCATAACCTCTCCAATCTCTACGTCTGGGATCCCTCTACCTACTACGACCGTACCACTTATCCTAATTATCTCGCCTAACCTCATCTTAACCACCAAATAATATCTCCATAATCCTATCTAGATCCTCTTCATACACCCTATTAATTCTAGAGTCAAATGTATTAATATAGTATTGAATATCGTCTACATCAGATACGACTACACCACCTAATATATCTACATGATCATCGAGTAACTTCAACTTAATCTTCTTACCTAAGTTACTGGCTACTCTAGACTCTATATCCTTAAAACTATTTTTAATAAAATCATAGTCCTCCTTTGAAACCCTTATATTAGCTTCATCTACACCTAGATTCTCAAGAGCCTCTCGAATATAATTTGATATTACATCGATATACCTCTTAGTCTTCTTCAACTCCGTCAACCGTCGTCTAGCCTCTTCAAAAGCCTTGGAAACTACTTCAGCTTTAGCCATAGATACCTTCCTCCTCCCTTCAAGCCTTGCAACCGCTGTCGCAGCCTTCTTCTTCTCATTCAACTCCTTAATAACACTCTCCCTCTTTGAACTAATGATCTTCTCAGCCTTAGCCTTAGCCTCATTTATTATAGATTCAGCCTCCTCCCTAGCCTCCTTAATAATTTCCTCCCTCCTCTTGTTAGCCGATCCGAGTATCTCCCTCTTCAAAGCTTCGAGACTCATTCTAACACCCTCCTTATAATATATTCAACAGCATCATCCAACTTGGATAACCCTCTACTTCTAACCTCCTCAGCCATTTTATCATACTCCTCTGAAATCTTTTTAGTCAATTCCCTAATCTCCTTCTCTATCTTCTCCTCAAGCTCCTTAAATTCAGCTTTCTCAGCCTCTTCAATAATAGTATGAGCCTCCCTCTTAGCTTCTTCAATTATCTTACTGGCCTCATCCCTCGCCTTTTTAATAAGCTCCTCAGCCTCCCTCTCAATCGCAAGCAGCTTATTTATTTCACTACTCACATCAATCCCTCCCCAACTTAAGCCTAACACCCACAGCCTGACTAATTAAATTATATAGGTCTTCAACCCTCTTCCCAAGAGGGCCTTTTAAGGGAGGTATCACGATTAAAATAGGTTTATTTACACCCTCCCTCTTAAACCTAACATATCTATTAGACAACTCTATATACATATCCTCAGTTAAGACGAGTATATCTACATCGTCACGATCCCTAACCTCATTAACCTTCTTCCCAGCATCTATAACATCGAATACAGGATGAACCTCTACACCTATAGTAGATAGTGCTATCGCTAGATACTCGTCCCCGATAAACACGATCTTACCCATTTAATACACCTACTTCTTACAAAGGTTATTAATTAACTAAGTTAAATATTTAGTTAAATATTTAATCCTAATAAAAAGCCTCTAGAGGTGTATTAAATGCCTATAAAGGCAATTTATGATAATTTAAAGCCGATTAGCATCATATTAATAGTCTCTGGAGCAGGAATATTATTCTACTACTTAATAAGAGGAATAGTAGGCTTAGACCCCTTATTCCCAGTCGGAGAGAATATGGTTGATAACGAAATTATTATAATCCCCGATTTAATTTACATTAAACCCATTACACTTTCACTGATTATGATCTATCTTGGGACAGTATGTGGGTTAGAACATTTAAGTAAGGGGTGGGGATTGAAGCTAAGCGACGCAGGATACTCCATAATTAAAATATTCCTACTCCTAATCATCTTCATCTCACTATATGAGATATTCTTTAACTTCATGCTATGGTGCTCTCTAATCTCATCAATCGCTACATCAGGCGATATCTCAGGAAACATAGACCTATTAGTAAATAAATTTCCAAATAGTGAACAGCCCTGGAACCTCGTATTCGCATCAAAATTATTTTACTTCTACTTCCTTACATCGTTAACGGGAGTATATTATATTGAGAGATGGAGGAGGTTACGCGAATATAGCCAGGAAGCTCAATATCACTAAAATTATTTTTATTAGAGCAGCCTCAATCGTTGGGGAATACACTGACAGCACTATATAGCTTACAATATATGAAAGGGATATACAATACTTGAGTAAAAATAACTCGTCCATAAACTTACCCATTATAGAGAATATAGCTATAATAACGCCTAATAATCCGAGAACACCTAATAAGGGTGTTGACTCTATAAAGCCGATTGAAAGCGTATAAATTGAGATTATTAATAAAGATACTCTGCCTACTAAATTTAGCTTCATGAGCAAAACCCTCCTATTAAATTAACTAAATATAATAATTTACTTATACATAACAATTTTAATTTTTGACATGAAAGATTTGTTACCTCTACAATTAGATTTAAGTCTATCAACATTTAGAGGGGAAGTAGATCAAGCAGATGTTATAGTTATAGGAGTACCGTATTATATTAAGGCCTCATCCTTCAACCCATATATAAAAGCCAGCGACGCCTTACGCATTATGAAGAACTACGTTGAGGACAATTCATTATTATTCCAGGATAGGTACTATTCAAGTATTAAAATTCTAGATCTTGGAGACGTGTATTCCAGGGATTATGATGCTATTCAAACTGATATAGCTACGATAGTGAAATACGTTATTAAAAGGAAATTAAAGGCGATTTATATAGGCGGTGAACACACATTCACATATTATCTACTGAAGTGTTATAAGCCGGATAACCTGATATTCTTAGACGCTCATTTAGATATGAAAGATTCTTTCTATCATGATAAATTTAATAATGCAACATTTTTACGGAGGATAAACGAGGAGGTCGATTTAGATATATATGTCATCGGTGCCAGGGCATATAGTCAAGATGAATTTGAATATGTTAGAAGAAATGATAACATATATTTACTGGATCCTAAGGATATTGCCAATTTAGATCTACGAGGAGAGACATATATATCATTAGATATCGATATATTGGATCCTACATATATGTCAAGTACAGTATATTTAGAACCTGGTGGAATAGATTTAGATGCATTATTAAACCTGCTTAAAACCATATTAGAGAAAGTCGATTATATATGTGGGTTTGATATAATGGAATATAACCCGAGGTTAGATCGTATTAGCGATGCGATTACTGTCCTAAGAATATTTTACGAGGTTTCTCTTCTCCTCACATTAAAACGTATTAATAGATAATGTGATAATAGATAAGTGGATATGGCTAGTTTGGATAAGTGGCTTAGTGGAGACAGAAGAAGAGAAGTCCCTAGGATGGAGGAGGTTAAATCAGATTCTATTAAGAAATTTACCGAGATTAAAGAGGGGACTATAGGTATATTATTAGGTTCAGACTATAACCCTGAGAGTAGAAAGGCATTTTTAAAGTTTTACGATGTTAAAAACCATAGAATCGTGATATGGTATGATACTACAAATCATCATCCATATGCATATTATAAGGGAGATATCAAAGAACTCGAGAATAATCCAGCGATATTGAGGAAAAGGGATAAGATTATTGATATTATAGAGGAGGAGAAGATAGATCCACTAAACGACGAAAAGATTAAAGTCGCTAAAATAATTGCTAAGGACCCACTTGTAATCGGTGGAAGTAGAGAGTCATTAAGAGAGTATATTACATTATGGGAGGCTGATATCAAATACTATGCCAATTACATATTTGACTTGGATTTTGAGGTCGGAGGCTATTATATTCTCGAAGGAGTCGATAAGATTCCTAAGAGGATACATCTCGAGGTTCCGCCTGAGGTAAAGAAATTCCTAGACAGCCCCAACATCGATGAGAATATGAAGGATTGGCTAATTAGATTATCTGAATATGTCCCTCCACTGAAGAGAATCTCATTAGATATAGAAGTATATAATCCGCGTGGAATAGTTCCACAGGCTGAAAACCCCGAATTCCCTATATTTATGATATCCCTATACGCCTCAGACGGACTTAAGAAGGTCCTTGTATATGACATTCGAAGCGAGTTAGATGAAAGTACAGCCAGTAAATTCGAATTCGATGTGGAGGTATTTAATAATGAGAGGGACTTAATTAAACGTGCTATAGAGATTATAGAGGAATACCCAATTATAATAACATTCAATGGAGACAACTTCGACTTACCATATATAAGAAGGAGAGGAGAGAAGCTGGGATTAATCGATTTGAAGGATAAGATTAGATTAGGGAGAAATGATGCCAGAGTCACGTGGGGAATACATATCGACCTATATAAATTCTTTAAAAATGTATCGATTAAAAACTATGCATTCGGAGGAGCTTATGACGTCATATCACTAGACTCAATTGCACAGTCATTATTAGGTAAGGGTAAAACAGAGAAGATAGAGTATTTCGGAGAAATCCCCATGGAGGAGATAATTAGATATTCGTTTAGAGATGCCGAGTTGACATATGAGTTAACGTCATTTAACAGGGATCTCGTAATGCGATTGATAATAATCATAGGTAGAATAGCTAATATGGTGATAGACGATGTATGTAGACTATCTGTATCAAACTGGATTAAAAATAGGCTAATTCACCTCCATAGAAAGAAGAATTATCTGATTCCAAGGCCTGAGGAAATTAAAGGGAAAGGTGAAAAAAGACATTTCCAACCTATTACAAAGGGTAAGAAATATGTAGGAGCATTGGTAATCGAGCCCAAGCCAGGCATACATTTTAACGTCCACGTCGTCGACTTCGCAAGCCTATACCCCAGTATAATGAAGGAGTATAACATCTCCTATGAAACTGTAAACTGCGTGCATGAGGAATGTAGAGATAATCTGGTCCCCGATACAACTACATGGATATGTAAGAAGAAGAGAGGGATTATAAGCGAGTTTGTCGGTGTAATCAGGGATATTAGAGTTGATGTATTTAAAAAGTTAAGCAAAGATAAAACTCTAGATGAGGATAAGAGAGAATTCTATAATGTGATTCAGGGAGCACTGAAGGTATTTATAAATGCGATATATGGAGTAACCGGCTCAGATGCTTTCCCATTCTACTACCTCCCGGCAGCCGAAGCTGTAACATTATATGGGAGATATGCGATTAATAGGGCTGTAGAGAAGGCTTTAGAACTCGGCCTTGAAGTGATTTATGGAGATACGGATAGTCTCTTCATAAAAAACCCTGATCCTAACAAAATAAATGAGTTGATATCAGGTATTGAAAAGGAGTTGCATTTGAAACTTGAGGTCGATAAAATCTATAGGTATGTAGCATTAAGTACTAGGAAGAAGAATTACTTCGGAGTATTGAAAGACGGCTCGATAGATATTAAAGGTCTAGTTGGAAAGAAGAGTAGCACACCACCATTCATAAAGAATGTCTTTTACGAGATTATCCATATTTTGAAGAATGTAAATAGTGAGGAGGAGTTTAAAAAGGCTGTAGATAATATACGTGATATAATTAAAGATGCGGAGGAGAAACTTATTAAGAAGGCTGTTCCGCCGGAGGAGCTAGCTATATCAGTAACTCTATCCAAGCCTGTAGATAAATATACTAAGACTACACCCCAGCATGTTAAGGCTGCTAGAAAACTCGAGAGTAAATTAGGTATTAGACTACAACCCGGCTCAGTAATTAGAATTATAAAGACTAATGACAGAGACGGAGTAACTCCATTAGAACTTCTTAAATCGGTAAATGAGATAAATTCGGAGAAATATATTGAGCTACTCAGATCTACATTAGAACAGATTCTAGATGTATTAAACATACATGTTGACAAGATAAAGAGTGAGTTAGAGGTAAAGAGACTAGACGAATTCTTTAAATTTAAGTGAATATAGGTCTTCTAGAGACGTATCTACTGAAGTATAGTGGCCGCCTAGGGAAATCTTTAATTGAATCATTCAACATTTTAATAAAGTCACTTATTTCAAGTTCTACTAGACCCTTATTCCTGACCCTAACCGTCAAAATATCTTCACGAACCTCCTTGTCGCCTATTACAACTATATATGGAACCCACTCCGACTCTGCATCCTTAATCTTCCTAGACAATGTTATATCTCTATCATCGAAATCCACCCTAAATCCCTCAGACTCAAGTTTATCAACAATATTTAGTGAATATTTGTGATGCCTCTTATCAACAGGGATCACCCTAACTTGGACTGGTGAGAGCCATACTGGAAGCATCGGCTTAAGACCATTCTTCTGCATCTTAGAAGCTTCCTCAAGGAACTCAAACATGAAACGCTCGATACTACCATGTATTGCAGTATGTATAATAATTGGATACTTCTTTGATCCATCCCTAGAATGGTATACTATATTAAACCTCTTTGAATTACCTATATCTATTTGGACGGTAGCGGTTTCCAAAGGTTTACCTAAGGAATCTATATAATGGAACTCAATATTTATTACCCAGTAATAGATATTAGGCTCAACAATATATAGTAGAACTGGTTTACCATCTATTTTAACGAGACCCTTAATAAAGTCAAAGTAGTCCTTAAGGAAATCGAGTGTAATGTTATATAAACTATAGTATTTCCAACCGAATTTAGCTCCCTCCTCTATAATCACGTTATATAAGTTAATGAACTCATTCATAGCCTCCTGCAGATCCTTCGCTATAACATGCATATCAGGCATGTAAAATCTCCTCACCCTAGCTAACCCCTTAATTTCACCCCTCTGCTCATATCTATAACTGTCAGCTAGCTCGAATATCTTAAGTGGGAGGTCAGTCTCACTCAAATAGTACCTTCTCAGTAATGCAAATTGACCGAAACACGCTGCATACCTCAATATAAATTCCCTTTTAGCCGGCTTAACCTTATACATCCTCTGCCCAAATAACTTAGCATGCTCTTTAATCGGCCCTATATTCAAGTCATACATGATGGATGTATGTACCGGCAATGCATCTAGACGCCTCACTACATTTAATGCATAATCCATTAAAAGATCGAGTATTAGAGCTCCTCTAGGTAGATATGTTAGATGCCCAGCATCGGTATATGGCTCATTATCAGCCAACTTAAGTTTCTTCAACAACTTTATATGCGGACTCTCCCTATAGTCTATAGCCTCTTTAAAAACCTCCTTTCTAATAAGGCTTTTTAAACCCTCATCATCCGTCTCATATTCCCTAGCATCATATAATAACCCGTCAGGTGTTAGAATATAGTGCATACCTATTTTGACATCTTCTAAACCAATCAACCCATCCACCTCCACTTTTCAAGCCTCTTAAACTTCTTTACATTCTTCTTATAAATTTTATAATGCTCTTTACAGAGATAAACTCGTCTCCTCTTAGTCTTAAATCTCAAGCCCGATTTAATCGCATCATCATAGGATATCGACCTATGAGCAGGCTGGTTACATCCTTCTACATCACAGTATTCCATTGATACCACCTAATAAGAGTATAGATATTAATTTATCCTCCAGAGATTATATAGATTAAGATGCTAAATAAATTCAGGGATAAATTAAGTATCATTACAAATAGTATTGCAAAAATACTAGTCTCAATAGGTTTTAAAGCATGGCATATCTCCATATTAGGATTAATACTGACGATACTCGCCGGATATACATTACTTACATATAAAAATTATTTTGGAGTAGCTTTATCCGCGATAATATACTTACTCGGAGGTTTAATGGATTCCCTAGACGGCTCAGTTGCTAGGATAAGAGGAGAGGTATCTGCATGGGGTGGGGTATTAGATGCATATCTCGATAGAGTTGAGGAAGTGATCTACATAATATTCGTACAGGCATCATGGCTTAACCCCAATCCACTAAATATATTAACGTTCCTAAGCCTGTCACTATTGATAAGCTATGGAAGATGTAAGGCTGCTGAATATAATATCAATATGCGTGGAGTAGGACTTATGGAGAGAGCCGAGAGAATATTGGCGCTTGGATTCGGTCTTATACTACTACCCCTATATACAGATATCGATCTACTCATTCTTCTAATCAATGTACTTTTATTATATACTCTAGCTGAGAGAGTCTATCGAATATATCAGGGTAGTAAGGAATTAGCGATTCGATCCTAATGCACTTATATATTCCAGGACCTTTCTAGTCTTACCCCCTACATTAAATTCAAGTGACTTCACGTTTACTATAATTGGAAATAGATCTACGACCTCCCCGATAATTAATACTTGACCCTTCCTTAAGTCCTTGGCTATGGATTTCACCGTACTAGAGTCTATGCTAGATACCCTTGATATGGCCTCTAAATCCCTGTCATTCAGAAACCTAAATATAAATACATTATCTAGTTGTCTGAATATCATGTGGTCAAGCGAGTCGGGTTGATTCGTGATAAATATAGTGAATAGACCGAAATGACGCATCCTAGTGATTATATCCTCCCAGAATGTATCTCGAATGTACATATGAGCCTCCTCAGCGAATAAGAAGAATGGTGGAAGTAGAGAGGACTCTAGTAATATTGAAAATTTCTTCAACAGAATCTCCACGAGAACCCTCCTTTCAACCGAAGATAAGTCCTTAAGTAGGATTACGACACCCCTTCTCCTGCTAAATAACTCCTTTAAATCTATCGAATCCTCCTTTATGAATTTACATGACCTTAAGATCATGAGGCGGGAAATTAATGCATCTTTAATCATTATATTCTTGACTATTCTATCAATATAATCCATCAATAACTCTATCGTCGGTTTTAAACCCCTCCTCTCAATATACTGCCATATTTCATTAAATAAATTCGCTGATACACCCGGTAAATTTAATACATTGACCAATACATCTAGCAGAGTCTCCCTACCTAAGTAGGATAGATTAAAATACAGATTTTTACCTGGAGAGAGGACCTCCGCTAATCCAGCCTCCCCCAACCCAATATACTCCTCATTAATATCGAATATAATATATGGGATATAGTATTTAGAGAACGCCTCTGCAAGTAATTTAGCTAAATGAGATTTCCCAGAACCCTTCATACCAGTAATTAATGTTAAGGACCCATCTAACTTCGAGAAATCTATTGTGACTTTATACTCCATTAAATCTACTCCAAGCTCAATCGGATATTTACTCTTTTGATTAATCATGCTTAGGAGTTCTCCAGACGATAATCTCCTAATCCTAGATGTGACACGAGATGGCAGATCATCTACAAATCTCACTATAGAGCTGTTTCTAATAGCTCCCCTAACCATACATTTGAGAATCTTGGTATCTCTTAGAAACTTTATACTCCTATTATATTCAAATTCATCTCTATATTCGAAGTCCGACACTTTAATTAGACCTTCTCTAATAAGCTCTTCAAGTATACCTGGTGTGTCTATGTAGCTAATATCTATTACCTGGACAAGTAATTTTATATCCCTCTCCTCATCCTCGACTACTAGATAATCCCCTTTATAAACCTTTTCAAATGGATAGGATATAATCTCAATTATATCCCCATCCTTCTTATATAGCCTCATATTCAACACCACCTTCAAACGAACCTAGTACGATTGAACGATATGGCTCACTAAACTCTATATTTACCCCTAATCTGGCGAGAATTCCCCTTAATATCACTGCATCCCTCTTCCTAAGACATGAAAATAAGTGGGCCTCCTTAAGTACCTCTGGATAACCTATCAGAGATAAATTGCTTGAATATACTTCATTTATAACCGATAGATCCATATACCTAGGTACATCTATTCTAAAGGGGTAACCCCCTCTCCTAAACAACCCTATATATACTTTACTAAATGATTTACCTGGAACCTCGATCTGTATCATACCCTCTATATTTAAAAACCTTAAGATCGACGCAATATCTGAAAAATATTTTAAATATCTACTTCTCTTTGAAATACCAATAAGGTAGTTATCTTGTTCAATGGATGTTCTATAAATTTCACTATAGAACTTATTGGATAGATATCTTGGTTCTATAACGCCATCGATCAAGAAAATCGTATTACTGAACCTGTTTAATAGATTACTGATGAATATCCATTCATATACATTAATTAATATTTTCTTAGCGTATACATAGCTTACAACTCGCTTAACCCTATTTAAAACATTACTTTTAATATACTGCTCTAAAAAAACTAATACCTCCCTATTAAAATAGAAAATTAATGGACCTTCTATCAATACCTTATAACTCTCGTTTTCAGGAAAATATAGTACCGCAGCCCCTCTAATTGCAAATACATACCCATCTATGGATTCAGCTAATGGAATTATTGAAGAATCTACACCCAAGATCGGATGATCCAACTCAGTATGCTTAAATCTATATATTAAATCTCCATATAGTTCCCTCCCTCTTGAACCTACTATCAATGGAGTGTAGGAATATAGTATATTTTCATCTCTTGGAATCAATTTATATCCATTAAGATATTCCAGAGATTTCACAGACATATCCTTAAACGAGGTTTTAAGTAATGAAGTTTCTTGAATTTTCATGTATCTTCATGAAAATTATTGAATATAGAAGTATTTAAATATTTTTCTATAATCTATTATAATTGATGAGTAATGGAAAGGTAAGAGTTAAAATTAATGTTAAAGGTGTAGAGATTGAGATTGAGGCGTCTCCATCTGAGATTAAAGAGGCGATTTCAAATGTTATAAAAAGTATGGAGGAACTAGGATTAAGTATTTATGAAGAAGAGAAAAGAGAGTTTTATGCAGCTACATGTAAAGAGGCTGTAGAAAATCTCTGGAAAGAAGGTTGGTTTGAGAAGCCTAGGAGACTATCAGAGGTATATGAGGAGTTATCTAGGAGAGGGTATAATTTTGATCGATCTGCTATATCCCATGCATTAGCATCGTTAGCTAAAGAAGGCATTTTAACCAGGATAGGAAGAGAGAGAAGATATCAGTATATTCAAAAGATTCCGTATACAGTCTCAAGTAAATAATCTAGATTTTATCCTCGATATAGAGTAGGCCGCGTAAACTAATTTTATACTTAACATTTTTATTTTCCCTAATTCTCTCGATGTATCCCATGCTCTTTAATTCACTTAACCTTGAAGATATTGTTTTGGCTGATGCATTCAATAAATGTGAAAGCTCTGATAGTGTTACAGAAGACGGCCTTTTTCCAATAAATTCAAGTAGCTTAAACATTGCTAGAATTAGGAGAAGTTTATTATGTAAGGAGAATTTATCAGACAGTGGTTTCAAAACGATTTCACCATCTCTCGATATATTAATATACTTCTCAAGCTTAGAAGCGAGTCTCTCGAAGTCTATATCCAGTATAAGCTTTTCTGCAATATCGATGGCAGGCAATATCTTATTAAACCATTTTATAACCTGTCTATAGACTTCGTCTACCTCCCCCTCAAGAGAAACCTCTAGATCACGATATTTAATATCTACTTTTATTATAGGATTGCTCATTCAGACACCTTACCAGAATATACATATCTATATGTACCATCCTTAGCCTTTATCCTCCTTAAAACACCTCTTTTAACAAGTCTATTTAATGTCACAGCCACGGTAGATTTCGTATAATATAATCCGAAGGCTTCTAAAACCTCTATAACCTCCCTCAACCCACGAGGCTCCCTCCCCCACTTATCTGAAAACAATTTTGATAATATAGAAGTAAGTGGCTCACCCTCCTTTATAGTTATAGAAGGTAGTTTATGTAACTCTTCCTTATACTCATATATAGATGTGGATACTCCACTGACATAGCCGGGCTCCGGCCCCGCTTTATAGGTTCCGAGAATCTCAAAAATCTTATTGAAAAAATACTCTACATCCTCCCTCTCACCCTTAATCTCAAGCTCCAGATCCCCATACTTTAATTTAATCTCGATATTATAACCCATTTTTTAATGCCTCCTCAACAATATTAATTACATCCTTAGGATTAACTCTTCCCCTATACTTAGACATTACAATCCCTATGATCCTCTTTCTCCTAATATCCGGCGGCATCTTCATTATATCTTCTCTACTACTTATAATTTCATGCACGTACTTCCTAACCTCCTCCAATTCAATTTTCTTAAGCTTCAATTTATCCACAGCCTTCTCAACAGATATACCTTCACTCAATACAATTTTCATGATATCATATATCGACTCTTTCTCATATAATCCATTCATAACTCCATTTAAAATCTCTTCAATCAACTCATAAGTCAGGCTGGACGTATCTATACCCTCACCTTCCAATGCCTTAGGATAATCTAGTAATACAGATGCGAGGAAGCCGGATGAAAATCGTTTTCTAAATTTATTGTACAACTTATTGAATATATCGACTAAACCCTCATCAAATATCTGGTAAGCCTTATCTAAATTTAACCCAGTCTTATCAGCTATCCCCCGTATAATACTCTCTGGATCTTGAATCGGGTTAGATTCTATTTCCTTAATAATTTCAGGAGATACGTATATGGGTGGAATATCGGTCTCCGGATACATCCTAGCCATACCGGGTCTGGGTCTCATATAATAGGTCGACCCGTCTTCCAAGGCGCCTCTAGTCTCATATGGAACACCATTCAATGCTTCCTTAGCTCGCTCCTTAATTTTATTAAATGCTAATTCGGCGAGTCCCGGATCTAACCCTATTATTATGAAAGCGTCATGATCCCCCAAATCGAGTTCCTTAGATATTCTATCAACCTCATCTTTTGATATTCCATATCCAGGTAGTTCGTCACTATGAAATAGTCCTCCTACGCCGGTCCAAAATCTAATTCTCTCAGCAAACTCTTTACCTAATGTCTTATCTCTAGCTACTTTAAATCCTAGTAGATCTTTAAAGCCTGGGAGCTTTAATCCATATACTCTACCTCCCTTATCGATTACCCTCCTAATTATTTTTGATGATGATGCCTTTAGTATACTCGTTATGTCAACATGCTTCTCTCTATCAATTGAATCAGCGTCTACACCTCTATTTTTAAGAACCTCAGCTATTTTCAATAGGTTTACCTGCCTCTCAAACTCGTATTTAATTACTTCCGCAAGTGTCTCCAACTTCTGTACGCCCTTAACCTCCACAACCGTGCCATCCATTATCGATATATTTATATCCTGCCTTATAGTACCTAAGCCCCTCCTCCTATAACCAGTGGCCTGAAGAACTCTACCTATATACTCAGCCACTTTAACCGCTTCCTCCGGAGATTCTATATCCGGTGAGGTAGATATCTCTATCAATGGTATACCCAGTCTATCTAGCAGGTAAGTCACGTAATTACCCTTCTTCTCCACTATCCTAGCCGCCTCCTCCTCGACACATATACTTTGGATACCGTATCTCTTATTATCTAATGTGAAAAAGCCGTTTAGTGCTATCAACGCAGTTCTCTGAAATCCTGTGGTATTTGAACCGTCTATCACAACCTTCCTCATAAAATGAATCTCATCGACTATATTCATATTGAAGAAACGTGCGACTCGTAGAGCCACTTTAATAGCATCCATACAGGGGGTATGCGGAGGTTCTTCATCAGTCTCCACGAGACATGTATAATCCTCTGGCGCGTAGTAGATTATTTTAACACCCTTCTGAAACTCGAAATATGCCGCTGGATCGACTTGCCCAAGTTCACTTTGTGTAGGTCTTAAACGCCTCTCAAATTTAAATCCCCTCGTCTCATGCGTCAATCCAACTGGACAGTGGCAGAACAACTTCCTCATCGTATTTAACTGGAAATGTATCTCCAATCCAACCTTCAATTTATATTTACGGTATACATCCTTCATACTATATACACCTCAAATCCTTAACAGGACTTCTAGACGTTATTTCACCAGCTATATTAGTTGGCATGAGTGTTGGGAGCTCATCCTCACCGAAATTGCCGAGAATCCAACTTGCCTTAACATACGCTGTTTCAGAAAGCATGTTACCCAATGGAATTAAACCTATTTTAAGGAGGATACGCCCCGTGTCATATACATTTAGATTTACCCTACCCCAGATACACTGTGAAGTCACGAATACGTGGACCCCCTCCCTAATTAACGTCTCAAGGACCTCAAAGAGATGCTCACCTAAATGGCCTAATCCAGTACCTTCAATTACTAAAGCCTTGATATTTAGACCTAAGATACTTTTTAGAATCTCTGGATGCATACCAGGGTAGAACTTTATTAATGCTGCATTCCTAGAGAATTTAGGGTGGAAGTCTGGGGACCTATTTTTATCCCTCTTATAGATACCGTCAGTATAATTTATCTTGATATTTAAATTCTCATCAACATAGGCTACGGGAAGAATATCTATAGACTGGAATGCATCACGTCTACTAGTATGATTCTTTCTAACCCTTGTACCCAGGTGTACAGCAATTTTATTATCTGATGAAGATGCATGCATTACCACATATACTCCTGCGAAGGGTGCATGTCCAGCTATATAGACTGCGGATATGAGATTTAGCGCGGCGTCTGAACTAGGTCTATCAGACGATCTTTGTGAACCTACTAAAACTATGGGGATAGGTGATTTTTGAATGGCGAAGCTTAATGCGGCAGCCGTATAGCCAAGTGTATCTGTTCCATGTAATACTATAACTCCATCATATCCCTCTCTAATCCCTCTATATACCTCATTAGCTATTTTACTCCAATCACTAGGAGTTAGATGCTCACTATACTTATTCATGATAACCCGAGTGTGTATCTCAGCTATATCCTGGATCTCGGGTAGAATCTCGATAATCTCCTCAGCTGATACCGCCGACTTCACACCTCCAGTCCTATAATCCACTCTACTTAATATTGTACCGCCGACCCCGAGTAGCAGTACCCTCGGAAGCCCCTGGATATATCTTCTTTCAAACTCAATATGCAATCCTTCATATGTAGGAGGAACATCCTTCTTAATATCTTCAATTCTAGATACTTTAATCCCGATATTATATCCATTATCTAGTTTAATGACTAGGATATCCTCTTTAGAGTAGATATGCTTAGGCATTATCAAGCCTTTAATGATAGAACCGTCACATAGCCTTATCTTTACATAGTCACCTATGTCAACCTTGTATTTACTTAGGATAATATCTATTAAAGACATCAAATACACTATACTTTATCTAATAATATAATGTTTTATAGGCTTGACCTGCTATGAAATATATTTACTAACGTATGGTCCGTCTAATGTATACCCTCTTTTATAATAATACTCCCTAACGCCAACCCCACTTATAACTAAAATCTTTTCACCCCCCATCGAAGATACAATATCCTCTGCAGTCTTAAGTAGAAGAGAGCCTAACCCTCTATGCTGCCATATATACTTAGTTGATTCAGGAACCGGCTGGCCGATCGGTATGCTTACTCCATATACATGAAGCTCCCTTACGATATAAGATTCAGAATTAATTATCTCAGGCCTCCACGCATATCGAGACGGTCTCCTGAGTCTTAAAAATCCGAGTATGATATCATTATAAGGGTCTTCAACACTTATAAAGAACTCGAGGCCGTCATCCGCGTTATATTTTCTTATAATAACCTCCGGCTCATATATTTCTACACCCTCAAACAGTGTTCTATGACCGACTTCCCTACACCTAATACACCTACATCTTAAACCTCTCGCCTTAAGCTCATTCTTTATCATCTGCCTAAGATTAGGCTTATTTACACCATCTATAATCTCAAAAGAAGGGATGTCCCTATTAACCCTCATTATACGATTCCATGGTGGAATAAAGTTTCCTTTAACGATTGATATTAGATTGATTGCATCTAAGTTATTTAGAGGCTTATATAAGCCTCTCTTCCACAGTTTAATCAAGCCGGTATGCTCCAAAACTAACGTAGGGTATATTTTGAGATGGTCTGGAAGATAATTCACTGAACTAAAGATTTTATCAAATATCTGTATATCATCTCTAATCGTCGTTTTAGGGAGCCCAGGCATTATATGATAAGTTACTTTAAACCCCGCATCCCTCAGCCTCCTCGTCGCCTCAACAACGTCTCTGATATAATGTCCTCTATTTACAAACTTAAATACATCATCATATATCGTCTGTACGCCTATCTCAACCCTAGTTCCACCGTGTTCAAGCATCCAGTCAATATCCTCTTCACTACATGCATCAGGCCTAGTTTCAAACGTAAGTCCTGTAATCCTATACCTACTTCTTTCAGCATCCCTCAATCCCTTAGCAAAATCCTCTGGATAATATCCTATAAAAAACTCCAGTAGCCTCCTCATATACCACTCTCTATACCAACTTGGAGTAGCATTAAACGTCCCTCCCTGTATAATCAACTCAATTTTATCAGTCGAATGCCCCATCGCCTCGAGTTGCTCAACCCTACTCTTAACTTGGAGATAAGGATCGAAATTATGGGCGATTCCTCTCATTGAACTAGGCTCCTTACCAGTATATGATATCGGCGCACCCGGATAATGTGGACAGTATATACATCTACCATGCGGACACTCAAATGGATAAGACATTATAGCTACTATAACGATGCCGGATATACTTCTAACAGGTTTAAGTCTGAGTATATCTTTAAGAGGCTTATAAGTTACATACCTTCTAATCTCAACGTTAGTAGGAAGCCTATCAAGCTTAAATTTTTCAGCCGCCTCCAGCTTCCATTTTTCTATGTCATGACGAGTAAAACAAGATTTAGCCTTAGCCTTAGACTCTATATATTTAGCGACCCTAGCAATCTTATCGTCATAAACTTCCATACAAGATTCACAAATAAATTAATAAAATAAAAGTATTTAATTACAGAGAAGGATATATGAATATCTAAATTGAATACCCTATCTACCTTTATACTGACCTGGGCGCCTACCTAAAATAATTCTCTTCTTATAATTAATTCTATTTCTCTTCTTGGGGTTAGTCGGGGGATGTGGCATAGGGTCTATCTTAGGTGTTAAAGCCCTTACCTTCCCGGCTTTAGTTAAACTACCGTGTGTACCCATAATATATCACCCCATCCTCTTCTATCTTAATCATCCACTTCATCGTTTATAAGTCTTTGGAGATAATAGAGAGTCTTACCTCGAGTATTAACTTACTTTTTCTATTAAATAATTTTACAATATTTATTTTACTTGAAAATATTTTTTACTGTATCTAACGATGATTAACGTATTCAAAGCTGATTAATATGAGTGGCTCAGTAGAGGTCGCAAAGAGTTATACATCGATACTAGCCCAACAATGGAGCATATATGTTATAAGCCTTTTAACATTCGGTATCATCGCAAGGGTATTAGATACCCATGATATCGGGGTATATGGATTGATTGTATCAATAATATACTTATTTGGATTAAGCTCCAACTTCGGATTTAAACGAGTATCTATTAAGATGATCTCGCAACTTAAGGGTATAGATTGGGTTAAAGCGAGGAAATCATTTTGGGTAAGTATATTATTTGCATCTATATCAATCCTCGTAATCTCAATCTTAATTACATACTTTCTAAAATATTTTAAAATATTCTCTTTATATACATATGAGGACCTTCATTATATCCTATTCCTAACCCTACTCATTTTATTTTCATTTAGAAACCACCTGTCACTGGGATTAGAGGCTCTTAAAGAATTTCATGTATTGGCAGTCTATGTAGGAGCCGGGTTTATTATATATAGGATTCTAATGATAATCACAATCTTATTAGGATATAAATTACTTGGAATCTTAGCATCATGGTGTATTGGGGAGTTAATCACGATTATATTAATTGCTAGAAAGACATTCAATAGATACACACCATTTGATATGGATTTCAAGCTATACCGTGAAATGGGTAAGGAAGCCCCGCCAATCTTCATAAGTGATATTATATTATCGCTAACAGACTATGGAGACAGAGTTTTAACCTCAATATTCGGATTTACGGCAGTCGCATTCTTTTATATAGCTAGCACAGGTGCTATGGCGCTAGGATCATTTGCACAGGCTTTATACAACGGTTTACTACCGCATCTATCTGAGGAATACTCAAATAATAATGGAGATGGAGTGATCTACAGAGTAAAAAACATTAATAGATACGTATACTTATTTATATCACCAATATATTTAATTGGAGTCGCATTAAGCTATCCATTTATATCAATATTAGTTGGTCCAGGATATTCGCAGGCAGCAGCGATATTTCAGGTAATTGCACTCGGGTTATGGATAGCATCAATATCACCGATTAATCAAACCATGCTAATAGCGGCTGGAAGAAGCTTTTATCTAATGATAATAATGTTAGTTGGGGTATTAGCAGACTTCGCAGCTATAGTATTTCTATATCCATTTATAGGGGTATTAGCCACAGGGTTTGGAAAAGCCCTATTACTCGTAATTACATTTATCTTATCAACACATATAATTATTAGGAAATGGGGTGAAGAACCATTTAATTTAAGCGACTATATCATCCCCACTATATCCGCAGTTATATCAGCATCTGTAACATGGTTAAGCTGGATTATATTAGCTAGATTAGATTTGATAATAATTAATATCGGAATCGGTGTTATACTTTATCTCTATTTACTTAGATTATTTAAGGCCATTAAGGCTGAGGAGATTGTAACACTATATATGGAGCTACCGTTTAAAAATAGATTGAAGACCGTGTTAAAGATAATATGCTATATAACAGGTGTTGAATATAATAAAGTATTGGAGATGATAGAATGATGAAGCTTCATCTGACCCCCCTTGGAATTATTGAGGAGGAGGATTCAAGATATACTATAAAGCTATTTAGTAAAGACCCTGAAGAGGCGGGCAAAATATTCTATAAGCTACTTAAGGGAGATAGAGAGATTATATCAGAGTATTTATCAGGATATAAAGGATTAAAGATCGTGGCGACGTCGATCCACCTATACAATGCACTAAGGAAATTGGGTATAGAGGTAGAGTACTCTAAAGATAAGGATCTAGACGCCCCCTCTCTATTAGTAAAGACCAATGTTACAGACTCGATTGAAGATGCTCGAGTACTGTTAAACAGGGTTATGACAAGCTTTACAACGATTAAATTGAAGGAGGAGATGACGAATAAAGATCTACTTATAATTCATACGATCAATACATACGATGAGTATACTGAAACGATAAATCTATTCTATGAGAGACTTAGAGAGTGGTATGGAGTATACTTCCCTGAGTTATCGGATATAGTGACGAAGCTTGATTCATACACAAATCTAGTATATAATTTCCTATATAGAGAAAATTATACAGTGGAAGAGTTAACTAAATATGGTTATAGTGAGGATAAAGCTAGGAAAATCATGAGCGCTGCAGAAGCATCTATAGGCGGTTTATTAAGTCGTGAAGATCTTGAAGCAATTAAGATGCATGCTGAAGAGTTAAGGGGATTGTTAATTAAACGTGAGAAATTAGAGAATTATTTAAAGGAGCTTCTTGAGAGAGAAGCTCCTAATATATCCGCATTAATCGGACATAAACTAGCTGCTAGACTCATTGCTAAGGCAGGTGGGTTAAGGAAATTAGCAAGCTATCCCGCCAGTACTATACAATTACTCGGTGCTGAGAAATCGTTGTTTATCGCGTTGAGGAGAGGAGGAAAGCCTCCTAAACATGGATTAATATTCCAGCATCCATTTATAAATCAGTCTCCTAGGGTAATCAGGGGTAAAGTGGCTAGGCTCTTGGCGAGCAAAATAGCGATAGCTGCTAGGGTAGATGCATTTGGAGGAGACTTCATCGGGGATAAATTGTATGAAGAGGTTAAAAAGAGGGTTGAGGAGCTGAGGAAGGAGGCCCCTAAAATAGCTGAGAAAAAGAGAAAGATGAGGAAAAGGATATTTAGAAAGAGGAGAAGGAGGAGATAGATATGGTGTATCCAACCCTCGTAAATAATTTATTTTGGATTGAGAAGAATAAGGTTCTGGCTACAAAGAATATTACGCCAGGGTTAACATTCTATAAGGAGGAGGTCTATAAGGAGAAGGATACTGAATATAGAATCTGGAACCCATATAAAAGTAAGCTTGCCGCCGCGTTCCTTAAGGGCTTAGAGCTAGACGTATTTAAAGATATTAGAAAAATACTCTACCTAGGTACGTCAACAGGCACTACAATAAGTCATATATCAGATATAATAAGTGATGATGGAGTAATATATGGTGTCGAAGTAGCCCCTAGAGTAATGCTTGAATTTATAAATAGGGTAGCTAAATATAGGAAGAATATAGTTCCGCTATTCTTCGACGCAAGAACTCCAGAGTTATATATGGATATAGTTGAAATCCCTATAGACGCAGTATATTGTGATGTAGCCCAACCAGATGAAACAAAGATAGCCGCGGATAATGCAGATTTATATCTCAAGAAAAATGGGAAAATTTTCGTCGCTATCAAAGCCCGTAGTATAGACGCTACCAAACCTCCTCCAGTTATATATGAGAATGAGGCTAGGTATCTCAGGGAAAGGGGATATAATGTTCTAAAGATAATCGACTTGGAGCCATATGAGAAGGATCATGCAATGATATATGCTATAAAAATTAAGTAGATTTTTTCTTAAAGCTGAAGAACGGTAGCTGCCTAGCTTTAATCACCAAAATGTACTTTTTAGAAACATCCTTCGGATTCTTAACCCACTTAACATCATTACTTTTATAATCAACTTCTAAATACCCTGACTTAGGCTCACTATACTTATGTGTAAATATAGCTATAGCCTCTTCATTATCTGATGAAGCCTCGACATTAAGTACATACTCACCCCTAGATTCATCATACCATATAAATGGGATTATAGCGCTCTCCAAATAAGTTGAGTATGCTATAGTGGCAAAAGAAATTAGATCATCCACCTCGGTAACGTCGTATGAAACCTCAATTTCACTTGGTTTAATAAATTGATGCGGTGGGCCGGATATGGATGCAACTGGAATATTAGCATATGTACTTGATTCTACATACTCCTCTCTAACATCTTCTTTATCGCCTATTCCAATAGAGTATATGCTGGAGGGTTTACACTTTAAAGTAGCATAGACATAGACTGCAGTAATCGCTTTAACTAGGGGAGGGAAATAGAATCCGATATGAAATACATCAGGCTCACTCCCAAATCGATATGAAAATAGTCCGAGTCTATCCTTCTTTAAATTAACATGCAACCTAAGAAGATCATTAATGGAAGACGCCTCTATTCCAAGCACTTTAAACGCCATAGACACCCCCCATTCAATTAAGATACGATTATTATATTAATTCTATATGAACTGTTACTGTATTTAAAAACTATTCGAGACATCCAATCATTGTAAAAACATCGAATTAACAATAATTTTCTACATTAGTGTAAATATAATTAATGGTGAAAAATTGATTAGAATCAAGATTAGAGACGTTTTACCAGATAACGTTATTCCAATAGCGTCCATCAACGATACACTAGCACATATCAGAAATATAATTATAAGATACAAAACTTCAATGGCGATAATTGTAGAAGATAATGCCCCGGTAGGTAAAATCTCTATTAGGGACCTAGCATTACTAATAATTAAGAATATAAAGAATGTTAGGGTTCTGGATCACTTGTATACAAAGGATGTTATGAAGAAGATGATAGCACCATTATCGCCTGAGAATGGTATCTCAGAAGCTGTCGAAAGCATTTTAAACGTTAAAGAGGCTATCCCTATATATGATTCAAAGAGAGATAGATTCATCGTTCTAGAGGCTGAGGACATATTAGGGATATACCCAATCATATTTCCGGAGGATAAGTATATAGTCGATGATATTGCTTCACAAGAATATATCGGTGACTCGCCGACTAAATCAATCATACAGATCTCCAAAAAGATGCTAGAGAAAAATGCCGACTCCATAGTTATACTAGATATTTTAAGACGGCCAATAGGGATAATCACATACACAGATATAGTTCATTATCCTATCGCCTCAGTAAAAAAGGATAGGTATATAGTGAAAGACTCGAGTGGGAGGATAGTAACGGCGGATGAAAAGTATATACCCGCTGAGAAACTGATGACTACACCTATAGAGAAGGTTTATAGAGGAGTAAACGTTGGTGACGCTGCATCACTAATGTTCGATAAAGGGATAGGGCATCTACCAGTTATAGATCTTGATGATACTATATATGGTGTAGTTAATAAATATGATATACTTAATATAATGAGAGAAGGATTATGAAGGCAGTTGAAATCGCTTCAAGAGAGTACCCGATTCTATCTAAGGAAGAGAGAGTTAAGAAGGCACTTGAGATAATGTACAAGAAGAAGGTCGACCGTATACTAATCTCCAGAGATAGGAATAAATTATATGGTATAGTGACTGAATGGGATATAATGTATAAATTATCTCTAAGTAGACAAGAGATGTATTCACCGTATAACATTCCGTTATCAGGGATTGCAACTTATCCTGTAGATACAATAACACCTGGAACAGAGCTTAAGACCGCGGTCAACATGTTCCTAATTAAGGGGTATAGTAGCTTACCAGTTGTAGATGACGATATGAATATAATTGGATTAGTTACTAAGAAGGAGGTGATTAAATTCTATTTACCCAAGTTAAGAGAGTATGATACCCCCATTAGCGAAGTGATGGAGAAGGTAAGGGGAAAAGTAGAGTTATTCCACAGCCTGATCCAGGCGGAGACTAAGATGAAAGCATCGGGATATAATACACTAATTGTGCATGATAAAAACAGGTTTATAGGGATTATAACAGCAGCCAACATCGCGAGACTAGTTTTTTCGGTGAAGAAGATATATCCTAGTGTAAAATGGGAATATTATCTAAGTAATTTATTAGTGGCAGATGCAACTATTAGAGATGTATACACGTTATCTCCAGATGATAAATTATATGATGCGGCTGAGATAATAGCCTATAGAACTCAGAAATTAATACCTATTCTCGATGAAGATGAAAATGTCATCGGCGTTGTATCAAGGAGACATATTCTAAAATATATTATTAACAAGGGACTATTGTAATGGAAGAACCACCTTCTTTTATAGCTGATGAGATGAATGGTAGACTAGCTAGATGGCTTAGGATACTAGGTTTCGACTGTCTATATATATCAGGAGGAAATGCAGATAACAATATTTTGAAATTAGCTCTTAAAACTGGTAGAATAGTATTGACTGGAGATAAGGAATTATATCGTAAGATCATTAGACGAGGAGGATATGCTATATTAACTCCGGGAGACACACTTGAAAATAAGTTTAGATACTTAAAGAATAAGATTGATTTAAAGAAGTGGGTCGGCAAATTGCCACATAGATGTAGTGTATGTAATTCAATACTAGTTAAGGTACCATCAAGCACGATACCTGACCTCCCACCAAGCGTAAAAGAGAGATTTACATATGTGTGGCACTGCAACAACTGCGGAAAAACATATTGGGAGGGGTCTCACTGGATTAACATTAAAAAGCAGATTAAACGGCTTTTAACTTGATTTAGTAACGGCTTCAAATGTAAACTAGATAACGCAACCCTTTTAATTATATAATTTACATTAATAATCTTAGAAGATTCATGAAACCATACCTAAAGAAAGTAGAAATTAAAAACTATAAAACACATAGAAATACAAGGATAGTATTTACAGATGGAATCAATAGTATAGTCGGTCCAAATGGCGTGGGTAAATCAAACATTATTGAAGCTATAATATTTGCATTAGGCGAAAGAAGTCTAAAGACCTTTAGAGCATCCTCATATAATGATTTGGTATATAATAATAGAAAGGATATCGATCTATCAGTCACATTATATATTGTCGATAAAGACGGAAACGAACATAAATTTAAGAGAGTATATTCTCCTAAGAAGGGGGGACATAAATACCGTTACAATGGTAAGAGAGTCTCGCGAGGATCATACATAATAAATTTGATGAAACTAGGGGGAGAGGGATTTAAGTACGTATATATTCAACAAGGAGATATTTTAAATAAGGCAAACGCAACGCCTAGAGATATAAAAAATCTGGTTGACGATGCACTTGGATTAAAGCAATATGAAGAGAAGAGGAATGAGGCCCTAAAGAAGTTAGAAGACGCTGAAATAAGGTTGAGAACACTTGAGGAGAAGTATTCCACAGTTCAAAAATTTATTAGAGAATATTTAAAGGAAATGATAGACTATCATACTTTAGAAAATTTAAACTATTTAAAAAGATACTTAGAAAGTGGACATGCAAGATTAAAGAGGGAGGAACTGAATGAAAAGCTTAAAGGAATATCAGATAAAAGAGATATTATACTCGAGAAATTAAAGAAGATAGAAGAGAGACTCTCAATTATAGAGGAGAGACATAATAAAATATCAATGCTAGCTTCTGACACCGATAATAAACTTTCTAAATTAGAGACTGAAGAATATAGAAGAATAAATAGCTTGATTGAAGTTGAGAGAAGGCAACGTGATAAAATAAAGTCAGATATAGTGGAGAAGGCCGTTGAGAGTAAGCATCTTAAGATTACAATAAATGAGTTGAAGAATCAGATTAATAGCGTTAGAAAAGAGATTATAAATGATAAGGAGCAAATAACAAGACTACTTGAATTACTGAAGAATCTCAACAGAGATAGAAGAGGGTTAAATAGGAGATTTAATACATATAAAGTAGAGCTAGAGAAGATAGAGAATGAACATGATAAAATCAAGAATGAATGGACTAAACAACTTGAGGATACCGTAGATAAATTGAATTATGAGGCACAAAGGCTTGCTGAGAGAATATATATTAAAGAAAGGAAAGAAGAGTTAAAGAGGATTGAGGATAGAGAACGTTATATTACTGATTCTATAAAGAAACTAGAGAAACGTAAACAGGAGATTTTAGATAGGATTAACACCATTAAGAAGGATATTGCAGGTTTAAAGAGTGGGATTGATAGACTAAAGAGAACTACTTCTATAATGAAACGGGAGTTATCCGATGCGGAAAAACTCTTAAGAAAATTAGATACCATAATCTCAAGATTAAGTAGCGAAAGAAAAGTTGTTAATGAGTATTCCATAGAGGCGAAGATAGTCTATGAAGCTGTACGATCAATGGAGATTAAAGGAGTTGTTGGGATACTGGGGGATATGGTTAAGGGTCCCACCGAGACACTATCACTCATTAGAGATATATATCCTAGAATATGGTATAGCATCATCGTAAAAGACGATGAAACTGCCCAGAAGGTATTAGAGGTGGCCAAGGAATTAAAGAAGAAAGTTTCTATTTTGATACTTAAACGATTTGAGGTTAAAAGTGAGGATATTCCTGGTAACTCAGTGTTGAAATTATTGAAATATCCTAGAGAATTGAGTAATTTAATGATAAGACTCTTTGGTAAGATGGTTGTAGCATCTTCTTCAGAGGAGATTAATCAAGCATTATCAAAAGGCTTAATGGTAATTAATATAATTGACCACTATGCTATAAGCCCGATAGAGTTATTACATACGTCTAAAAAGAAAGTATATATACCGAGTAACCTAGACAAACTCGTGAATATCAGAAAGAGATTTGTGAAAATGATTGAGAGAAGGAGAGGAGAATATAATACAAAGCTGAGAGAGCTTGAGAAACTAAATATAAGGTACAGAGACCTAATTAGTAGGGTCTCGCTACTAAGAAATAGCATCGAATTTATCAATATACAATTGAAATATTTCAGGGAATTTGAGAGGACACTAGAAAATAAAAGAAAAAGGATACTCAATATTCTTAAGGAAAAGAAGCGTGGTAAAAGTGATATACTAATTGATTCAAGTGAATACATCGTAAAGATCTCTAATTTAGAGGATAAGAGAAGAGAGATTAGGGAGAGTCTAGAAAGGATCGAGGAAGATCTTAGAAATCTTGATAATGAGATAATGAGAGTATCGAGTATGATAGATGCATATAAACGAGTGAACCAAGATAGGAAGAATAGAATCCGCGAATATAAAGAGAATATAAAGAGACTGAAAGAGCGTAATGAGATGATTAAAAGGGAAATCATGGATAAAACAAAGTTACTTAAAGAGACAGAGTCTAGAATTAGAAAATACTCTGACGAACTACTTAACCTGGAAAACGTAATTAAAAAATATAGGAATAAACTAAATAAGTTAAGAAAGTTGCTAGATAAATTAAGAGAAAAAGAGAGGAAATATGAAAATATTAGGAAGAAATATGAGAGAATAGAGTTGAAACTGAGATATAAGATTAAGATACTTAAAGAGGGAATAAATAAAGTTCAGGAGATTATTGACAGGGCAGGCTTGGGAGAAGTCAAATTAACCGACTTAGAGTCATATGATAAAATATATAATGATATCCTGAGTGAATATGGTACGTATCTTGATGCATCTAGACACGCGGAAGAACGATATTATGATCATATTGATAATTATAAGATGTTCAGTTTAAGACGCAAGGAATTATATAGGGAGAAGGAGGAGATATTGAAATTCATAAGCGAGATAGATAAGGAGAGAGAAAGGGTGTTTATGGAGGGATTCAACAAATTTAAGAATAGATTTAACGAACTATTTAAGGAAGTCTTCCCAGGCTCTAAGGCATATATTGAGTTGGAAGACCCGGAAAATATTGATAGCGATATACTTGTCTATATCGAATTCAAAGATAAACCTAAATTACCTTTATCTGCATTAAGCGGCGGTGAAAAGACTGCTATAATATTGATGCTCCTCCTAAGCATATATTCAATAGGTGAGGATACAGTATTTCTACTTGATGAGGTCGACGCCCACCTAGATATTAGAAACATAGAGAACATGAGTAAGGTTATTAGAGCCCAGAAAAAATATAACCAAATAATTTTAGTAACGTTACCGGGTCATGATAGCATGATCTCTATAGCAGATCACATAATTGCTGTAGCATATAGGAATGGAGTAAGTAAAGTATTCACGCTATCTAAAGAATATATGGAGAGGATGATAAGGGAATGAAGGAGAAATCCATATTACTAGAGAATCCAGATTATCTAAAGAAAATCAATCCATGGAATATAGATTTAACTAAGGAGATTAATTTAATATATAATATTCTGAAAAAGAGGTTAAACTTGGTAATAGCAGGGGTAGCCGCTGATAATGCATCATTAATCTATAGTAGGAAGATAGATACAATCGAAGCAATTTACCGGAGGAGACGTCAGAGATATAGTGAATATGAGGAGATCTTAATACCTGATATAAGAATTCAATATGGAACGGGAAGGTCACTAATTGATATATCGGACTTAATAGATATTATCGATGAGATTATACGCGCTAGAATATCGAGGAAGAGGGAGGAGGAAGTTCATATAGAGATAGAGCCCTATTCCTATATCGAGGAGGAGATTAGGAAAGCTTCAGACGAGATAAAGTCCTTAATAAGGATGATTAAAGGCCCGATACTATTTTCTGATTTAATAAAAAAAGTTAGAAAATTCAGTCCTTTAATGATATTTTACGTTATACTCTATTTATATATAGATGAATTCATTGATATTGAGACTCTAGAGGATGATGAGGGGATTGTAATTGACATCGTTATTCAAAGAATTAGATGACAAGACTATAGGGATTTTAGATACAATATTTGCTGTGTCAAACAAACCGATATCAATTAAAACATTTATGAGGATATTAAATGTAGATAAGAAGAAGGCTATAAAAATACTAGACCATTATATAAATGCATTCAATAGGATTCATAAAGGAATAAAGATTAAGAAGAAGAGAGACTTCTACTATCTCGTAATTTCAGAGAAATATTTAAACTACGCCAGACATTATATGAGGCCGCCTCCACTTACAGAGAAGCAGAAAACTGTCTTAGCGTATATCTATAGTAAGAAGGAAGTCCCTCAAAGGGATTTAAGTAGAATCTTTGGGCCATCAGTATATAGAGACCTAAAGAAACTAAGAACACTTGGATTTATATCGATAGTTAAAAGAGATAATATGAAATATGCTTTATTCCGTGATGAGGCTGAAGCATATATAATTAGGAAGAGGGGTAGACGGAGGATTGAAGCAAAAGAGTGAAGTCTATGTTATTGTCCTTAAATTATATAAATTATAAATAGGTAATTAGTAATATGTCCTAGGTGTCGCTTATGGTTCAGTGGCATTGGGATCTTCATAAAAGGAAGAAAACTGGTGGAAGAAGGTATATTTGGAGGAAGAAGAGGAAGTATGAGAGAGGAGGAGAACCTACTGAAACTATATTAGGTCCAGAGAGAATAAGAGTCGATATGGTTAAGGGTGGAAATATTAAAGTTAGGTTATTACGAGGGGAATATGTGAATTTATTCATACCTGGTGAAAATAAAACGATTAAGACTAAGATCGTGAAAGTCCTTGATAACCCAGCTAACAGAGATTATTCGAGGAGAGGCGTTATAACAAAGGGTGCTAGAATCTTAACCGAATATGGAGAAGCTATAATTACATCTAGACCTGGTCAAAATGGCGTTTTAAATGCAAGGTTGTTGAAAAGTGAGGTATAAGAACTGTCTTATTATCTGGTTAAATTATTTTAATAGAGAATTAACTCGTAAAGAAGGTAGGAGGATAGCTGTAAATAAAGCCATTAGGAATCCTACTCTAAATGAGTTGAGAGACATTTTATTGTCGATGGGTTATAAAATAATAGATGTTAAAAAGGCGAGATACCCATCTTCCTGGTGGGTAGAAAGCGGATATGTTGTTATAGATAAGGATTCTATAGCGTCAAACGAGAGTAAGAGGTCTATTCTCTATAAAACAGCTAAGGAATGGCGCAGGAGAAGGGGTGGATGATGAAGAAAGCGGGGAAAATACTTCATTATACAAAGTATAAGGTATTTGTTATAGAGGCTGACTCTAAAGTAATACCAAATACATATTTAATAGATGATAGAGGAAGGAAGATAGGTTTAGTAGTAGATGTGATAGGCCCAGTATCTAAGCCTTATCTAGTAGTTAAGCCGCTGATTAAAGACCCGGAGAAATATGTTGGAAAGGAGGTATATTATACGAGGGAAAAGCGCAAATGAGCACGATGAAATGCCCTTTATGCGGATCAGAAGAATTTATATACAAGAGAGATACTGGCGAGTATATATGTAAAAAATGTGGATGCACTATATCTGTAATGGAATTAAAATATTATAAACCATATCCTAAGGAAGAGAGAGTTAAGGCATATAGGAAATATACAGATAAATTTACTGCACCTGTAAAAACTGATGAGGAGGAGGCATATAGGGAAATCGAGATTCTCATAAGGAGATTTGCAGATCATACTCCCACTAGAGAAGTAGATATAAAGGTTGCAAAGGATCTACTTAAAAGAATTTTAAAGAAAAGGAGGTGGAAGAAGAAGTATTTAGCAGCTGCATTATTAATAGTGGCGAAGAAGATCAATAATTCGATAGACGCCTCCCTAAGCGAGTATCTAAAGTTAATTGGATCTAGGTCTACAATAAATGAATTAAAGAGGACTATAAAGGAGGTTAGGAAAGCTGCTAATATAAGAATATTCAAAAATATTGATGAGAGGATGATACTATCTAAATTCTATAGTGTTTATGGATACGATGATAGAGTAACGGATTTGATAAGCAAGATATACAAAATTATTAAGGCGAGGCACCTAGCATCAGGTAAGAAACCTGAAACTGTATATGCGTCGATAGCATATATATCTTATAAATTATATGGGTATCCTATAACAATAAGAAAGACCGCTGAATTAGTAAATATTACTGAGGTCCCAATTAGAAATATGATAAGGAGTATAATGCGGAATATACACATTATAATTGATATTTAAGCTTATATTATTTTTTTATGTTAGGTGTTTTTTGTGACAGATCAAAACGATAGCTTAAAGGTGATTCGAAGACCTGACCCAAATATGAGAATTAGAGCTATAGAATTTATTAAGGGGCTATATTGTATTAACTGCCCATTTAAATCCGAGTGCTCATCTAGATATTCTCAATACCTTATAAAGTGTAAGTATTTGGAGGAATGGGTTCTTAAAGTATATTCACAAGAGATAAGTAAAGAAGAAAAAGAATAAATGTATTGAATGTATTATATAGCTGGAATGAAGAATTGGAGGAGGGAGAGGAACCACTATTATTTAGAGGCGAAGAAGAGAGGGATAAGAAGTAGGGCGTACTTTAAAATTGAGGATATGGATAAGAGATTTAATATATTTGCTCCAGGAGATATTGTCATAGACATTGGTGCAGCTCCAGGAGGGTGGTTACAGTATATTTCCAAAGTTATTGGGTTAGATGGGTTAGTAATAGGAGTAGATATAAAGGAGATTGAAGAATTCACGGATAAATATAATATTGTTACAATTAAGGGGGATATATTTAGTGAAGAAACGCTAAAGAAGATTAAAGATAAGTTGATGGGGAGGAAAGCTGATGTTATAGTAAGCGATGCATCTCCCAATATTACTGGTGTATATGAAATAGATTCCATGAAAATATATGAGATAAATAAGAGGGTGATGCATATAGCGAAGAAATTCTTAAAAAGAAATGGAATATTAGTTTTAAAGACATTCCAGGGAAGGGAAGAACAGAGGGTAAGGAGGATGCTTATGAAAAAATTTAAATTTATTAAAATCTATAAGCCTAAAGCATCGAGGAAAAGAAGTTCCGAAATATATTATATAGGATTTTATTTCTTACCCAAGTCCTCGAGGACTTCTAAAACCACATGATAAGGTGCATTGGTCTTAAAATAATCCTTACCTAAATGACTCCTACCCGCTTTGAAACCCATGCCCTTCAACCTATCAATTATGTCAATAAGTGTCGGAGGAGATACTCTCAGCTTAGAAGCTAATTTAGATACTTTAAATGAATATGGAGGTAATTCGATCTCCTCTTTCATTAACTTAAGTAGAGATTTTAGTCGCTTATACTCCGATTCTTCTATATTCAACTTATCGACATATTTAATCATGTATTCAATAAATTCCTTGTCATGTAATGACCCTATCCATAGAGGACCGATATACGGCTTATTTACACTATCAGAAACCCTTTTTACACTATAGCATCTATCATTAGTTATTTCTATATACCCCAAATTATTTTTAGGGAAGTCTCTCCTACCATCATATACATATGCATATATCCTCGCATATTGCTCAGAAAACATTGAGGCTAGAGGCAATACTATTCGATTATGACGCCCACCAGCAAACACGAGTTCTTTAATCAGTACTCTCAATGCAACCTCATGACAGAAATCTGTTTTAATTATATCAGAACCATATTTTCTAAATGCAGCCCTAGGATATAACCCACATAATGCCGTTAGATCCGTTGCTGTAATAATTATTAACCCCCTATTCTTAACGAACGAGATAGCCAAGTCTATATATGGTGCTGGAGTACCATATGGATCGATATCTATAACATCAAAGTGACCTCTACCTAGTATAGGTAAGAATACGAAGTAATTTAAGTTGAATACTCTAGCATCCTTGATTTTATTAAATTTAATATTATAGACAATATTTTGGTAGGCAACTGGATTCTTATCGTTAAATACAATTTTATCAACAACATTAGACTCTACATAATATCTTAATCCCCTAATACCGGATGCAGCGAATGAGTCTGCAACAACTAAACCTCTACCGACATATTTTGAGAATGTGTATATCGCCAATACGCCGAAGGTTCTCGAAAATTTTGCAAGTGGATTATAAAATACGTCATTAAATAGATAAAATGAGACAGAACCCTCTTTCAATAATTTCATCTAGATATCACCAAAGTTATTTTATTAATCAATACCTAACTTATTAATTAGGATTAAAATGATTAAAATATTCGTTACAGGACCACCTGGAATCGGGAAAACTACATGCGTATACAAAGTCTTTGAAATGCTTAGGCTCTATGAATATAGAGTAGGTGGTTTTATAACTAGAGAAGTTCGGGAAGGTGGGAAGAGGATAGGATTTAGAATTATAGAATTAGATGAGGGACTGGAAGACTGGCTCGCAAATATACATGGAACCAGTAGGTATAGAATAGGGAAGTACTATGTATTTATAGATAAACTAGACTCAATAATAAATTCGATCGAGAAGAGAATTATGTCATATGATGCCCTAATATTTGATGAAATAGGGCCTATGGAGCTATTATCAAGTAAGTTTAACACATTTATCCAGAGGACATTAAATATCCGAGTCCCTACAGTGTATACGGTTCATCATAAGATCTCAAATGAATTAAATAAAAGATTCAACACAAGATATGAGAACGTGTTATATATCTTAACCACAGATAATAGGGAGGGAATGCCATTAATAATATGGAGAGCTTTATCCAAATACCTTACAAGGGATACAACATGATATGTGGACTCGACGAGGCTGGTAGAGGCCCAGTTATAGGCCCTATGGTCATTGCAGGAGTATGTTATAAGGAAGACAAAGAAGATGTTCTAAAAAATTATATTAAGAGAGACTCCAAAGGCTATACACCTTTGATGAGGAACAAGTTATATAATATCGCAGTAAAATATCTAGACTATATTAAAGTCATTATTATACCTGCGGGAGAGATTAACAGTTGGATGAGAGAAGGAGGAAAAATCAATAGACTGGAAGTAATAAAGTTTGCGTGGATTATAGATGATATAGTTAGAGTATATGGATCTAATGAAATAACGATTTATATAGACTCGCCTGACATCAAGCCATTGAGAGCAAGACTACAGATTCTAACGTTACTAGGTAATTATAGAGAAAAAATTAGGGATAAAATAGTGTGTGAACATAAGGCGGATGTTAAGTATCTCCCGGCGTCTATAGCCTCTATAATCGCTAAGGTAACTAGAGATAGGGAGATAGCGAGATTACATCGTCTATTAGGAGATTTTGGAAGTGGATACCCCTCAGACCCTAAAACGAAACAATTTATAAAGAGTCTTAAGGGTAAGGATTTGAGTAAATACTATGAGTATATTAGATTATATTGGAAGACCATTCATATAGAGTGATACAATGAAATTGAAGGATAGGCTTTTAGAGATACTATCAAAATTATTAGCACCGAGTAAAGAGATTTTAGATAGACTTGAGGAGCATATAGATCTATCTATAGATTCCTTGGATAAGTTGATCAATATGATAACATACCCTGAGGAAGATATATTGAAATTCTATAAATCGATTGAAGAGAATGAGAAGCTAGGGGATAAGATTGTTTATGATGTAACTAAAAGAATTTTACAGGGGGCAGTATCACTTACAATACAATCACACTTCATACAATTAGTTAATACACTGGACGATATTTTAGATAAAATAAATTTTCTGGGTCGTGATTATATTAGGATGTATCATTATATGAATCTGCATCAAGGAGAAGCTAGAGAGATCCTTAATTCAATAGGATATAATCTTCGACATAGTATGAGAATACTTACCAAGTTAAAAGATATGTTCGAGTCATTCAAGAAAGGTGATTTAGAGAGCATATTATCTATGCGGGATGAGATCGAGAGGTTAGAGGAGGAGGGTGATGAAGTCAAAGATAAGCTAATTGAAAAATTATATATAAATAGTAGATTATTAGATGCACGTCAATTCATACTCTTAAGGAGCTATATCCTAAATACCGATGATATAGAGGATTTATGCGAAGATTCAGCTAATTTAATATCCCTAATTATACTATCGGTATTATCATAATGTTTAATATCATAGTAAACGTAGTTCTACTCTCAATATTGCTAGCATATGTAATTGGGAATAATATAGCGATTTTAAGAGATCCATCCCGGTACGTTGGGATAAGTAATAAGTATTTAATAGATCTTATAATCATACTCTCAATATACTGTGGACTCTTAATCGAAGGCCTAAAGATGCATAGTATTAAACACTATGTATATAGCGATGTAACCTTAAATATAATCATCCTAGCAGTCTTAATACACGCTATATTTTTTACAAAATATGGTATACCATATAGTGTAACTCAGGGAATTATCGGCGGGATTGTAGGGGCGTCGCTATATACGAATTACCAAATAAATTTATCCTATATCTATTTAGTCGTCATCATATGGATATTATATCCGTTTATAAACCTAGCCTTATCATATGGAATATCCTTATTAATTAGGAAGAGAAGGAGGGTTATATTACATCTTACACATCTTATCGGCATATTGGGCCCATTTATATTAGGTTACGTATATGGAGCTAATACGGTAGGCACAATTACAAGTCTATCCTTAATCGATATTCACTGGCTGTTCATAGTTGTTTTAATTATAGTTCCTATAAGCACTTTATTCATAGGTAAGGCAATCGGAGAAACTCTTAGTGGAAGAATATACGGACTACATCCATCAGCATATATATCCTCGATTATATCCACAACGATATTAATTGAGTTGGCGACCCAGCTATCTATACCAGTACCATTTTCAAGTTTATTAACACTTGGTTACATAGGACCTATATTTACATATAAGACCCATATGTTTAGAAAGATGGATATAATTAAGATCTTTATATTTTGGGTCTTGAACCCCCTATCTACATTGTTCCTAGTTTACATACTCTATTTCCTAATATATCCGTTTCCGTATTAAGTAGACGTATACTAATGCAAGTATAAGCATAGGTATGAAGTATATCCAATACCTCATCAAGACATTCTCCCTAACTTTAATCACAGGTATTTTAGTCTCTGGTAGGGTATGGGATAGTTCAATGCCATTAAATACATAATTTATTTTAATATCTCTAAGCTCATACTCACCCGGTTTTACAGCTCTAACTCTAAACTCCACCTCATTCTTACTTCCATTCAATACCAACTTTTTCTCCAATATATTGGACCCACTTGAAAACTCTAGACCATCAGGTAAATATATGGATAGCATGCTATGGTTAATATACTTATAACTATCTGACTCGATCCTAATGGTCAATGCAAATGAGTCGCCTTCAGAGACTTCAGCAGGTACTTCATAATTGATCCAAATCCCTCTATAGAATTTGACGTCAACCCCGCTAAAGGAACCTTCATGAACCGAACCTAGATACCAATATGTATATCTAATATCTGGCAATGTAAAGTTTCCTGCTTCCTCACTGGAAAATGTAAAGTTGATTGATTTAGCTTCATAAGGAGATACTAATGTACAATTAAATCTTTCTGGAGATAGAGATAAGTCCCCGCCTAAAGATGATATCGTGAGGTTATATACATCTGCGTCTCCCGTATTTACAAATCTTATAGTAAGGGTATAATTATAGTTGATTATATAGGGTCCGCTATAGACATCCTCGGATATATTTATCGTGTTATAGAAGTATCTAAACTGAGAATATATAGGTGAAATCAAGTTTCTAGACGTGACTATGACATGAGGATAGGCTGATATAGTGTTATTTGGATATCTTAGAACTGTCGACAATGTTTTAGACTGATTTACTAAGATTAGATCAATAGTCTTACTCAAATCTTTCAAATCCCCTTCAACGATGGATGAACCATAGAGATTTAAGATAACTACATTAACATCCTCTACATCAAATAGACCCTTATTCGAGAGGACGACGGTTAAATTCAACTCATTACCCTTTAAGCCATATTTGAATTGAACATCTAGGTATGGATAATATAGTTTTCTGGGATATAAGAAGATCCTAAGGTCTTGAGTAGCCACCTTATACTCGGTTCCGTTAAACATATAACTCGCATTTAATAGAAGCTCAAAATATCTCGAACCTATCTTTGATAGGCTTATACTATCCTCAATCCTCCTCTCCTCCCCAGGTTTCAGAGACCCTATTATATATTCCCCGAATACTACGGAGTCAACTGGAGAGTCTCCAATATTCTTTATTACAGCACTATACTTTAATTTGCCTCCAACATCATAACTAGATTTGACTTCATCTAATGTAGCATATATAAGTGGTGAGTCCTCAGTATTTAGGTATATAACGTTTGTATTTGAATAAAATATCCTCTTCAATCCAGTTGCTGAATTTAATATTGCTTCAGCCGGACCTATATATAGGGACATTACCTTATCTGTCTTTATCCGGGCTTCATAGACTAAAGTATCAACCGAGTTGGATTTCAGTTCATCTATAGTCTTGGACACAGAACCCTGCACCAACTCGGCGTATTCCCCAAACCATTCATACTCTCTTACAGTTATATTATGTAATGGATATGGCATTAGATTACGAATATCAACCCTAACTTTAATTATGGAATCCTTGGTAAAACTAGTTGAATTAAAGGATCTAGTTAATAATACGACTGGAGACTCATATATAATCTTGAATTTAGGATTCTTAAATTTAGCTCCACTAGCTATGTTAAATTTATAGATATATAATTCACTCGTATTGTTTAAAACACCAGATATATTTTTTGGAGCGCTCTCGACGAATACGTCCTTGAAATATATCGTTAGGAAAGAAGTGTAACTATACTTTAATTTTGGCGCCTCCTCCCTAAATTCCATAAACTTATCTAAAGACCAATAAAAGTATTTGACCCCATTATCCTTTAGTACCGTTATAATCAAACTTATAGAACCTCCTTCCCTTGAAATCGATATAGAGAAAATATCATCTGAAGTAAGCTTCTGGGGATCCATCCATAGTAGAAATCTCGTATAGTCGGGGAGAGAGATAATCTTATTTAGAATCTTCTTAAACATAGAATAATCTAGGTATCCGATCAGCATACTGCTTCCGTTATAAATGAAATATGTCTTAAATACTTCATCAAGGTCTTCTTTAAGCTCACTCGATATTACATTATTAAGCCTAATTTCCATATGGGTCCATGGGATATTTTTCCAAGTGATATTTGAGAAAATCACGCCAGACAGCAGATAATTATAGTGAGAAGCCCAATTAGGTACGTTAAAATATGTAATACTATAATCAACATCACTCGGTATAAAATCGAAGAGTTCTTGCGTTTTATTTATAATAGACGGGTGATCTACAATCTTAACCTGGATTAACGATGCTGTACCGTAGTTCCATATATCCATGTACTCTTTAAAATCATTCTTACTCGCTGCATGGATAGATGTATTGACTAGGAATATACTTGATATAAATACTGCAACTATAAGGATAGCGAGTACTTTCCTCACACAAATCCCTCCAATGATTTAAATTCATATTTTCTCTTAGCTCCTATTAAAATTTAAATCTAATCAAATGATACTTAGGTGGTAGGGTCTGTAATGCCTTCCTCAGATATGAGGAATAACGTCTCCCCCGGTGGATGCTCTGGACTATCTACTATTGAAGCGATCCTCAATCCCTTCTGTTTAGCTTTTCTAAGGTAAATTCGGTAGGTTACTGCATGGGCGACAACATGTCCCCCCACGGGTTTCGTGGGATCGCCAAACATTATATCAGGCTGGGCTTGAACTTGATTCGTAATCACGATCGCAGCATCATATAATTCAGCTATCCTAATTAGGTCATGCATCAATCGATTCAGTAATTGCTGTCTCTCAGCCAGTTTACCCCTACCTAAATACTCTGCCCTAAATGGAGCTACCGCAGAATCTATAGCTACTAAACCGACATTATTAGACTTAATCTTTTCAGGAAGCATCTTAATGAGTAAGAGCAGATGTGTTGTATTATATGCTCTTGCAACAATGATATTCTTCAGAACGTCACTGGGATTTAATCCCTTAGCAGTGGCTATCTCCACTATCCTAGATGGACTGAACGTCTTCTCCGTATCGATATATATCGCATTCTGATTTAGCCCACCTTCGGATTCTGGGAGCTGCACATTTACAGCTAGGGTATGGCATAACTGGGTCTTACCAGACCCAAATTCGCCATAGAACTCTGTCACAGCCTGCGTCGCTATACCACCTTTCAATAAATTATCTAGATTTCTAGATCCCGTGGTAATATATCTTCTCCTCTTAATCTTTTCAAGAAGCTCCTCCGCCGATATAAAATCGTCAGATATTAGCCCCCTCTCTCTTAGAAAGTCGTGTGCCGTAATAACTAATTTCTCCGCCCTCTCTTCACTTATATTAAGTAGCTCACTTAAATAGATGGGAGAATATAGTAATAACTCTCTAACAGTGTAGATACCTGCTTCTTTCAACTTTCTTGCAGTTACCTCACCTACCCCAGGTAATTCCCTTACATCTATGTCTAGACCCTCGTTACTCATACCCAATTACCAAATAAATTAGATAGTTATAAATAATATTATCTGTTTTCAGGGATATACTCTAGATGGAGTACGTGGGAACAATGTTGCATCCCTTATATGAGGAAGTTCTAGGATCCATCGCATAAACCTCTCTACACCTAATCCGAATCCGGCGTGTGGAGGCATACCATACTTCCTAATCTCGAGATACCATTCATATTGACTGGGGTCTAATCCAAATGAAATTATCTTGTTATATAGTTCATTATAATCATGGATCCTCTGCCCACCTGACGTTATCTCACCATATCCATCTGGAGCCATTAAATCTGAGGACAGGGTTACTTCCGGTCTATCAGGGTCATTCATATGGTAAAAGCTTCTGGTTGAAGCCGGGTAACCATAGACGAAGAAGGGTGTGTCAAACTGCATACTTAATACCCTCTCCTCATCAGCTCCGAAATCCTCGCCCCACTCCATCTCTACACCTTTACTATGTAATATCTCTAAAGCCTCATCATAAGATATCCTTGGGAATGGAGGCTCGTAGATTTTAATACCTGACTTCTTTACAGTTTTTATCTCACCACTATAATGCTCATTCAAGTAATTCAACATATACGAAACCAGCTCCTCCTCAACCTTCATTATGTCATCATGATCCGCAAACGCCGCCTCAGCCTCAATATGCCAGAACTCTGTGAGATGCCTACGTGTCCTAGATTTCTCAGCCCTGAAGCTAGGCTGAATTACATATACTTTTTCAAAGACACATATAGCGGCCTCCTCATAGAACTGGCTACTTTGAGTTAAATATGCATAGTCATCGAAATACTTTAGCTTGAATAGAGTCGCACCACCCTCAACAGCTGATGTAATAAATGTAGGAGCATTTATAAGTACATAATCATTCTTCTCAAAATACTCCATAGCGGCTTTTATAACCCCTGATCTTATAAGTAGTATTGCCCTAGATCTAGGGCCTCTAATGGTTAAGTGCCTTTTATCATACATGAATTCAGGGGATTTAAGGGCGCTTTTCGTAACTGGCCATATATCAGCCTTGCTAATCACAATAAGATCTTTTAATCTTAATTCTACACCATTCGGAGCTCTAGGATCATGTTTGACTATACCCTCAGCCGCTATAGCGGATTCCACCGGTATAGTCTTCGCAAGATTAAATATGTTGTCTGAAGACTCCTCTGGAGTAGCGACTATCTGAAGATAGCCATATCGGTCTCTAATAGATAGAAATATCTTATCCTTGTGAACCCTCTTACTTGAGACCCAGCCTAATATCCTAACCGACTCTCCCTCAGACCTTTTTACGATATCTTTAGAGTTTGAGTTTCTGTATTCCAGCCACTTAATCATATTGCCATCCTCATAATGTACCTCTTTAATCTATTTAAATTACTAACTTTAATTAATACATTCCTAACCTTTCTAATATTCTCCTGGAAATAACTATATTTATTTAGGATGGAGTTTATGGAGTTAATTAATATGGTGGGATCCCTTAAAAACATTTTGTAATCCATGTAATATCCTAGTCCAAGCTCCTCTACACGTCTCGCATTCTCAATCTGCTCCGTCTGTCTACACGCGGGAATTACTATCATTGGAGTCATAGCCATTATAGACTCTAGTATTGAAGTCTGTCCTCCCCGCAAGATCACTATCTTAGATCTCTTAAGTATATCATGGGGATTATCCAACCATCCAAAAACCCTAATATTGCCATTTAATACTTTTCTAAAATTCTTTTTATACGCCGCACCTTCCAAGATAATTATATTATATTCTCTCAGCAACCTGCTTTCTCTCGATAATATGTTTAAGCGCCTGTATATAGCTTTAACAAAGTTGAGTCTATCATGTGTTGGTGCACTAATCATGAAAAATAAATCAATATCCTTGTCTACCTCACAGCTTCTAATTAAATCCGGTTTCTCATATATTAATCCAGCGAAGAATAGCTTCCTCTTATTATAAAACCCTAGATACGGAACAATATTAGAATAGGTTATAGTATATTTTGGAGGTAGATCTGGAATAACTATAGAATCAGCTAAATTCCATATTTTAGTAAATAACCTGGATATTAGAGGAATATCCTTAGGTAGTTTAATACTTAATTGATTTGTAATTACTATGGATTTTATATTTAATTTATACGATGCCAGGAGTGTGCTTATTCTTGAGTCTGATATGACTATATCGGGCATGATGGATTTTAAATTTCTATATTCGTCTATTAAGTGACTATATAAGGTATTATAGTTTATCGCGGAATATGCCATAGTCCCAGACCAGGATAATCCTTCTTCAATCCACTTATACTCAATACTCTTCGAGACCAGAATCTTTTTAAATATAGACCTTTTATCTTTATCCTTAAATATTCTTATACCGTCTCCAAATGTCGATAGATAGATTTCATGACCATCTCTATAGAATGTATCGGCTAATCTAAATGATCTTATACTATGCCCACTTCCAACGCCATATACGCTGAAGTAAATCTTCATCGCTTAATAATCTCCTCTACAACGTCTCCATAAGGTTCTTTCTCAATAAATATCTGAGCCATAAAACGATAGATCTCGACATCCTTCCATAGCCAAGCATCCGGCGGTAACCCTGCCTTCATAGATAGATGCGAGAGATATTCCTGTGCATCCCAATTATACTCTACCGGTACTTGAGGAAGGAGAAGGCCACTATAAAAACCATATTTAATTATCAGTCCGTCTCTGCCTATAACGATCTTATCAGGATACTCTAGAGGAGACGATACTTCAATCTTCTCTGGAACAGTTAGAACTGAGACCTCGACTATCACGTCATTCAACTCATTAACTTGTAGGGGGTTAAAACGTGGATCATTTGTAGCAGCCTCAATAGCGGTATCCATCACAGCCAGATATAATTCCTTGACTGGATACGGATAACCGATACATCCCCTCAATTCCCTACGACCTTTAACAAGTTTATATAAGGTCGTGAAAACACCCCTCTTCTCCACCAGAGCATCTGTAAGCTTCCCCTTATCAACTTTAGGACGCTCCCCACTAGTTAAATAACTCTCAATCGTATCTCTAGCTAATTTAACAAGAAACTTTCCCTCATCTAACGTCAGAAGCCTCATACTGAGCCACCATAAAACCTTGGTCATTTAAATCATTATCCATAAAAACATAATTTACTATTTATCCTATATACCCTAAACCAGATTATAGATATATATTTAAAACATTCTTTTAGATATTGACGGAAAAATATGCTAGCTGAAAAGAGTGTATAATGGGATTTTACGTATTTACTTTTCGATTTTAAAGGTTACACAATGAAATTTATAATACATTGATATTGTTGTATAAATGATGAGTGTATTTAAGGAAGATGGATGGAAGTATTTTGATATAAGTTATTTACCTAAAAAGATACCGCATCGTGAAAAGGAGAAGAATGAGATAGTGGATATATTTAAATTAGGTCTTGATAAGAATGTATTTAAAATTCCTGTGATATATGGTCCTTCTGGAACAGGGAAGACTACTGTAATACATAAGGTTTTTAAAGAATTAAAGGAGCTTTATGATGGATTAATTGAGACTTATGTCCTTAACTCTCTTACTGCTGCAAAGACCTATGTAGCTATTACACGGATCGCATCGCATTTAATACCTATTCCACATAGGGGGTTATCTCAGGATGAAATTATAGATAGGCTATATAATGTTTTAAAGATGAGGGACCAGAGGTATCTGGTTGCGCTAGATGATTCCGATGACTTAATTAGGAGAGATGGTGGGAAGATTATAGAGTTACTAACTAGAATTGAGGAGGAATATGGTGAACGTTTAATATATCCAATTATAATAGTCAGGAATATGGCGCCAATATACTCATTAAGTGACCATATTAAGTCTAAGATAGATGGCCCTAAGATAGAGTTTAGACCTTACAACTGGAGGGAGCTAATTGATATAATTGAAGAGAGAATCGAATTAGGTTTAAAGGAAGATGCCATATCAGAAAACGCTGTAAAAGTCTCAGCTTATATATCTGACGAGATTTTTAATGGAAGCGCCAGGGAGATGATCAACCTTATATACAACAGTGGTTTAGTCGCTGATAGGGAGAATAATAGTAGGATTATCGCTGAGCATGTTAGAAAAGCTTTCTATATGAGCTACTCTAGAAATATAGCGCCAGCGATAAGTGATATGGAAATTAATATCTTAAAAGCGATAGCTAAAAGACTCTCAGCAGATCTCGATAAAATCGAGATTACTAAGGAGGATATTACCTATATATATGAATATTTTAGAGACAGGGGTAGTAGAAGAATAGAGTTAAAACAGTTTATACACATATTGGACGAGGAATTATATCTAAAGAAAAAGCTTTTATATAAGGATGAAAGCGGGAGATATATTTTCTTTTACTATCCAGTTACACACATCCTCAATATAGTATAAATTTTACTTTCACTAACCTCCCTTCACCGTTACATTAGTATAGGTATAACTATAAATAATATTATATAGTGGAATGAAGAAACTGGTGTTGTATATTCCCCAAGGTAGGAGGAGTAGTGATATTAGAGATATTAGAGAGATGCTTAAAAGGGAGGCCCACTCACTAAATCTAAGATATGAGGAGAGGAGAAGTATTGAAGATTATCTAATGGTGTATTATGAAGATGATGAGACCTCTACATTCATTTACCTCGAGGATGAGAATGATAGCCTAGATAATATTAAAATGATGGTTAGGGTACTTGCTTTGATAGCATCGAGCATGAGTGAAGAGAAGACGGAGGAGATGGTAGTAGAAACATAAAAACTTTTATCTATTAAACGAGAGCCTCTAGATCATTAAATAACATAAATATTTTTACGAAAAATCGTAGCAATAGTAAGGCGTTTCTCTCTATTGGGCGTACTAATAAGTTTTTATATTTCTGTATTTTGGTGGATGAAACCGTACACCGAATGAGGATGGTGTATGGTTGATGGGGTCACGGGATCTCAGGCAGGTCCCGTGGGCCACCCCAAACCCCCATATACAATCCTAGACGGGTTGTATATGGGGTTCTCCAAGCCTCTATAATCCTAGGTGGGTTATAGAGGCTCTGGAGGGGGAGGAGGGGTAAGCTATGTCAGAAAAGTACCTATTATAGCCATAACATGATCGACTTCGTTACTAAGGGAGATGAGAATATGAGACGGAGAGAATATTTATATGAAGACTATATTAAAGCAATGAAATTATTAAAGAAATACGGGACCAAAAAAGTATCAAAGATCCTAGATATACCGAGATCCACATTAATCAACTGGAAAAGAGGACAAACACCATGGAACGCGAAGTGGCACCCAGAGCCATCGCCAGAGCTAGCATACGTCATAGGCGTACTACTAGGAGACGGCACTGTTACACAGGATAGAAAAAGTGATTACGTTATTAAGTTAGAAGCGACTGACTTAGAATTCGTTGAATACTTTAGTAAATGCGTCTCAATAGTGTTAGGTAAACCTTACATTAAGCCGAAAAAAGTTTGGAAGAAGAATAGAAAGAAGGCAAGATGGAAAGTACGTTATAAATCTAAATCATTTGTGAGATGGTTTAAGGAAGAGAATCTAGATACCTTAAAACAGTACATTGAGTACAATAAGAATACTATAACATATTTTTTACGAGGATTATATGACAGCGAAGGAAGTAATTATAGATGTATCAAAATCTCACTATATAACACCGACATTTCACTTTTGAAGTATGTTAAATACTTATTAGCAAAGTATTATAATATTAAAACTGGTAAGATCTCAATAAATGGAAAACCAGGCCTATATTATACATCATACGGGGATATAATTAAGAGAAAAAGAACAGTATACAATTTATATACACATAAGGGATATGCCAGAGTATTTCTAAGGGAAATAGGGTTTACCATCAGTAGAAAACAATTTTGTCCTACCCCTCCTCCTAACTTTTTACCAACCAATAAATAAAAAATAATTACATTCTATATGGGGCCGCCGGGATTTGAACCCGGGCTACCAGCGCTCTAGACGTAGTTCCCCAGGCTGGCGTCCTAGCCAAGCTAGACTACGGCCCCATTCATTTTAATATAGTTTAGTAGGTTGTTATTAAGATTTTTTTATTTAGAGTTCATGGATGTCGCTTAGGCCTAGTAGTTTAATTATTTCTGTAAATAGTTCGTGGGATGGGTTGCGTTTATATCTTTTTAGTATTGGGAAGATCGGCTCTAGGTTGATATTGAGTAGTTCTCTGATATATCCGCTGGCTGTAGATGATATTAGTAGAAACTGGAGGATGGATGTCAGGTTTTTAACCTTCCTTACCCTGGATGCAGATTCAAAGTCTATAATGACTGGATCTAGAGGCTCTGTTATTAGTATATGTCGATATGGGTTAGACAGCTCTCCATGGTCTACATGAAGAAGGTCGAGTAGATGACATTTCAACAACAGTTTATATATTAAACTCTTAACATCGTTTAAATTCGATTCATACAACTCATATGATAAATAATCATTGATAGGTATGCCGTCAATATACTCCAGAAGTAGATACCAGTCATGATAATCATATATTTTGGGTACTAGATGAAACTTCCTATCCTCCTCAGAACTGTTAATATACTTAAGTATAGACGCCTCATTTTCCAACGTATTTCTAGATGCATCCGATCTAAGCAACTTAATAACTTTCATTTCATTACTATGAAAAACTTTTATAACTATACTGTTTGTTCCTTTACCCAATACATAATATTTATCAACAAATACATCGCCCTCGAGTATTAGAGCCGTAATGCCGATATCTTCCAACTTCTTTAATCTATCAAGACATATATTCAAATCTCCATCAGGATAGTAAATTAATTTGCAGATATATGGATCCTTTTCAGGAAGCTCCTCCAACTTAACTATATATGTTCCTTCCAAAATTCGTCACCCACGATAAATTCTTTAATCCATGAGAATAGTTTTCGGTCTCTCTTCAAATGCGTTAAATTCAATCTATACACTGAATATTTCTTATATAATTCCTTAGGAGGCTTTATCAACCCCTTATCAATAACATCGGTTATTAAGCTGTATACATCACTATATTTAGGCGTCTTTAACACGTACCATCTGCCATCATATCCAATCCATTTTATCAAACCTTTATTCTTCTCAAGAAATGAAGACTCCCCCGATAGATAGGGGTAGGGACCAGTATAAACAGTATATTTAGGTTGCCTATCAGATGATAATAATATTACAGCGATACTTCTCGATAGGTAGTCTGAGAAAACAGCATACTTATATACATTGAAACCGTGATATTCGAGCTGTCTCACAATTTTACGGGCGAAGCTCGTTAATTGAGGATAATGTATATCCTCGATCTTAGCCTCATGTACTAAGTCAATTACGATAATTGGATGTGATTTAATAAGTTCTCTGTAGTTATATTCCGGTTTAGTTCTTTCACTAGAGAAAATATGGAAGTAACTTGGCTTAGGATCGGATAAGAAGGCTTTAACCCCTGATATCAGCATCGAAAACTTCCTCTTAGTTAAGGCCGCAGCTACGTTCCTTCCCTTATCAACTGGGTCAACAACTATTAAGTTATAACCCTCAAACACATTTCTAATCTCTTTTTGGGAAGAATATAATTTTTCAATATCTATAATAACTGGTGGTCGCCACTTAGCGATCGCATTTAATAAGTTTTCAAGACCTCTGTAATGTAGAACTAATAACTCAGTTAGATAACCTGATAATCCACCTATATATACTTCAGCCCCATATACTCCGATACCCTTAAACAACGATTTAGCTAATATTACATCTCTCCTATATGGCTTAATCCTCTCCTTCAAATACTGATTGTGGTAATATGATCTATCCGCGGGACTCAACCAACTAGGATATTGGGTCTTAAATGAAGGCACTACATTCAAGCTATATTCATCAAATATAATCTCGGCATATGGATGTTCTGCATACCTCTTCCTTATCTTATCCTTCGGAAAGATCTCAGATAACTTTGTGAATAACATCCCTTTAATATATTCTATATCAAGAGTTGGCGGAAAACGTATAAATATATCTATATCAAAATCGTCTTTAAAGAATGTTCCCCTAGCTACAGAACCACCTATATATACGTCATTATAATCTTCAATAACATCTTTAAAAAGTTCATATATCTGCAATCTATAACCTTCAGCAATATTCAACACATTTGAGACTTCAGCTTCAGACGGAACTATATATTCAGAAATATAGTTAAATAATTTCTGCAACCTATCCATTTCAACTACCCTAGTGGAATACTCATTAAGTCAATGTACTCGGGGCCAGAGTGTTTAAGTACGCTCTGCTTAAGCTTAAATTCTATAATCTCCTCAGTGGAATTAATATCGATGGACTTTAATTCATCAACTAAACTTTTATTCCACCCAAATATCGATTTTATCCTTGCAATTGTCACATGTGGATGAAACCTTTTATCTTCTCTTATGCGTAAGAATGATAGTGACTTATCTACAGCCTTATATAGAGTCTCAAGCTCCCTAGAATGTTCTACATCGATGAATATCACCCTCGGCCGTAATATACTTGGAAAAGCATCTATACCTTCAAATCTAATGCTAAATCTATTGAAATGTATCTTTGATAGGGCGTTCTTAATCTCGTCTATCAATGTGTCTTGAATCTCGCCAAGGAATTTCAATGTTATGTGAAGTTGATTAGGGTTTGGGAACGTCGCTTTAATGTTATTCCTTCTAATTAAGTCTTGAACTCTTATCGCAGTGTCTACAACTTTTTTATTAGTTATATCGATAGCGACGAATAGCCTTACCATGTAAACCTGCCTCTTCCAGTCCAAATATTTATTACATTATGTAATAAAATTATGATGAGATTAATTAAGTAAATTTAGTGTTAGAACCTCATCTAATATATTCTACTTTTATTAGCTTTTAATATACTGTCTCAGGTATTCTTCTATAGTGATGAAGCTAATTTGTATAACAGGGACTCCCGGATCAGGGAAGAGCTTTATGGCGTCAGTCGCTGAGGAAATGGGGCTTAAGGTTATAGCTATGGGAGACATCGTCCGAGAAGAAGCTTTCAAAAAATATGGGAAGAAGGATAAGGATACAGTCGGTAAATATGCTGAGGAGATTAGGAGGATCTATGGTGAAGGTGCTGTTGCAAAGCTTGTCATTGACAGGATTAGGAATTTGAAGGATGATTACATTGTCATTGATGGCGTCAGAAGTCCTCATGAAGTAAGTATGTTTAAGAAGTATTATGAAATCATCTTGATAGGGGTGATTGCATCTAGAGAGACTAGATACTTAAGGATTAGGTCGAGGGGTAGGGTAGATGATATCTCTTCGATAGATGATTTTATTCAGCGTGAGGAGAGGGAGATAGGATTTGGATTGGATGATGTACTTCATAACTCTGATATATATTTCTTTAATGATGATATCGATAAAGAAACTGCTAAGGAATATATTAGAAGGCTATTTAAATTGATATTAGATGGTTCTATATGAAGAAAAGAGAGATAAAAGATCTTCTTAAAAAGGATAAAGAAATTAAGAGGACTCTGGCTAAGGCAAAAACGACTATAAAAACTATATTATATGAATGTGAAGATATGAATAAGGTTTCGAAGGCGCTGATGAACGTATTAAACGTCAAACCAGTAGTTAGGGAGATAGGTGGTGAGAAGTATTTAGTTGCCGAAGCCGCTGGATATGAATATGTATACAGGATATTTAATCATTTTAGAATGCGGAGGGTATTGGCTACCTTAAGGAAATATTTATATAAGTATTTAGATAGAGATAGGGGGATTATAACGATGTATCTTCATAAACAGGCTGCATACACTGGCGTCCTATCTCTTGTCGATCCTGGTGAGTCTCCATTGGGAGACATAATAGTTACAATAGAGACGGAGAACCCTGATGAAGTTATAAAGTGGCTGACGAGGTTCTAACTATGGAGTTACATATGGAATAGTCAATACGTCTAAATCCTTCGCTATAAATGTTGCTGGGAATATCTTTCTCGCCTCAATCAGGTGATTAGTTAAATCATTATATCTTGCACTAAAATGTGTTAAAACTAGGATTTTTACGCCTGCCTCGCGAGCTATTTTGGCGGCTTCTAAGGCGGTCATATGCATAGTCTCAATACTCCTATCCTTCAGCTCACTAGTGAATGTCGCCTCAGATATCAGGACATCCGCATCTCTAGCTAACTCAATCAAACCGTCGAAAGCCATAGTGTCCCCCGAATATACGATTGATCTACCCCTAATTGGCGGTGGAATTACATAGTCCTTGCTATAATATATTTTATCACCTACTTTCACATCCTCTCCCCGAGCAAGAATACTCCAATATTCTTTAGGAACACCATCTTTAGTGGCTTTATCTGCATTGAACCTACCTGGTCTTCCCTTCTCCTCGATCCTGAATGAGTATGACAAACCTCCATGTAGATTCCTAATAACCTTTATATAATACTCTCCAAAGTCCAGTATCGTATTATGATATATTGGTTTGAATACTATCTCGAATGTTGGCTCGATGTCAAGTAACTCCATGTTGTATTTCAAGAAACTCTCAAGCTTCACCGGACCATATATCTCTAATGGATATCTCCTTTTAAACAACGTTAATGTCTGCATAAGTGGTAGAAGGCCGAATATATGGTCTCCATGTAAGTGGGATATAAAAATCTTCATCTTCTTACTAAATCCTAGTCCCAGTCTAAATATCTGTCGCTGTGTCCCCTCCCCAAAATCAAAATAGATATGCTCGCCTTTCCTACGAATTAATATACTCGGCACGTTTCTCTCCACTGTAGGGACTCCTGAGGAAGTTCCTAGGAAGAATATATCGATATCCATTCTAATCCCGCTCCACGACGTATAATATTCTCTTTAAATTCCTATGAACAGGGATTACCGATTTAAAATTGACTCTCAAGTCATATTTATATATATAGTCGTCGATATCTTCCGGAGACATGAATACAGAGCGTTTTGCATATGAAACATATTTCTCAATAAAATTTCTATATATACTCGCTATATCCCTATATCCAGTTGATGTGATTCTACCATATGGAGGATCGGTTACGATATATACCTCATTACTATACTCATATACCCTGAGGACATCCTTAAGCGAGTCAGCATTAATGACATCGATGTAATTCAATGTCTCATCAATCCATTCTACATTCTTCAACCCACCTACACACCATTTAAAGAAATACTCGATACATATAGCCTCAATCGATAGTAAACTAGCCTCCATCGGTATACTAGCCACTCCACAGAATGGATCGATCAGGATGCTTCCCTCCCTAACTCCGGATAGGTTTATCATCAGCCTAGCTAACTTCGGGTGTAGTGAAAATGGAGAGAATACGGGCCTATATTTAGCTCTTCTATGTTCAAACCCCTTTCTCAATTCATCATATAACTCGATACCGACTAGGATAATATCTTCAACATTATAAACGCCTATAATAACATCAGGTTTCTCAAGGTCTACCTTCAAGCGGAGATCCTTCACATATAACTTATATATATCGTCTATAACACTATTAATCTCCTCACGGTGAACAATTCTTGGATTATATAGATGAACATGTATTGCCACATGTTTAAACCTGCTTACATACTCCTTTAAATCACCTGAATACAGTTCCTCTAAATTATAGGAATTACTGACAGTATAGATCTTAAGTGCACGCTTTACACATGATGATCTTTTAAATATATACTCTAAAACCTCTTCTTCAGGTCTTCCCTCGTACCCGCTAATATCTAGTAATATGACTTTGTTAAATAACCCTATTATTTTATATTTTATTCCGTATGATTCGAGTAATGTAAGAACCTCTTTGATACAGGCATCTCGATAATCCAATGATATATGGATAGCGAGCTTCATACCCACTACATTAATCCTTAATATATTCAGGTAGTATATCCTCAATATACAATACAGCGTATGGATTTAAAATGGTGTTAGACCCATATAGGAAGTCTACTCCTGAATTAAACAGCTTCTTATCAGCGCCAGAGATCAAAAGTAAATGCGAAGCAGCTGCAATAATAGTATCAACACCATTTTTCTTGAGATAGGACGACGCCAAAGCCATCGTACCTCCTGTCGAAATCTCATCATCAAGTATAATAGCGGAATTATATTTACTGAAATCGATCTCTTCACCTGGTTTCATCGTAACCTTCCCTGTATAACGATCCCTTTCTTTAATTAAATAAGTATAATCTAAGCTATGCTTCTCTGCTATATCGGAAACTGTATTTAAACGACCCTCATCTGGAGCGACTAATATGGCGTTATCAATTTCGTGTATATTTTTTATATATTCAAATAGTTTATGTAATAATGAAATATGTATGTAATCTAGCTTCTTAGCATATTTTTTAAATGACTCTAAACTATGAATATCAAAGATATAAATGCGCGAGATATCGAATACTGATATAAAATCTATTATAAGTTTAAGTGTTAGGGCTTCACCATCTAAAAAACGTTTATCTTGCCTCGAGTAGGAGAAGTATGGAATAACTAATTCTAGTTTACTACCTGGAATATAATGCCTAATGGCCTCAAGAGACTCGAATAACATCAGGATACGGTCGTTAGTATTAGGATATGTCGGAAAGAATAGGATAATCCTATCCACGTCTCTAAGCTTCTCGACCTCATTCACCCTAGCTAGAACCTCCCCATTCGGGAAATATCTTGTAGATATTAATGTATAGTTGCATCCTAAGTTAGAAGCTAATCTAACTGCATTATCTTTAGCATAATCAGGTGCAGCTACAATCATATCGAACCCCCGATATATTTATAATGAAATAATATTTAGTTTAATATTTGAATGAAGATAGAGGAAGATCCCGTTTATAAAGCTATAATCATGTTTATACACGGGAGGAGAAGGGCGTATCCTAATGAAATTGCCGAGATATTTAAATTCAGTAGGCAGGCGGCTGATTATAGACTAAAAAGACTTCTAGAACATGGATATATTAAAAGGATGCTGGATGACGATGGTAGAGTGTACTATATTTTAAATGAAAAAGGATATAAAATACTTGAAGCCGAGGAAAAAAGGGTGTCTAAAGAAGAAATTTATAGTGTTATTAGGTTTATACCACTTCTTCCATTTGCAATGGGTTTGATAGGACTTGGAAAATATATTGCTGAAGCGGATTTCATCCGTGGAATGATCTCATTTATCATGTGGATCATAGTGAGTATAATTGTATATGTATTGATAATTACTATATTTAAGAAATAGGCTTAGACTCTTTATCTATAAATTCCTTTGCTTCTAATGCAGCCATCGCTCCAAAGGCAGCTGCCGTGATAGCCTGCTGATATTTAGGATCCATGACATCTCCAGCTACATATACCCCTGGTATACTCGTCTTAACGAAGTCATATGTTTTAATATATCCTCTTTCATCTATCTCAAGTTTATCTTTCACTAGATCAGTATTTGGAACGTGGCCAATTGCTATGAAAACTCCGTCTACTTTAATGATATTTTCAGATCCAGTATCCAGATTTTTTACTTTAATAGCCTCTACCTTATTATCCCCTAGTATATCTAGGACTATACTATTCATTACTACTTTAATATTCGGATACTCTTTAATCTTATTAACTAATATCTTATTAGCTCTAAACTCTCCTCTTCTATGTATTATTAAGACCTCTTTACATATGCTTGACAAGTAGATTGCATCTGTTAAAGCTGTATCACCGCCGCCTATAACTGCCACAACTTTATTTTTAAAGAAGAAACCATCACAAACTGCACAGTATGATACCCCTCTGCCCAGCAACCTCTTCTCAGACTCTAACCCAAGCTCTCTATATCTAGCTCCAGTAGCTAATATTATCGTTTTTCCAGTATAATATATAGAACCTACCTTTACTCTATATGGATATTCTGATAAGATTATGTCATCTGCATCCGCTTCGACAATTTCAACTCCAAATCGTATAGCCTGTTCACGCATGCATTTCATAAGCTCAGGTCCATCAATACCTTCAGGAAAACCTGGGTAATTATCTACTTTGGTAGTCGTCATAAGCTGTCCACCCCATTCTAAGCCTGTTACCAATAGTGTACTTAAACCAGATCTTAACGCATAAATCGCCGCAGTTAATCCAGCTGGTCCCGAACCTATTATAATAACATCATATAATTTACTCGGGTCGCCCCTTTTTGCAACTCTAGATAACGATATTGAGATAGGCATCATACTGAAATCACCTACTACTAAGATTTAACTTAAGCCAGGTAAATTATAAATTAGTGCTATGAAAAGCTGGATTATAGTAATTGGGAATGAGATATTGATTGGAAGAGTTTTAGATACCAATTCTAATTGGATAGCTAAAAAATTAACTGAATTAGGAATTAAGGTGGAGAGGATCTTGGTAATACCTGATGAAGAAGAAACTATAGTTGATGTATTAAAAGAAGCATGTAGACATGCTGATATAATTATAAGTACAGGTGGATTAGGCCCTACCTACGACGACATAACAAGTGAAGCTTTAGCAAAAGCATTAAACCAGAAATGGGTAGTTAATAAAGAGGCACTTAATATGGTTAAGCAGAGACTTAAACGACTTAATCTTGAATTGAATGAATATAGAATCAAGATGGCTAAAATGCCTGAAAAAGCTAAACCGCTGGAGAATAAAGTCGGCGTAGCCCCGGGAATATATGTGGAATACAACAATATCAAAATATTCGCTTTACCTGGAGTACCATCGGAAATGAAACATATCTATTTAAATCATGTAGAGAAGATACTTAAGAGGATATTCAAAAGAAAATACTATAGAGAGGATAAGATAAGAGTTAAGGGATACACAGAATCCACTTTAGCTCCAATATTAAATAAGATAGTAACTAAGTATCCAGACGTATACGTTAAATCCCACCCCTTAGGAGTAGTCGATGGAAAACCCGTCATCGATATAGTTGTGGCATCCTACGGAAATGATGAAGGAACTTTAAAAAACAAAAATATAACTATAATTAACGAAATCCGTAAAAGGCTTGATGAATCAAAGAAAACTTAAAAAATAACTTTCATTTATTTTGGATGATGCGGGGGTTCCCCTAGCCAGGCCAACGGGGGCGGACTGAGAGAGTATTCCAGGAAGCTCCGCTGGCGTAGGCCTTCGTGGGTTCAAATCCCACCCCCCGCACCAAAATTGAATCGTGGTGCTTGTATCTTTATCCTATTCTTTTTCAGTATAGCCTTTGCTCTTCTCCTACCGTTAAGATTTAAATCCTTAAGATCCTCTCTAACCAAGTCAGCATTGTATTCTCTAGCAATCTCTGCTAGTAAAGTAGTTATTTTCTTCAACCTGTCCTCCACATGACTCTTTTCACGTTGACCATACTTAGCAAGAAGCTTACCTTTAAACTTAGTGTTCCTTACCTTCTTCTGAATACCCTTCCTAATTCTCCTATAGTTAGTACATATTTTTCCTAGTATCATGATTAATTGAAAATAGCTTTGTCCTACTCTCATCATATTTAACTAGTAAACAATCAATACCATCTTCATTGACATCTACGAAGAGATTTTTATGCTCGTTAACCTCAACATTCCTTCGTATGGTTAGAAGCATGCGGATACAGTTACTGTCAATTAGTATCCTAGAATTATCTAGCTTAAGCTCCCTTAAGCTCTCCTTTCTCATAAAATATACTTGACCTTTCCACTTTTAATCCATCTCTTAATAGTCCTAAACTTACACCTATCTCCCTACTAGCCTCATCAGTAGTATAATATTCCTTTCTTCCTGACTCTTTTACTTCTAGAAAAACAATATTACAGTTTAAAGCATGGTAACAATCTTTATTAAATAGGTAACACTAATCATCTTTTAGTGACTGTTATGTACTTAGAGAAAACATTTATGTTTTCTCTCATCATCCTAATCCTTTTGTTCTCAGCGAGTATATTTCCAGTTTATTCCATTAACCAGGTAAATACATATAGCATAGCATATGGAGACTGGGGAATCCCGACCCCATTTCACCATCACAGAGGCCCATCCTACGTCTTAACATCATTTATATGGGATACCCTAGTATGGAGAAACGAGACTGGTATAATTCCCCTACTAGCCTATAATTGGACATGTAGTACTGATGGGTTAACTTGGATTATTACTCTCAGAAAGGGAGTTAAATGGCATGATGGAGTCCCATTTACTGCTGAAGACGTAGCCTTTACGATGGAATACTTGAAAAAGTATCCATATCCCTTCGGAGCTTCCGATGTAGCTAAGTATGTTAAAGATACTATACCCATAGATGATACTACTGTTAAGATTATATTAAATACACCCTACCCTGACTTTATAGACGTGATTATGGGTGAAGTAGAGATAATTCCTAAGCATATATGGGAAAATGTCACAGACCCATTAAGTTACGTTGAAAAGAAGGCATTTATAGGGACAGGACCCTATAAGCTTATCGAGTATAAGAAAGGTGAATACTATCTCCTTAAAGCTAATGACGATTACTTTTTAGGTAAACCTCTGGTTAAGAAATTATATCTTAATGCGTTGGGTAGGCGCGGAGAAAGTGTTGCTTTAGCTTTAAAAAGTAAGGATGTGGATGCTGCCTCCTTCTCTGGATCGGAGGTTGATGTTGTAAAGACGTTTGAGAAAAACCCTGATTTCAAAATATTAGAAGGGCCTAGCTACTGGGTTCTCGAGTTGATATTTAATTGTAAAAAGTATCCATTTAGTGTTAGAGATTTTCGCATTGCAATAGCGTATGCCATAGATAGGGTTGAAATTGTAGATAAGGTCTTACACGGTGGGGGTATTGTAGCGAGCTTAGGAATAACTCATCCAGATTCTAAATGGTATAATCCTAATCTCCCCAGCTATAGTTATAACCTGAATAAGGCTTCTGATATTTTAGATAAACTTGGGTTTATAGATCGTAATGGAGACGGGATGAGAGAGTTTCCTAATGGGACTAAGCTATCATTTACTATCCTCTGCGCTAAAAAATTCGTTAGGGTAGGGGAATTGATTAAAAGCCAGCTCTCGAAGGTTGGATTAGAAGTTACTGTGAAGCCTATGGATTGGAAGCCTATGGATGACTTATTGGATAAAGGGTTATTCTCTGCTGCTATAACTGGTCATGGAGGGATATCGCATCTATGGCCTGGAATAAAATCTACAGTAGACTGGCCTGCACACACTTACGAAAACCCAACTTTAGATGATTTGCTGAAAAAATTCTATACCACTCTAGATGAGGATTCAAGAAGGAGGTATGCCTACGAAATTCAAGATATTATAGCGGGAGATCTACCAGTAATTGCATTATATCACCCAAAAACCTATTGTATATATAGAGTTGATAAGCCCGTCAACTGGTTTTGGACGAAGACAGGTATTGCACATGGCATACCTATATGGTGGAATAAGCTAGCATTAGTAGCTATGAAGGAGATACCAAGTGCTCCAGGAGCTTCCAAGCCTATCGGCTATCCCATAGAGCTTATAGCCGCCGTAATCGGTATAATAGTAGTCATAATTGCTGGAATAGTAATATATATCAGGAGAAAATAAGGGAGAAGAGGTGGGCGTCTCTAGACGGTTTTTCGTTTCGAAAGCTGCTTTTTATATCTCCCTCTTTATTCTATCTATTACTACTGTTTTCTTACTAGTTAGGATGATGCCTGGTAGCCCCCTTGATTATCTTGGTGGGGAGGCTGAGGATGTTCCATATATATTAACAGAAGAAGTTAGGGAGAAGCTTCTAAGCTACTATGGGCTAGATAAACCCCTTTGGGAGCAGTATATAGTATTTGTAAATAATCTCTTACATCTAAACTTCGGATATTCAATTTATTTTTCAGAGCCTGTTACAAGGATATTACTACCGCATTTAATGCGGACACTTATATTAATTACACTCGGTTTCCTATTCTCAATATCCATTTCTTTTCCATTAAGTATAATATCTGCTTGGAGAAGAGGAAGTACTCTAGACACTATAATTACACTTTTATCTATGAGTATATACTCTATCCCATCTTTCGCTCTGGCAATACTTTTTCTAATAGTCTTCTCAGTAGAGCTTAAGTTATTTCCACTTATAGGCTTCTCCGCAGAAGAGAATATTTTAGATATTCTCTGGTATGCATTAGGACCAGCTATGGTTTTTGCAGTAGCAGAATCTGGAAGAGCTTACTATTTTATGAGAAATTCATTTATAAGTGAACTGGATAAAGATTATATATTATTTGCGAAGTCGAAGGGACTTAAGAATAAAACTATAATTCTAAGGCATCTCTTGAGAGGCTCTTTATCTCCGATAATTTCAAAGCTTGCATTATTATTTGGATACTCTCTTTTGTCATGTATGTTTGTTGAAAATGTATTTAACTATCCTGGTATTACATGGCTCTTATTAATAAGCTATGAATATTATGACTATCCTGTACTAGAGAGTATATTACTGATTTTTATGTTTACCGTAATCGTGATGAACGCTATAGCAGATATCATATCATTTATAATAGATCCCAGGGTGAGAGGGGGGTGGATGTGAAGGCTTTGAGTTTCCTCGGGATAAAGGGTAAAATAGGTTTAATCATAATATTATTTGTGGTTTTCATCGGTATTACAGCACCAGTAATCTCTCCTTATGACCCCACTTCACTATTTGAACCATTTGAACCGCCTTCCTCCACCCATCTACTTGGGACTGATGATGTGGGTCATGATGTACTAACGATTCTCATATATGGTGCCAGAGTCTCCATCTTAGTTGGATTTGCAACAGCCACAATATCTACTTTTATAGGTCTTTTAACGGCTCTGATAGCTGGATGTTATGAAGGTTTAGATCCCATTATTTCAAGAATACTGGATTTCTTTTTAGTGATACCGAGAATACCCTTTATAGTAATAATCTCCGCCTTTCTCACACCTAATATATTTATAGTTATACTTGTTCTCTCCTTCTTTGGATGGGCAAAAACAGCTAGGGTTATCAAACCTTTAGTGAAACAAGTATATTCGAGGGAGTATGTTAAGAGACTGAAATGTATAGGCGCGGGAAATTGGTACATAATCTTAAGGCATATTCTTCCAGCTACATTCCCACTTGCGGTAGCGCAATTTGTGTTAGAGGGGGGGCATGCTATCCTTGCAGAAGCTAGCATAGGTTTTTTCGGGCTGGAGGATCCGTCTACATTAAGTTGGGGAATGGAAATTAATCATGCACTGCAGAAAAGCATAATTTTTCTTACTAATATATGGACATGGGTCTTAGGACCACCTATTCTAATGTTAACTATAACCCTTCTCAGCACTACATTCATCTCCATAGATCTAGAGACGAGGATAAACCCTAGGCTTAAAGTAAGGTCATGGTAAATTAATTATTTAACATTATTATAACAAATAATATAGTTGAAGGAAGGATGCTCTTGAAATGATGAGGTTTAATTCGTTGAAAACACCGTTGGTACAGGGAATTAACTTGACAAAAATATTTAGATATGGATTAATCTGGGGTGAACCCGTAGAAGCTGTGAAGAACGTTAATATAAATCTGCTAAGGGGGGCTTCACTATCTCTAACAGGGGAATCTGGATCTGGAAAAACTACTCTAGGGAAAATTCTGCTAGGTATTATCCGACCCACATCTGGAAAGGTACTTTTTAATGGAATAGATTTAACTAATCCTAAGAGGGTTCCTAAGTATATTAGGAGGATGATGAGTTATATTCCTCAACATCCTGAAGAAGCCTTTGATCCTAGATGGAGGCTTTATGACAATATAGCTGAGCCATTAAGAATACATAAGCTTATAGGATCTAAGGAAGAAGAAAAGGAAATTATCTTTAAATTAGCTGAAGATGTATCACTGGATACAAGTCTTTTAAATAGAAGGCCTTTTGAAGTGAGTGGCGGTGAAATTCAAAGAGCAGTCATAGCGAGTGCATTAGCCACGAACCCTCTATTCATGGTTTGCGATGAACCAACATCTATGTTAGATATTAGTACACAGGCTGATATATTAAGGCTCTTAAAAAATATACGTGATAAATTAAATATTTCCCTCCTATTTATTTCTCACGATATTGAGATAGCTAGTTTCATGGGATTTAAAATAGCTGTGATGCTGAAGGGAAGAATTGTTGAGATGGCTGATGTAGATAAACTTATAAATGAACCTCTTCACCCCTATACACAAGGTCTATTAGGAATTGTAAAAGTGGAATATGTATCATCATATGCTAAAAATTGTAGAGGATGCCCATATTATGATAGATGTCCTGTTAAAATGTTACCATGTAGAGAGAAGGAACCTAAGTTGAAGAATGTGGGAGGTGATCATTATGTCGCATGTTTCAGATACTAGTAAAGAAGTTATTTTATCGATAAGGGACCTTAAAGTAAAATTCTATACTGAAGAGGGTGAAGTAACTGTAATTAGCGACGTGAACTTGGATTTGTTTAAAGGCGAGACAGTTGCTTTAATAGGAGAAAGTGGAAGTGGTAAAAGTATATTAGGACATACAATAATTAGGCTGCTACCTAAAAATGCAAATGTATCAGGACATATCATATATAAGGGTATAGACCTGCTTAAAATAGATAGTTCATTATTAAGGAATATAAGAGGTAGAGAAATAGCATGGATACCTCAAATGGTTGGTTCATCTCTCAATCCAACCGTTAAAATAGGGGTGCAGATAGGGGAGGTTCTAATCGACCACTATAATTATAGAAATCAGAGGGCTTGGAGCTCTGCTATCGACCTACTTAAATTATTTGAAGTAGAGCCAGCTGAAGAAGTAGCTAAAGGCTACCCTCACCAGCTAAGTGGAGGTATGAAACAGAGGGTGTTGATAGCCTCAGCAATAGCCGCAAGACCAAATCTATTAATAGCCGATGAACCGACCAAGGGACTGGATACTATTAAAAAAACATTAATTGTTAATATATTCAAGAAAATTAAAGATCTAAAGCCTGACTTATCTATCCTCCTTATAACGCATGATCTTAAATTTGCTAGAGAGTTAGCGGACAGAGTTATTGTAATGTACTGTGGGAAGGTTATAGAGATTAATGACAAAAACAGTTTTTTCGAACTCCCCCTCCATCCCTATTCTAAACTACTTTTAAAATCATTACCGTCAAAGGGGCTATACCCTATACCTGGGAAACCTGCTAATGTAGCTAATCCTCCATCAGGATGCAGATTCCATCCTCGATGCCCCTATGCCTCAGATATATGTGAAAAATCTTCCCCCCCATTAATAAAATTAGATTTAAACCGTTGTGTTGCATGTTGGCTATATAAAAGATAAAAGGGATAAGAACCTACATCTTCATTTTCACTATACCTCTTCCAATTAAGGCATAAAACTCTTTTCTAGAGCATTTTAGGCAATATGGTTTTCCATTAATGTAAGTTATTCTAGTTTTCATCGCAAGTTCACCGCATGAATGACATCTAACACTTTCAAAAATTGGGGCTCTTTCAATAGGAGACATCCTAATCTCCTCAATTTTGAACTCACTTTCAGGTATTTCAAGCAGTTTATATCCTGTTTCTTCCCATATTTTCGCCAAAGTTTTTATATCGTTTTCATCTCCCCCTCCTTTTATAACGACTTTCTCAAAAAGTTCTAACCCCTTACTAGAAAAATACTTCTCTCTTACTTTATCGGCGTCTACATATACTCTCACACCCTTCCAACTCCCCCTCTTTATAAGTGTTACTGCATTTTTACCTAAATCGAGGTATATTAATGAATTATTACCCATAGTACAACCAGTTGCAACCTGAACTCCATCCGTGAAACAATTATTACATTCAACTATAGCAAGAACTCTCTCTCCAATGCTCTCTCTTAACCCTGCTCTCTTAATACCAAGTCTATTCATAGCTATTGTAGACGCCTTTATTCCGAGAGCAAGATAAGGGCATATATGCCCATGGAAATATTTAGCTTTTTCTAAAACAATTCTTAAATTTTCAACCTCCATTTTGAAATCCCATGCTAAAATATATAAAAAACTGGATAAAAATTTTAGTATTTAATAAATTAAGACACGAAGAAGTTAGTTAAAAAATGAAGTTAAATATAGATATAAGTTAATTTTAAGAACATCTTTAAATAATAGTGTTATATTAGGTTTATTCGAGCGTAAGTATTATCTTTTCTATATCGGCATAGTCAATTATGTAGAATGTTATTATAAATGTAGTTACTGAGAATGATGTTATTATATTGATAGTTCTCCATGTAATCTCTGTTGTAATATTGATTTTTAAGATTGTGAACAGTATTAAGAAGATACTTATGAATAATATATAATTGGCTATCTGTATCTGCCTCATCCCTAAGTAGAAATATATGAGGCTTAATAATCCTATGCATGCTAATATGAAAAATGGTACCGTAAATAGTATATAGAATATCATAGTAAGATCGGGTTCATAGTTATTAAGCATCAATATTATACATGTTGATAAGACTGCGATTACTGCTGACATTATCGAGATGCTTAATGTCTTTCCAAGCCATAACTCCTTTAACTTCATGGGGCTACACAATATTGTTTCTATAACCCCCTCCCTCTTCTCCCTAACAATACTATTACTTAGACTAAAACCCACTATCAATCCAATGATTAAGGAGATATATGGTATGAATGTATTCATTAGATATGAAGGTCTCTCTCTAGTAGTGAATAGGAAAATTCCCATGAATAGCAGTATGCTAAATAGTGATGCTCCTAAACTTTTATCTCTAATAACCTCTATAAACTCCTTTTTAACTAGAGTAGATATGAGACTTATATTAACCACCCCTTACAATCTTAAGATAGACGTCATAGAGACTCTCTACATTCCCCTTTATATCAATAATCTTCAACCCCATCATCACTAGAGGCTTTAGAACTCTAGATATGTTACTATCTTGATAGAATATCCTTATGGAGTTTCCACGTAGATTATATAGAATCCCCATATTATCTAAGTATTTAGCAACCTCCATAGCATCTTGCATATTCTTAAAAGTAATTTCTATAGATCTTCTTTCGAGACTATGCATTAACCTCCTTATAGTATCTAATGCGACGATCCTCCCACCAACTAAAATAGCTACTCTCGAGCATAGTCTCTCAACCTCATCGAGATCATGTGATATTAGGAATATAGTTACGTCTCTCTCCCTAGCTAATTGAAATATTAAATTTCTTACTATAATCTTTGCCTCAGGGTCTAAGCCGGATGTAGGTTCATCCATAAATACAATTTCAGGGTCGTGTATTAATGCTCTGGCAATGGCTAATCTCCTTCTCATCCCTCTAGAGTAATATCCTACCTTCTTATCCTTCTCATCATATAATCCTACCAAATCTAATAACTTCTTAATCCTCCTATCCCTCTCGCTACTATTTGAAACTCCATATATCCGGCTATAGAAATCCAGGTTTTCATAGGCTGTAAGTTTATTATATAATCCATCATTTTCTAAGATGACTCCCACTTTCCTTCTTAAATTAATATCCTTACTAAGATTACCTTCAAGGACTAAAGCTTTACCTGAAGTGGGTCTCATTAAACCTAGTATTATTCTTAATGTAGTCGTCTTACCAGCTCCATTAGGACCTAGATAGCCGAATATTTCTCTTCTCTCTACGTTAAATGATATATTATTTAATATGAATCTATCATTGATTTTCTTGACTAGATTCTCTACTATAATTACTGGCTGCTCCATTTTAAACCACCTTACATCCTCTTAAATATGCCTCTCTTGACTATTGACCAGTAGCTATAGAATATAATCCATATGGTTGAGGCTGGAAATACTGTATATAACCAGATGTTGAACGCCTTGAAGGCGGATAATATGTTAACTATGATATATATGATGATATTGAGTACGTATGCCCTCTTCTGCCAGCCATATCTTCTAATAGTATATATTGCTTGGAGAGCTGCATATCCGTCTTTAGTTAATATATATTTCCCATCCTCTGTAGTTATTAGGCCCTTAAGCTTCTTCAGATGGAAATCGAGTTTACCACTACTCTCTATGCCTAATTCCCTCTTCAACTCAGAGAAACCCATAGCCTTCTTAGAGAGGATCTCGAGAATCTTTATCCTCATCGGATGTGAAATGGCCTCGAACTTCTCATCCTCCACATAAATCACCACAATCTATGAGTGGAACTTCCTATTTAATTCTAACTCCATAGACCAAACAGTCAATAATTCTTGACTATCCCACATTTTTAAAAACTTCTTATAAATAGCAATAAGAATCCCCTCGAAATATATAGATCTTTTTTCAAAGCAGTCTTCCATCCAATTTTGAGAAGCTTGTGTAAAGGGATTCTCGGACTATCTATTTGTTACCTAAAGATACAACTAATTCTCAGCTCTTATTCCTAGCCTAGTGTATCTATAGAGCCCCTGAATCCATTAAAGATACCTGTATATAGGGATTATAATGTAGTGATACTGCCTATATCTATCGCTAAAATAGTATCAGGAATTCTTGATATAAGCCATCCAGCAGCATACCAATTTGCCAATGCAACTTTAATATATTCTTCTTTAGCTCTCTCCATATTGACTAGCTCTCCGTGTACATTTAATATCCTGACAATATCTCTAGGAAATATCTTCATTAAAGTATCAAGTATATGATTTACACCCTTTTTTTAGAGAAATATGTGTCGGAAAGTTCAGCTGTCATCGTTGCTACAACTACATCAAACTCACAGGTCGGTAAATATGATAAAATTTCTCTAAGGGTAGGAAGTAGCCTTTCTTTTCCTCTCCTCCATATAGGAAAATATACTTGTAATAACTCTCTTATCTAATATTTTATCATTCTTACTCAAGATCTATGTTAACTTAATATTCGCTTCACCTATATCTATCCCAAGAGAATTAATAACCCTCATTTAAGTTAGATATTAAAAAGGAATTTAATATAATTTTTATCTTAAAAAATGCTTTATAATTCATTATCTAATAATTAGGTGATGATGATCAATCACAATTATGGATTAGGTAAGTGGCTTAAAATATATAGGTGGATAATATCGAAAATTGGATACAGTTACTTAGAAGACTTTATCTCGACTTTAATACTATCTATATTGATCTTGAGAAAATGAGTACACGTTTCTAAAATTAGAAGAATGGTACAAGATCGAGTAATATTAGTATTCAGCGCTTCACCGTCTTTAAAAAGAGATATTGAAAAAATTAGTTTATCTCGGCTTATTAAAATGGAGAAAGCATTTAGTAATAATCTCAGCTGATACAGCTACTTCTGAATTATATTTACAACTTTAAAGGATAAAGTTCTTCACTCAGCTCCAATAGGAGTTAAGAGAATCGGTAAGAATCTAAAATCTAAATTATTTAAAGATACAACTACATATAGAAATATAGTCATAAATCCATATGCAGTCATGAACTTATTAGATGATATTGAAACTTTTTATGTAGGGACATTTAGCGAAACTCCTGGGAATAGATATAGTGATATAACTTATAAAACACATATAAACTCATTGAAAGATTCTAGTATAATTATAGAAATACAAATGATTAACTACAAAGCCATGAAGATTATATGCTGAATTAAAATCCTTGGTTTAATCATAAATAATACTAAACCATGTTGCTATACAAGGTGCAAGCATACAGTACTAGAGTCATTAATACATTCTACTAGAATAAATATTTTTAAGAAAATAAATCTGGAGGAGACTAGAAGGCTTTCTATACTTGTAGATCATTATTATAAGCTTGTCAATAGGATGTGTCCGAAGGATCCCTTATATAAAAATTATGGAAGAATTTTTTAAAGAGGGTTTGATAACCAGTTTTAACATATTTTTATTTTTCCTGTAAGAATAGATTATAATGGTGTTTTCCCATGAAAAATTTAGCTCCTCATATTTTTAGAAAAAGAGTTTTCATTGAAGGATTTTACACTATAGAAATCTCTAAAAAGTTTATAGAAGAATTACTTTATCAGTTAAGCAAGACTTTAGAAATGAACCCATTGACAGAACCAATATTATTCTCACCTGATGAAAGTAATTATCCATATCATGGTATAGGAGGATATATGGCCTGGGTAGAGTCAGGCGTCAGTATATATACATGGAAAGAATATAACTTTTTTACAATCGACATATATTCGTGTAAAGATTTTAAAATTAATTCTTTAATAGACTTTGTAAGAAATAAACTTAAGTGCACTAAGTTAGTATATGAAGAGTATAAATATAGTGTATAAAGTTGATATTCAAAAATATGTAAGAAGCAAATATGAATATCCTAATTATTGAAGGAATCATAGCCGGTCTGGTGGAACATTTTGAAGCAAATATCCTTCCTGAAGCTTTATCGATGTTAATGTCACTTTCAAACGATATATCTAGGCTTGGATATAAAACTTCAATTCTAGTTCATAAAAAATATTTAGATTTTATTCCAATTAGTAAACTAAAAAATATTACTGTAATAAAGAATACCGGATACAATATAAACTCAATACGTAAAGTAGCTACCAAATATGACTATACTTATGTAATAGCTCCCGAATCAGATGGACTCCTATATAAGCTTCTTATAATTCTTGAAGGATTACATATTAATTCAGACCCCGATACAATTGCGAGAATATCTGACAAGTTTAGAGTTATAAATGATCTTGAAAAGACAGGTATTAATGTTCCGAAAACATTATATTTAGAGAAATATAGAAGCGAGAGAGAGTTACAATATATTATAAGAAATCTCGAGTTCCCGATGATAATTAAACCAAGTATTGGAGCAGGGTGCCAAGGGTTAAGAATTATAAAAAGTAAGGAGGAGCTTAGGAATAATTTAAGAAAACTAAGTGTATCTTACAAGACACTAATCCTCCAAGAATATATAAAGGGATTACCTGCCAGTATATCAGTGGTGTCTGATGGAGTTCATTATAAGATTTTATCTATAAATAGACAGTTCATAAAGTTTAGTGAGATAGGATACTGGGGAGGTTATACACCTATTAGAGGTATAAGCTTAAAAGTTATTGAAAATATAGTTAGAAAAATATCAAGGTTATATAGTGGATTAAAAGGATATTTTGGAATAGATATAATAATATCTAAAGATAAGGTATATGTAATAGAGATTAACCCGAGACTTACGGTATCATACATTGGTATAAGTAAAACGCTCTCAGTGAACCCTGCTAAACTATTATTAAAGTCTACATTAAAAAGAAACGTTGGATATGAAATAAGTCACCAGGGCATTGCATACTTTAGAAAAATTAGATTTAACGACCAATTCTCAAGAGACTCAGCATTTAAAATTTATAATTTGTATAAATTATATACTCCTCCTATGCCCTTTTTGAGTTCACCAGCTTATGCATTTATATTAGTAACTGGATCATCCTTTAGAAAAACGGTAAAAGACTTTAGAGATTTAATTAAAGACATGATTAAAAATCTGAGAGTTTCGATTACAACATAAACATAAATTTATAGTGATAAATAGAATTAGAAGGCTATATAAATTTCTTGAGAATATTCTGCAGTTAGATGATAATCTAGATGTATCGTTATATGCTCTAGATAAAAGTATGTATTCCATTTTTAGTTCGTTTAATTTTTTATACTCAAAGAGACCCTTTATCCACTTTATTAATCTTATCCCCTAGCATTCTATTCTCATTGTATATTTTCCTAATCAGACTATATGATGATACAAGGATATCATTTTCGGTTATATTGATATACGATGGCATTATCAGATTATCATATAATAGCAGCTTATTTGAGAGAATTATTACGTTTTTAATACCCGGCCTGTCCATGTCAACTGCGAGTGAAATTGAATAATTTAGTATTGTGTTATTTATGACTTTAATTTCAGCCGGAGAATCGAAAGCCTTCCTTCTATGGATTTTCCTCAGGATTATATGCATTAATTAAAATTGGTTTCGCTAAGGGTGAGGAGATTGAAGTTAAAGGGAGGCGTATAGTTCCAAGGAATATATTGTTACGTCTTCTGAAGCCACCAGTGCATCATTTTCTAGAAGAGAATGGAGAAAATATCTTGAGTAGTGAGATGATATCATATGCCGATGCTTTAGTCGTCGAAGTCGAAGGTGTAGATGATGAAGGGTCTATAAAATATAGAGCTACGCTATTAAATGAAGTACCACTGAGAGATCTGGATAAGAGAAGAGAGTATTTCAATAAATTTGGGATATTGCATTTCCTAGTTAGTATCCCGGCTATAACTGGAGCGAGATTATTATTTGAAGAAGAGGACTATGGTGTGATCGCACTAGAAGTATTTGATCCAAATAAATTTTTGTCAATTATGAAGAAGACTGGTTATAAACCAGGTATTATAATTGAGACTATTAGAGAATATCTCTAAACTATGATAAATTTAAAAAATAAGTTTTTTATTTTAGTAATAAATGGATTCAGGGCCCGTGGTCTAGAGGCCTATGACGCCCGGCTTACGCCCGGGAGGTCCCAGGTTCGAATCCTGGCGGGCCCACCACCAAACGCAAATATATAATTTTTATTAATATATGTTTGATATAATCTAATTATCATTAAACTAATATTTTTTAAAAGTAAAAAAAACATTTACATTAATTAATCTTACTTGCAATATATTTAAATTTTTTAGGAGATGGTGATAAAATGAACTTCGATAATTTTGAGATTCTATATGAGGGCGAAGGCCCACTCATCAATTGGTATGATCCTGACGAGATGAGGGAATGGTTCAGAGATAATAAAAGGAGGGAGATGTTTGATAAGCGGATGTCTGTAAAAGAGGCTGTATCAAAATTCATTAAAAATGGGTCTTACATCGCGAGTGGTGGATTTGGACATATTAGAGTTTCAATGAATATAATTTATGAAATTATCAGACAGAGAAAGAGAAACTTGATTATGGCTTGTAAAACCGCTGTTCATGATAGTGATATATTAATTGCCGCCGGCGTCGTAGATAGAGTCGAGGTAGCATATGCATTTGGACATGAATTAAGAGGGTTATCCCCAGCATCTCGAAGAGCGGTTGAGGAAGGTAGGGTGAAAGTACTTACAGAGTGGAGTAATGCAGCGTTTCAGTGGAGATTTAAAGCTGCGGCTATGGGGCTTCCATTTATACCTGCAAGGGTATTAGCTGGTACCGATACATTCAGAAAGAGCTCGGCTAAAATAGTTAGGGATCCATATAGCGAGAAGCCTATTGTGCTAATACCTGCATGTTATCCTGATGTCGCATTTATCCATGTTCATAGAGCTGATATATATGGTAATAGCCAGATTGATGGAATTACCATCGAAGACCTTGAATTAGCTAGGGCGGCTAAAAGATTGATTATAACTACCGAGGAAATCGTACAAACTGAAAAAATTAGAAGTGAACCATGGAGAACTACAATACCCTATTTCCTAGTCGATGCTGTAGTCGAACAGCCATATGGCTCACATCCATGTAATATGCCTTTACTTTATTATTATGATGAAGAACATATCGCAGAATATATACAGGCATCTAAAACCGATGAGGGTTTAAAAGAATATTTCAATAAATATGTATATGGCGCCAGCGATTTTTGGGAATATCTTGAACTGATAGGCGGTACCAAGAAACTTGAATATTTAAAGAGGGTCGAGCAATTGAGAGAAACCCCTATAGTTCCTTGGGCATCGAGGTGATAGATATGAGTAAGAGAGAGTACTCCCCCTCCGAATATATGATTTGTGTAGCGGCCAGGACTCTAGAGGATAAGAAGACGATATTTGTAGGGACTGGAATGCCTATGATAGCCGCTGTACTCGCACAAAGATTATATACTCCAAATATACTTATTGTATTCGAGGCAGGTGGAATAGGCCCTCTTATCCCTAGATTACCGATTTCAGTGGGTGAGTCACTTACGTTTTATAAAGCGATTATGGCTACATCAATGGATTACGTGATGTCGATATCGCAACTAGGTTACTTAGATTATGGGTTCCTAGGTGCAGCTCAAATTGATATGTATGGAAACATTAATACCACTGTGATCGGGGATTGGGATAAACCAAAGGTTAGATTACCTGGTAGTGGAGGGGCTAATGATGTAGGCTCACTATGCTGGCGGACTATAATATTAATGAAGCAGGATAAAAGGCGATTCGTTAATAAGTTAGACTTTGTAACAACCCCTGGTTATCTGACTGGTCCTGGCGCTAGAGAAAAGGCTGGATTACCATCTAATACTGGCCCATACCGAGTTATAACACAAATTGGAGTATATGGATTCGATGAAAAGACTAAGAAAATGAAACTATTAGCACTTCACGAGGGAAATACTGTTGACGATATTAGGCAAAACTCTGCATTCGATATAATTATACCCGATAAAGTGAAATATACCGATCCCCCGACAAAAGAGGAGTTGAAGGTTATTAGAGAAATAGATCCGCTCGGGCTAATTGTTGGAAGGAAATGATAGAGTAAATATTTGAGTAGGTTACTTAGTTGGAATATATAGGCTTGAACGAGTCGCGCCAACTCCAGGCATTCCATGCTTTACAGGCTTAATTGTATGCGCAAACTCACCTAGTCTCTTACCGATCATTTCAGGCTTTATCTCAACTGGAACAAATTCCTTACCATTATGAACATATATGGTTAGCCCAACCATAATCGGTAGAATCGGCATTTCCCTAATATGAGTACGTATCGGCTTATTATACTTTCCCTCCTTCGCCTTTCTAACCTTCTCTAAAAGTTTCCTAGCCTCTGGAGTAAAATTCCCCCGAAGTAAGTATCTTCTTAGTTTAGATGGAAGTAACTTAGCGAACTCTTCTATATCCATCTTCTGAAGCTCCTCCAGCGTATATCCTCTATATCTAAATTCTCTGTAATATGCTTCCACCGACATACTATATAGAATGATATTCAACACCTTAATAAATCAATTATTAAGATTATAGAGTTTACCTGGCTTGACATAGTATAATTAACCTTGGACTTAAAACCGTGTATTCACTTGATTTATAATCGCCATAGAATTTAATTATCTTAAATCCCGCTTCATTTAGAAACCTTTTTAACTCGATAGGCATATATATCCTTACTACACTAATACGTTGCGAGACCCTTCTTCCAGTACTCTTATCAATGAAAACGCGGTCCATAATCCACCTAGAATTCAATATGTCTATATCATGTTTCTCTAGAATATAGTAGCCTCCAGACTCCCACCAGGTATATCTAGTTGCATCTCTACCCCGTAGTAGGGAGGCATGAAATGCCGAAGAAAACATTCTGAATGGATTAGGGACGTCTATCAATAACAGTCCACTTTTCTTAAGGGCTTTATTCAAATTATTTAGCACCTTAAAATTTTCATCGTCACTGAAATATCCGAATGTAGTGTAGAAAATATATGCTGCATCATATTCATGATCGAATCTCATATTTCTCATATCACATTTTATAATTCTAATTAAATTGTATACGTTAAACTCCCTTACCCTCTCCTCAGCCTTCTTTAGTAGATAGCCGCTGATATCTAGACAAGATATATAATACCCCATTTTAGCGAGATACACAGCATGCCTAGCATACCCACATCCAACATCAAGTATTTTAGATCCTTTAGGAAGATTTAATACATTTGCAATGAACTCGGCCTCCATTTTATTACGATCTTCATCTTCATAAGGCTTATAGGTTTTATAGTAAAGCTCATCGAAATATCCTATAAACCAGTCTTTAGACGACATACGATGATAATAATCCCTAATTTAGCTTAATAAATCATATTTACAATTTAAATTATTCTGACCCTATTCTTTCTTCCTCACTCCACCAAGGCGATAATGGATTCTCGTCTATATAAAGTGCAATCCACTCCCTATCGTTGATTATATAGAATTGTCTAATAAAGTAATGAACCATCTTAGGATAGTAATAGAATTCCCATACAAAACCTTTCTTTACACGCAGTGTCTCCATACCAGTATCTATAAATATCCCGTCTTTAACTATCAATTCGATGATCTCTCCATCTCGAATATATTTACTAACTGAATTAAATACAATATTCCTAACTTCCCTCTCATATTTAACATCAAATTTCATATACAGGCTACGTAATTCCTTGAATTTATTTAATTTAAATTCACCAGCTAATGAAGATAAGGAGTTTATGAGGTCATCAAGAAGCATCAGCCATCACAAGGTTTTCAATATCCCGATACTATTCCTACCTCTTTCTTCTACCTGTACGTCTGGCCCCGAAACTCCCAACCTTCTGCCCAGGTGGAGCATTTCTAGGTACAGTCTTAGGCTTACCTACATGCTGGTGAGCACCGCCGCCATGTGGATGGTCAACTGGATTCATAGCTACGCCCCTCACCCTAGGCCATCTTTTTCCTGCTTTAGCCTTCATCCACTTATACTTTGCTCCAGCCTTTAAAAATGGTTTTTCAATTCTCCCTCCGCCAGCGACTATACCTATCACAGCCCTACAGTTAGGATTTAATATAATGCTTTTTCCAGATGGTAGCCTAACCTCTATACCATCCTCAGATGGGCCGATAACTTGTGCATAAGTCCCTGAAGATCTCGCGAATTTCCCTCCATCACCAGGCCTTCTCTCAACATGTGATATTACAGTACCGGGTGGGATATCTTTAAGCATTCTAATATCTCCTGGTTTAGGATCCCCACTACCATAAATCGTAATCTCCTGACCTATATATATTCCCTCAACCGCATTAATATAAAACTCCCTATTATCAGGGGTAACTAGCCTTGCTATAGGAGCCCCTCTACCAGGATTATGCATTAAATCTACTACCGTGGCTGTTGTAGGCTCTTTAAACTCTGGAATCTTAGCTGGAGCGATCGACCTATGTGTAAGTGCTCTGAACAGTGGGCTATGACCCTTTCTTTGAGCCAGTATGCGTTTACCCATTCACATCACCTCCTAGAGTATACCTAATGCAGTCGCTACTTTGACTGCATCATCAATATTATAAAACGTTACTATAGCCTTTTTCTCGCCTGTAGGAGTAATAAGTATATTAACCTTTTTAACTTTTACTTTAAACTTCTCCTCCACCACCTTTTTAATCCTACTTTTATTAACGTTCCTATCGACAATCAAAGTTATTTTACCTTGCCTCTCAATTAATAAGACACTCTTCTCAGTAACTACAGGATATTTAACAACTTCATAGAATTCATCTACAGTAGCCATTTTATATCACCACATGCTTAATAATAACATCTTTAAACCTCTCTTCAATTATGGGAAAGACGCCCTCAATCCATATGACAAGCCTTCCAGCATGACCTCCTGGAGCAAGATGTATTAAAGATACTTCCCTTGCAGATACTACATCCACCCCCATTATATTCCTAGCTGCTTTAACGATTCCCTTATCATCATTATACACTATTAAAGGACCTACCCTATGTTTTATCCTCCTGCCTCTCCAGGCGGCTTTACCCCCTACAGTCTTAATACTGTTTCTAACTCTCTCGATATCTGGCCATACACCAAGTACTTTAAGTACTTCACGTAGCTCACGCGTCTTATCTATCTCCTCTAACTCGCTAGAGACTATTAATGGAATATTAAGCACTTCATCAATTATATGTCCTCGTTTAGCCACGAGCTCCTTATTACCCGTAGCAGCTATTGCAGATGCAATCGCGAATTTAAGCTCCTTCTTATTGATCTTCTTATGTATCCTCTTTTCAGGGGTAGTTACATGCGGCCTCCTACCTCCCCTAGCCATCGCCACAATAGCGCCTACGCCTCTCAATGGCTGGGTTTTATATCTGGGAATCCTTGCAAGGCCGAGTCCTACACCGAAATATTCCGCGCTTCTATCTCTACCTGCTAATGGGTACCGTCCCTTAGGCTGCAGTCTATGTGTAAATTGATAATGGAATAGTCTCTGGATCAGATCTAGTCTAATAGGTATGTCGAATATAACTGGCTTTTTAATTTTCCCCTTCTCCTCGCCGACAATACTATATACCGGATACTCCATCAAAACCACCTCTATACATTAATATAGGTTATTTTAACTGGAGACAACAGCTCCGGTCTTACAGGCCTTATAGTAAACCTCATTTTTATAAGTCTCTTAGCAGATCCTGGCACAGATCCCTTTAAAATAAGGAATTTACTTTTCAATACACCATATCTGGGGAATGACAGTGGATGGTCGAAGTCTTCAGGGGATTTTATATCTAGTATCTTAATATGGTATATTGTTCTACGGTGGAAACCCGTCTGCCCGGCTAATGGGACCGTATATCGAGTTGCAGACGGCTTCCATGGACCTAATGCACCGGGTTTCCTACGAGCTTTCCTCGACTTATGTGACAATAGCTTTATACCCCATCTCTTTACAGGTCCCTGGAACCCCTTACCCTTTGTTACTGCAATTACGTCTATAACGTCACCAGGTTTAAATACGCTATCAACTTCTAAGTCCTTACCAAACAATTCTTCAGCGTATTTAAGCTTCTCTTCAATACTGGATTTTCCACCTAGTTGGATCTCGAAGATCTCAGGAGTCTTTTTATGGATTCCGGCTAATATAGGCTGTGTAGATACTAACAACCTTATAAATGAAATCCTCTCAATATTAGATTTAATTTCCTCGAGATTCTTTTCCCAATCACCTGGATTATATGTTGATATACGTCTTTTAATAAAATCTGGAACATCTGGATAATATACTGTTGAGAAAGTTTCAAACCTATTATCTACATAATTTGGAGTATAGGCTACCAATCCAATAACTTTAAGAGGAGGGGTCTCGACGATGGATACCGCCGAGAAGATTTCCTGACCCTTATAAGGGGAATATGGATATTCATCGATATAATATATGTGTGTCATGCCAGCTTTATATCCTGCGAAGCCAAGCGGCTTTACACCAACTTCATCCATCTCAGGCCAAGTTTTTATAGTAGGGTTTAGAGTACGAGCTCTCTTACGTGGGCTATATGCTAATGATCCCCTCTTAGGCGCGTGCTTTTTTCTCGCACCCATCCTTCCTTCACCTATACTCCATCCCTACTTGCTATAACATTGATTAGAGAGCTTATTAATATATGTTTCATAAATCGATTCTCATATGTTTTAAAAAATCTACTATACTTAATCCTATTAAAGTAGCCTCCTCAATTCTAATTGTCTCAACCTCCTGCTTATACACTAAATTTATCTTATAATCACATAACTTATCCATATCAGCAGAATATGCCTCGAAAATCTCTTTTAAACCATATTCATACGAGCCTAAGATAAGGAGCATACGCTCATAGCCACCCAACTCCTTAATTAACTTATGCCATATAGATCCAATATATTCGCCATATCTAGTTAAACAGATTCTACAGCCGTTATATTTAGTTAAGAAGGATGAAAAACCCATTTTCAGACGTTTTACCTTATAACCAGGGTAAAATCCCAATCCCCTATATTCACCCTTAGATAGCACCCTTCCAATTAAATACTCTGACGTAGCCTTAGTAATCTCTACAACTACAATATTTTGTGGAGGCTTCTCTCTAACTGCAACATACTTATCTAACCCCACGTCAATCAAATATCTATCCTTCTTCCTCCCAATTACAAGGCCGATTCTATATTCTGGAAAATTGAGATTCTTTATTGCGACCCACTTCTTATGTGAATACAGTGTAAGCGGGGGGGCCAGCCCTACATAGGATAATTCAGGCTCTCTTCTAAACAACATCTTTTTAAGATAGGGAGGAGTCGATAGATACCTTAAAATCTTAATTATCTGTCTCTCAACCTCTGGATCATGTGTAATCGGGTCATGATAGATATATATATTTTCTACCCCATATATTCCAGCAGCCCTAGACAAGAATGATAAAACTAGAGTTCTCTGCATTAAAGACTGCAGATTTAATGTGTATGAAGATGGAATCGCCAGATCAACACATGGTTTATCCATCTCCGACAGCCTCTTTAATAATCTTTATCCCACTACTACTACCTATTATATCTGCTCCAGCGGCTATAAGTTCAATAGCTTGTTGATAACTTCTTATACCTCCAGCCGCCTTAATCTTAATCTTAGGATTTAATATTTTTCTAATAAACTTCACATCATCTACCGTAGTTCCCCTAGGTCCATACCCTGTAGAAGTCTTTAAATACTCCGGCATGACCTCGTTAAATATCTCGATAGCCTTTACTATCAAAGGCTTATTCAGTAATGGGATCTCAACTATATATTTAGCAATTAGATTAGGGTAATTACCTCTAATATAATCATTTAAAGTCTTCAGCTCGGCTCTAAAATCATCGATATAACCTTGTACCAAGAGGCTTGTATTTAATACTATATCAACCTCATCTACTCCAATATCATATAAATGATCTATTTCACTGGTCTTGACCCTAGTAAACGTCTCACCATATGGAAAAGCTACCACTGAGACTACACGTATATCAGCATTAAACTTCTCTAAATACTCCTTTAAATAATTTACATTGGTTGGAGATACTACTAAAGCCCTAACATTATACTTAACCCCCTCTTCTATAAACTTATTAAGCTGGTTTAAATCCACCCCAATCCTTAAGAGAGTATGATCTATCTTTGATGCTATATCTATACTCATCAAATACCTTATTCCAAATTTACTTAAATTATTGTTTAATATCCCCTCGGCATCCCCAATATATGTTGAGCGATATAGTTTAACGCCATCTGCTGCGTAACTGGTGCTACCCTAAGTAAATTAACTTCTCTCCACCACCGCTCGACATCCGTCTCTTTAGCATATCCGTATCCACCAAATATCTGCATAGACCAGTATACCGCTTTAATAGCATTCTCAACAGCAATTACTTTAGCCATATTAGCAACATCTCCAACCTCCTTATATGATAATACACGCTTCATAACAGCGTCTCCATTCTTAACATCTTCTGGGGGCTTATGCTTAACGTCGTATAGCCATGCTGCTTTATATGTCAATAACTTAGCCGCCTGCAAGACTGCATAACTCTCTGCAATCGGATGCTGAAGAGATTGATAGCTCCCAATAGGGTCTTTAAATACTACACGCTCTCTCGAATATTCCACAGCCTTTTTAATAGCTAACTCAGCTGTACCTACCGCTCCGATTGCGAAGCCCATCCTCTCAGGATTCAATATATCAAGTAAGGTATACCAGCCATAATCTATAGGCCCAAGTACATTATCTTCAGGAACCTTTAGATCATTTATACTTACCTCGAAGGTACCTGAATAGTTTATTCCATGCTTAGGGATAAGACTATATTTAATATTTTTATTAGGTAGATCCACTAGAAACAGAGTTATCCCGAGTGTCTTCTTCGGCGCCTTCTCAAGCGGAGTGGTTCTAGTGACTAAAACCATAACTTTAGCCCTGTCTACTCCTGTTATAAATATTTTACTTCCATTAATCACATACTCGTCTCCTTCTTTCACAGCATACGTAGAGATTCTAAATGTATTCGAGCCTGCATTAGGCTCTGTCAAAGCAAGACAACCCTCATACTCCCCCGACGATATTTTAGGTAGATACCTCTCCTTCTGATCTTGAGTCCCATATCTTACAATAGGTAATGCTACGAAAACTTCTGTAATCATTAGATACCAGACACCAGCTAATCCACATCCATATGAGGATAGGTTATCCATGATAGTTAGAAGCTCCTGCATACCCATGCCAGAACCGCCATACTCCTCAGGAATTACAGCACCTACGAATCCGGCTTCACTAATATCCCTCCAAAAATCCTCAGCAAACTCATGCTTCTCATCTAATTCTCTCCAATATTCAGGAGGATACCTCTCCGCGATACCTCTCGCAGTCTTAGCTATAAGCTCAATCTCTTTCGAAATAGTAAAATCCATATTTTACACCTCATATAATTATGATTTGATTAAATCATAATAATATAAACTTAGTTAATAATCTCTCCTTTACAATAGTATATTAAGGTGTCTATATGAAAGTAGCTATTATAGGTGCGGGAATGACTAGATTTGATAGGCCTAGGAGAGAGCTCCAGGAGGAGATGGTTGCCGAGGCTATGAAGAATATGCTTGAAGATATGCCTAACTTAGAGATAAAGGATATTGACGCAGCTGTATATAGTTACTTTAGTGACCATTTAGAGCAGCAACTCTGTTTCCACTGGATAATCCATGATTACCTAGGCTTATCGGGTAAGCCTGGATATCGTGTAGAGTCTGGTGGTGCAACACCTATAGATGCTTTAATCAACGCATATATGTATATAAAATCGGGGATATTCAAGGTCGTGCTTGCAGCTGGCTGGGAAAAGATGGGAGAAGTCGATACAGCTAAGGTTAACGAGTTTATAGCCATGGCATCTGATACAGACTGGGATTTTATGGTTGGAGGATATTATAATGGATATTATGCTGCTTTAGAAGTTAGGAGGATGCATTTATATGGAGATACGATAGAGGATTTAGCTCTAATAAGTGTTAAGAATCACAATAATGCTACATATAATCCATATGCACAATGGAGGGCTAGGCATGGTACAGGTAAGATTACAGTGGAGGATGTATATAAGTCGAGGTTAATCGCATACCCATATAGGACTATGAATATAGCTGAGATATCTGACGGAGCCGCTGTAATGTTATTGGCTTCGGAGGAAGTAGCTAGGAAATATACCGATACACCCGTATGGATAACTGGAGTAGGATTAGGGAATGACTCTATGAGACCCGGTGACAGAACGGGAAACCCTGCATGGTTAGGCTTATATCCCGAGGATGAAGCAGTATGGCCTGACTATGAGCCTAAGCCACTAACACCATATCCTGAGATGGCTAATTTCGGTGCATTTAGATATGCCGCTGATATGGCATATAAGATGGCTGGGATAGAGAATCCGGTTAAGGACCTTGATCTAGTGGAGATATTTAATCCATACGATGGTGTTGAGATATCTGCATATGAGGATCTCAGATTCATTAAGAGGGGAGAGGGTAAGAAGCTTATTAGAGAGGGGGTTACAGAGAGATGGGGTGAACTCCCAGTTAATGTAAGCGGAGGGTTATATGGGCAGGGACACCCCGTTGGAGCGACTTCATTAGGTCAGGCAGTCGTTCTATTTTGGCAGTTAAGAGAAGAGATAAGTAGGAAATGGGGGTCTAGAAACGCCCAGATACAGAATCCTAGACGTGCACTGATACATGGTCACGGTGGTACTGGTTGTCAAGCTGGTGTAGTAATTATGGAGAGGTGAGTAATATGGATCAGGATATTCTAGAGGAGAAGATCCTTGTTGATAAATCTGTATTGAAAGAATGGAAGGAATGGGCTAGAAAGGGAGATATGAGGGTTAAGGGATATAGGATAATCGAGGCGCCTAGAGGAGATAGGATTGACAGGATTAAAAGAGCGAGGTTCATGATTGTCGAGAGACCTCATGGGGTAGTCTATCAACATAGTTTCGGACTCATCTCAAAATTCTATGAAGGCATTGTAGAAGGTAAATTATACGGTACTAAATGCCCTAAATGCGGTCTCGTCTACCTACCACCCCGTGCACACTGCTGGAATCCCAAGTGTAAGCTTCAAGAGACTGAATGGATTGAGATGCCTTTAGAGGGGGTTGTAGTTACGTATACTATAATGGCGTTTGCAGCAACCCCCTTCTTATCAGAACTGCCATTTATTCTAGCATATGTAAAAGTAGGCGACTCAGTTACAGCATTACCTATCCAGCTTAAGGAAATCGATCCAGTCGACGTCCATATAGGGCTCAAGGTTAAAATAAAGTTTAAAGAGAATAGAGTAGGAGATTTAATGGATTTATATGCTGTTCCAGCTGAAAAACCCCATCCACCTCCCCGAAGCAAAGAAGAGATTGAATGGCTTAAGAGTGAACTAGCTAGAGTAGAGGAGTGGGTGAGGAAGAGGTTCCCAGAGAAATTTAAGAAGTAAACCACTCATTAAACACTCCTTTTTATTTTTAACACTTAGTTTAAACATGGTTATAGACCTCAAAATTCTGCTTCAGCTACTTTAGAATTAGTTGATTCTTTAATA
>Ga0190367_1000027_pt1 | contig 113340 bp, 127 predicted proteins | sample 4872181011_MG_FD_171838 | JGI IMG/M metagenome (GOLD analysis project Ga0190367, IMG submission 171838) | Hydrothermal vent microbial mat bacterial communities from Southern Trench, Guaymas Basin, Mexico - 4872-18-10-11_MG | ecosystem: Environmental > Aquatic > Marine > Hydrothermal vents >...
TTTAAAGAATTTCGGGTTCTGTTGAGTAGGGGTATGTTGTTTTGTGAATGTTGATTCTGAATGTTGACCCCCTACTCAACTTCCCCATCATCCCCATCGGGTTTTCATCTGGGTCTGGGGCAGTCGAGGGGGAACCAAACCCCTCCCACATGTGGTTAAACTTTTTAAGAATGTTTAAACAAGCTATTGTGTCTCTATCAGCTTCAAAACCACACTTAACACACTTCAATCTTCTGAAACCATTATTGATTAACTTTGAATTGCATCTAGGACAAGTTGAAGATGTATAATTAGGATTTACATAGTGTACTTTATATCCATACCAATTAAGCTTATACTCAATTTTTCTCTGTAGTTTTCTATAAGCTAATAAGTTTAGCTTAATTCTCCAATTTTTCTTAACATTGTTTAAAACATTAAATTTTAAGTCTCTTAAATCTTCCATTACTATTGCTGAATTTCTCTTAACAATTTCATTAACTATCTTTGTTGATAATAGTGATGTGTAGTACTCAATTACATTTCTCGACTTTTTGAAGAAGTGTTTAATTCTATTAAGTATTTTCTTGTTAAATCTCCATTTCATACCATCACCATACTTTTCCTGTAACCTATTGGCTAAGAAATAATAGTGAAACGCTTTGTTGAGCATTGTTTTAAATCTAAGTTCTTCCTTTCCATTACTAAGAACAACTTCACGATAATTAACATCTAATCCATAGTAATCTTTAGGTTTTTGTTCAATTACTTCTTTCTCCAAAGTTACATGTAGAAATAATTTACCATTTCTTAAAAGTAACTTAGCACCCTTAGGAAACCAATCCTTAAACTTTTCAACATATTTCTTATCATGTAATAATCTTACCTTAATTCTACCGTTTGTTGTTAAGATATTTGCTATGAAGTTCTCTAAGTCAATTTTGTAACTGTATCTTTGATGTAGAGTTAAGTGTTTCTTTCTTAAAATTGGGTATCTTCCTTTCTTTGGATTGTTTAACCAAGACTTAGCAATTTCAATACCCTCCTTAATAGCTGTTATCGATAAGTAACTAGGTAATCCATAGCTCTTCAACTTCTCATACAATACCTTAGATACTTTACTTAACGATGTCTCTTTACTATGAATAACGTACCAAACAACTATTCTAAGAGAATTCATGTACCTATTGATGGTGTCTAATAGAGTAGAGTAATCTCCCTCGGGGGCAACTCCAAATTTAAGGGTTGCCAAGACCCTCATCGGGAATCTAAGTGAGTTCTTAGCTGTAGTTATTTAAATAGGTTTCTCTAGTTTTTTCTAGGGTGAGACTGTAGTTATCTATATTGAGGGTACTTTTATTAAGCATGGAAAAGACATAATGATTTACATACATAAGAAGTATCATGAAAATGTGAAAGAACTTATTGGTAAAAAAGTAAGAATATTAATAATAGGAGAAGTAAAGTAAGTCAAAAACAATTCAAAATCAACATTCAAAAATAAACATACACCTATACAACAGAACCATTTATAGAAAAAATTCTTAAAAAATTAATTGATTATGGTCTTGTTAAGGAAGTTAAGTATTATAGTTGTAAAGCAGGTTCTAGATTAGTAACTTACTATGCCTTTAAAGATTATAAAAAACGTATTCATAAAGCATTAGTTATTGATCTTTACAATCATCTCAAGTAGAAATTTAAAGAAAATGCGATATTACTTAACAAGCCAGGAACACCTGATATAGAAATTCAATTTAATAATAATAAAATTGCTGTAGAAATTGAGACAGGACTTAAAGATATTGAAGAAACTATAAAAATGATTAGAAAGAGATTGAAAAGTTATGATAAAGTAATTATTGTATATCCAACAAGTGAGAAGAAATTAGAATATGGAAAATACATTAATGAAAAGTTAAGTAATGAAGAGAAAATTAAAGTAAAAATTATAGATATGTATGAAGCATGTACAAAAATGAAAGCAATAATTACGTGAAAATTAATGAATTTCAACCCACCTTCCTGATTTAATTCTTCGTTCAACTAGTTTATCAATATCCTTAACGTCGATAACCGTTATAATTATTACTTTGTCCTGTACTACTTGATAGATAATAACTAGGTAATGACTTGATTTTGAAGGATGAGAACTAATTATTACATAATGTCTAGTAGTATTATTGTAAAATTTTCTTAAAGGATTAGAAAGACCATAAATAACATCACTAACTTCAATCTTTCTACTCATCATCTTAATCTTAGCATGTTTAGAAAATTCAATTTGCATCAAGAATGCTCTGTAAGTACTTGCTTAAAAACCTTTATTTACGACCAATACCCCACCCCATCATAACTTATGCTCATATAAGTTTGAGAGTATGTTTGATAAACTATCTAGTTATTCTAATACTCGGTGATTCCTCATGAGAGTTTTTTATGATAATGAATCAGATATTTTGTATATTGTTTTTAGGGATGGTGATGTTAATGATACTGAAGAAATTAATGAGGATGTATTTATAGAATTTGATAAGGACAGAAATATTATTGGTATTGAGATATGGAGAGCAAGTGAAATAATAATAAAACCAATCATAAATGAATTAAAGAAAAAGATAGAAGAAATAGAAAAGAAGGAAGAATTGAATGAAGTAAGAACTTGATAAGTGGAGGGGAGTAATTTAAGACTTCCTCTTCCCTCTTACTTTATTTCAATTCTTCAAGAATTTTCTTAACATCTTGAAAAGAATTGTATGAACGTATTGACATAGATACTAAATAACCTACATACCAATTCAATATATCACATTTACATATCTTACACCTACCCTCATCATCAATATCACTAGATTTAATTCCATGACCAGGACAAGTAAATCTTCTTTCCTTAACAAGTTCCTTAATATACTCTACATACTTCTTAACATCATTATTAAATAATTTTTTAATAAAGTCCTTACCAAAAATAAGTTCATGTTGACCATAAAACCAACTTAAAAGATTATAACCACAAATTCTACACTTACCATTATCATCAATATCTTCAGGTCTAAGTCCATGACCAGGACAATCAAATTTAACACTATCTACATATTTTCTTAATTTTTCAAGAACTTCAACTTTATGAAATTCTAGTAAATGTTCTTTACATTCTCTCTTCAATTTTACTCTATTAGTTGAATAGAAAACTCTTTCACAAAATTCACATTTAAATACATACCAAACCATAAAGAGAAGTAAAAACATAAATTAAAAACCTAACCCCAACCCTTCAAACAGCAAGTAGAGAATAGAAAAGTAAAGCCTATCACTACAATATTTTTGTCCTACTTCAAAAATTCCATGCGATATTGCTTGATGAATTAAAAATTCGTGTGTTAAGTTAGTATGACATATGTTAAGGCTGCAAGAAATGTTTTTCCTGAATTATTTGGGCCAAGAACTACAGTTAAAGTTCCAAGCCTTAATTTACCCTCTTTCAAAGAACCAAAGTTTCTAAACTCAATTTCTAAGTCCTTAATATATTAATATGTTAATGACTTTGTATTAATGCACATTCTCTAAAATATAATACTCCACAAGCATTATTAACTATTTTGTCAAAGACATTACATTACAAAGTTCTTACAGATTCTTTAAAACAATTCATTCACAATTAAACGCTTAGTGAAATAATATCTCATATGTACATACTTCATACTCTAAACACCTTACTATTTTACTTCACTTTGACGTAAATGATTTAAAATTTCTTTCAAAATCTGTACCAATTCATGAATACTTTCTCTATACGTATTAAATACTTCCTTACTCTTAATGAAATTGTGATAATAATTTGCGTGAAGTCTTTCAGTAATAGCAAATAATTTACTAATTTCAGGTTTCTTAAATTCTTCAGAAAGTTTTTCAACAACTTCATTATAATCATGATGAGAATAATATCTCCAACTTCTCAATTCAGCAATAGCATTAAGTAAAACACAAACAGCACTCCAATACTTTTCACTAGCCTGAACAAGATCATTCCTACCATAAAGCTCTTCAGCATTTCTTAACAATTTCTCATAAAGTTCAAGATAAACATCAACTCTAACTTCAGAATCAGCATTTAACTTCTCAAGCAATAATTCCTCAATAATAAGCTCAAGAGGTTTTTATCTTTGTCTTTAGCATAACTTTCTAACTTTTCAAGAATTTTCTCGGAAAGATATATCGAAACCATGTACTACATAATCTAAATTATGATGATCCCTTTTATACATTCATACTTAGAAATCAAAAATCTCAATGAAGTCTCAAACAACACCTCGATATTTCACCACCGTACTCTAACTATGATCTCACTATCCACAACTTCATAATTCTTAATTACTAACCTCCTAATTGTAAAAAACTTGAAATTTAACTTGTGGAAGGAAAACTATTTAAGTAAGGGTTTAGTAAGGAATGTAAATTTTGATTGTTCAATTAGTCGTTAATCATTGTTACTCACCGCCACCTCCTCCACCACCTCCACCTTCTGCCTTAGCTACTACAACGAATGGTATTCTAGTACCGTCGGCTAATACAACTTCACCACTATACTCTCTGCCAGGAGTACATTCAGATGGTGGTGGACCCCAATTCTGCACATCTATGGACTGACTTGTGGTTCCTGCAGCTATTGTTGTATCGTCAATATCGGCTACACCATCGTAAAGTTTAATCATTACTACAACTGCATCTGCTGTTCCATCATTAGCTAAAGTTACACTAAAGGTGCTAACACTCCCGTCGCTGCAAGTAAGTCTTGCATCTATTACTCTTACTTTTGCGTATTTTGCTGCTCCTCCTGCTAATCCCATTACCCATACTGCTACTGCTACGGCAAGTGCTACACCTACAGCGACTAGTATGATTGTTGTTACTACAGGACTAATACCTCTAGATCTTACTCTACTCGTCACAGTTGCTTCACCCAGGTAATGTTCTACTATTTCTTTTTTAAAAATTATGCGGTTTTTTCGAAATTTAAAAAAGTCGTAATGCCTATTTAAAGCTTTAAAAATACGTTATTACTAACTTAAGCCTATAAATGTGCAAGATTATCCGTGAGTGATGTAGTATTGTATCTTCTACCCTCACTTAGAGGTAAATTACGTGAATATGCTGTGAGAATTGAAATTGCTCATTAAGTATCGTGTTAGTACTTACCTACACATATATGCTCACTATCGTTGAAACTATACTCTTTAACTTTAACGTTCTTACCTATCCTTTCCCTAATATTAAATTATTTAAACTTTACAAATTATGAATTCTTCATCACAATTTACTAGAAAGTTCAAATCTTAAGTATCTCATAAAGTTTTAACGAGTACCTTCATACCTCATTTACCATGAGGTAAGAAAATGCGTTAAGGTGAGTAACGTACTTAGTGATGGGTAAGGTTGGTAAGAGTGAGTGGTTAGGAAAGTGATGAATCTACAGGGAAGATTTTGAAAGAATTTCTTAAAAGATTTAATAACCCTAATTTACGTAACACTTACTTACCTAGATCATCACTTAGATCTAACTATGCAACCTCATCACTACTAATATCAATGTCTTAGAAGTATTTACTAAATTGTTAGGTAGGTTTAGTCAATGTTTTGAAAATCTTGTAAGTATGTTAAGCAGTATATTGATGATGTGGTTATGGGCAAGAATGATGAGTGTCTTTACTAAATTGTAAAGTGGTGAAGAGTATTGTTTTAAGTATTTAGTAATAACTCTTAATTTATCTTCTGTATGCTTTCCAAGAACCGCAATAATACCTCACTTTCAGTACGAGTATGTGAAGCTTCAGGTATATCAATTAACATTAAATGAACATACTTGAAGAGCTTTATGCTTTTAAATCTATGTTTAAGATGTGTGAAGAAATTATGTAATGTAAATCTACCTCTAAATCTTATACGTAAATTCTCAACATAAATAGTTACGTACTTTCTCAATACGTATAGTCAATTTCTATATTTAAAGTCTTGATGAGAAGTATTGATGTTATGGGTTGAGTTATCAAATTCACAATGTTGTGAGATGTTATGGTAGGTACTGTCTAGGAGTTGACATGCATAATCTCTATCATGTTAAATGTTGTGTGAGTTTTTAGTTTCTTCAAACTTCACTACTATTATGAGGATTTTAATCTTTACTAGAAGGTGTGAATTAGGTATTCAGTACTTGGTAGAGTTTTTGAAAAGTATAGTTTCAAAATTTAACTATCTAGTTCTTCCATTACCTGAAGAATTTTGTAGAGAACTTGTCATGTATGTTATTGGTCAGAGAGAATTTGAAGATGTTTGGAAAGTTTTTCAAGGATTACCACATTTTAAAGCTCTTCAAAGACTTTACACTCCTTTCATAGATTTATATGCATGGCTTGTACGTAATTATCCTGAATTAAGTGTTATATGTTCTTCAAGTATTGATAAGGAGTGGAGTGATGCTGCAAGTATTACTGAAATTTCTAGACTAGTACTAAGATACGTCATTACAGGTAAGGTAGATGTTTATGAGTGGAACTTGATTGTTAATGACTTAGCAAGAAAGTTAAAGACTTACATAAGTAACTATGAAGATAGTTTCGATAATGCTGTACATGTAGTATTTACATACTTAGACTACTACTTTCTTAAAGAGAAGTTTAACGATATTGTAGCGTTAATGAAGCCAATACCTACACCTATAGAACTCCTACTAATAGCTAAATTATTAAACGTATTTGAACACTATCTTAATGAACTTGTAAATTATGTTAAGAGATTTATAGACACCATAATTTCAAGTGAAGATTTAACAAGAACATATATAGAGCTTCAAGCATGGGATGATTATTTAAAATTAATTAGTAAAATTATAAATACGTCTTAACTTAGAATGCGCGTCATTACGTAATTTCTTCATCCTCATACTAAGATGTTTAGAGAAGAAAATTCAGCACTCAGCAATTTCTTCATTAAATTCTGTTAACTTCGGGATCATCACTTATGTATAGTTATAGTGATTTTATTATTAATTTTTCTCAATGATTGAGGAGGTTGATTATGCTTTCTCTAAACTTTATCTTAATATTCAAGTATTGTTCCTCTACATTCTATCCCCGCTTTATCAGCTAATTCTTTAGCTCTTTTTCTAATTGTTGAAGCTACCATTAATAGTTTAGGTTTAATTCCATTAACTTTCTCATAGAGTAGGCCAATCTTGTAAAGTTCACCAATATCTGACTTATCTGCATGTGCCTTAAATTCTACAAGTATATGTTCAGTATCTTTAATAAGTACATCCACCTCTATCCAGCTTGGATAACCATAGACAAAGCCTTCTTTATCATAGTGAATCCATTTATCAACTTTGTAGAGTTTTATTAAATCTTCAATTAAGTACTTAATACCTTCTCTAAAAGTTTCTTCAGTAACTATCCCCCATCTAGTACCAAGAGCATCAATTTTTGATGCTAACTTCTCAATAGCTCTACTATGTGCTTCCAACACCTTACTATGACCCTCAAGTATCTCACCATGTCTTTTTACCTCTTCCTGCAATTTCAGTACCTGTTCCTGTAATGATTTAATTGCTTTACTATGCTCTCTAACTTCTCTTTGTAATTCAATTACTTGTTCTTGTAGGTTTCTTACTTGTTCTTGTAATGATTTGATAGCTTTACTATGCTCAGCCACTTGTTCCTGTAAACTCCTCACCTGCTCCTGCAATGATTTTATAGCTTTAGTATTTTCACTTACCTGCTCCTGTAGAGACCTTATAGCTCTACTATGCTCACTCATCTGTTCTTGCAACATTCTTATAACTCTCGTATGCTCACTCACTTGCTCTTGAAGCTTTAACACTTGTTCTTGAAGAGACTTAATGACTCTTAAAACTTCATCAAGACCTAACAAACCAAGTACAGCATATCTAAATTCCTCATCCTCTCTTAAAAGTTTAAGAAACTCCTCTCTCAATCTATGAGACATGTGGCCTAAATTAAGTAGTTGCTTAAGAATTTATAAACCAGTGACTTGAAAAATCATGAACATAAGTTTAGAGAATTGAGTGAGAAAATAAGTAACGTAAGGATTATGAATAAACATTCACATTACTTGTAGAATCTTAATAAGTATGAGGAGCTTCTCACTAAAGAAGAAAATCCATTATGTGAGATATAGAAAGAATTAATAAAGCTCACATATCTACAAATACATTAACACTGAAAGAAGTGAAATTCTACTTGAAGTTGTTAAGGAAATTAGAGAGAAAAATACTAAAGAAATAGATTTGTCAAAACTTGACAAGACTATGATGATAGTAGATAAATGATTTAATAAAGAAAAACTAACATACGAAATAGCGAGACTGTGACTACGTAAAGAAAAGGAGGATACTAATGACATTACATGCAAGGATTGAGAAGTAGAATTAAATGAGAGATTGCGGAGGACTTATATTCTTAAATCCTTTTAAGAATTGATGGAGTGGCTACTCTCATTGATTGGATCTATCATCTCTATTGTCATTTCCATTTCATCTCTTGCTTACTGGCTTGGCAGGAAGTTTGCAGAGATAGATTTAAGATTTAAACAAATTGACGATGGGTTTAGACAAGTAGATGAAAGATTCAAACAAATAGATGAAAGATTTAGACAAATCGATAAGAAATTCGAACAAATTGATAAAGGATTTAAGGAAATAGATGAGCATTTCAAACAGATTGATAAGAGATTTGAACGATTGGAATTAAGAATAGATGGACTTGAACGTAGATTTGAAGAATTTGAGAAACAAGTAAATGTTAAGTTTAAAGAGATTGATGAGAGATTTAATAAAATTAGTAGCGATATTAAGAGAGCCTTTAGTCATGTAGTATCTTTTACACAATCTGCTCAATGCACATTGATTGACTTTATGTCTATGAAGGGTCTTTTTACTAAGGAGGAGAGGGAATTTCTTGTTAAAGATATTGAGAGAATTGGTAAGGCTCATTTAGCTACTTTAAATCCTCTTAAACCTGAAGAAGCAAGATTTATACTAGAAGTTGTGAAGGAAATTAAGGAGAAAGATCCCAAAGAAATAGACTTATCAAAACTTGACAAGATTATTGAAATTGCTAAGAGATGGTTTTTCGAGGATGGTCATCCAGACGCAGCTAGATTAATGATTGAGGCATATATGTTAAAAGCAATATTACGCAAAGAGAGAGGAGAATATTAGAAAATCTCATATACTATAATATTTGAAATGTGTTATTAGGAAAAATTGACAAAATACTAATTAGCTTATAGATAAGTTGATAGCACAATGGGAAATTGAAGAAGTTTGAGAGAAAAGAACTACCTAATCATCAGGACAATAACGTAGATATACACCATTATGTTATTGCCCTAATGCGTATGGTGTTTACTGCAACTCAAATGAGATTCAGATTATTGGAAACAGTACTTACTTAATCATGATTCCTAAACTAGGACTTGTTAAGGTAAGTGAGAATGAGTTAAATGAGGGTTTCAGTTTGTATATGTTTCTATATGTTTTCATATATTCGATATTTTGGGTCTCTCATCATTAGCCCAATGCTTCCGCAGGTACTACCGATAGTTCATTCCCGTAGGGATTAGACCCATCATGCCCTACGGGATCACTATCGGATTCTCCACGGAAGCTATATCTCGCATATTTAATCATTATTCTGTATTAAAAGTTAATCCAAAAGGTACTTCTTCATCTAAAGAGCATGAAGAAGCTATGAGGAAATTTTGGTCTTGATAAACACATGGCAAGTGCATACTTAATAGCTAAAAGAGGAATAGAAAAACTGAAACAACATATAAAAACATATACAAATATATAAAACAGTCTACGGCATGAAGTCATCAATAATGTCTCGTATTGATAAGTAATGATATTGCTTGAACTTAATAGGTAGTACAGGTTTTGGATTAGTTTTCCTCACCATTCTTACTTAAGAGGAGAGGAAAGGGCATAAATGATGCTTTACTCAATTATTGATCCGTAAATTATGTCTACTCCGTATCGTTTAGCTATTTCAATAGCTTCTTTAACAACATTTACTCCAAGAATTATTCTTCTACTAGCTTTTCTATTAAGTATCTTCTCAGCAATTTCACACTTCTGCATAAACCATTCAACATCATCTTCCTCAACAAGACTCTTAACTTCTAGTAAGTAAAGTTCTTGATCGTGAATGTACATGTCGATCTCAAGTTTAAAGCCTGGTTTACCAGTATATCTACCATCATAATCAACATGTATAAACTTCTCAACTTTTCCAGGAGAGATACCTCTCGATTCAAGTGCATCCCTGTAAACCTCAAATACAAGTCTTTCAAATTGTCTACCAAGTCTACGACCAAGAGAACCAACAGCAACCTTAACTTCACCGACGGTCTTAACAAGTTCACTTACTTGTCTCTGTAATTCCTTTATTGCTTCACTCTGTTTATGAGTTTCTTCTTGTAATTCCCTAATTGCTTTACTATGTTCTCTAACCTCTTTCTGTAATTCATATACTTGCTCTTGCAGTGACTTTATTGCTTTAGTATTATCGTCAAGTCTTTTCAAAATCTCACTAATACCTAAATAACCAAGAATGGCAAATCTAAACTCTTCATCCTCTTTCAAAAGCTTAAAAAATTCCTCCCTCAATCTGTGAGACACTTATTCACACCTAGTTAAGAGTGAAGCTGAAAAATTTTATAAACCAGAAGTTCATGAACATTACGTTTCACGTTTCTGTTGACTAGGTTGATTTTGGGGTGTTGGTTTTGGGTTGTGAAGGTTTTAAAGAGTTAATGTTAAGCATAGCTTAGCGGTTATCTCTTAAGGGGTAGCTGATGAGGAGTCAGTAACCGCATTGAGTAAACAACAAGTGAAAAGAGCATCACTCCTGAAAAAGATGAAACCACAAACCCAATAAAGAAAAAGTTAACTAGGAGCTCAACATTCAAAATCAACATCCCAAAAATCAACAGAACCTGTTCTTGTAAAAATTTTTAACTTGCTCCTGCAATAACTTAATGCTTCTAGAATGCTTTTCAATAACTTTCTCAATACTTTTCAATTTATTAAAAATTTCCTCCAACCCTAAGAGACCAACTACAGTGTAGCGAAACTCAACATCTTCACGTAGTAATTTCAATATCTTATCCTTAAACTCTACTCTCTAACAATTTACCATGCCTTCAATTTCTGCGTGGAGATGATGTTTACTTCAAATTCACATCAGGCATAATTGCTCAGTTCTAGGTAGAAATTATTTCAACATACTTCACGCTGAAAGTATTAATAAGTGAGTTAAGAATTGTATTAAATAATGTGGGAGTATGTTTTAGGTGGTGCAACAATCTTTGGATTAATTGTGGCTTTAGGTACGTGGTTTAATGGTAGAGTAACTAGAAAAATCATGATACAACACTTTGAAAGACTTGATAAGAGATTTGAAGAAGTGCTTAAGAGGGTGGATGGTAGGTTTGAAGGGTTGGTTAGGGGGATGGATAGGAGGTTTGAGGAAGTGCTTAGTAGGATGGATGAGAGATTTAATGAACTTATTAAACAGCATAATAAATTGATAGAACAACACAACAAAATATTAAAAACATTAAGTACACAAAGATAGGAAAAGACAATGTGAAGATCTATACACTAATAGACTGGCAAGCTTGTGCATAGACTTGACTTTGAAGGGTTAGAGTACGAGGTTAGCAATGCTGGACCTAATCTTCCACTTCTCGATGAACATTCTTGTTAGGACTTTTCTACTACATGGGAGTGGAGGTTCATTCTTAAATACATTCGTATCTGAGTTTATTGCTTCTCAAAACATGTTAACGAGTTTAAGATATTTTTACTAGCTTAGCTCTTCCCTTATAGATTTCGAGCATATCCTTGGTGACTACGTGTATTTCAAAAGGATCTCTTATACCCCTCTCCCACAATATAGCGAGAACTTCTCTAGGAGCTAGGTTAGTGACAACTAGTACATCTATATCGCTTGACAAGAGGTGTTTTCCTTCAGCAACACTACCAAAAAGATATACTTCAGCATTCCTATCGAGCTCCTTAACGATCTCAACAATCTTCTTCAAATACTTATCGAGATTTCCAAAGATCTCTGCTCTACGCTTAGCTTCTTCAACCAATAATTTTCTCCACAACATGTTTAATTTCCTCTACAACCTTCTTCAATCTATCGGCTTCTTCAAAATTATAACTTCTAGCTACATACCTAGAAGTTATGTATGCATCTTCTAGAGCACCAAGTTCTACACTAAATCTAGTTAAAAGCTCCTTAATCTCATTATGTTCAGTAACTTCATGTATAAGTTCAAGAAGTCTTCTAACACCATGTGTTCTGGGATAATCAAGACCTAGTTTAAGTAAACATGCTTTAAGGTATAATTGGAGAGATTGCTCCAAGCTGAAGACAGCTAAATCATAGAAACCTCGCTCAATCTGCATAAGAGCTGTTTCATAGAATCTTCTAGACCTCTCAATAAGAAACTCATACTCCTCACGCTTTACAATACTTAACCACCTCAAACTATAGCCGTAGACTGCTTTATATAATTTCATATAATTTGTTTCATTTTTTCTAGACCTTTCCTAGCTATTAAATATGCTGATGCCTCATGTCTACTCATTCTATATTTCTTCATAATCTCCTCATGTTCTTCACTATGAGTAGTACCTTTGGGATCTACTTCAACATATGGTATTGAGTGTTGTTTACAGACTTGAATAACGTCATCTACTAACTTTGGTCTAAAGATTGAGACTCAGTAATTCCAATGTTTGTTTCTTCTTTCACCATGTCTAATCCAAATCAACTTAAGCTTAGACAATACTTCAACATTCTCAACTGCAACAAGTATTTTCTTCCTCTCAAGAATTTTCAATTTATTAAACAACTTGTGTAGTTCCTGTATTATAAATCCTCTACATCCTTTAGCTTTTGAACCTTGACTTCTCAATCGTGAAAAATCTATAACATCACTCTCTATTGAATTACAATCTAAATCAATTAAACACCATGTTACATTATCAGTATTAACGTCAAATTCAAGTACATACTCAATCTCATTTGGTGAATATGTTGAGTAATCTCTCATTGAGTATTTCCGCCAAATTTCTTCAGATATGGAAACTTGAACAACACCTTTAACAACGTTTGGCATATAATCATTAATGTAAAGTCTAGCGTTATAATTTACTAAACCTTGCTCAGCTAGTTGAATAGTTTCAAGAAGCATGTACCTGAACCTGGATGTAAATAGTGTGGGAATATGTCTTAGATAGTGCTACCGTTTTGTTTTAATAGTTACTCTAGGTGCTTAGATTAATGGTAGAGTTTCCAGAAGAGAAATTTCAAGACTTATAGCTGAAGAGCATAAAGCAACTAGAGAACTAGTAGAAAAACTATTCAATAAAGCTAATGAGGGATTCAATGAATTACTTAAGGAAATTAGAAGAATAAGTGATGAATTTAATAAAAGATTTGATGAATTACTTAAGAGAATGGATGAAGGATTCGACGAACTAGTAAAACAACACCGTAAAGTCTTATTTAAAAGTTAGACTTAATATATTTCATAGTGAGGGATAAGTAATGGGATTCACGTACATTAACGTTACTGTTCATGGTAGGAAAGCTTCTAAAGATATTAAAATGCTTGTCGATACAGGTTCTACATATATTGTCCTTGACTCTGAAATTATTCGCGAGCTAGACCTTATTGAGACACCTTATAGTGTTGAATTAACTCTAGCTGATAAGAGGAAGGTTAGAACTAAGTTATATCTAGCTGAAGTTGAAGTTAAAGGAAGAAAAGGCCCCGTCTTTATTGCAGAGTTAAACGTATCTACACCCATATTAGGAGTTTATGCTCTTGAAACTTTAGGGTTCAAGGTAAATCCAAGAACAGGAGAACTTGAAGAAATATCTCCAGAAGGAGGATACTTGTTATAACTTCTTGATTTAGGTCTACTAACATGTAATTCGAAATCTTGAACAACACCGTAGTTAACAAGTAATTTAATAGAGACTCGTAAGGTCTTATTTAAAAGTTAATTCTGTAATGTATTTCTTAGTGAGAGGCTGCTAGCTCATAACTATCAATAGATAGTTTTAAATATCTAGATCTTGTATGTTCCTTTGAGTTTGTTGATTGAGGAGAAATTGTTTAGTGTTAAAGAAGCATGTAGGATTTTAGGGATTTCGGAAAGTACTTTACGTAGATGGGAAAGGGAAGGTAAAATTAAGGTAATCAGAACACTAGGTGGAAAGCGTAGAATTCCAGAAAGTGAAATAAGGAAGTTACTTGGTGAAAAAGAAAAGAAACTAGAAACAGGAAAGATACGTTGTGTTATTTATGTTCGTGTTAGTGGTAATTCGCAAAAAGATGATCTAGAAAGACAAGTAGAAGCACTCAAGAAATATGCCTCTGAAAGAAATTATGAAATTATTGATATTATTACTGATATTGCAAGCGGATTGGAAACAGATAGAAAAGGATTGAAGAAATTGTTTAAGTATGTTACTCAAAGAAAAGTTGATATAGTTTTAATTACTTGGAAAGACCGTTTGACTAGATTTGGTTTTGAATATCTTGAGTATTTCTTTAAACAATTTGGAGTAAAGATTGAATGTATTTTTAAAGAAGAGAAAACACCTATTGAAGAACTTATTGAAGATTTTGTAAGTATTGTAACTAGTCTCGCAGCTAGAATATATGGAAAAAGAAGTAGAAAAGTACAACAATTTCTTGAACATATAAAGAACTTTCTAAAAGCAGATTTTACATGGTTGTAATGACAAGAAAAAGAAGTAACGTTATTTTAGAAAGTTATAAAGTCCGCATACCAGATAGTTACCATGATTTTGTGTTTAAGATGTTAAAACTTGAACAACATTTCGTTAATGCTATACTCGATATTAAATGGAGAGAATTTAAACAGAAAGGTAAGATTGAAATTTCTAACGAAAATAAAGCATATGTTATTCTTGATGGTTATAAAGTAGATAATTTATTTGATCATTTTTACTTACCGAATAGGTTTGCTAGAATTATTTGGGAGGATGTTGGTAGAATTTTAAGAAGCATTGATGAAAGACAACAAATTTACGATTGTTTAACCAAGGGTTGGTATGTTGGTAATGAATTTGTTAATTTTGATCTTATTGGTGCTACTGCAGATGATGAAGTTTATGAAGCATTTGATGTAGTTAAAGAACTTCAAGAAAAATATAATCCAATTTTAATCAATCAAGAAATTAAACATTTGATAAATATTGTGCGTAGAAGATTTACCAAGTTCAAGGACAAGGATATTAGAAACTTTTTTGAAGTTACTAAACCTGAAAAGAAAGCTTTATCTATTGATTTTGCTGCTGATGGAGATGGACAAGTATGTAAAGTTACTTGGACGGGTACTCACTTGAAGTTTAAGTTAAAGGTGCCAACAATCGACATACCAATTAATCCAAGTGATTGGACTTGGATAGAATTTGAAGTTAAATCTACTAAACGTCTTCTTGAAAGATTAAGACAAGGTTGTAGACTTAGAAGACCTAGACTTATTGCTAAACGGGTTACTAATGGTCGTCTTGTTTCAATGTTTGAAATTATTGTTGAAGTACCAGTTACTAAGTTAATTAGTGATGAAATTTTGAAAATCTTGAAAAAGAAAGCAGGGAAGATGAGGAAAAGTATTAGGGTACTTGCTGTTGATCTTGGTCTTAGGAAATTTGCTACTTGTATACCATTTGAAATAACTATTGATGGTAAAGTAATTCAACTTTCTAGACCAATTTTCATACGTGAAAACAACAATATTTTGAGAAAACTAGCTAGATTACTCGATGAGATTTCACGTATTCAACGTAAGTTAAGTAAGGTTAAGAAAAAGTCTTTGAAATGGAGGATTCTCTATAAGGAATTCTATAGAAAATGGAGGAAGATAAGAAATATTGTCTATCAGCTTAAGCATTATGTATCAACTTTCATAGTTAAATTAGCATTACTATATGATTGTGAAGTTGTTGTAGTTGGTAAATTAGATACTTATAAACCACCTGTTGGTTTTAGTAAATTATCTGCATTACTTAATATGGCTTTTCCAAGAAGTGTTAGAGAATATCTTGAATATAAATGTAGACGTGTAGGTATTGCATTTGTTAGAGTTAGTGAAAAAGGAACATCTAGAACATGTCCAAGATGTGGAAGTGAAGGTAAGTTAATCAAAAGTTACAATGTTTTTAAAGAATGTAAAAATGGTAGAGTATTCTATTGTCCAAGATGTGAATATAGGGCTGACCGTGATTATGTAGGTGCATTAAATATATTTAAGAAATTCATTCTCGAATATTTATCATTCCTTACTTCTAAGTTTCATCTACTTTACAACTCCGGGAGCATTGCTCCCGGAGTTTCCCCGGGCGTTTGCGTCTCCTCGGGGATTAGTCCTCTCATACTGAATCAATACCTAACCATACTAACAGTAACAATATATCCTCTAAATGTATTGTTACAAATAATGATAAAAACATCTAAAAATAATAAAAGCTATCCACAGTGAGACGCTTAAAAGGTAGTATTGAGGAAAGAGAAGTAAAGTACTTAATTTCTCAAGCACATAAAGTAATGTCTATGATTTCTCTAACCAACCCATTAAGTAGAGAAGATATTGAATTTCTTAAACAAGTCTTCTCAAAAGAACCTAAAGACATAACTATGGAGGAAGCTGAAAAAATTATCGAAATTGGTAAGAAATGGTGGAAAGAAGATGGTACAGAAGAAGCTTATAGAATATTCTTAACAGGCCTATACATAAAGGCCTACCTAATATCAAAAAGTGTAAAGAAGAAACAAAATAATTAATCTTCTTCACCCATAGTAATACTATCCAAATCACCACATTTAACAATAAATACTAATTCAACTTCTTGAGAATGCTCAATCTCATCAAGTCTTCAATTCATATCTTGCAATTCGCCATACGCTCAAGATGATATGACTCAATTAAGTAAAGCCTCAATACAAGAGTAAAAAGAGCCTGCAGTAACGTTGATTAAAGTTCTCTAAATAATTCTAACGTATTGATAATGTTTAAAAAGGTGAAGTAGATTAAGTAATTGCCGATGACGTATAGTGAGGCATATACATCAACACTCCAACACAGTACAGGACGAGAAAACCTAATCATTAAGTATGGGCTATGACTTTAGTCTCAATAATTGTACCAACATATAATGAGGCAGAAAACATACCAACACTACTCGAGAGAATACATAAAGCACTAAACCACATAAACTACGAAATCATCATAGTTGATGACAACAGCCCTGACGGAACAGCCGAAATAGCTAAAAAACTATCCAAGAAATACCCAATAAAAGTAATTGTCAGACCAGGCAAGCTAGGCCTTGCAAGTGCAGTAATTGAAGGATTCAAAAACGCTTCAGGAAAATACATCGTAGTAATGGATGCTGACCTACAACACCCACCAGAATTCATTCCTGAAATGGTTAAGAAGTTAGAATCAGGTTACGATATAGTCATTGCTAGTCGTTACGTAAAAGGTGGTAAAGACTTAGGATTAAGTACTTGGAGAAAAGTAGTGTCATGGGGTGCAAGAATACTTGCATGGTTAATGTTGCCCAAGGTGAGAAAGGTAAGAGATGTAATGAGTGGATTCTTCGCAGTAAGGAGAGAATACGTAACAATCAAGACAAAACTCTCTGGATACAAAATACTTCTAGAAGTATTAACAAGCCACGACAACTTAAAAATCATAGAAATACCTTACACGTTCAAGCCTAGAAGCTCAGGAACAAGCAAACTAGGAGTGAAAGAATACATAAACTACATCTTCGACATTTTGAAACTTTCAAAATACTTCACAATAAAGTACATAGCAATAGCCACAATAGCAGCCATAATAGCAAAACTAACAGCACCAATACTAGGAATAGCAGCACTAATTCCAAGCCTACTAATAAGATACGCATGTTTAAGGAGAGAATTAACACCACACGGATTAATAATTGCTGAAACATCATCAACAGGATTAAAACAGATATTCACCATAATTGGAACATGGCAAATACTAGGAACACTAGGAATAATAGGATGGGGAATAGCAGCACTGATTGAGCTAGCATTAATACACGTACTAAGGTAACTGTATTAACGATTTAATAGTGAGAAGAGAGAAACAATGGTTGAAACATTGAGAATATTGTGGTTTAATTGGAGATGCGTAAAGCATCCAGAAGCTGGTGGAGCAGAAGTTTATACCTTCGAAATAGCTAAGAGATTAGTAAAGATGGGGCATGAAGTGACAATAATTACAAGTAGACCAAATGGTCTATCACCACACGAAATTATAGATGGAATTGAAGTGATAAGAGATGGAGGAACATATACAGTATACATAAAAGCAAGAAAGATATATGAAGAGAAGTTTAGAGGGAAAGTAGACATAGTCATTGATGAAATAAATTCAGTACCATTCTTCACCATAAGATACGTCAAAGAACCAGTAGTAGCTCTAATACATCAATTAATGCGTGAATACTGGTTACTAGGAATAAAACCACCAATATCCTGGATTGGATATTTACTAGAACCAAAAGTGTTGAGAATGTACAGAAAAGTACCAACAATAACAGTCTCCGAGTCAACAAAGAAAGACTTAGAAAAATTAGGTTTCGAAAAAGTACATATTGTGCCGAACGGACTTAACATAAGTCCACTAGATAGAATTCCAGAGAAAGAGAAAATACCAACAATAATTTACTTAGGTAGATTAAAAAAGACAAAAAGACCTGACCATGCAGTAAGTGCGTTTAAACATGTTGTAGAAGAAGTTTCCGATGCACGGCTTTGGATTGTAGGGGATGGACCGTATAGAGAGAAACTACAAAACCTTGTTAAGAAGATGCACCTACTAGATAAGGTAGTTTTCTTCGGAAGAGTAACTGAAGAAGTTAAGTATGAATTGCTAAAGAAAGCTTGGATCTTAGTAGTGCCAAGTGTAAGAGAAGGTTTCGGATTAGTAGTACTAGAAGCAAACGCTATGGCAACACCAGTAATAGGCTACAACGTACCTGGCCTAAAAGACTCAGTGAAGCATATGGAAACAGGAATATTAGTAGAGTCAGGAAACATAGAAGCACTAGCAAAAACCACAACACAACTACTAACAGATATAAACCTAAGGAATAGACTAGCAAAAAACGCACTTAAACACGCACAACAATACAACTGGAACAGATCCACAGAATACTTTATAAAAGTGATTAAGGGCATCACACATGAATGAACTGTTAGTGTCAATAGTAATACCAACATACAATTCCGAAAAGACTCTAGCTCTATGCTTAGAATCCATAAAGAGACAAACCTACAAGAACATAGAGGTAATTATTGTGGATAACTTTAATACAGAGTGGACATGCTCCTAGACTCCTGATGAAGCTGAACTTGTTAAAGGTATCACAAGACTTCACCTTAAGAGTAGGTGTTGAGAAAGTCAGACTTCCACTTTAGCTTATGGAGAATGAGGGAGAGTTCAAGATTTGTTAAGTAGAGTTATTGAGAAGTGTAGACGTGATAGAGATTGGTGTGATAAGTATAAGAATTTTCTTGAGAGAAGATTAAGTAGAATTGAAGTTGTATTCTACAGCTGGTTTAGTATTCAAGCTATAGTTGTATTCGTGAAAATATTTAAAATTTGAGAAATTTATCTGCAATTGAAATTACTTCAACAATTATAGCTATTGCCTTAGTTTGGTTGTGGATTTAAGTATTAACAGTGCGTAATTCATCTAACTCAAACTCGATCTATGAGAGGTAGAGAACGAAAATGCAGTTTAAATACTCATTAAGTCAAGTAAGTTGAAAAAGCTAAACTTCTCGTTCATACCTTACGTTGAAACTACCATAGCATACCAATAAGCTGTTAAACTGAATGTAAGTAGTTTATCGTGAGAAAGATCTTGATACTATAGGTCTTAAGACTTCACTTAACTTAGAACAGCTTTTTTCCTCATTTTTCCTCAATACCTAACCTTAATACCTGCTTTGACTTACATACTTTATGGGGTTCAAGTATGAATGTAAATCAATAATGAGTGAGACAATTGGAGAATGTATGGGTAGTAAAGAATTACTAAAGTACTTCAAGAAGGAATTGAGTTAATGGAACATATAGGACATTATGCTTATCGCTTAGCATTGATAACATACTTAACGTGAAGGTTATCATGATATTTAGTGATTTGTTCACATACATTGGTATGGCAGTAGTGACAGTCTTACCATTGGTAGTACCCCTATTGCTCTAAAGGATAGATTTTTCTTCTTTAAAAATATCTCTTTCTATTCAACTTCTTCAACCATAATGTAATGCTCAAAAAGTTATTAGAAAAGTACGCAAATGCCGATGATAATTATTGAGGTCTCTAAGTACACGTGTAGCGTGAAATCACGAAAATCATTATGTTAGGTTTTAAAGAAGAGATTGAGGCTCGGTTAAAGCTTGCTGAGAAGTGTCTTAGGGAAGGTGAGGAGTTGATGAATAGAGACATTGTTCAAGCATGCGAAAAGCTATACAAGTCTATTGAGGAGATCATCAAGACTTTAGCTGTAGCTGAAGAACTTGATGAAGTTATGGAGGCTAAGAGGAGAGGTAAATGGACAGTAGCGTTACTCGGCATGGCGGCTAAGAAACTTAGTGAGAGAATTAATGAAAAGATATATGATGCTTGGACACACACATACTTCATACATGTTGAGGGATTTCATGAAGCAAGACTTAAACCTGAACAGATTAAGGCAAGACTAAGATACGTAAAGGAGCTAGTAGACATAGCGAAGAAGCATTTAAGGTTTACCGACACAGTTAAGAATTCAGCTTAAATCTTAAAGTTTGAGTATGGGGTACACTATTGCTAAGGTAAGACTCTACAAATCTCATGACTTATCCAAGTATCTAGATTTAGATTTGCTTGTTGATACAGGTTCTACATACACTTGGGTTAAGTGTGATAAATTGAGAGAGTTAGGTATTAAGCCTATGGATAAGAGAAAGTTTAGAACTATAGAGGGTAGAGTCATTGAGCGTGAGATAGGTGAAGTTATCATTGAGTGTCTTGGTGAGAAAGCTACGTGTCTTGTAGTATTTGCTGAAGAAAGTGATTTTGAGGTTCTTGGAGTTACAGCTCTTGAAAATCTAGCACTTGAAGTAGACCCAATCACAAAGCAACTAAAGAAAACTGAAGCAGTGTTAGCACTGCAAGGAGGTACGTAAAGGAGCTCCTAGACTTAACAAAGAAGCATTTAGCAATGTGAAATATATGGATGAACCACTTGTATCAATAATCATACCCACATACAACTCAGAGAAGACACTACCACTATGCTTAGAGTCGATAAGGAAACAGACATACAAGAACATTGAGATCATAGTCGTTGATAATTTTAGTACAGATAGAACAGTAGAGATTACGAAGAATTATGGAGCTAAAGTTATTCAGGTACGTGGTGAAAGAACTAAAGCTAAGAATGTTGGTCTTAAAGTTGCTAAAGGAAAGTATGTACTATTCATAGACTCAGACATGGAACTAACACCTAAAGTAGTGGAGGAATGCGTTAAGCTAGCAGAATCAAACCCAAAGATAGGCGGAATAGTAATTCCCGAAAGATCAATAGGTAACAGCTATTGGGCCAAAGTTAGAGACTTCGAGAGAAGCTTCTATGCAGGAACACCAATAGAATCACCAAGATTCTTCAAAAGAGACCTAGCACTAAAAGTAGGGGGATTTAATGAAGATATAGTATTCTACGAGGAAGCAACGCTATCGTATAAAATAGAAAGAATAGGACTTAATGTGAAGGAAAGAATAAGTTCATGTATTTTACATCACGAGGAAGGATTTTCCTTGCCAAGGTGGTTGAAGAAAAAGTACTACTACGCTATGACGGCTAGACCTTTTATGAATAGGTATAAAGCTTGGGCCATGTATATATTGAACCCTTACTATAGACTAAAATTGCTAGTCTTTAATAAACGCTTTTGGCTTAACTTAAACTTGGCTATAGGGGCCATATTATTAAAACTTCTTGAAGGCCTTGTAACATACCTAGCATTAATTTGCAGTAGGAATAAGCGATGCTAAAATAACGTAATGATGACGATTAAGAGAATTTTTGAAACAAGTAGACCTGAGAAGATTATACACTTTATAAGAAATTGTAAGAGAAGGTACTACAGGTATTACACATTAATGAGGTTCATTTCTAGAATTGCATGCCCCAAAAATGCCATTAGGCGTACTAATGTGTTGGAAGAGGAATGGGATTATCTAATAATTCTTGACTCGTGTCGATATGATGCATTTAGTGCAGTACTAAAGGAGTTGAATTTAAACATTCCTAGCACAAAGTTCACATATATCTACTCCGTTGGAAGTGATACGATTGAATTCCTTAGTAATACATTCAGAAACACATGTAGGAAAGACATCATATATGTAACTGCGAATCCCTTTGCTGATGTCTATGTGAGAGGAAAGGTGTTTAAGGTGGTATCGGTTTGGAAAGAGCACTGGGATTCGGAGCTTAATACTGTCCATCTTAAAGATGTGTATGAAACTGCTTTAAGATATGTCCACTTGTACCCTAACAAGAAAATGATTATCCACTTTATACAGCCTCATTACCCATTCTTATGTTATAAGGGGCTTGGAGATAGGGTCTACTATATCATAAGCTTGCATCCTTGGGCATCACTGGAAAATCTGATATTACGATCTGGGATCTCTACTTTGATGGTGTATTATCGCTGAAAGACATAATTAAGGGTTATATGTTTAACTTGAAGCTAGTTTTAGAGTATGTTCTAAAACTTATTGATAAGTTATCAGGAAGAATCGTAGTAGCGGCCGATCATGGAGAGGGGTTCGGCGAGCCATTAAATACATGGATCGGAATTAATATTGGTATCTATGGCCACATACCCGAGATCCCGCATGAGGTATTAATTAAAGTTCCCTGGTTGATCGTAGAAAAGCGCGCAAAACCTAGGGAGAAGGCGAAAGGTATTGATTATATAAGAACGATGATAAAGTCACGCAGATTCTCTTCTCCCTGAAAGATCCCTTGATCAAAAATAAGTTGGAGGCGCTCGATATGCTCAAGCAGAAAGCGAACTACTTCAAGATAGCAGCGATAATTTCGTTTTCTCCTTCCATGGAAGAGTCCGGCCCAAACATTAGAATCCTTAATTTAGCAAAAGCTCTACGCGGTATCTGTAGTAAAATTGTAGTATTTCATTTAGGAGATGAGAGCTTTGTCTACGATAACATTCATATCATTGGTATCAATTCACTAAAGTATGTCAAAAAGGTTTGGCCTACATTTTTACACTTGTTGTTCATACAGATACCATATAGCATCAATCTCATTAAGCTTCTCGATAAATTGGGCGTAGATATGGTAATAGTAAGTGAAAGTCATACGCTCGGTCTTTTCACATCGCTAATGTTATTATTGGCGCGCAAATTTAGGCTCCTAAAGTCATTAAAATTAACAATCCTCGATAAGCATAACATATATCATAGCCTCATATATGAAATGCTAAGAATTCGGAATAAAATGGCTATCGCTTGTAAGGTAGTATCATATGCTATTAGGTTTTTAGAATTGATTGAATGCAAATTGAATGATGCAATATTCGTAGTGTCAAAAAAAGATGCGGAACATGTACTTAAACATATAGGAGCTTCCAAATACCTATTTGTTGTACCTAATGTTGTTGAGATACCCATATCATCACTAGACGTAGGATCTATGAAAGAAAGATTGGGTATTGCTAGCGATCAACTTGTGTTACTCTTCATTGGAGGTCTCAACTATTCTCCTAATCTTGACGCAGTGTTACTATTTCTAAAGAAAGTTTTCCCTAAATTAGTTAGGCATGGAAATATAGTACTCCTTATTGTTGGGAAATGTGGCAAAAGTATGGTGTTTGAGCTCCCAAATATGTGTAAGGTTATATCTACTGACTACGTTAAAGATATAACACCCTACATATTAGCATCTGATCTATGCATAGTACCTCTACGCATCGGTAGCGGTACTCGCATAAAGATTCTTACATGCATGTCTTATGGGAAGGTCGTAATTTCAACACCTAAAGGAGCTGAAGGATTGGACTTAATGGATGGTGAAGACATTATAATCTCAGACATAGATAGATTTCATGAGCACATATTAACAATAATCAAAGACAAAACACTTAAAGAATACATAAGAAGAAATGCTAGAGATACAATTAAGAGGAAATACTCCTTGAACGTTTTAAGTAGACGATTATGTGCAATACTAAGTTTACTTAAGCATAATTTATCATGAGGCATCAAAGTGTTTTCGCTATTTTTGCGTTGTTAACGTTTTCAGTAATTATAACTCTTATCAAGGCATACCCATTATTGAGCAAAATTTATCTTGTACCTCAGCATAGAGACGTTTACTTCTACCCCTCCGTAAGCCTTGAGGTAAAACATCATTCTTATTTTTGGGAAGATCTGGGCTCCTATAGAAATGTACACCCGGTTCTTCTATTTTGGTTTTACGAATTCCTCGCTCTATTCACTAATGACATCTGCATATATTCAAGGTTAGTGTTAACGTTCATGTACATAATAGCATCTTTAGTGCCTTCAGTAGCTATATTTAAATTGATCAACCTAATAGAAGAAGTAGAAAGGAGAGATATACCATTCCACCTTAAGTTAACGATTTCCTTAGCTGTTTCCCTATTCTATTCAGCCAATCTATATGTTATAAAATTGTATACCCACCCATGCCATATATCGTCGCTTCATCATGTATACCTTTGTTACACTATGTTCTTATCTGTCTAATAGCACGACCAAAAGCCTACTCCCAAATTCGTAACATAATCCTTCTATCATTTACACTTACCGCTACGATAACTTTCGGTGTTATCAGATACTTTGTAATATCGTTGATCAGTATAGTCCCTCTACTTATCCTTGCGTTGCTGAGAGAGGACATAAATACTCGCGCTCAAGTTTTAGATAACAAAATTCATTATCGTGGAATACTTCTAACATTAGTGCTTTTAATGGTCTTTGCAGGTTTAAATTCTTACTGGTTGCTGCCTAGCGTTTACATGTCAAAATATGTTGTATTGACGCCTCCTTACATCGTAACTATAGAGACGTTAGAAATGTTTTCTCGTTCGTACACCCTTTTGCACATATTTACGCTTGATGCGATATGGTGGCCTTATTTAGACGTCAAACTGCCCAGTTTGTTCTATGCGCTTGAACTCGTTGTCTTTGGCGCTCTAATTGCCATTCCAATCCTTTTAATCAACGTTTTTAATTCACCGCTCAGTAGATTTATCTTACTTTCTTCAGTGATGAATCTACTTATGGGTATTGTTATGCGGCAAGGCATGAGTGGTTTTTCTACCGCTATATACCTGCTACTATTGGCTTTAATACCTCCGTCATATCATTGGATCTTTAGGGTCCCAGAACATTTTGCGTCTCTAGTGATTGCGGCATACTCTGAACTATTTGTATTTAGTATTCTATCCTTATACTTTGCCCCTACGATACCTTGTAAGAATATCGTGGTGAAATCTTCAAAGGCATGAAGAATTTGATGATGAAGTCTATATCCTTGGTTTTGATTATAGCATTCATTGCATTGTCCCTCACGCCCTTAATACTCATATTGTCAAGCAAAAAGTACACAACTACGTGGTTTGAAGGAGGCTTTAACCCAAAAGAGATTGAACAGCTAAAGGCTTACTGTGCTAGATCATCTGTCTTATTATACGATATCAACATAAAGTTCAAACCTAGATATACCAGCAGTTCTTACGTGTATATCAACATAGTACCTTCGAAATACTATGTAAAACAAAAGGTAAAAGAACATTATTATACATTAATTCCGAAAATCCTTAAGGTATATGGGGCTGATTGTCTTTATACAGACTTAGCACTAAACACATCTTTACTTGCAGAGCTCTTTAGAGAGCAAGAGTATGAATATGAATACTTCAAGCCTTTCGACATCTTCATGTTGCGTATACATAGTGATCAGGAAGCAGATGTCATTAGGATATGCAGCATACCCATTCTCACCTTAGGGCATGATTTTAAGTACTATTTAGACGCTATTGTCCTTACAGATAGAGGAATTGAGATGATATGTCCCACATCGAGTATCTTACCGAGCATGGAGTACATGTATGTTCTTTTGGCTCATATTAATAACACTGAAAGCTATATTGTGTCTTCTAGTAGAGAGACAATCATTAAACCATTAATCATAATAAGGCCAAGTCAATACACTTTGCATCACGCACCTTCAAAATACTGGTCGATCAGCTTCACTTCGGACCCCCCTTCATGGGGATGGCATCCCTACTTGAAGAGATTCGGTGTTGAAAATTGGCAGACAGATTATGATTATGGTTTAGTATTCACATGGGCCATGCTTAGTATTCCTTCTACCTTACATTTTTCTGATAATGACTTATTTTTAGCATGGTATTTCGATAAGCAAAGCGAATGTTCCTTGTGAAAGAGGTACACACCTCGTAGACAATTTGGTGCTGTACAGGAATTAACTTGCAATAATGGCATTCTCAAGGTTAAACTTCTTAATTCCACATGGGGCTGGAAGACCGTCAATTCGCCATTGATACCAATTAATCCTCAACATGTCTATCAATTTATTATTAGAATTCACGGTATTAGTACTCACAAGGTCCATATCAAGATAGCCGAGTTTGATCTCAGTAAGAAACTTATTAACGTTAAATATGTTAAGTACATTGGTGATGGTACTTTCGATTGGAAAGTTATTAAATTTGATTATGTTCCCAGCAGTCTTAGGGTTAGGTATATCCAGCTTCAGATTTGGCATGGTCATTTAACAAATAAGCCTTTACCTAACATAATCATGATTGACTATGTTAAGGTTTATGATGTTACTAGGTATGCTAAGCGTATTACTCTTGACATACCTTTCAATGTACCTAGGTTAAATGAATATAAACTATTTGTACGTTATTTTGAGAATCAGAAAGGTGGTGCTATAAGGATTTATCTTGATGGTAAACTTATTGCTGAAGTCAATACGGTTAGTCAATTGAATAGGTTCGTGTGGAGAGACTTAGGTACATATAGGCTTGAAGCTGGTAGACACGTCATTACAGTAGAGAATGTTAAAGGTTTTAATGCTATCAACATCTTTGTGTTAATTCCTGTTGAGGAATATAATAGACTTGTTAGAGAAGTTGAAAAGCTTTTAGAGAATAAGACCATTATCTACATATTTGAAGCTGAGTCAGATACGTTTAGGAGAAGTGCCAAAATTGTTAAGGATATTGATGCTAGTAATGGTGAGTTATTATACCTTAAGTCAAGTGGTTATACTTGGCAAGAATTTGAAGTGATTAATCCAAGTTATTATATGGTTGCTGTGAAGTTGAAAGGTAGCGCAAAAGTTAGAATTGATAATGTTACTTATATGGTAGTATCTGATAAGTTAACGTTCCATTACTTAGACCCCATATACCTCGGGAAAGGTAGGCATATCATTCGTGTAGAAGCTCTTAGAGAACGCGTTTATCTTGATGTCGTTTGGATTTACTCTGTTAAGTCGCCCAACTCCAAAGTAACTGTAGAAGAGTTATTCCAGGTTAAGGAGAAGCCAGTTAAAGTTCTTCACTATGAACGTATAGATCCAACATTATGGAAAGCTCGTGTAGTTGCTAAGAAACCATTTCTGCTAGTTTTTGCTGAGGCTTATGATTCTCTTTGGGAAGCTAGGGTTTATAAGGATGGTAAGCTCGTTGAGAGAGCTAGATCTATTCCTGTTTATGGTGTTATTAATGGTTTTTGGATTAACGAGACTGGTAATCTCACTATTGTCATTAGGTATGTTCCTCAAGATTGGTTTGAACTTGGGTTAAAAATCTCAACAACAACGTTTACCTTATGTATCTTCTACCTCATTTGGGATTGGAGAAGAGGTAAAGGTGATAAATGGGCTGTATGGTTAGAGAAGCACGTTAAATCGATACCTAGGTATTTAAAGGATGTAGCTATAAGTGTTCCTAAATCAAGTGCCTCTACCTGTAGATTTGGAATGCATAAACATTATCATCATGTAGAGAATTCAATTTAGAATCTACTGCATATGATTTAGATTTAACATTAATTAGGACTATATGTTGGACATGCTACGCAAATAAATGGATGTTTCTTCACATTTAAGTAATACACGATTTTATCCTCATAGGGATCCCAATGCGGTTTCATATCATACCCCTCAATTCTCTTAAGATAATACCACATTGTACAATAACCTTCATCATCTATGTATTTACATGGTTTACGTACAACTCTCCTATAAGCGCTAAGCTCTATCAAACTCATACCACGTTTCAATTTAGCAACATCTAGGGACAAGTTGGTAAATTTCTTACTAAGCTCATTCAGCTCTTTCTCAATCCTAGTCTTTTCCTTCTTAAATTCTTCAATACCATTAATTACAGCATCTATTTGTTCATACTTGAATAACTTAGCTTCAACTTCACTTACCTCTCTTGATAATTCATCAATTTTAGCTAATAATTCATCAAGTCTTTTACTTAATTCATCGACTTTACTAGCAAGTTCAGCTACCTGTTTCAATCTCGATCTAGGGTTTTCAATTGGTGATAATAATTCATAGACTTTATATACACTACAACCAAGTGCTTGAGCAATTTCACGGTAACTATAACCTTGTCTTCTAAGTTCTAGTGCTTTAGCTCGAAGAACTTCATCATCATACTTTTTTCTAGGCATGTAATTACCTAATAACGTTAGATAAAAACGTTATATAAAAACCTTATCTAAAACGTTAGCAAAGCATAGGTATCACCGGTAGGAGATAGATTTGAGTAGTTTCTGAGGGTGGGGTATGGAATTCTAAGATTAAAGGGGGCACATTGAAATTTTGACGAGAATTTAGAGAGAACTCTAACTGTATATTTACGGTTATAAATACATTCATTGATACATAGATTGATTTTTGGAGAAGCTACCAATATACGGCCTATGTGCAGCAGCATTTACTCTACACATACCTCATCTTGTATGGAATTGAAGAATAGTCAACATCATTATGTTAAACTACCTTAAGTCAATAGAAGACCTTAACAGAATTGAGGATGGTGAAGGGTTGATTATTTATTAAGGCATGAAGTATTTATATGATGTTCCTAGTAATAAAGATTTTGCATGTTCTTGGTGCTAATTTTGTCAGGAAATCTCCATCTATATACTGAATTCACTAATATTTCCTAGGGATTACGATGAGTTTATTGATAAGTTAACTACAGTACTCGATGCTCTTATTGGTGAAGGTAAGTTGAATCTACTCTTATCGTTGACTATGTTTGTACTACTTACATGTGGTTTCATCTCAGAGCTACTAATACTTCTGTAGTCTATCCTCTCAGAGAGGCTGCTCTACCAATAGTTAAGATTGTCTTGATTAGATTTATCAGAAAGTCATACTTATTGACTTCATCCTTAATTACAGGATAATGTGCATCGAAGATTAACTTACAATCAGGACATAAGTACTCTCTTAATGCTTCTATCTGTTCTAGAGTTTCTCTAAGCCTCATTAAGTAAACATCAACATCTCTACGAATTTTAGGTATGTTAATTCTTGGTATGTGTTGATTACGTATTAAATCATCGATAAGTTTATTAGTTATTGATGTGTATTTACTACTATCTTTACCTCTCACCCTACTCTCCCCCCCATCTCTACTATACCAACAGATTTCTAATTTGCAGGTAGCCAAAACTATATTTAACTCTATAGTTAAGTCTACGTTATGGTTAGAGTTACATGTCCTAGATGTGGATTTCCTGGATATTTGAAAATCGTTAATGTTAATGGTAGGAATTACGTATATGTTCAACATTGGCAACGTAAGACAAAGGCTTGCTGTTACCTAGGTCCTGAGTGGAAAATTAGGAAGTTGTTTAAGAGAGATTTTATAAATGAAGCAATAGAAAGAATAATGAGTAAAGAATTGATTGAATTACATGAGGAATTTATATTTGAGGAAATGATTGAGTTATTTAAGAAGAGATTTAAAAAGTAGTCTTTCAGTTGTCTTTCAATTTTCGAAAACGCTAACGTTTTCTCTCTATTACTATATTGCGCTTCAGATAAGAAGCAGAAAGCTGCACTCATCGCGCTCCTGCTGTCTCTCTAATGTAGTAGTAGTAGAGTGAAACACTATTATGATTGTAGACCTAATGATAACAATTATCATACGTCTAAGCAGTTTGAAGAATATGTAGAGTATCATCGCATAGAGTAATGTTTATGCATGTGGAAATGAACATTCATAAACCTATGTAAATTAGAGCACTCAATATTGTCGATAATGAGTAATTCATATCCTTATTATTGACTATTACTTGATTGCTAAGTTATCATCAATTAAGTACTACTCGCAAGGCTTCATTAGGAACCAAGAAGTAGACTATTGTGGTTAATAGTCTATTTATTCCACCTTCCAATTTCTCCTTCTACATAGTAAATGTGGTAATGCTTATCGGATGTATGTATGTTCACTACATATGGCTTGAATTACTGTATCTATTAAGGTAGGAGAAAGATACCGAGAAATTTCTAAGAAAGGTTCTTGGACGTTGTACCTAATATCTACATCAATATCGATAATTATCGATATTGTAATTGATATCGGATTATCAACATAAGTTTACATATAGCCTTAGCATGTTATTAGTGATACAACATGTAATATAACTATGCAATACAACGTAGAGGATAAATATTGAGAATAATTTCAGTCATAATCAACAAAGATTATTGAAGATGTTATGATATCAATAAGATTTAAAGACAAGATTAAAAGGAGAAGATTGAAAACCCAGGAGCGAGATCTAAATTCACCATTAGACATAACTCCACTGCATCATCGATGTTACACCTTGTTCTCTATTTCGACTATAGTCGCAATTTCTATTCACATTAAAAGAGGTTATCAGCAACTGCCAACACAGGTTAGAAGCACTAATTTGATCATCAATTACTTGAATAGCTAAGTAACACTTTGATATTTAAGTATCTTCATAACTTTATATACATTCATGCATTATTTAAGTAAGATACTATTCTGTAGAATTAATATTAATTATCTCAGCTAGAGGTTTTCCTAGTTGAATAGCTTCGAAGATAACAATCTGGATATTTTCCAGACCTAAGATAAAAGTATCCAAAACTAGGAAAAGAGTCAAGACCTTGAAGATACGAGATATTTTGGCTAAATTTTATGAAAAATAGATTTACAAAATACTAGACAGTTTAGTCATTGCTATGATCGGTAAGGTCATGCTATCTGAAAGCTCTTTACTTCATGTTAAGAATGTAAAGAGCAGCAAAATGTCATAATCTTAATCGTGTATGTATAATTTTATTAAGCAAGTACTGCTAAAAATTTTGTTGAAACATTATCTAATCAATTGAAATAAATACTTACATTTTCGAGATGATATTACCTATATAGCATGATACTACGAAAAACTCATGTATTAAGACGTATTGCTATATTTGATGTATCATAATGTACTCAGGAATGTGATAGTTTTCTTACGATTTCAATAGCCACAGTTAAACGCTTAGCTTCATTAAAACAATGCAGCCCTAAAGGAGAACATGAAAACTTTCACGAGAAGTTTCATCAGCGCCGTACTATATGTGTAGTCGCATCATGGTATATAACAAACCTAAAGCCCATGATTGAGCTCCTTGCAGCATTTAAGGTTGCTAGGAGATATTTAAATGAATATAAATTAGTGATAGCCGGAACCATTACTAAAGTAATTTCAATTAATACTATGCGGCCAGATAACGTAATACTCTTGGGCGTTCTCTTAGATAAAGACTTAAATAACATTCTCAAGCAATGTAAGCTATTCCTTTGTCCTAATTATGTACCTAGAACAGGTATGGAACTTAAGCTCATAGATTATATCGCACATTGTCATAATAATAATTGTAGAATAGCAGTTCACAAACACTGTATTGCTAAGTTAAGTCCAGAATTACTTGCATGGCACAACATGAGCTTTATCATATTTGGCTCTATTAAGTCATTTTTAAAAATACTTTTGTCAGAGCATTTTTCATGATATTGAAATCACCTCGTCTAAACTTATTACTGCAACATATTTCTATTTTGCTTATTTTCTCAGTATTAACAGTCTATTCGCTTAAGTATCTGTTAATTGATAATCCGAGACATATTGTCCGTTACGTAGACATACTTGGACCGCCCAATCTTTTGGCGTTGCGTATCTATTGGAACTCTATGTGGCCAGTATTTGATAATGTATTTCATTTTCTTACTCTTGAAAATGTGCTTCTGCACGTGATATCTGATACGTTGACATACCAGCACATCTTATTCTTTTTAAGGTATTACGCCCTTCTCTGTACACCCTACGTATTATCATACATTCTTTGCAAGAGATTCTTAACTATGGGTACAAGTGAGGCAATACTTGTATCATCCTTAATGGGTGTGTCGTTGTTTTTCAACCCCATAATCACGCGTGACTGCACACCACCTAACTGGGTATGCAATTATGTAGTACTTTTAATGATTAACTACGTACTTATATTGGTATTGTTTCATACAAATAGATTACTCATCATGGGAATCTTAACCGCCATCTTCATATCAATAACAATATCGTACAACATTCGACTTATTGAGCAAATATTGCTCGAATTCGTATCAGTAATCATAGGGTTCATTATATATAAGCCAAGATTAAGGTATCATACCAAAACCTTTATTGTTGCAATTACTATAATTCTTGCAGTATTTGGCTTAAGCTTACATTGGCTTCTTCCTCTACTATCGGTGCAGTTATTGAAGCTTAACGTGCAATTACACGAACTTAGACCTTATTGGAGCTTCGGAGTTGACTATGCAGAAAAGTTGTGCAATATAAGGCAACCTGTCTTTGTCATGCTAGGATTATTACCTTCAGCATGGTTAAGACTACATCCTCTACCCGCACTAGGATCCTTAGGATATACTATCATACTTGCTGCATATACTGTTCTGCCATTTGTATTACTTGCATTCTGTTTAAATATTCTGAACACACTTAGAGAAAGAGAAAAGGGAGAATTCATTGTCCATATGCTTATCTCGAGTATAACACTATACATATTTTCTCTCCTCTTCTCTACCCCTGGTTTAAATGCGTCCACATGCGAGGTCTTTAAGCACCTATTTCTCTGGCTTCCTCCAAACTTAATCTGGATAGTGAGGTATCCCGGCTTCTTTGATTTAACAGCATGCATTGGGCATTTGATGATATTGTTAACTTGTCTCTCAGCAATAGTATTGCATAGAGTACGTAGTACATATACTTCTAGACCGTATGTACTTAGTACTACGTTCATATTGGTCATATGCATAGTAGTTTTGTCATTAATAACTGGTTGGCAAAAACTTACGGGAGATCTCGACGGTAAACTTAGAATTGGTTATGATTTAAAGGCGGACGTCATAAATCTACAAGGAATTGTCAACGACAGCCTTGCTCTTGACATAAGGTTACCTGAATTTTATTACATTGCAGCACCGAGATCCATATTGGTAGGGACAGAGACCATGGACATCAGTTTTCGTAATTATATTGTGCATAAGTATTACAGGAAACATGATGAAAATGCTATACTAAATGTAATGAAAGCTACAGGTAGACAATTTCTTATAGTAAACCAAATTAGTGCATTTAAACCTCTTTACCGCATAGGATGTATATCCCAACAAAATGTGACTATATGCGTATATTCCTTAAAAAGTAAGCATAGAGTTAGTAAGCGAGTTATTCCAGCAATCAACGCAACTATATGCGATTTCTCCAGCAACTTGATAACGTTAGATGTATTATTTCATCTTAACATCACAAGCATGCCGATATATCCGCTGGTTGGGAATCTACACTCACTAAGATCTATATGCGATCTCTTCGTCTTAGAAGAGATCAAAGGAGCTCTAGGAAAACTTGTTACATCAGCATGTGATAGGATAGAGGACTGCATTAAAGTGGACTTAATAAGATACATTAATAAATCTGATCCAAGTAATGGATTTGCTAAGCTTACACCTTACGGTACAATCTGGTTACTATCATACCTCTGCTCAAGGTTCACGTGCTTCTACCCTTACTTCATAAGATATCCCATTATAACTTCGCTCAAAGGAGGAAAATTAGTAACATATTTCAACATCCCAGATGATGATGATTATATGATGATAGTAAGATACTTAACAGGGCCATGGGTTAATAAGAGTTGTACTTTACTTATAGAAAATGAGCAACGTAAATTACTTGATAAATTAGTCTTAATACTTTATACACATAATGTGATGTTATCATCGTCAGTTCTAGGGCCGCTACATTTAAAGGAAGGGAAATACAAACTTACGGTTCTGTGTCCTTCTAATGTGCCCGTAATGATAGAGACAATAATACTATTAAGGTCTAGCACTTATAGTAAGCTTTTGAACAGTCTGATTGATCTTGTTCGCGATAATTATATCTTAGTAATACCGTGGATGATGAATTTGAAAATGCACAAAGGTGAGAAAGTAATACTGAGGCTTACCGATATACCACTCATAGTAAGTAATGTAGATAATACATACTTTATCATAGCATATAAGGGAGAGCTCATTTTGCAACAAGACACAAGACCTCTATATCATTCAATATGCGAGAATACTTGCTATGTAAGGTTTCTGGTCAGTAATTATTCAGCAATAAGTATAATGACAAACTCCACTTTAGAACTAAGATACGCCTTAGTAGCGTCACGAAAAGCTCTTCTACTTGCTAAGAGGTTAGCATATTACAACATCACCTACAACTACATATGGAGTGATAGACATGAGCTTGTGCTTAGATGCTATGAGAATAACTGTAAGTTCTCCATAGTATTACCTATCAGGTATAGTGATTTTTGGAATATTATTGCCGAAGAATATCCATGTAATTGCAATATCGACGTAATAAGAGCTTTGAGTGCTGGATTCCTATCTATAGCGATAAAGATGCGATACTGTAACGAAAGTAAAATAGTGAGGTTATACATTACACATGCTCTTGTTCTCCCATATTTGATTGGTCGTGCATTAAGTCTCACTACTCTCATGATATTAGGATGTATCACATTAGTGATGGTGATTTTAAGTAAACGATACAAATATCATCATAATGCTTTGATGAAGAATTGTATATGATATCAACAACATTGCAAGTCTAAGTACATAATGGTAATATGTGTACTCACGGAAGAGTGTTCGCGAAATTATGTAAGACAAGCATAGAGGCACCATTAGATATATGAAAAATTTCGTAACTTCCTCAAACCATAGAGCTATTCCAACCGCGAACAAACTTGCACATATGGTAATCACAATTATGAATCGTTGCATTGTTGATGTTAAGGGTGTTCTGTGATATTTCACCAGAACAAACGATATATTGAAGGGGAGAGTAAAGAGAATCAGAATCTTAAGTAATAGATCAGCGGTAAGTTCCAAGTTCATTAACAAGCATAATAAGGCAGCCATGAGTATATGTTTTTGAATTCTTAGGAACAACAGCGTGATAAACCTTAAACTACTTCTAGAAATTGAGTGAATAAGCCCCATGATGTATATCATAGTTGCTAAATAAATCAAGATCGGAGAATCAAACAAGATGGAGAGTACACTCACAACTATAAAGCTAATGATTGCATGGGGTATAGTGATGTACCTGTTGTTGAAATATACTGTCGGAATGATTTTATACTTAATGTCACTTCTTGCCTTAATGTAATCACTTGAATAATCCATTATACAATTTATCGCATACACCGCAATGTATGTATAGTAGAAGATAAGTGCATACACAACTGGAAACATACTAAGCATCGCTTCTTTCTGCAATAGATTTATTACGATCATTGTGTTAATGAGTAGACACTCAAGCATTGTTAATAGCAAGGCGTCAATTCTTATTACGAGTAAATTTACATATGGTAGAATCCTTATAATGTCCGTTCTCATAGTACCCTTATATTCCTTGTGAATCTATTTATATTTTACATGTCAATGTCTATCTTCATCCAGGCTCGAGAAATGTTATGGCCAATATCGCTTTACGTGAACCGTTACCACATTAAATTTATCTCGAAGAATTTCTAGCCAACGTATGAGAATATTATCATCATCAATTACTAGTATAGGTTCTTGCGTATATCTTCTAAGAACGTTAAGTAGGGCGTGCAAGTATTCACGTTTATGTTTAAAAACGTCAATTATATAAGTTTTATTGCGTTTACTTATCATGTGTGTTGCAATTACGAGAACCACCCTATATTTTCTGAGACTGTTTTTACGATCTTTGAACATTGAATTTAATGCCATGCACACACCATTTGCTATGTATTTTGTCGTGCCCGTGACTACTATTACGTAGAGAGAGTTAGCGGTAGATGTTAATTCTGAAACTTTCTCAAGAATCTTTGTGATGCTATAACGTATAGTCTTGTATGTAATACTATGAAAATACTTTTCCACAATACTATGTATACTTGCTTCAATTTTTAAGAAGTTATATTTCAACGCGTCAACTCTCATCTTGATCAAAAATCCACGTATAATACTTGAGAGAGGGCCTAATCTTGTGAAGAAATTAGTGATTATTTTACTAGTTACTGGTAAATTAAGCGTAGGCAGTAGCTCGGTACATATAATCAGCACAGTATCTCCCCTTATTAGGCAGTGATCAAGATCTAGAATTATAAATATTGGCTTAGGATATGTCATATTGATGCTAGATAAGTACTATTCAATCAGTCTTAAAAGATATTCATATTCATCTTCAAGATCGTATAATTCAGATACTTTAGTGAACCTATAAAGTATCTCCTCCCTAAATCTGTGATATTCTACAGGTGTATATTTGACGTCAACTCTAAGCCTTTCATACAAAGTTAGGGGTTTGTTATATATGATGATATTCTCGCTGTTTAGTCTTGATGCTGCATAGTAATTTGCAAGTATCCACAATAGTATGAATGTTTCCTCCAATGTGAATTGCCACGCATTCTTTAAGAGATCGGGTCTCATGGTTGAGAGAACTTCGCATAATGGTTTATAAAATAGATTTAAGTCCAGCTTATTTATCACTGCGAATATCTCCTTAATGCGCTTCTTGCCGATACTTAGTAGTATTCTATAATGCGGTTTGTTAAGATGACCTAAAAAATATTTAGTACATTCACAGTAGACATCAGCTGGATTCCTTATTATGAATATTATGTACCAATTTTTAAACACGTAATCCCTATCGACATATAGTAAAAGTCTTGTCTCTTTCATGCTGAAATTCTTTAGTATTGTTAGGTACCTTATGAGGGCATATTCATCGTAAAGTAGTTTGTATCTATGGCCCCCTACATTGGGGTGAAATCGTTTAATCGCGTATAACAATGTGTTATCCTCAATATATGGTTGCAACATGTTTACTAATTCTTCTGGACGCATATAGGGATGCGGAAGGAATGATCTTAACTTATTGTAATCTTTTGCCTTAGCAAGATTTATCATGCCGATTATATTGGGATCAAGAGGTTCATAGAGTATACGTAATCCACATCTCAGCAATAGATTGTGTAAAAATGTAGTTCCGGATCTGGGAAAACCCAGTACTAGCATTTGCCTTTGCGTTATTTTCACAAGTTTAGATAAAGGAATGGACTCGTTTTTAAGCAGTGAGCTGTATCACTACATGCAATGGGGATCATATAATGAGAGATCTTAAAAATACTTGTGACTATGATTTAGGCTAATTACGTATTATTGCAAGGTAATCTACTTCTTCATACACGTGCCAACCGTCCAGTTCCACCTCCTCCTCCACCCTTACCTTGAAACCTACCTCTGTAACTTGTGCAATGTCTATATGGCAATTCTGAATACCAAGTTCAGTGACTATCTGGGCAATTAGTACGGGATCTTCTGGGAGAATTACGGGGTAGTATACCATTCTCCACGAGTGATTAGTTAACGTTTTGCCTGCAATAATTGTTAAATCACTGGCCTTATATAATGTCGGTTCCATAGCTATATATCCCACGTATTCATATGTATGTACTCCATCACATGAGGAGTCTTCTTCAATTCTTACATAAAATCCTGTCTCATTAACATCCTTAATATCGATATGGGCATTATCTGCTTCATTTTCACTCATAACTATTGCTATAAGTATGGGTTTTACATTGAATTTAACTGGGAATTCAACTTTACGCCATTCATGATTTACTAATTCATACTTAGCAACTAAAGTTCCATTTCCTAATCTGTATATACCTGGTAGTATTGCTAAATATGCTATGTTCTCATATACATGTATTCCATCGCATTGTAAGTCTTCCTCAATTCGTACCTCAAAACTCGTTCTATTCACATTCCTGACATCTATGTGACTATTATCTGATCCATATTCACTTATAATTTGGGCAACTAGTACAGGTTCTTCTGGAAATATTACCTTGAAATTAAACCTATGCCATTCATGATTTACACTAACTACTCCAAGATCCAGCAATGGCACATTACCTATAGCTATATACCCTATGTATTCATCGACATGTATGTTGTCAAGTTCTGGTTCTTCTTCTACTCTTACTTTGAATCCCTTATACGTTGGTTCTGCCAAATCGGCATAAGCGTTTTGTATTCCGTTCTCTGTCATTATCTCTGCTATAATCACGGGTTTATCAACAAATTTTGTCACAAAGTTTACAATCCCCCATTCCTGATTTGTCGTTATCTTCCCTGCCACTATTTCATAACCATTAACATAATATAGTCCTGGTTCTATAGCTATGTATGCCACGTCTTCATATACATGCCATCCATCCCTCTGTAAATCTTCTTCCACTCTTGCGTAGAATCCAGTCTCGTTAACTCCCTTAACGTCTATATGGCAATTGTCCAGTCCGTATTCGCTCATTATTTCTGCCACGACTATTGGTTTTTGCCTGAATTGTACTGGATATTTGTGCCATGTCCACTCGTGATTGGCTTTGAATGTTTCTGCTATTATTGTTAGTCCATGCCTCTTATATATTCCTGGTTCTATAGCTATCCATGCGATGTCTTCATAGGTGTGCCATCCATCGTATGTATCGTCTTCTTCTACTCTTACCCAGAATCCTGTCTCGTTAACTCCTTTTATGTCCACATGTGCTGGGTCTGGTCCGTATTCTGAAGCTATTTTTGCTATGACTACTGGTTTTTCTTTGAATGGTTTTGGAAACTCTACCCATGTCCATAAGTGATTAGCTTTTGCGTACCCTGCTTGTATTGGTGTGTATATCCATTCTAGTATTCTTCTTATTAGTTCTTTTCTGTCGCTTGTCTTGTTTATGGCTTCTATGCTGAATCCTAGAACTACTGCTCTATAGTTTGGTGTCCATATTCTTACACCTGCAATTTCTTTACTTGTATAGTTTAGTATTGGTTTTACATATGTTGTGTTTAGTATAGTGATTATGTCTGGATCATATATGTTGTCTGCACCTTCACCTTCAATTAGGCCGAGAATTAAATCATCACCTATTGGATCACCTGACACACCTATTACGTATTCTGGATACCACTCATTATCGTACCAATCAATGTATAGGTAGTTGTTCAGGAACTTTGGATACCAGTAGTGGAGACTTTCAATTATGTATTGACCTATGAGAACTAGGTTACCACTACGATTAGTTAAGTAATGCTTCAATACTTCAACTTCGTAACTCCCTAAGTCTCCATCTCTCCCTCCTATCCATATAACTATTGGGTAGTACTGTATCTCTTGTTTCCACTCTTCAACATTGTCGTAATAGATTTCACCTCTAACAGTTATGCTTATGTAGTTGTAGTCATATCCTAACTCTTCAATTATGTCTAGATAGTATCTTGAGTAATCATCATATATCCAGTATTCGTATTGTGGTTCATCATTAACTACTAATACGTCAGCACCATCTAGTGGTTCTAGACATAGTACATATACTCTTGCTTCTTTACCATCAGGAACGCTAGCTCTTACTAGGTACATAGTTTCTCTATCACATGTGAAGGTTATTGATCGTGTATTCTCTTTTTCAAGAATTACACTCTGTGTTAATACGTCAAGAACAGTTACTTTAATGTTGGTAGTGTTTGAAGTTGCTGTAAGGCTAATTTTTGCTGTACCGAAGTTGTAATCTCTAATGTAGTAGTATGGGTATGTTCCAAAAAATCCCCAAAAATCAAGTCTATAGTGAGTACCGTCAGTGTTTGAGAAGGTTATTGTAGGCTTCTCATAGTGAGATGTTACGTTCATGTATGGTGGTATCTTTAAAGCAGCACCTCCAAGAATAATAAATTCGTAGATAGTTACATTATCATATTCTGTACCTGCATAATTTACTTGTAAGTACTTCATTATGGCTTCACGTCCAAGTTCTGCAAGAACTGTTGTTCCATTTCTATAAGCTTCAAGTACATATGCCGTTAGTGCTGTCATGTCGTCAAGCATTGTCAACTCTACTTCACCGTTAGTTACTGTTCTTTCAGCCCAATGAAGAGCTACTCTTGAACTACCGATATAGGCGATACCTCCTGCTCTAGATAGTAGTAATGCTTCTGCAAAGGAGAGCTTGTTATAGTACATAACTATGTTGTCTGGCTCTAAGACATTGAGATCCCACGCACCACTCATACATGCTGGTGTGATGAGTATGGGTACTCTATAGTTAGTTTCTAGGTAGAAGAGTAGATCTTCAACAGTAATTGCTGGATAATCTTCACCTTGAGTATATACTATTTCGTGACCAATACCGTAACCACTACCGTGAGTTAGTATGTAAAGTATTCCGTAATCTCCTTGCAAAGTCTTCATTAAGTTAGCTTTACTGAATTTTCTCTCACTAGCATATAGTTTCTCAACTCTCATACCTGAAAGATAATTATTAACGACATGTGTAGCTACTAGCTCACCCTCATGCCATGTAGTGCTGAATGTTTGACCACCAGCAACAGCTACATTATAGAACCATGAGGAATCTTTATCAAGTTCTTGAACATACTTGACAATCTTATTGGCTATAAATTCTGCTTGTCTAGTATTGTTTATGGGGATTCTAGCTACAGCATAATTGGGCACTAAGTCATAGTCTGGAGATGCGTAGAAGTAGTCAGTAGGTATCCAGTTATCGTAAGTATAGCGCCAATAAATATACACGTAATAACTTGGTGGTACCTTGATGGCTGTGCCAAGTATTGTTATGTATTTTAGATTGGGATGAGCATCACTATCTCTTAAGAAAGCAATTATTCTCTTAGCTAAGGTGTAGTTGTAGTTCTTAATTTTTTCACAACCTTCAATTCCTGGACAATCCTTATAACCTGTTAAAGAAGGATCTTCAACTTCTACATAATTAGTAAATATCCATTCAGTAGTTACTACACTTGTAGGTATTCCCTTATAGTTATGTAGACTAGCAAGTGCTTCAGCATATGTTTTAAACTCTTCAGGAGTAATGATGATGTGTTTAGCATTAGTTAAGGATGTACTTGCAGAACTAAAACCAGCAAAACTCCAGACAGCTTTACTTTTACTCCTCTCTGCTTTAGTATAGTATACTGCAAGTTCAAGTTTAGTAACTAGTACTGCTTTTTTAAGCTTAGGAATGTACTGTATAGGATATAGTTTAATGAATATGTATGTATATTCATTATCACGACCAATAAAGTACTTAAAGAATTTTCCTGGAAAGTATGTTTTCATTTCGTAAATTTCCTTCTTAGGAATTCTCAATCTTCTATAATACTTCCCCACCTCCTCATTATTATGCCATGTTAATGGTTTTGGTGCTGGTATGATGTTTAGTTTATTAAGAATATCTACGTAAGTACCATCAGTGATAGCTATTCCTAAAACTTTAACGTTACGTGGAAGTTTTACAGTAATGGTTTTAACTGGAAGTTGAGGTTCACCAGGAACTTTATGATAAGCTGCACCTTCAATATATATAAGATCATAATTACCTATCTTGTAGTGTTTACATTCTTTAGGAGATGTAGTGATAACTACTTTCTTAATCTCATACTTAACTTCTGGAGGTATTTTAGGGACCTTAATCTCAATACCTAATTCTTTAATACTCTTCTCAGATCCCCATTTCAATTCTTCACTAGCTATTAGAGTATGAATATTAGTGATTATTAGTGAAATTAAGATTAAGAGACAGATTATTGGAACTACCATTCCCATAGTTTTTGTAGTGATCATGACTATTACATCTTAAAGGAATTTTTGAAAATTTCTCTTTCATTAATAAAATTAAATAATAAAGTATGAATTTACAGCATGACTAACTTTATGAAGATCATGTTGAGAATCTCTATAAGTCTTAACTTTAACTTAATGGGGAAGTTTAAGAAAGAGAGACTTAATTTTAAGTTATTATCATGAGCATCGTCAATGTGATTATAGTTATTAAATCATCAGTGAAGCTTCATCTCTCATACCTTTTATAACCTTCTTTTATTTAAATAGAAGTACATGTATATGCTTACAATACTTCCATATGCACACATAGCTGTGCTAGAGTTTAGTGATACGCTTAGAAGGAAGCTTAGAGAGTTAGGTCTTGCGGAATGGTGTATGTTGGTTTAACAACCTTAGATTACTACAACTTGTACCTGACACGGTAAAGCTAAGATTACGAGCGTAATTGAATAACTTATTTTTCATGCAAACGTATCTTCAACATTACTTCATTGATTAACTTCTCAACAATACTTCTCAGATTATAATGTACTAAAAAGCTAGCAAATTCAATCACGTAGTTGATCAATTCTTGAAATTAAAGATAGTTAACATAGAATGTAGAGATTAAAATTCACCTCTTTCTCTTTGAAGTATTCTCTTCAATAGATACGCAATGAACCATAACTTAGCTGCTTCATAACAACCATCTTCCCAGAGCCACTTATCAGCTATTTCCATTACTCGATCAAGTTTATTAAGATCAACTTCTTTCGGATCTTTCTCTCTAATTTCTCTAAAGACTTCAAGTACAAATTTAGCATCTTCAGGTCTAAGTGGATTAGTTTTAAAACTTGTTAAGTATATCTCCATAAGTCTCTCACCCTCTTTAAGTAAGTAATCTCTTTCCTGAACTGTAAATAATCCCTTCATGGTCATGAAATCCAGCAAACCTCCATGTAGGGCACGTATAAGTGAAGTTATGGATAGAGCGTCTCTCTTAACTTCACTCTTCAACTCCTCAATTCTTCTACAAATACTTTCAAATCTCTTATCAATTTCCTCAAACCTTTCATCTATTTGTCTGAACCTATCATCAATATGTTTGAACTTCTCATCTATCTGTCTAAACCTTAAATCTATTTCAGTAAACTTCTTACCAAGCCAATAAGCTAACATGCTTACAGATGTAACAACACTTACAATACTTCCAATTAATGTGATGAGCCACTCCACACACTACACCTTGATTAGTAGTTAATTAATTCATCGATCTCAGCTAACAGTGAGAAAGTAATTGTACTTACATAATATGCATGACAGTTAGTGAGTAGTATGGGTTGAGAAGTGTTTAAGTTTGTTTTGGTTTGGGGAATTTTCCTCTTCTAAGTAATTCTCCTTTGAGTAATCTATGAATACTCTTAACTTACCTGAATATGCACTTAAATCATCTCTACGAGATCTACAAGCCTCTTTAAACATCAGGTCTGCTATTCTTTCGAGTTCAAATACGTCATCCCATGTATATTCATCGAGAGCCTTTACCCTCACATATCCCACATTTAGAGAATCTCAATTAGTTTAGTATTAAATCACACTACCTAGTCAAGTCTCTACTATAATATCTTGCATTTATAAAGCTGATTATCTCGTCTCGGTAAGTATTAACAATACTATAAAACAGTGTTAAGTGAGGTTATATTCCTCATAGATTTAGTATTTCTCTTAAGTAATTTCTGATTTCTATCAGTACTTGCGGCCATAGTATTACAAGTTCTTTAGCTTTTTCGTACAATTCTTCATAATCTAGTCCTCTATACCTATGTACTAGTTTGTGGCGTAGTTCTACGTATTTGAGAAGTTTTTTGCCTGTTTCACATGATATTACGTTGTTTCTCATAGCTATGTCTATGTAGTCCTTATAGTACTCAGCAATACCTAGTCTTAGTCCTGATACTATGTGTCTAAGTAAGTCTATCATTCCTTCTATTGCTGTGTGAAGTGCTCTTTCAAATGCTCTTCTGAGAATATCATCATTCTGAATATCGTTAATATTTTTCTCATTTACAATCTTGTTTAGAAATTTTACATCAGAATCTACTTGATTAATAATTGACATTACTAAACTTTCATCTATAGGATCTTTACTTCTTAACCAATTGTAGAAATTTGTTCTTTCCAACTCTATCACCTCAATAATTTCTTCAAAGTTTAATTGTCTAATGAGTTCATTATTCACGTTTCCTGACACCACTATTCCATTCTTCAAAATCTTAATCTTCAATACTGGAGATGCTTTGTCTAGATTGATTATTGATACCTTATCTTCAGATATCTTCAACTTCTTAGCAATTGCATATTTAAAATTGACTAGAATATCATCATTGTCAGTGATGACTGCTAAATCAATATCACTAGCAGGCATAGCTCTACCATTAGCATAACTACCAAAAAGTATCAGTAACTTGATTTCAGGAAAGTCCTTAACAACATCTCTCAAGGTATCAACAAGATTCTCAACAAGCACTATTCCTCTCAACAATAAACACTACCTCACCTTAATAAACAATTAATCGCTTCTAAACTGTTTAAAGCAAGACACCAATTTATGTGACTACAGTAAACACTCCTTACTATAGAGAAGAACTTGAAAACTTAATTTTTCTCAATCTCACTTTAGTACGATAAAGCAAAATATAGTAAATTAATGAAATTCCTACACCTAGACCAGTAAGCAGTAGAGCAGTAATTGAGTGTAGTAAACTGTAAATCATAGATATAGTGAGTACTTTGAGAACAAGGATAAATGATTGATTGCAGCAGTAGTAATTGATGTTGCAAAGAATGAGTATGCAGTTATTAGGAGTAGTTCACATTATCAAGAAGAACATGCTCTCTTCTCTGAACTAAGTATTCTTCAATTACGATAAGTATTGAAAGTAAAGTATAGTAATTGAGTATAAGTCTAGCTGTGCTACTTGAATTACTGATAATAAATCACTAACACTTACAGTCATAATTGAAGAGGCCCCTTTTCCCAATGATAATACACCTACAACTTTAACCTCCTTCTTTCAATCTCGAATGTAAACTCAACTATATTGTTCTTCAAATTCTCAACATCTTTCTCATTTAACGGTAGTTCCTACCTCACTCGAATTTCGTGAAGTTTACTATTTTTCTTACTTGTCAAGAAGTAGTATCATAGTTGTCGTTAATTTCTCATTAAATTCTCGTTTCAAGGTTATCTCACATACTTCCTCGTGAGTGATTTTAAATTTCGAGTCTCCTTAATTAAATAATTAAGAAGAGACTTAGAAAATTATTGATATTGAAGTTGTATATTGAAAATTTCAAACTTGAGAAATTGATTAGTATCTTGACTCTAATGATATGTACTGAATATTTCTCGAATCGTTCAAGACAGGTAAGTAAGGAAGAATTGAAGACTTGACATTCACAATCACTATCTAATGTACATACGTAAAGAGTATGACATGGACTCTAACAGTTGAATTCATTAATCTACATCATTTAATGGTGCAGTAAGTATTGAGCGTGAATAAGTTGTGAGGAAAATACTAAATACTTAAGTAGGTATTGAATATTGAAGTGTAATGTCCGTTACAATAACGATAACGATTCCGGAAGAGATTGTTGAGAAAGTGAGAAAACTTGGTATGGATTTAGAATCGTTTATATTTGAAGTATTGTTGAGAGAACTTAAGCTAGATCCTGAAGAAGAAGTACAAATGCGTTTACAATTAGTTAATAAGTTCTTTAATGAAGGTCTTGAACTCGTTGATAAAAATCCAGTACAAGCAAGTGAGAAATTGTACAAAGTAGTTGAAGAATGTGTTAAGATATTAGCTATCAAGTTCAACATTACTGAAGTATTAGAAAGTGTTAGATCTAGAGGTAGATGGACTGTTACCGATCTTGAAAAAACTGTTCGTATTATTAGTAAAATGATTGGTAAATGGTTTCTCAACGCATGGGATAGCGCATGGACATTACACGTATGGGGTTTTCATGAAGCTAAGTTAAGTAGTGAAGCTGTGAAAGATAGAGTAGAATTTGTTAAAAAGATTATGGAAGAAGCAGTAAAGCTAGTACATAAAAAGTAATTACAACATCAGGTAAGGGATCTGAAATTGTAAATCTTCTCATTAAGTATATTGATAATTCTCACTCTACACTTAATAACACTTAATAATGTTCTTAAACTGTGAGTGGTGAATTTGTTAACAAGTTGAAAATTAGAGCAAGAGTTTTTCTCTCTGAAGCTGAACACGTATCTAATAATGACTTAGCTATGTTCTTCATTGAACAAGCAATTCAACTCTACATTAAGGCTATTTATTATGAATTGTTTGGTGATCTCTTAAGAACACATAAATTAAGAGAAATGCTTGGTTTATTAGCTAAATCTCTCGAAATTCATGAATTTAATCAATTAGCTGAGAAACTTTTCAATTTCGTTGATGAGAATAGAAGATTATTAGCTAGAATTGAGGAAGCATACACTATGGGTAGGTATGGTGATGTTGAGTACACTCGTGACGATGTTGAGAAAGCATTATCTCTAGCTAAAGAATTAATAAAACTTCTTGAAGAAATTAGTAGATGTGTCAAGCTGGGTTAAATACCATTTCGAACATCTAAGAAGATGGCGAGAATATGTTGAGAAAATTAGTAAAGCTGTTAGAGATATTATTCCTGATGCTGAAATTTACGTTATTGGTGGTGTTGCTGAAGATAGAATCACTATTTACAGCGATATCGATATTCTAATCATTATCAAGAACATAGATCCGAGTAGTAAAGTAGAACTAGTAGCAGACATTCTTGATAAAGCCATCGATACTTACGATTTACCTTGGGATGCACCAGTCGAATTACACATAGTTAATGAAGAAGAAGCCAAAAGATACTTTAAACATTGTAAGAAAGTTATTAAGATAGAGTAATCGAAATCAAACAACCATCATTAACTATGGAGTAACTGATAATTATTAATGAGAAACACACTTCAACTAAACACAACTAAACTTCTTAAAGTAATCAAAGCAAGAGATTGAATAGGGGAAAGATAATTAAGAGACGAGACTACACGTATATTAGGATGGAAGTCTTAATACTGATAGGATTTATAGGAACAATAGTTACAGTAATTGCGTCTGCATCAACGTTAGCTTACTGGTTAGGTAGAAAATTTGTGAGCATAGATGCTAAATTTAGAGAAATAGATTCTAGATTTGAAGGAGTAAATTCTAGATTTGAAGAGTTGAATAGAAAGATAAGTAATGTTGCACAATTTACAAAATCAACATTTACATTACTTATAGATTTCATGAGCATGAAAGGACTTTTCACAAAAGAAGAGAAAGACTTCATAATACGAGATTTAGAGAGACTCAGCACTACTCTATCTACAAACCCATTAACACCTGAAGAGGCAAAATTTATACTTGAAGTGGTTAGAGAAATTAGAGAGAAAGATCCTAAGGAGATTGACTTATCGAAACTTGATAAGATTATGGAGATAGCTGATAAATTACTTCAAAGAGAATCAACTTACGAAGCAGCAAGATTATGGATGTTAGCTTACATACTTAAAGCAATACTACGTAAAGAGAGGGGAGAATACTAAAACTACCTCACATAGTTGATAATCATTTACATTATTGATTCTTCTTTTCCCTTCTTTCTTTTTGTAATCTCAGTGAAGCACCTATCCAAAACACGGCATACCAGTAAATTTTCCATAATTCAGGAAATTGACTAGCATATTCATCGACAAGTTTTTAGCAAGTTCTTTAAACTCAACAGCTTCTTCATATGTAAGTTCTTCTTTCTCATAATTACTTAACTTTACAATAAAGTATTAAGGTTGTTTTGATCTTATGAAACTAGTTAACTAGTTATTAATTCTTCAAAATTCCAATTCACTCCATATAGTTGTGCTAAAAGTGCTCCTTGGGGAAGTTCTTGGTTTCTGAATCTCACTCGATTCATCGCACTTTTCCTTCCCAACCTCACCGCAGTACTCACCCATAGTTACCTACGGGTTCATCATACTGCAGACTAGATACTGCTTCTAAGCTTATTACCAAAGTAAAGTCTTCATTACGTAGCTTTACATGATCGTAATTGTAATCAGGGCTTAGCTTTAGAATCTTTAACTTGTTCATGTTCTTTCTGCTCTTCTTAACTCATTAAGTATAATTTCTCTAATTAATGGATCAAGGTCATAGTATGTGAGGCTGTTTATGATAGCTATTGCGGTATGTATTGAGTTGAAGAATGTTAGCTCTGAATATTTAGTTCTCAGCTTTGTAGCGTAGATCAACTCTCTTAGTCCTAGATGCGGATATTGTGGTTTAGTGTATCTATTGATTATAGTTTCTATTGCGTTTAGTGCACGAACTATGTCTTCATCTCTAAGGTTTCTACTTTTCATGATTAAGGATAGCTCTATAGGTGCTACAGGTGAGATGTAGAGCACAACATTTCCTCTCTTTGCTTCCTCAAGCACCTTCATAGCCCATTTATGATGTTTATCTCTAGGATTTAGAGCTAGCATAAATCCAGTTTCAACAAGTACTCTTAGAACCATCTCTACTAACCTCATTCTTTTCTAATAAGTCTCAAAGCATCCTCCTCGACAATTTTTCTTAAGCTACGATCAAATGATAGATCTCCTAGCAGCTCTTCCAATACTTTAAACGGATCTTCGCACTTCTCAATAACGATCTTATCACCATGTATTGATAGCAGTAATTCATCGCCTTCACCAATGCCTAGAGCTTCTCTAAACTCCTTAGGCAACACTATCCTACCTTTAGCATCAACACGTACTCTAGCATACATAGTCCCACTAAGTACAAATAGTGGGATCCATAGTTATAAATGCTTCCCACTATTTAACAATGAAGGTGATAGATGTAGCTAAGTAATTAGAATTCTCATGGTGTAGTAGAAAAGAAGTACCTAAGTACATATCTCATTAAGTGAAGTTTAAGAAACGTTAAGAATTATCATTCAAACTAGATCGACCGCACTTACTCAAAAAACTTCACTACGTAAGCTTGAGGTATCTTCACACTTAAGATCAATTTCATTAATTAATAGTGAGTCCTACCCCTCATCTCACTCTCACATTTCTAACAATTATTACCTGTTTAGGAATGGAGAATTAAGAAATGGATTTAGAAAAGAGATTGAAAAAGCTAAGTTTAAAGATGTAGTGAGTCTCTTTGTGATATTTAAGAGTATGTAGTGATTACATGGTAAGCTGTTTCAAAGCTTAGCATGTACGTTAGTTCAGGTAAATTCTTAATGTGAACGAGTTGTGTCTCAATAATGTTTTGGGAATTGATATAGAGTACTTAACCGAATGCATAATTGAAATGACAAAAATTGACAGTAATGTACATTACTTAATCAAACCTTACTATTTACTATTGAAGTCTACTTAACAAGTTCATCGAAAATTCAGCGAAAGCGTTGATTCTCTCCATTGAGGTTATGGTACGTATTGATATGGTTATGCATGATAATTCTTAGACGTAGATTTTATAGTTAGGTATGTGCATTTGAGATTGAGCGGCAGAGAAGGGAGTAATAACTTCCAGTACAGCTAGAGCTATGGCTTCTCTAGTCTCGTTAAGAAACATGATTGTTCATAGGTATTGGAGTGTAGATGATGCTAGAGTATATAAGGAGGGTCTCAGTTTGGTTTGTTTTTGATGTTTTATCATCTTTTTCATGTCTTGGGTCTAGCATCATTGGCCTATTCTCTCGGCACCTACTACCGACAGTTCATTCCCGTAGGGATTAGACCCATCATGCCCTACGGGATTACTATCGGTTTCGGCACCGAGAATCGACATGTAATGAATTAGAAGAAGACTTATAAACTCTTCCTAATAGCTAAACGTGAACTACAACAACACATGAAAAAACTATCTAAAAACAACAATTAATAACTACGAATCAATAGGCTAAGAGTAGTGGAGTAAGTGTTATTGAGAAATTTATTGAGGAGGTTGTAGACCATGTATCTAAGGATCCTTGAGGATAGGAGAAAGTTTAGGTTTTACAGAATGTTGCCTGAAGAGAAGAGCAGAGTAGTTAAGCTTTTAGTGGAGGTTCTTAGTCAAAGAGAGGAAATTCTTGTAGCTGTACTGTTTGGTGGATTCGTGAATTGTGAAATATTTCGTGATGTGGATATAGCAGTATTTACAGGTTTCGCAGTACCCTACAATCAAGTCGAGGTTTATGAGGAAGAATTGTCTAGAAGTCTTGAAAAGCTGATTAGCTTGCCTGTAGATGTGAGAGTTATCGACTATGCACCACCATGGTTTAAAATTAGGGCATTAAGAGGCATCGTGCTAATCGAGAAAGAGCCTGCATTAGCTGTAAGGTTAGCATTCAAGGCATATCAAGAAATTGAGAATATAAAGGCAAAAATTCGTAAATTAGAACTTCTAGCAAAGTTAGAAGAGTAGATCGAGATAGAGTAGTGAAACTTATTACACCCAATACTAATAGTGCCTCGACCCTAACACCATACTTATCAAGTAATTCCTTTAACTTACGAGGAATTTTAGTAGAAATCCAACATACTTCACAAACTACCACTTAGCAAGTAATACCAATAGGTAAACCTATGTAGGTTTACCTAATAGTGCCATGTCTTAAAAATTAACATTAACTCTTCACGAATTTTAGAAAGTATTTGAGAAAGTTTATCCTAATTGAGAAACTTAGGAATGAATTCACAACATAATTATTAAATCCTCTTTCCACTTCAAAACCATCCTTATCAAGTAGTAACAACTTTAGAGATAAGTCATCACGACTACTCTTAAAAATTCTAAAACATTAAACATTATAAGTAGGAGAAGTATAAGTGGGAGTAGATAGGTAGTGTGGGAGTATGTTCTAGGTGGAGCTACTATCTTCGGATTAATAGTCACGCTAGGTGCGTGGCTAAATGGTAAAATGATTAGAAAAGTTATGATGCAGTATTTTAAAAGATTTGAAGAATATTTTGAAAAATCAGACAAGAGATTTGAAGAATTACTTAGAGAAATTAGAAGAATTAATGAAGAGTCTAATAGAAGATTTGAAGAGTTGGTTAGGGGGATGGATAGGAGGTTTGAGGAGTTGCTTAGTAGGATGGATGAGAGATTTAATGAACTTATTAAACAGCATAATAAATTGATAGAACAACACAACAAAATATTAAAAACATTAAGTACACAAAGATAAAAGTAAAGAAAGCTGAAAAATGTCGACTACGCGATTTTCCTAGCCAAGATGGAAAGAACATGCCATGTATAGACTTCAAGTTCAAGATTCAATTAGAGAACTTTAGAATTAAAACAAACGTGAAGATTATTTTCTCTCTAGTTAGGGTGTAGGATTCCTTTTTTGAGGAGTAGTTCTGGCCTCTTAATCAAGAAAGGTGTAGTTAAACCATTTGTTAGTAATGTTAAAACTTAAAACTAAAAGATATTAAGCATTGAGTAAGGTTTTAGCATGAATTTAGAAGGTATTGATAGAGTTAAGAATTTTATTGAGAAGTACAGAGTTAAGGCTGAAATTTTAGAATTTAAAGAAACAGTTGAAACAGTTCATGACGCATCGAGAGTTTCAGGTTACTCGGCTGACAAAATCTTAAAGACTATGGTTGTTATTGTTGAGGAAAAACCATACATAATCATACTTTCTGGTGATAAGAAATTAGATTTTAAGAAGTTGAGTAAGGAGTTAAATGTTAGAAATGTTAGATTAGCAAAACCAAGCGAAGTTGAGAAAATTCTCAATGTTAAACCTGGTGAAGTTAGTCCATTTCTAGATGAAGTATTGAGGTGCAATGTCATTATCGATAAGTCAGTAGTAGATAAGGGTGAGGTGTTAGTTGGTGGTGGCTCTCTACATCACCTCGTGAAAACTCACGTAGATGAAATTATTAAAGTATTAAAGCCAAGTATTAAGAATATTTCTAAGGTAGGTTAGTGTGAAACTACTAGAAGAGACTGTTATACTTTAACTATCTATGAATAGTTTTTATTATCTGTTTCTTGTTCTAAGGCCATAGTGTTGCTACGTAGTATGCTTCCATCATGTGTCCATCTAGACCAAATTGTTTACATGTTTCTTTAGCTAATTCATCAATACCTGCTGGATTGTGTAAAATGGGTATTGGATAATATTCACGTATTGCAATTATTCCAGCTTTTTCAATGATTGAACTTCTGAAAGTGAATTTTCTCCAATTACCTTCACTTGACTTGAGTTTGTTACCTCTAAGTTGATTGATAAATCTCCACATACCCATAAGTTTCATAATCTTCCCAAATACTTAGAAAACATTTGTTCTATTTTAACCATCTAAACAGTTCATGAAACTCTTTTTCAATTATCCACCAAGTGTAATTACTATCTACACCTTTTTAGTTAGCTTCATCAAACCAAAAAGTCCTCATATTAACAATTCGCAAAGTTTTACGATTAACAATAACAGAATTTACTCTATCAACATTAACATCTTGACCAGACATAAGTGAATAAGTAACATTAGGATAAATTACCTTACCAAAATCATACTGTAAATATGTTTCGAACGGTACTGAGATTTGAACTTCACAAACTAATGTTTCATCATAAAATCTCTCATTCATTTTAACAATTCTAGCATAGTATTGAAGTAAATCATTGTCTATCAAGTCATTGTAAATCTGTTTGAATATTCTTCCAAATCTACTGTTGAGTTTTACCTTACCAGTAAGATAGGAGCCAAATGGATTGTTAATTCTCAAATCACCTTCAGAATCAAGTTTAATATTTCTATTACCTTTTCTACATTCCTCTTCTACACCTATACAACTAATATAATTCCAATTACTAAACTCAATCTCTAAATCGCTTGATAATTCAAACAATTTTTACTGATAACCCACTTCATAAAATTCAATTTGCAAATTTCTCCCCATGTAGAGTTGAAAATACCTGAAGATATCTCCAATATTGAAGATTAAAATTTTGAAGAAAGGAATAGTTCTACACTTATCAATTAGTTCTCAATACTCACAGCTAATCGTAAGTTAAATTACTTTTAAAGAAAATCAACATTTCCTTTCAAATCTTGAAAAATGAAGTATTATGTGACATCACTTAATCTAGATGATATTCAATACTTGTTAAAATTCTCCTCTCTCTTTTTCTAGTATTCTCTTAAGTGCATACACGTAATACATCATCCTTAAAGCGTCTGGATTATTATCTTCAAGAAACCATCTCTTCGCTATTTCAATAATTTTATCAAGTTTTGATAAGTCTATTTCCTTAGGATCTTTCTCCCTAATCTCTTTCATAACTTCTTGAATAAACTTTGCTTCTTCAGGTCTCAATGGATTAGACTTCATCATGTATATTCCACATATCCTATCAACCTCCTTAACTAGAAAGTCACGCTCCTTATCAGTGAAAAGACCTTTAAAAGTCATAAAATCTATGACAAATGATTGAACAGATTGAACAAGAGAGGTAGTAGATAATCTTAATGACTCAACTCTCTTCTTCAACGTTTCAATCCCCTCCTCTAATATTTTAAATTTTGAATCGTGATTTCCCATCTTTTCCTCAATCTTATCAAGCCTTTCACTTATTTTCTCGAACTTCTTATCTACTTGTTCAAAATTTTCATTTATTTTTTAAACTTTTCATCAATTCCTATAAATCTATGATCAATTTCTGCAAATTTTCTGCCAAGCCAATAAGCAAGACTAGAGATGGAGATAATTAGAGAGACAATATAAGTCAAGGTTGAAATTATAAATTCAAACTCCACAATATGCATATCCTGAAACGACCTAAAAAATCTATACTCTCAATCTCAATTACTTAATAACCAAGTAAATGCAGTATTTAAGTTCACTACATAATTATGTGGAAGGATTGTAATATCTTACTCAAGATCTCTTTATATACTGGTATTTGTCATACACAGTATTCACTAATGTCTAGATCTTTAGGAATCTCTATTCTTGCTAATATCTTCACGTACTTGTAAATTATTAAGCTATTCTCTATCGATACATTACGTAGATTTTCCCTGCTACTTATTGATTTATAGTATATGTTGCCTGGATCTTCAATTGCTACTTTAATTCACTTCTAAAATTCACTTCTAAGATTTAATCTTTCAATAATGTGATGTATCTCTAATAATCTTCTCTTCAAGTCATCCATTTAATCACTAATTCCCCATACGTTACTGCTAATTCAATTAGTTGACTCAGATTACCACCAGGAACGTTGAATATGGACTAACGGTTCAATAATATTCTAAATCTCTATTGGTATAGATACTTGAATTTTAGCAAATACTCTACTACCTCTAAAACCATTAATGTAAAGTGATTGTTCATGCTTTATCTTTTGGTAATTATGGGTATTTTGGAACTTAAAGAAGAATTTTTAAAATTACTTGAAGTTGATAAGTAATTTCGTTATGCCATTGCTGGTTCTCTAGGTTATAGTGAAGTTTTGAAAAGACTTGAAGAACACGATAAGAAATTTAACGAAATATTGAGTGAAATTAAATTAACTTGGCAAGAACTTGATGAACTTCGAAAATACTTGAAGGGTTGAGTAGGAGAATTGAGGAATTGACTAGAAGTCTTCAAGCACTCGGTACTAGATGGGAATCACTTGCTGATCTACATTTAGAGGAGCTATGATTGACATTATTGAGAAGTATTTTGGTGGTAAAGTAACTAAATGGGAATATTATGATAGTGAAGGTTTAGTTTATGATTATCCAAGTGTAGTTGAAGTAGATCTTTTAATAATTGATAAAGAACATATACTTGATTGAAATTAAATCAAGTGTTCATAAGGCTGATGTAGCTGAATTATACAAAATAGCAAGTCTTTGCAGTAAAGTTACGGGAATTAAATCAAGATTAATCATAATATCGCCATATGTAGATGAGAAAGCAAAAGAATTAGCTAAGAAACTAAACATTGAGATCTATACATCACTATCGACGTAATATCCACATGATGTAATAAGTGAACTCTTAGGATTTTTCAAATCTCTGCTAGGCTGTTGACTCATAACTATTAATTAATAGTTTTTGTTGTTTATTCCATTATTTCTAGTAGTATGAATCTTGCTTTTTTGTTTATGTATTTTTCAAGTTTTTCTCTAAATTCAGCATATACATAGATTCTTATTTCATTTTTACCAGTTTTAATTATTTTGCCCTCGAAATAAATCATGGTAGACTCTTAGTGAGAAATTGGTAGAAAGCTTTATAAGCGTTAGGTAGTTATTCAAAACAAGTGACTAAAGAAGTAAAGGTGTTAAACGAATTGTTGTTTTGGAGACTTATCCAATTAGAATACCAGAGCAATACCAAGAATTAGCGTTTAATGAACTTCTTTTAGTAAATGCTGTAGTTAATGCTATCTTAAGCATTAAATGGAGTGAGTTTAAACAAAAACAAGAATTTAAGATGAGAAATGAAAGTAAAGTATACATTGAGCTTGGTGGATATGTAGTAGATGATAATTTATTCCAACCATTTTATTTGCGTAATAGATTTGTTAGATGTGTCTATGAGCATGTTGGTAGGATACTAAGGAGTATTGATGAAAGATTTGAAATTTACAAGTACATGGTTGATAATGGCTTTATTGAAGCTATTGCAGATGATGAACCATACGAAGTTTATGACCTTTTAAAAGAGTTGTATGAAAAGTTTAATGAAACTCTTGTTGATCAAGAATTTAAACATTTGAGAAGTGTAGTTAGAAGAAGATTCACGAGATTCAAAGATAAGGATATTAGAAACTTTTTTGAAATTACTAAACCTGAACTTAGAAGTTATGTTCTTGATTTTTCTGCTGATAGTGATGATCAACTTTGTAAAATCACATGGAATGGAACTTACCTTCACATTAAATTATGTGTACCTAAATCACCTTATCCAACAAAATCAAGCGATTGGGAATGGATAGAATTTAAAGTAAGACCAGTTAAAAAATTACTTGAACGTTTAAGACAAGGTTATAAACTTAGAAAACCAAGGTTAATAGCTAAAAGAGTTACTAATGGTAGAAGAGTTGTATTTCTTGAAATTGTTATTGAAATACCAGTACCGAATATTCCAAGAGAAGTAATTGAAGTATTGAAGAAAAATGTTAAAAGATTGAAAAGATCTTTAAGAATCTTAAGTGTTGATCTTGGTTTTAGAAAATTTGCAACATGTGTACCAATTGAAACTAGACCTAACGGAGAACTTATTCAACTTTCTAGACCAATTTTCATACGAGTTAATAATAAAAACAATATTATTAAGAAGATTGAACGTTTATTAAATGAAATTTCTAGAATACAAAGTAAGTTAGATAGATTAAAACCAAAGTCTAGAAAGTGGAGAATATTATACAGGGAATTTTGTCGAAAGTGGAGGAAGGTTAGAAACATTATCTACCAAGTGAAGCACTATGTTTCAACCTTTATTGTTAGATTAGCATTAATGTATAGGTGTGATTTTGTAATTGTTGGTAATTTTAAGAGATATAGACCAATTGCTAGATTTAGTGTACTCAGTTTTAATTTGTCATGTATTTTACGTGGTGGTTTAAGAGAATACATTGAATATAAATGTAAAAGAGTTGGAATAACTTTCGTTATGGTTAGTGAAAAAGGAACATCTAAAACATGTCCGAAATGTGGAAATGAAGGTAAATTATTCAATAATTACAGACTTGAGAAAGAAGATAATAAATTTGGTCGTGTTTTCTACTGTCCAAAATGTGGTTATAGAGCTGATCGTGATTATGTAGGTGCTTTAAATCTTGTTTACAACTTCCTCAAGACATTCCTTCCCACTTTCAAGTTTTCCTTTATCAAGTATCTTCGTTCCATCCCTGGAAGCAATGCTTCCGGGGAATCCCCGAGCATATGCGTCTCCCCGGGGAGTTTCTTATGTTACAATGTTATTTAACTACTTTAGCCGTAATAATACACCCCCTAAACATACTACCACAAATAATGAAAAAACTATCTAAAGATAACAAAAACTATCTACAGTGAGACGTTAGTATCGATAAGAAGAAATTAATGAAGAATTAATTTTAAGCTAGTAGTTTCTATCAGTCAAGCATTTCAATTATGATTCTTCTATTTTCAATAACTATCTTGACTTTCTTGCTTTCAAGACTTGCTAATAGGTTGATTAGACTTGATCTTTTTTCTTCAAATAATGTTTCTTTAAAAATATTGATAATTCATTAATTGATTTTAAATTAATTTTCTCAGGGTGTGTGAAGAGTATGATCTCTAACGTAAGGATACACATACAAAATCCTGTTAAATATATTGTCATAATATCAATTCAATTTCTGTAAGGGAAGTGACATATTCTTTCTAGGTATTATTCATAGAAACATCATAATAGTTGCTAGGAATTTCTTTACTACAATTACCATGCAGTAATTTTTAATAACTACATCTGTAATTACTACATGTGACTTGGATTACCGTATCTACAAAGGTTAGAAAAGAGATTATTGATAAAGCTAAGAAATACGGTATTAATATTTCTGAATTTCTTAGAAAAGCTCTTGAAGAAGAAGTTAGAAGAAGAGAGGAAGAAGAATTAAGAAGAGGATTAAAAGAGCTTAGTGAGTTTCTTCGTAAAATTAGTCATGAAGAAATAGTTCGTTCAATTAGAGAAGATCGTGATTCAAGATAAAAATGACCATTTACTTATTTGATGCTAGTTCAATTATTGCATGTATTGAATTAATAGGAGAAAATGCAATTAATATGCTGAAAAATCAATATACAATCAATTTATCTTATTATGAAATTGGTAATTTTCTATGGAAACAGTATTTAAAATCAAGATGTACTCTCGAGAAATTGAAGTTCTATTTAAATCTTTTCAAAAACTTACTAAACAAAATGTATGTACTTAACATTGAGCTTATGAATGAAGTTCTCGAATTAGCTGCTAAACTTAAATTAACTTACTATGATGCAGCTTACGTGTATGCAGCGTGGAAATTAAATGCAATGTTGATAACGGAAGATTTAGAATTGTATGAAAAAGCTAAGTCTATAGTTAAAGTTCATAGAATTGATGAAATCGCAAAATAGTTAATTCTTTACGTATGGGAGATCATATTACTTTGATAAAAACGGTATTGTCGATAATTATCAAGTTATGTAGAGGTAATAAATCTACATAAACGTTCTAGAAACGTAGTTACTGATTGGTGTCGTAAATTTGCTAAATACATAGACTGAAAGCTAGTAGGACTAGAAGCGTTTGTTCTTGAAGGCTCGGGAGTGCTGGGTCCCCTGTTACCTCATCATAACACATTCCTGAGTGGAAGCAAGTTCACTCATAATTCTCAAATTTAAAATTATTGTTAGCAGCTTTCAAAATCTCTCAAAGCTTGCAGAAACCATCTCCTAGCTTCTTCTACACGTTCCAAAAGGAATCCTAGAGTGTAGATTCAGTGAAATCCTATAAGAATGCATCTTCAATTATCTAATCATAATCTGAAAGAGTTTGATAAAGTTCTTGAAGTTAATGAAAAGTGTGGAAGGAAGATTAAATGAAAGGGTACAATAAAATTCTTCAAAAATCTATGTTAGACACTGTGGTAAGAATTCAAAATGTAAGAATCGAAATTTTAAAAAGATAAAATATCTAGAAGATAAGAGTGTAATAGATTCTCACTAAATTGAAGTTAAATATAGAGGATATAGTAAAGTATGGAGAAGTACTGAACTTCAAGTAGCATGGTTAAGAGAGTTGATAGTGAGAGATTTGAAGAAGATTTATAGAGTAGTTGAAGATTATTCATCTCTATCAATATCCTTACAGGCATTAAAATAGTTCATGTTAAGTAATCAATAAATTACTATAATAACTACGTAATCATAACTGAATGCTATGTCAATTTTAAACAAAACTTGGAAATTAATAGAGTTTAAGAAGTCTATTCTCTGTATTGGTCTTGATCCTGCTTTGCCGAAGCAGAGAAGTAAATGGGTTATTTCTGAAGAGTATATTAGAAAGTATCCTGATGAGAATGATGTTCGCCTTCAATTTTGTTTAGATATTATTGATCAAACTTATGAATATGCAGTGGCGTACAAGGTAAATGCTCAGTATGTTTTTGGTTTTACCAAGAATCATCATAAGAAGCTTGTAGAGTATATTCATAAACGTGATGCTATTGCTATTCTTGATTTAAAACTTAACGATATTGGTGATACGGCAGAGTCAGCAATTCTCCACATAGCCGAATGTGGCTACGATATGATTACATTCAATCCCTTACTGGGAAACTTGTGTCAGATGGTGAAGATGGCTAAGGAGATTGGAAGAAGAATTAAAGGTGAAGAAATTGGTGTTCTCAGTCTTGTCTTAACTTCAAACCCTGAGGCACCTAAGTATCAAAAATATGCTAAACTGAATGATAAACCATTATTTATTGCATTAGCTGAAGAGGTTAAGGAATGTGATGCAATTGGTTGTGTAGTTGGTGCTACAGGGCATGTAACTGAGGAAGATATAAGAATGATTAGGCAAGTAATTGGCGAAGATAAATTAATTCTTTTTCCAGGAATTGGTGTACAGAGAGGAGAAATTAAGAAAGTATTGAAGGCTGGAGGAAAAATGATACTCATAAACGTAGGAAGAGACATAATATATGCAGAAAAGCCGAAAGAAAAGGTAAGAGAGTACCATGATAAGTTAAGTTTAGAGAAGAGTTAGGTTCTAAAGGTTTTAAATTCTCCTAAATCTTGAGGAAGTATGTACTTATTTGTAACTATGCGTTCAGAGATTTTCTTTAATCTCATCTAATATCTCGTCTTTATGTTAGTTAATGTTGAGTCTATGAAAAGTAGAGGATTATAGTTTCTATTTTATTAAGGTTTTAGTTAAGTTTTCAATGATCATGTTAACTAGCACTTCAACTTCTCTTACCGTATCTTCAATATCTTCTCTTGTGGGTTTCAGTTTTTATATGTTTGTATATGTTTTCATATATTCAACATTTCGGACCTTTCATCATTAACCTTTTACCCATCCCCCTACTCCCGATAGCTCACCTCCCGTAGAGACTAGACCCATTCTGCCCTACGGGATCACTATCGGTTTCGGAGGGTGGGTTTTTCTTCTTTACTGAATTCTGACAAAGATTTATAAACTTTTCTGACAAATCCTTATGGGGATTTGTTAGTGGGGTTGTAGTGTTTGAAGGTCATGTATATGAAGCAGGAAAAGGAGAAATTAGAATTTACGTTAAGGCTAAGTATCGTGAATTATTAAAACCTTTTCTCGGTAAGACGATTTACTTCATAGCAATATCACAAGAGGTAAGAGAATGACTTATAGAACATTAACGTTACCTTTCAAGATAAGTAGAGAAGATTTATCAAAGAAAATACTTTACACAGCATCTCTTTGGAAAGCTGGTGTTTATAAGCTACTAAACGAAATTAAACAACATAAGCATCCAGAAGCTGAATTTAAGAAATCATTGAGGAAATTTAGAGGTGATTGGTATAAAGTACCTTATTCAACAATTCCTGATAAATACTATTCTGAATCGTGTTGCGAAATTGTTTATGAAATTGGTAAATCTCTTCTAGAAATTTCAAGAATTTACATAGAAGAATCATGTACAAAGGAAGATTGGTTCTATACTAAACTAAGTGAAATCGAATTAAAAGACTGGATAATGTTTGAGTGTAGAGGTGATTCATGGAATGTGCATGGAAATAAAAATATCAAATTAATTAAAGTTGAGAAAAACATTGCTACATTTCAAATAAAACTTTTCAGCAGTGATGGAAGTGAAAGTTTTGAATTAACTCAATGTAAAGTCAAGGGTAAGAGGTGGAAACACATTCTTGAAAGTGTATTAGAATTAGTAAATACTGTTATAGAGGCTAAAGGTAGGAACAAGAAGTATGGTGTTGAATATAATGCTCGTATTTACGTTCATCACATTGACCCATTTACATTTAAGCTTATTGGTGTAGTTCAAATTGCTGTACCAGAATGGTTATACTATTCACATTATGAGAAACTATTTCAGGAAGACTATATTGCTAAATATTCATTAGGCATTGATGTTAACTATGATAGAATAAATTTTGTATTAGTTAATAACTATTGTAACATCATTGACATGAAAACACTTGACATCACTAAATTTGTGACACAAGGCAGAGATTCTAAAGGTGTAAAAACATATCTTACAAAGTACCTACACTACTATTTCTATGAATTGTCTAGAAAATACAAGTTTATTGTTAGTGTTGAAGATCCTGATAAACTTGGTTTTTACAAACTTGAATGGATGATTAGAGGATTAAGATTACACGAATTATGGAATTATAAAGTTTCTAGATTTACATGCTCACTAACTGAAGTAATAATTGATATTTGTAGTAGATTGGGAATACGTGTCGAAAAAGTTGATCCAAGAGGAACTACTCATAGTAAAGAACATTATGAAGTTATGAGAAGGTATGGGTTAGATAAACACATGGCAAGTGCATACTTAATAGCAAAGAAAGGACTAGAAAAACTGAAACAAATTATATAAAATGATCTACGGCTAAATTTTCATAAAAGTTTCTATGTACTGAATCTGCAAGTTTAAATACTATTCTTACCCAATCTCCAAGTTCTTTAGCTACCTCATTCTTATATATCCATAAGTCTCTACAACTTTCTATTCTTTCCTTTTTCTTAACAAGTGCATGAGCTTTAATGGCAAGTGCACATGCACCCCAAACTTTCTCACTTGCTTTTCTTAAATTATTTCTTTCAAGTTCTTCTCTAGCTTGATTAACTAGCCCCCTAGCACTTTCAACATATTTTAAAGCAGTTTCATTAGGATCATTATCCCTAGTTAAGATATTGAGTAAGTACTCCTCAACAGTACAATTGAAAGTACTTGCTCTTTTCTCAAGTTCTTCAACAATAATTTTAGGTAAAATAATACTTGCGGACATAGAGTTTTAACTCTGCAGCTAGATTAATAAGTACACTTTCTGAAATCTTAAAACGTCAACTACGGCAATAGAAAGTAGTCAACACATTACTACCATTCTAGAAGAATTTCTTCAAGGTGCTTTAAATACCCGCCTCCACATTTCTTTAAATTTTAATGCTCAGCAATAATGATTTAATGTTAAGATTTATGAAGTGAAGGCTATCTTTCTCTTAACCATTTAGCAAGATCTAGTGCATGATATGTTATTACTATATCTGCACCTGCTCTCTTAATTGCAGTTATTATCTCTATAGTAATGTTCTTCTCATCTACCCATCCCATCTTTGCTGCTGCCTTAACCAGTGCATACTCTCCAGACACATTATATGCAGCTAACGGTACATATGGAAAGTGCGTCTTGACGAGTCTAATAATATCTAGATATGCAAGTGCTGGTTTAACCATAACTATATCTGCACCTTCTTTAAGATCAGTTATTACTTCCTTTAAAGCTTCATGAGCATTTCTATAATCCATCTGATGCGTCTTTCTATCACCAAATCTTGGTGCACTATGTGCAGCATCTCTAAAAGGTGCGTAGAAATTGCTAGCATATTTTACACTATAACTCATTATTGCTACATCTTGATAACCATGTTCATCAAGAATTTTTCTAATTTCTCTAACTTGCCCATCCATCATACCTGAAGGTGCAACAATATCTGAACCAGCTTCTGCATGACTTAACGCTACTTTTCCGTAAAGTCTTATAGTCTCATCATTATCGATAATGTAATTACCATTAGGTAGTTGTTTAATTATTCCGCAATGTCCATGATCAGTATATTGACATAAACATACATCAGTGATTATAAGTATCTTATTGCCGAAAGTTTCCCTAAGCATTTTTACACATTTCTGAACAATGCCTTCTCTGGAATATGCTTCACTACCTATAGAGTCTTTAGTTTTAGGTATTCCAAAAATCATGATGTTTTTAACATCATAACTTACAAGTTCTTCAACAAAATTTACTAATTTATCATTAATAGGCCATCTGTATTGTCCAGGCATAGAGGGTATTTCTTCAGGTTCATTAATGTTCTCCTTAACAAATATTGGCATTACTAGTTGTTCAACACTTAGTCTAGTTTCAGCAACTAGATTTCTCAACAATACATTTCTTCTAAGTCTTCTAAGTCTATGAATTGGGTACTCAATAACGTCTAAACCACTCATTAAATTATTTATGCAAGATGTGGAGTATTAAAGTGTACCTAGCATTCAATTACTCTTCTCAGAAGTCCTATACACTTCTTAACAAGCATTACGTATTCTTCAGCTTCAATTCTCTCAGAAATTCTACTTCCATACCTTGATTCTATGTATGCTCTATCAAGATCAATTAGTTGTTTTCTAAAAGTTCTTACAAATTCTCTAACTTCTTCATTACCTGTAATTGAGTATATCTGTGATAGTAGTTCTTTTAAATCGTGAATTTCAGGATAAGTACCTGTAATTTTAAGTAATGTAGCCTTTAGGTAAAGTTGAAGCGCTTGTTGTGCATGAAATACTGCTAAATTGTACTCTTCACTTTTAGGTTTTCTTCAACATTTTTTAGAAAAGCTAATGCTCTTTTTAAAAGTAATTCAACTCTCTCAATATGACTCATCACATTTAATCTCTATAGCTTTAATTTTAAGATTATTGAAGTGCCATGTAGCTTCTTCAAAAGTTACTAAATGTACTTCTAATGGATCAGGATCAAGATTAAGTTCGTCTCTAATCTTTAACTCAATCTCAATTCTATCTCTCCATTTTTTAGGAATTTGATTAGAGATTATGATTATTAATACGTCTAAATCACTTGCAGCTGTGAATTTTCCTTCAGGAACGCTGCCAAATACGTAAATCTCAGCATCCGGAATGTACTTCTTAACAATGCATGCGAGCTTCTTAACAATAACTTTTCAATTCTTCAAGATGAGGTATCTCTCATAATTACGTTTCAAGATTATGTATAGTTTTTCTCTCTTATTCATTTCCTCCTAACAGTATCTTCAATACACTTTAATAGGTTTTCCATTTAAGGTACTTCCTTCTTAACATCATCAATACCTGCTTTAACTTCATAAAAACTTCATACCTGTAGATCATTAAGTAATTCTTCAAATCTTTGATGTAACTCTATTACTCAATATTCTTGATAATCTATATGTTGCCATACATCCTCTTTCAAAGTTCTGAAAGTGCTTCAATACATTCTTTAACAGATCTATAAATCTCCTCACTGAAATGTATAACATTGCTCGTTTCTATGTACTTCTTAGCTTCATTTAAGTACTTCTTTGTAGTCTAATTCTATCTTTGATATTTACATTAAGTTTTAACTTCATTAATTACTAATGTTAATTATGTGTGTTTCTATATCTTCAGTTGTGTGTTTCTTATTTTCTCTAAGACTTTAATTAAGTATGTATAGTGTTAGTATTGACATTCACTTGAACTATCTATACATTGGTCTTTTACTTAAATACTTCGGTATTGTTAATTTCTTCATGGGATAGTCCTCGATTTCTTTCCTAATTGTCTGTACTAGTTCTTCAAGTTTCATTTTCTTAACGCCTACACCTCTAATTCTTACACTAAGCATTTCTGTCTCTATTTCTTTTTCACCAATAACAACTATGTATGGTATCCATGATGTTTCTGCATCTCTAACTTTCTTACTTACAGTCTCATCTCTATCATCAATATCAACTCTGATGTAGTGTTCTTCAAGAATTTTAGCTACTTCTTCAACCTTACCTAAATACTCTTTACTTATTGGTATTAGTCTTACCTGTACTGGACATAGCCATGTTGGAAGTTTAGGTATTTTTCCACTCTTTTCATCAATGGCTGCTTTATCTAGAAGTGCGTATATATATCTTTCAATACTACCAATAATGGCTGTATGAATAATTACTGGATATCTTATATTTCCAGCTTCATCTCTATACTTTATTCCAAATCTTTCAGCATTACCTACATCTATCTGTAGTGTAGCTATTTCTCTAGGTCTTTCAAGTTCATCAATAATGTTGTATTCAGCATTAAGTACCCAGTAGTATTTTTGACCAGAAAGTACTCTTACAAGTATGGGTTTACTTTCACGTTTTGCAAGTTCTATAAGGTAGTCTCTATGCCTGGTATAGAATTCCTCGGTAACATTGTATAAAGTTACGTAGTCTCGACCAATTTTTCTAATCTCTTCAAAAATTTTCTCATGAACTTTTAAACCCATAATCATAGCTTCATTCAAATCTTTATTAATTACGTGAAGATCTGGCATATAGAATTTTCTAAGTCTAAAACAGAGTACTGTTTCTCCTGGTTGTTCAAATCTATAACTATCAGCTACTTCAAAAATACCGAAAGGTAAATCTTTATAACTTATTACCCAATCTTTAAGCATAGAGAATTGTTGGAAGCATGCAGCATATCTTAAGATAAGTTCATCATTCTCAACTCTAATAGTGTAGAGTCTCTCACCAAAAAGTTTTGCATGTTCGGATATTGCTTTAGAGCTAAGTCTAAACATGTTTGTACCCTTAACCTTAAAGACAGGTATTCCTAAATCATTAACAACCTTCCATGAATACTCTTCAACAAGTTCAAGCATGAGTGTGGCTTCAGGACCGTAACGCATATGTCCAATATCTGATAAGTCTTCCCATTCAAAACCAAATTTTCTACAATAATCTAGATATCTTGGTTTTCCACCTTTTAATTCTTTTTTGAAGACTTCCTTATCTACAAGAATTTTCAACTCTCTATCTCTTGATGTAAATTCGTACTTCTCAGGTTCATATTCTTTACCTTCAGGTGTAAGTATTAAGTAATAATCTCTTATCTTCTCTTCTTTCTTTTCCTCCTCCATTTTAGGGGTAATAGTTCTGCTAAGTTCTGAGAGTGGATGTCCAAAACACTTGATAGTAAATGCTTTGTAGTAACCAAAAGGTGCTTTAATAACTTCAACATCACTTCTTCTTCTCAATTCCTCGTACAGAACATTAAGTATTTCTAATGCCTTATCAGGTCTTGCAAGTTCTTGACTTAAATGTGCATATGGATAGACTACTATACTTGAAGCATCAACCTTACTTTTAATGCTTAATATCTCATCAACTACTTGATTAATAAATTCTTTACTCTTAATATCATGCTTCTCGATAGATATGAAAACTACAAGTGCATTTTTAGCTTCATCTCTAGTCTTGCTTATAGGTTCTGGATTTTCTATTGCTTTATCCTTAACTTCATAATTAAATTCTTCAGCATGAATCAATAATAAACGCACGAGGAATAATCATGTCTGTATTTTTAAGAATTCTTTTTAAGTGAGACCTTTAACAATAACTTAACGTAAGACTAAATTGAGAATATGTACTTAGTTATTGTAGATTCAAAAGAAGCTGTCACAGGAGTTGAAGTAGTTAAATGGTTAAAAAGATTTGGATGTACAGTAATGGAGAAGAAGTTAGAAATTGGAGACTACCTAGTATCTCATGATGTCGTAATTGAGCGAAAGAAAGTTATGGATTTCATAAACTCCATCATTGATGGTAGACTCTTCAATCAAGCTATAAACTTGAAGAAGAATTTTAAGAAACCTATCATAATTATTGAGGGAAACTTGTGGAAAGCTGTAAGTAGAAGAAATATTCATCATCACGCCATTATTGGTGCATTAACTAGTTTAATAGATATTGATGTTAATGTAGTATTTACAGATAATGAAGAGAGTACAGCCTACACCATATACTCACTTGCCAGGTTAGAGAAAGAGAAAGGTAAGAATAACGTTAAGTTAAGTATGATTAGAAAGTCCTTATCAATTAAAGAACTACAGATAAGATTCTTATCATCACTTCCTGGAATTGGTTCTAAAAGAGCTGAGAAAATTCTTACAGTCTTTGAAACACCTCTTCAAGCACTTAATAATGTCAATTTATGGAGTAGAAAGATAGATAATATTTCAGAAAGTACTATAGCACTTGTTAAGAAAATATTATTTACAAAATTTACTGAAAAAGAAAGTGAAGAACAGCAATCATCAATTGATGAATTACTTAAAAATATTGATGAACAAGAAATTGACAATAAGTCTAGAGAAGTTAAGCGTGGCGGTATTTATGATTATCTATAGTATAGATATATCTTATGCTTTCTTAACGGTCCTTCAATTTCGACAATTTTTTCAGGTTTCCATCCAGGTACTTCAAAGTCATGACTAACAACTCTAGTTCCTGGCTTAAGTTCACGTTCAAGTTTTGGTTTAAGTTTCTCATTCATTTCTGTACCGAGATATAAAGTTACCACATCTGCTATTGAGTAGTTAAATTCAAGTAAATCTCCATAAACAATGTATGCTCTACCTTTTAATCTATACTTTTCAAATAGTTTTAAGCATTCTTTAACAAGTACTGGATTCTTCTCAATACCAATACCAATAGCTTCAAAGTGTAATGCTGCAATAACTACTATTCTACAATCACCAGCACCAGCATCTATAACAACTTCATTAGTCTTAACTTCAGCAAGTTCAAGCATTTTAAATACAACATCTTTAGGTGTAGGTACATAAGGTATAGCAGAGTAGAGAGACATAGACTATATAGATAATGGAGTAACTTTTATAAACACAAACATTAAGCCACTTCATTCAGGGATCCAATCATTGAGAAGACGTTAATTAAATATCTGAATGAGGATAAGGGAGTCTACGGTAAACACGTACTAGGTAATCTATACGGTGTTAATGAAGAACTTTTAAGTAATGAAGAGTATCTTAAGAATTTAATCATTAATGCTTCAAAAATTGCAAATATGCATCTTGTAGAAATTAGGTCCTGGAGATTTGTAGGTAATGATAGTGAAGGTATAAGCATTATTGCACTAGTTCTTGAAAGTCACATATCACTACACACATGGCCAAAATATAGATTTGCAACACTTGACATATACACTTGCGGCAAGTATAGTGATCCAGAGAGAGCTTTTGATTACATAGTTTCAAATCTTAAACCTGAAAAATATACGAAGAACTTCATAGATAGATCTTGCCTACCCTTCAATCTTTAGAATAATTCTTCAAGAAAAGATTACTAAAAAATGAGTAATTTTTCATTAAACTATATGGATACTGATATGCATCTCATAATCCTTATAGCCATTTTAACATCATCAGCCGTTACGGTCTTTCTACCTGCATGTTTTGCAAGTTCAATACTTTTACTAGCAATATCGTAAGCTATATATTCTAAAATATCTCTTAAAACCGTAATAGCATCTTCAGAAACTCTCTCAGCGCCTGCTTTATGAAAAATCCTATCTATAGGTGCAAGAGGAAGTTCAGGCATATCCAAGAAAATTTCCACGACTAGGTTATTTTTAAATTTTTATCACAAAGGTTCTGTTGAATAAGTGAGTGTTGAATTTGGGATGTTGATTTTGAATTTTAATTGTTATTCTATTTCTTCTATTATTAGTATTCTTACTTTCTTTTCAATTAGTGGTTTTAATTTTTCTCAATACTTCTTATGTATGTATATTCTTATTTCTTTACCTCCATGTAGATATATTGAACCTTCAACATAAATCACCAACGACATCTACTGAAAAACTAACGAAAACCTTATAAAAAACTAACACTAGATACATCATAGAACCCAATGAGGGTAATGGCAACCCAAACCTTAGGGTTGTTCCCGAGAGAAACCTTTCTACTCTATTAAATACCATTGATAAATATATGAATGCTTTAAGAATAGTGGTATGGTATGTTATTCATTCAAAAGAAACTTCATTGAGTAGAGTAAGTAAGGTACTCTACGAAAAATTAAAACGATAGGTTTACCTCCTTATCTAAGCATTACAGCTATTAAGGAAGGTATAGAGATTGCTAAATCATGGCTAAACAATTCAAAGAAAGGTAGATACCCCATTTTAAGGAAGATTGATTATAGCATATATCTTAACGATAAATGATAGAGTTAAGATAAAGTTATTACATGATAGAAAGTATGTTAATAGGTTTAAGAATTGGATTCCTAAAGGTGCTAAACTATTGTTAAGAAATGGTAAGTTATTTCTACATGTAACTTTTGAAAAAGAAGTTCAAGAAAAATTACCAAAAGATTACTATGCACTTGATGTTAATTACAAGGAAATAGTATTATCAAATGGTAAGGAAGAATTAAGATTTAAAACCATGTTTAACAAGGCATTTCACTACTATCGTTTAGCTAATAGGTTACAGGAGAAGTATGGTAAGGGTATGAAGTGGAAATTTAATCTAAAATCTTGAATAGAATAAGACACTTCTGTAGAAAAGCTAGAAACATTATTGAATACTATACATCACTAATATCAGCAAAGATAGTTAATGAAATTGTTAAGAGAAATGCTACAATAGTAATGGAGGATTTAAGGAATCTAAAATTCAATGTTTTAAGTAATGTTAAGAAAGATTGGAGAATTAAATTAAACCTATTAGCTTATAGAAAATTACAACGTAAGGTTGAATATAAAATGTTGTGGCATGGTTATAAAGTACATTATGTAAATCCTAGACACACATCATCAATATGCCAAGATGTGGTAATAAATTAGTCAATAACGGTTATAGGAAAATGAAATGTATTAAATGTGGATTTGAAGCTGATAGAGACATAATTGCTTGTCTAGACATTTTGAAAAGATTCGACCATAAATGGGAGGGGTCTGGCCCCCTCGACAGTCCCAGACCCAAATGAAACCCCGATGGGGATGAAGGGAAAGTTGACTAGGGGATACCATTCCAATTCAACATCCCAAAAACAACACACCCCCAGTCAACAGAACCATCACAAATCAAACTCGAAAGAATAAAGTTACAAGCATTATAATAGTCAAGCAAGTACATAATCATAAGTACTTACTAATACAATATTCTTGCAAAATCACATGCTTGAAGACTAATCATTGTTAGGGATCTGTTGAGCTTAACGAGCATTATATCAAGATCATACTCACGTATATGGGTTTTCTCCACCACTAAGTAGTATGATGGATTCTTAATTGCCTCATATATTAATGTTAAATGTCACATTCCATATATATGCTAGTATGAATGTTGCATGTTATTCTCAACCATGTAGTCCATTGAGGTGAACTTATCAATAACGTCATTATTATTGACTACACTATGAATGTACGCATCTCTCTTCAACAGTCTTGTAAGTTCTAGTACTTAGTTACTATGAATGGATTTATACTCATTTACGTACAGCTTTTAGTGGATACTTGGATAGTGCGTATCAATATCTATGGTTGATGCATATATAGTACCATTATAGTAATGTTGATCATCACTAACATCTTCACACATAACATCTCATATAAATATTTCTCTATCTAGTCGTGGTGATATTGTTAAACTTACTTTATAAGTTGTTGTGTTAGTTTGTATAGTAGTGTTCAACGACTTGTCTGAGATATACGTATCATGGATGTGTAAGATACTTATTGTTCAGAATTATTATTAAAGTGAATATTCTACGTAATGTTTGTGATCTCACAGTTCTTTTTTAGCTTAGAATGTTGATGAATCTTATGTGGTGTTGTAATAACTATTACTTCATTTCTACTACATCTTCAAGTTTTAGAGTGTATGTACTTAATTTAGTCTTAAAGAGGTAGAATATTTTATTACAGTTTGTACATTTACAAAGTATTATCCAATCATAATCTTCTCTTCTTATTCGTTGTTTTTCATTTACTTTTTCTGATGGTAATCTCTTTCTAATTACTTGAACACTTTCCCAACTAGGTAATCCACAATATGGGCAGGTGATCATAGTTTCAGTAATACCATGTCTTGTAGTAGTAGTGTTCTCTTAAATTTTTACGTAACTTGTCTCTTACACTTTCACATACGTTTTTAAAAATACATTTTTCACAAGATGTTTCACGTAGTTTACATATTTTCTTACCAAAGTTCCAGAAGAAATCATCAAGAATTGTAGGTTCAATTTCACTACAATTAGATACGATTTTATATGCTTGTCTTACAGTTAATCTAATGATTATATCTTCAAAATATTCAGCTTCTTTCTCCCATTTAAGTAGTGGTAGTAACTCTTGATTTGGTTCTACAAGACCTAATCTAATGGCTACTCTTGTTAAGTGATTATCAACACATACGTGGAGATTTTCTTCATCAAGAATTTTCAGAAGTTTTCTTCTTTTTAAAAACTTTATAAGTAAAAAACTCTTCTTTTCTACAGGATCTTCATAGGCTTTAAAAATTCTCAATTTTTCAAGAATTCCAGAAGTTTGATGGTCACTACATATCTTCTCGATTTTATCTAAAAGATTGAGTGTTGAGCTGTTGTAATATCTCATAATCTTTTTACCTAAATCTCTAAGTAAGGCTGTTCTCACTTCAACATCTTTCACATCTAGCCATCTTCTTACTTCAACCTCTCTCAATTCTGCAAGATTTTTAGGAGTGAAAAATTTTGGATTTTCTTGAAATTTAAGTAATGATAATCGCCATAATAAGTCTGAGCCTTTAAACTTCTCTCCAGAAATTTCTTTACAATATTCTTCAACAACTTCATACTTATTGTCAACTTTTCCTGTTCTTTCTGTTCTATGATCGATAGCTACAACAGCTAGAAAGTAGTTTAGAGTATCTTCATAATCAGTATCTATTGATGGATAGAGTTTAGGGTCTATAAAGTAGTCAATACTTATAGTTATGTTCTTTAAGATCTTAGCCACCTCAATACATTTATTAAAGTTTACCTTAATCATTTTAAGGACAGATTAGTAGTTTTGCTATACTTTTTAAAAATTCAAGATTTATCTCTACGCCTAACTTACCATCCATTTCACCAATAATGTTCATTAATGTAGCGTTATATTGTAGATTATAATTTCTTAACATATCCTTAACGATACCTCTAACATTATCTATATCGTTTTTAAGAATTGAATACATTAGTGAACTTACATAACCAATATGTGTATAGCTTTCTCTAGATTGTATTTTTCTTAAACTATCCATTATATAGTCGAGTTTTAATGGTGGTTCTACACTAACTATACCTAACCTATACATTGACCAGTGATATGCTTGTGTTAAGATGTTGATCCAAGGTACTTGTACGTAATTGTAGAGATCATTCTTAACCTTACCCTTAATACATGATGTGATTATGTAATTCTTGACAATACCTGATAATTGACTACTTGATAGTTCTCTACACATCTTAATAGCTCTTAATACTACTTTCTCAATCTCATCATGAACATCTTCATCAAGAATAAACTTAATAGTTAATAGTTTTGACTTTAATATAAGTTCATGAACTTCATCCTTAATGGATTTGAGAGTTATGTTGTTAATCAAATCTATAGCTTTAAGATATAGTTCTGTAGCTCTTTCTAAATTACCTTCTCTTAAACTTAGATATGCATCAATTTCATTAATCTTAGCTAGTTCACGTTGATATGAGTCTCTATCAATTACATTTCTCATAAACAGATCATTAAGACTTTTCTTAGCTTCTTCAAGATAAAACTTGACTATATCTGTATTTAGAGAATATCTTGATAAGACTTCAGATAAGTTAAGATATAGCATGTACGTTAATTCAAGTCTATAATTATCATTAGCAATATCTGCTAAGTATTTGCTAATCTTCTCGCTAATTCTACTTACAATTCCTAACTTGTAGTTAGAATCTACATGTGGTAGTAAGTATCCAATTAATGGTATTAACTGTATGTAAGTTCTTACAGACCAATACTTAACTTCATCAATGTTACTTCTAGATATTACTTTCTCGAGATAATTCATCTCCATGCCTATAGCATTAACATCAAGTATAGTTCCTAATGATAAGAGTGTTGTATGTAGGGATTCTGTATATTTTGCAAAACTTAAAACATCGATGGGTGATAATAGTTCTATAAAGGTATCTAAGCCTCCCACTACATTCATAAATCTATTAAGTATTATTTTTGATGCTAAGATCTCATCAATACTTAAATCACAATTTACCAACATATTCATAACTTGTGAAATACTTTTAACAAGAGTGTTTCTATCAAGATACATTACGTATGTTTGTAGAAGATCTAGATAATTCTTAACCATAAGCTTCAATACCTTACTAACAACTCTAGCATGAGCTATATCGTGGATTAGTTTCTTAAAATTATCGATAACTTCTTCATCATTCAAAACTGTTGCTAAATGTGGTAGATCGTGAATGACTAGATAGTTGGTTTTTAATTTCGCAAAATCATTCTCAACAAGACATGCATGATTAATGATTTCAACATTACTTATCCACGACTTAGGTAGTGTCTGTAAAGCAGATAGTAATTGAAAGTCTCTACCTAAATTATCTAAAAATACTGATAATAATGTATAAGTTGAGGTGTAAATGTTTAAGACTCTATAAGTATCAACTCCTAAGATTTTAGATAAATCGTTAATTAATGAGTTGTTTACATTCTTATTAATGAGTTTTTCAACTCTCTCATCCACTTTTCTTAAAAGTTCATTAATGTTTTCTAACCTTGAAGATATTTCAATTACAGCATTTACAATAGATGGGGAGTATTGAACATATTTGTACGTTTGAGATTTCTCTATAGGTAAGTTACATTCTTCACATATTTTACTAAACTTCTCAAAATCCACTTCTGGAACTACTACAACTTTTGGATATTCAAGTTTTTGCACACCATATATGTCCATTCTTGACGTTAATTTTGATGTTAATATGATTTTACAAGTATTTCTGACTAAACTTTCTATTAAACTCTTAATAGCGAGTATTAGTTCTTTTAAATCTATGAGTATTGGTTTCAATCTTGTAAAGTTATCTAAAATTATTAAGATCTTCTTATCAATTCTTCTTAAAGGTACTTCAGTACCATAAGTTTCAATTAGAGTTCTAATCAACTCATTAATTGTACTTAACTTTAACTTATACTTACTTACTTCTTGGAAAATACTTTCAATACCTGTCTTATCACTTACTTCAATCTTGTTAAGATCGTTAAGTATATGTTTAACTATTAGGTTAAGTTCTCCTGTACATGATGTGAAGTTATCTATTAATGAGACCTTAACTATGTAGTACTGTTTCTCAATTTCCACTAGTAACTCGTCAATACTGTTGAAAGGTGGTGAAAGTATTATTAATATGTCATGCTCGTCTAGACTATTTTTTATCTTGTTAGTAAGTTCATTTAGATTTTTAATCAAGATTATCAACCTCTCTAAACTATTCTTAAATTTAGTTAAAAATCTTGTCTTGAAGGTATTGAATAGTTAGAGAGAAAAAGAAAAGAGGAAAGATAGGTTTTAAATAAGTATTAACTGTTGAAGCCAATTAAGTAACTGTATGGGTATTACTATTCCTAAAATGACTACAAGTAGCATAGAGATGAGTGTAACTACTTCTCCAATACATCTCTTTCTAATCATAGCTAAATATGCCTTTATGAGTCTAGCATAATATATTGCTGAGATAGCACTATTTACAGCTAATGATATGGCTATTACAAGTCCAACAAGCCAGTACGGTGTTACCATTAATCTCACGCATACGAGGAATAGAAATAGTTTTGGCCAAAAACCAATAAGCGGTGGTACGCCTAGTAGTGAAAGCATAAGTACAACAGCACTATAAGCACCTGTCTTCGAGATGTATGCTCTAGGTACATCAATTCTAATTTCAGAATTTTCAAGATTTGAGAATGGTGAAAATGATCCTAACTTTGCAAGTCCTGTTGCGAAGAGTTCATAAATGGCAATAGCTAATGCTGGATATACAACCTCACTCCATAGATTAAGTACCATTCCAAGTATTGCCACAGCTACAGCTGCATACGCATATGCTACGTGAGATATGGTGGAGTATGCAAGTACTCTACCAATAGTTCTTGCTGTAAGTCCTGCAATGTTACCAAAGTACATACCAATAATGCTGATAGTAGCTATACATAGTCCAAGAGCAATCATGTTTTCAATATTGTATATTGCTGGCTTAGCAATGATTAGTAATATTTTGGTAAGCACAATTATAGATATTACCTTAGAGTAAAGACCTAGAAGTGCTATACCGAAAGGTGAACCACGCGCAAAAGTATCGGGAACCCATCCGTGGAATGGAAAGAGTCCGAGCTCCATAGCGAAACCTGCAAGTATTAAGGCTATACCTATAGTTACGTGTATACTTAGAGAAACCGCAATACCTATAATCATTAATGCCTTACCAATACCACTAAAGATTAAATATCTAACACCTGCACCAATATGACCACTTAATCCTCTAGCAGCTACAAGTACTGTTAAAGTTAAAGTAGCTACTGCAAGGAAGGTTATGAGTAATATTAGTTCTTCAATTCCTGTACCTATATGTAGAATTAAACCTAGACTTATAGGTAATGCCGTACATGCCATATACTCATAACCTCTAAGAGGAGTTTCTATTCGAATAATCTCAAGAGTTAAAATTATGGTTAACACTGTAACTAAAGCTATGATGAAGTTAATTACAAAGTTCATAAACGTTAAGCTGTAGAGTGAATAGCCAAGTACGTAAAACATCACACCTAGCGAGAAGTACTTCACAGCTCTTACTCTACCTCTAATTAATGCTGAGATTGATACTAATAATCCTAAAAGAATGATGTAGTGAAGTATGGGCTCCATCATGTGAACCACCATACAAGTATAAGTATGAGTAGAAGTCCAATAAGTGCGTAAAGCACATAGGCATTTACAGGACCATATTGTAGTCTTCTAAATAGTATTGATGATTTACCGAAAAGCCATGGGAAGAATCTATGATAAATATTGTCGAAGAAACCTTGATCAATACCCTTAAAGACTCCATGACTAATATACCAGTATAGTTTTGTAAGTCCTAAATCATAAGCTACAGGTAAGTAGAATCTATGGTATGATATTTTCCACAAGATTCCTGTTGGTATTAAGAATCTTCTAAAGATGTAGAAGTAGAGTCCAATAATTAATCCTGCAACAAGTGCTGTTAATGATATTGCCATAGTCCAAGGTTCAGGATGAAATGGATGAGCTACATGTAGTGGAAGGTACTCTATAGCTGCATGCATCACTGTATGCTCAAGACCTAAATACCAATATATACCAAGTACAATACCTGCAATGGCTAATATAGTGTAAGGTACTAGCATTACTGGATGTGCTTCTTCTACATGTCTCTCTTTAGCAGGTTCATGTAGAAATGTTAATCCTATTAATCTAAAGCCATAAATAGGTGTTAAGAAGATGGTTAGTATTAACATGCCTGTTAATGCGAAACAACCTATCAAGTATGCTGGTGATATGACTGCCTCTTTAGTGAAGAAGCCAACAAAAGGTGGTATACCTACTAAACTTAACATTGCTAGAAGCATAGCTATGTACGTTATTCTCATGAACTTCCCTAAACCACCAGCATCTCTAATAAATCTACTATGTATTTCGTGAATAACGGCACCATAACCTAGGAATAAACTAGCTTTTGCACATGCATGAGCCATAATGTGTGCAAGTCCTGCAAAGAGTGCAAAAGTAAATACTGCCATAGCAAGTTCATGCTGATGAAGAACAGCATAGAAGTAGTGATAAAGTACACCACCTACACCTACAATCATAGTTAGTAAACCTAGATTGGCTGCTGTTGAACCTGCAAGTACAAGTTTAAATTCTTGAGCTGAGGTTGATATCATGGTGGTCATTAAGGCTGTTAAAGCACCAATAATGGCAAATACCCAGAAGACAGTTAGTACTCCAGGTTCACCAAACATGTACATGTCCAACATTATTGGTGCAAAGATGAGTAGCAGATAAACTCCAGCTTTAACCATAGTGGCTGCGTGAATTAGAGCAGAAACACTTGTAGGACCTGTCATAGCTGTAAGTAACCATTCATAGAATGGAAATTGTGCAGACTTTGTGAAAGGTCCCATAGCAAACATTATGAGTATTAATGGTAATAACTTAACATACTCAAAGTTAATCCATGCAGTCTTAATTTCACTAAGCTCTACAAGACTTAAAGTTCCAATAGGTCCTCCAAGAATTGGTGCTGTACCTACAAGTATGTAGGCTAAGGCTACCATGAATGGTGCATCACCAAGTCTTACAGTAAGTATAGCTCTAAGACCTGCAAGTGATGGTGGCCACCAATATGGTGTCTTTGCAACATACTCCTTCTCACCAACCCAGTACTCTTCCTCATCTCTATACCAATGACCAATTAAGCCCCAACTTGCAAGTCCAACACCTTCCCAACCGAAAAGTAGAAAGAGTAAGTTTTCAGCAAAAACTATTATGAGCATCGATGTAGCGAAAAATCCCATAAACCACCAGTACCATCCAGGTCTGTAATCACCTTCCATATACTTAATGCTGTATAGAAAGATTAGAAAGATAATCCACGAAACTACTAGACCCATAATCATACTGTAAGGTATGAATCTCACAGATACGTATAGTCCAAGATCTGGTATCCAATCCCAACTATACTTCTCAAAGAAAGTACCATTAATTGCTAGCCAAGAAATTATCAATGCAGCAATGAAGGCTCCTAAAGTCGTTAATATACCTTTAACTCTCTCTTTAAATGGTATTCCAATACTTGCAAGTATTAATGGTGCGAATATGGCGAAGAGTAGAAGTTCAGGACCGTTCATACTACCACCTTATGAAAGTGTTTATAGCTGTAAACATGTTCTCCCAAACAATCGATGAGAAAGGCGGTACTAGTAGCAGTATTGATAAGAAGGCTGTCAACGCTATTGGCACTAACGTTAAGTAATACTTACCATCTCTAACAGGCATCTCGCGTACTTTAGGTGGACCAAAGAATATAACTTTTATCGTATAGAAGGCATATACGGCAGTTGCTACAAGCATAGCTACTAATCCAAGAACATAACCGAAATTCCATAAAGGTACAGATTTGGCAAAAGCGACAATGATAGTTATCTCAGCTATCATACCTATAGTTAAGATTCCTACAAGATTTAGAAATCCAATAATTGAAGATATTGCAAGAGGTGCATGATATGCATAGAGACCACCAAGCTTAGTTATATCTCTAGTATGTAGAAATAGTATCAAGTATCCTGCAGACATGAAGAGTATAGCTTTACCTAAACCATGAGCTATATAGTGAAGACCAGCACCAACAAGACCCCAAGCATTTGCTGTTGATATTGCAAGTAACATGTAACCCATCTGTGATATGGTCGAGTAGGCAAGTAATCTCTTAATATCTTTTTGAACAAGTGCTGTAAAGGCGCCATAAAGTGCCGTAGCTATTGCATAAGCCATTAATATGTTCTTCCACTTAGCAATAAATCCATATGGTAAGATTATTGCAATAATTACGTAACCACCAAGACCAACAAATACTGGACTTAAAAGTGCGGATAATGGTGTTGGTGCTTCAGCATGAACATATGGAAGCCACATGTGTACACCGAGTGCAGCCATTTTAATGAGAAGACCGATAAGTATCAATACCATTGCTAAGGTAGTATTGTTAAATGTTGGTGCATAACCTGTATAGAGTGGTGCATCAATTACATGACCATAAAGTATCATCATGACAAAACCAATAAGCATTAAGACAGTACCTATATGTGTCCATACCAAGTACATGAAGGCAATTCTAACCCTATCACCATAACCATAATAGAGTATTTGGAAGAACGATGATATTAAGCTAAGCTCGAAGAATAGGTAAATCATTAATAAGTTCGTAGCTGTGACAACACCTGCCATAGTGATTATGTAGATGGGGTATGTTAAGTAGAAGATACTTAAGCTGAAGTTAAGTTCTTCAGCTCTATGTATCATGTATGGTATGGAGAAGATAACTACAAGAATACCCACTAGACATATTGTGAAAGCGAAAAGTGCGTTGAAAGGCATTAACAAGATTTTTCCTGGAAATTCATACTCATAGCCATATATGCTTATAGTGAAGGTTAATGCCTTATCAATAAGTACTGTATTAGTTGCTAATGAGTAAAGTGAGAAGTACAGCATGGGTAGTAGTGATAACACAATAACTGCTACACAAGCCTTAACGTTTCTAATGGCTAAGTAGTATACAGGTAGAGCAATCGCTATAGGTAGTAGTATTGAAAACCATAGAAGACCTGAGACATCAATCATAGCCACATCTACTCACCTCCAGGTAGTTCTTTTGTATCTGTTGTTCTCGCAATCCTGTAATTCCTATATATTAACGCAACGAAGAGGACAGTTTCTGCACAACATATAGCTATCATTAAGATTACTAGAAATGTTAAGAATACTGGATTCAGTGTTAATATTCCCGCAATACCTAGAAAGACACCTACAGTTATTAACTCCATACAGATTAATAGTCTAATTAAATCTCTAGAACCAGCTAAACCCCAAAAACCTAAGGCAATTACTAGAATTGAAGCTACAAGAAGAGCTAGATTCATGATCTCTCACCTCTACGTGCAAGTTGTATAGCAAAGATTAGTGACATCACTATGATTATGAAAAGTCCAACAAGTGAATATATGTAGTTTACACTACTCAATATGCCTTTATTTATCTCTATAAATGATGGAGTGATAGTTGGTGGTGGTAGTATGGGTGTCTGAGTCATTAAGACTATAGTGAAGAAACCTGAAACTATTAACGCAATGGCAAGTGCTCCAAGTCTATACTCGAGTGAAGGTACTATAGGTGTTTCTCTAAAGGTTGAAGCAACAATAAGTACCAACAGAATTACTGCACCAATATACACCACAAGTATTAGAAAGACTATGTGATAAATCTCCATTAAAGCATATACAACTGCTACAAGTGCTGCTGCTAAACTTAAGAAGACTGCCGAATATACATTATCTTTAACAAGTACTGTCAATATACTAAAAAACACTACACCAAGTATTACTGATAGTGTTAGTGTATCCACGAGATTCTCTACATAATGTTTATAGTTTTAAGGATTACCATTTACTCATAGATACTACTCAATACGTATCTTTATAATTCTACCATTACTCGAATCGTAAGATACCTTCACAGCTCTCGGTCTTGGAGTTTCAATAGTTGGTTCTTCAACTTCAGTTTCTGGTCTATACTTCATCTCGGTGAGACTATACCATGCGAGACATTTAATGGTTGTTCTTGTTAAAGCATCTGCTGGACATGCATCAACACAGAAGTAACACATTATGCATCTACCGTAATCAATTCCTGGACTTTTCTTCTTATCAGGTCTAGTATACATCTTAATAGCATTTGTTGGACAAATTCTAGCACACATAGCACATCCAGTACATTTCTTAACATCAAGCTTAATCCAACCTCTAGTTAAAGGACCATAATCTGGCTCTTCATCTGGATACATAATGGTCATTCTATCAGGCTTAAATAAGTTCTTAAAACCAACCTTAAATACTTGTAAATGCTCTTTAACAATACTAAATACGCCCATAGATCTCAAATAGAGAAGAAATTAAAACTTAATTAACTTTACCCTAATGCGAAAATTTTAGTGAGTCCATAAAAATTCACTAAAAAGTATTCTGAAGAGCTGTTCAGGATTTTTGAATGTCTCTCGTTATTAGGAGTGAAGAGGTGTATGAGATCAGCATCGAGTCTTACTTAAATATCATTAAAACTGCTATGAATCCTCTATATGTCAGGTCATTACTAAATTGTACAGGTATCATTGGGAATAAGATGAATCTTTAATAATTATTCTTAAAGATAATTCATACATTTTACATTTCTAACTCTATGTTCTATAATTATCTTGGCAATCAAGTATCTCTCTTCCATGCGCGTCTACCTTATTTTCTATTAAGAAAAATTCCCTAAACTATGTTGGTCCTATGAGTAAAGGTTTAGAAAATATTTGGAGAAAAGATTAGGATATTGTTGAGTAGGGTTTTTAATATGAGTTTTCTACGTTTTTGCTATGGTTAATTGGATTCAGTCAGCTAAACCTAAGAAGCAGAGAAAGGCATACTTTAATGCTCCTCTTCATATCAGGCATAAATTCTTAACAGCACCTTTATCTAAAGAATTACAGAGAAGATTTGGTATTAAGAGACTACCTGTACGTAAAGGAGATACAGTACTTATCGTTCGTGGTAGTTTCAAGGGTGTTAAAGGTAAAGTCGTCGAGGTTGATATGAAGAGAATTAGAATTTTTGTTGAAGATGCAACACTGAAGAAACCTAGAGGTGAGACAGTTTACTATCCAGTACATCCATCAAAAGTAGTAATTACCGATCTAGACTTAAGTGATAAGAGAAGACTACAAGTAATTGAGAGAATAAGAAAAGCACGTGAAGAATTTTTAAAGAAAATTCAGGAAGCTAAAGAAAAAAGAAAGGAAGTCATTGTTATTTCAAGTGAAGGTAAAGAAGCCGAGAAGAAGTAATTATCTGACTTTTGAACCTTCAGGCACCTCAACTTCCTTATCAACAGTTAACAAGTATGGCTTGCCATTAACGTCAGCTGCAAGTATCATGCCTTGAGATTCTACACCAAAAATTTTCTTAGGCTTAAGATTGACAAGAATAACAACCTTTCTATTAACTAGATCTTCAGGTCTATAGTGTTCAGCAATACCAGCAACAACTTGTCTAACCCCACTACCAATATCAATTTCAAGTCTAAGAAGTTTTTTAGAACCAGGAATCTGTTCAGCTTTAATAATCTTGCCAATCCTAATATCAAGTTTTTCAAAATCAGAAAAATCGATAAAACTCATAAGAAAAATTAAGATCAAAACTCTAAATAAACATTACTTACATGATCTAAACGTAGAGAAGTATTAATAAGTGTATTGAGAACACTCACCTAACAGTGATGAACTCTGGCCTTCGATGAATGGTGATTAACCATTCATGAGCTGAAATCTAGATGCGAGATGCGAGTTTAAGAAGGGTAAAGATGGTGCTTGTAAAAACTTGTTAGAAGCTATCACAGATTAGAATTGTTTGAGAAAGATTGTGAAAAATCGAATCACTCTACAAGTCATCAATCTAGATTCCTAATCCGATAGTAGAGATGTCTCGACTATTTTGAGTGTACTTATGTTTTATGCACATTCTTGGAGAAGATTGGCCTAGAAAGCACTACTAGTTCTTAACAACTTTCCTAGCTACATAAACTACGTATCTACTTTCTGATGTTAGTTCTTCAAAGTTTCCATAAGTTTCTTCTACAATTTTTGCGATTCTCTTACTAAATTTTGAAGGTACTACAAGTTGAAAGTAACCACCTGGTTCAAGATAATTTATGGACTCTCTAATTAACTTCTCGTTAAGACTCATACCTGCGGACCATGGAGGATTAGTAATTATGGTATTAAATTTCATATTTTTTACAGGTTCGTAAAGATTTCCATACCTTATCTTAACGTTCTTAACATTATTTAATCTTACATTTATTTTTGCAAGTTTAAGTGCAAGTTTATTAATATCCGTCATTATTACGTGACCATTTGGTGCAAGTTTTGCTGCTACTATACCTATAACGCCATAACCACAACCAAGATCTAAGATATTCCAATAATCTTGTACAATCATATTTTCAATTAGAAGCCTAGTTCCTAAATCAATTCCTATGCTTGAAAATACTCCAGGAAGTGTAATTAATGTAATGTTGAAGCCTCTAAGATTGGTAATGATTTTCCTAATTCTCAACTTTTTAAAGAATGGTTCTCTATTGAAGTAGTGACTCATTACTTAATCTCCAACACTTCTAATAACTTCTTGTAAGTCTCTAATAGTTCTTGTGGTGATGCACCTTTTCTATAAATTTCCTTATCAAGATGCCTACCTTCACTATCGATTACTCTGAAAGTATCACCGGTAATTTCATCGCCAATCAAGATCTCACTACCATATCTACCAAATTCTAACTTAAAGTCTAGAAGTTTCAATCCTTTCCTCTCAAATAAGTTGCTCAATAGTTCATTAACTTTCAATGAAGTATCTATGATATGTCTTAACTCATTCTCATTTACAAGTTCAGCTTCTATAATATCTTCAGGAAGTATTAATGGATCGTGAAGTTCATCACTTTTATAGTGAAATTCTATTAAAGGTTTTTTCAACTTCTTTAATTTAGAAAGTACTGGTAATCTCTTAATCATAGAACCATAAGCATAATTTCTAACAATAACTTCAATAGGTATCATTTTCAACTTTTTAACTCTTAACTTATTATCACCTTCATAACTTATGAAGTGTGTCTTTACTCCATTATCTTCAAGATATTTAAAGAAGAAAGCTGAAAGTTTAGCATTAATTACTCCCTTACCTGCAAGGTAATCTCTCTTTACACCATCAAGTGCTGTTACTTCATCTTTAAATTCAATTATTAGTTCATTTTCACTAACCTCATATACTCTCTTAGCTTTTCCTTCGTAGAGTAGTCTCATCATAATGTAGAACTTTAGGGAAGGTTTTATAAGTATCCTAAAGATCTTAGTCTTTCTTTTATCTTTTCTTCATCCTCTTTAGAATATACGTACTCACTTTCACCTTCACTAAGAACTTCACTGATTACAAACTCTATAAATTCTTCAACACTATTAAAACCTCCATGAGTTCTTATATAGTTAAGTATCCTATCGTACAACTCCTTAGATATGTTTATAGATACCTTCTCTTCACCGGCTGGCATGATGAAATACTGAAGTTAGATACTTTTAAACTATATCTTTACAATCTCTTAAATTATTCACATAAGGAGAGTTCAAGCTTTATCTTAAAAGTTAAGGAAATCTTATTAAATTTCTTGACTAGTAAGTATTGTGAGGATGAGTCTTCAGCCGTCTGAGAGTTGGATTTGTGATGAGGTGAGGAAAGACTTTACTGATTATTCTTTACCTCTCTAGATGTATTACATAGTCACCAACATTTACCTTTAAGTAGTTAGCTATTGGTCTACATTTCGCCTTAACTAAATACATTACTGGCTTATCTATTACACGTTGTATCTCCGTAATGTATTCTAGATGAGCCATACCTTTAGCGATAATTAAGTCACAGTTCATTAAATATTTCTTCAATTCTTCAGATATCTCATCTATGAATATACTTGCAGCATCAGTACCTGTACTAACTATCTCATCAAAACTCTCATGAAGTCTTAACATATCTACTTCTCTAATAGTTACATCATTTTGAAAAGCACCTCCTTTAACAACACCTATAACTTTAGCTCTTCTCCTTCTCAACACTTCAGCTAATATCTTGTCAAGTGCAGCTTCACCTGAATTATCCATTAGGTACAGTATTAACTTATTTTCAACATTATTAAGTAGTTGAAGATTATTAATACCGTGAAGTCTCATGTAATTTAAGGCATTACATAATTCCTCAATCTTTGGAACATCATACTGAGCTACACCAAAATCAATACTATTACCTATAAGTGCAATTTTAACTGCAAGAATTAGCTCATCGTCAGAATTCTCAAGTAATTCTCTAAACTTCTCATAGAGTCTTAACCCTTCAAGATTTGCTTTAATCTTTTCATTCCAGTAAGGATCCTCATTCTTGAGTGCTGACTTTATGTATCTGTAAAGTTTTGTAGCTATTAGGGGTGCACTACGATTACCTTTATCTAGTTCTTTAATGAGAAGCTTTGCAATGTTCTTTAAAAACTCAATTCTATCCTCTTCACTACTTACAAGTTTTGCAAGATCTCTATACCTAACCTGTACTTGACATGGAATACATTCAGACTGTATAATCAATGTTGATCGTGAATTTACACACTACGTTGCTTCTTTAAAAACCTTCTCTATCAATAATTCTCAAGTTTAGCACCTACATTACTTGGTTTTGTAATTATGATATCAACTTTTTCTACACCACTCTTCATAAATTCTTCTCTCATAACTTCACCTACATGTTTAGCTTTATCTTCACTACATATTGCAAATATTGAAGGCCCTGCACCACTTATACTACAACCATATGCACCAGCTTCTATTACTGCCTTCTTCACACTGTAAAATCCAGGTATCATTACTGATCTTGCAGGTTCAATAATGTAGTCACTAGATATTCCTTTACCGAGAAGTTCATAATTTTTAATGATAAAACCAAGAATTACTTGAAGTAAAGAGCCACACTGCCTAACATGATCTTTTAATGATATACTTTTTGGTAGAAGTTCTCTAGCTCTCTTTGTCTTTTCTTCTCTAGATAGTGATGTTGATGGTCTTGCAATTACTATACTCAATTCTTCAAAAACTTCAATTTTAACTATTTTTAAAGGTTCATAACTCAATATTGCGCATAAACCACCAAGAAGTGATGGTGCTACATTATCTGCATGGGCAGCTCCTGTAACCGCTTCCTCACCCTTTGCAGCACATTCAATCATAAATTCAGGCTCTAACTTGAGATTTAATGCATGTGCCATACCGTATATGGCTGCAACTGCAGATGCACCAGAACTACCAAGACCAGCACCTATAGGAATACCTTTCCATATCTTAACCTTAACAAACTTCTTAATGCCTAACCTATCAAGTAGATACTTAATGGCAACGGTTGTAGTATTTCTATCAACATCTCTAGTTACTAGCTCAGCATCAACACCTTCAATACTTTCAATCTCAATACCATAACCATCATCGATAATTAACTCAACAAGATCTCTAGGTTCTTTAATTGCAAGACCAAGAATATCAAAACCAGGACCAAGATTAGCAATAGTTGCAGGTGCAGATACCTTAACTCTAATCATAACTTAACCTAGTTAAGAATACTCTTAAAAATTCAATGTTAAAGATTAGATAAATTTTTACCAATAATCTTTAACAAGTAACCTCTCAGTTTTTCAACAGCATCTCTATTGTTAGCAATAAGCTTTTTCAATACTCTTTCATTTCTCGTATGCATGTTAACGTTACTTAACTTACCTCCAAATTTTACAAATAAACCTTCAAGATCAAGTTTCACTAGGACTATAAGTACATTATCATCTTTTAACTTATATATTTTCAAGTTGTCATCTTCATAAACTTTAATACATCTATCACTTAATTGTCGAGGAATGTCTTCAGTTGGTTTTTAACATCGTAATCTAGTATGTAGATTCTATTTCCCTTTATATGCTTCAATGCCTTCATTTTTCCATGCATCATGTATTATCTTTCGTTTAAATATCTCGTTAAACAATATCTTATCAAAATAGCATTCAACAACAATCATCATATTCTTCAGCTGCTATAAAGATATCAGTTTCAATTGCCTTTTCTACAAAATCTTTCAACTTCTCATTACTTATAGCTTTAATTTTTGTCCTTTCTTTAAGTCTACCCAAAATATTGATAATGTATGTATTTCTGAGTGCTCTAAAATACCTTCAATAAGGTAAGGATTGTGAGTTGATATGAAGTACTGATTATTACTTTTAACAATTCTTAAAGCTAGATCTCTGATGTAGAATGGAAATATATTACTTTCTGGTTCTTCTAGAATTACTATAGCATTTCTTTCTATTAGTCTCTATAGCTAATAAATTGAATATGTATTTTAAGATTCCATCTGATGTTTTTGAGAGAGGTAAAAGGACTAGAGTTTCACCTTTAGGAACAAAGAATAAATCAGCATATCCTCTAGCTTCTTCTAATTCTAAAACCCATATCTTCAAATAAATTCTCATTTAAAAACTTGATAATATCCTTTCTCTTTCTTAATAATGAAATTAAGTTCTCACCGTAAGGTGTTATTAAGTAATCTTCCAAATAGTCCTCTCTTCTTATCTTATTGTGTCTAAATCTATAAAATCTTACACAACCTATTTGTTCCATTACTTTCTTCTTAACAATATCGTCATGCACATTTAGATCAAAAATTCATACACATTATTGTCTATCGTAATGAGCATTCTTAGAGGATAACGTATATTTATCTGAATGTCTTGAGCGTCTCTGTCGTAACTTTCAGTGCTATGTCTCTTGAAATATCGTACATGTAGAATAATTCTTCATCTTTTTCTATTCTCAATAATTCCTTACTAAGATTTAATGATAATATTCCTATAGCTTCCAATATATTTGATTTTCCTGATCCTGAAGGTCCTATGAAGATGTTTATCTTCTTACAATGCAATTCTACCTTTTCAATAGATTTAAAATTATTCTCTATTACGATCTTCTCTATCATAAGTAATATACATCAACGTTCTTTCTTAAATTCTTCTTTACTCTCAAGTAGGACAAAGTTTAAATCTTGAAAATTCTTGAATAGTTAAATGATTGAGAAAGTTCTTAACATTATTGATAAGAATAGAGATTACGTTCTAAATCTGTTATGTAAACTTATCGAGATACCTACAGTTGTTCCTCCTGGTCAAAATTATGAAGATATGTGTAATTTCTTAAAAGATGTACTGAAAGATATGGGATTAAGAGTCAACATTATTAAAGTTCCTAAAGAAGTTGTTGAGAAGTATTTTCCTGAACATGCTGATTATCCTAGACTTATTGTTCATGCCGAATATGGTAGTGGAAAACCTACACTTCACTTTAATGGTCATTACGATGTTGTTCCTCCAGGTACTGGTTGGACTGTTACTGAACCTTTTAAGCCAAAATACATTGATGGTAAAGTTTATGGTAGAGGTACATCGGACATGAAGAGTGGTATAGCTAGTACATTACTTACAATTAAAGCCTTGGTTGAGAGTGATTTCAAGATTAATGGTAAGATAGAAGTTTCTTTTGTACCTGATGAAGAGGTTGGTGGACAGACAGGTACAGCCTACCTTTTAGAGAACATACCTAAACCTGACTATGCTATTATTGCTGAACCTACAGGTCTTAACGATATCTGGATTGGTAATAAGGGATTACTATGGTTAAGTATTGAAGTTCTTGGTAAGCAAGTACATGCATCTAAACCTTGGCTTGGAATTAATGCTTTTGAAAAAGGTGTAGAACTTGCTTATCTAATTATTAAGGAGTTAAAACCTAGAGTAGAGTCTAGATTAAGTAGTTATGAGTATGAGGAAATTGAAGGTAAAAGAGCCACTATGGTTCTTGGTGGTGAAGTTAAGGGGGGTGATAAGGTAAATATTGTTCCAGGATACTTCAACTTCAGTATAGATAGAAGAATACTACCTGAAGAAGATGTTGAACTTGTTGAGAAAGAGATGATTCAATTTATTCACGATAAGGCTAAAGAACTTAACATAAATATTAACATTAAAATCTTACAGAAAAGTAAAGCTTCAATTATAGATTCAAATGCAAAGATCGTAATGTTACTTAAAGAGTGTATTATGGAGGAGTTGAACATAGAACCTAGAACTACTGTATGTATAGGTGGATTAGATACCAGATACTTTCAGGAAAGAGGTATTGAAGCCTTAACTTATGGACCTGGTAATCCAGACACGCCACATATAGCTGATGAGTATGTAGATTTTGAAAACATTATTAAAGTATCGAGAGTGTACGCCAGATTAGTTAATAAACTTCTAGGTTAGTAAATCTTTATGAGTAAGGTTATTCAAGAACTTGAAAATACCATCAAGAGTGAGGAGTTAGAGATCATTATCGATAAGTTTAGAAAAGTCTTAATGAAGCTTTATCAAGAATTATTTAAAAATTGTAAGAAAGCTCTACACTTAGATATTAATCTTCAAGATGTTAAGAGTCTTGAAGATATGTACATAAATACAGTTAAACTGTATGAAACAGCTAAACCAGCGTTGAAGAAGATTTTCGAAGAGAATGCTAAACTTCATAATCTTGTTAATAAGATATTGAGTGAGTATGATAATGGTTTAGAACTTTTAGGAAAGTCAATAAGCATTCTCGAAAGAAAGATTGAAGAATTGAAAAGCGGCGAAGTTGAAGGTATTGAAGATGTCTTAAGCACATGGTATAGTGCTGTAAATTATTATCGTAGAGGTGAAGTTTTAAGTATTGAAATTGATGAATGTGTAGAGATGAGGAAGTGGAGAGGAAAATACTTAGAAATTAGAAAACTATACTACATGATTGCCGCTATAATTTACTACTTAATCTTAATGTTAAAGTTAAGTCTTATTGAGACTAAGTTTAGACATGTCATGACAAGGGATGATATTATTAATTCTTTACTTAATGATGTTAAGATATTAAAGATATTGTTAAGTACTTTAGAGTATTAGAAACATTCTTCAGGAAGTGTTGTTGGTATTTTACCTTCAATTCCAATAGGCATTACGTAGAGTCATGCTGAAACCCTGCCCGTGGGGTTTCGGAGAGGTTTTGAAGCAACCATAGCCATGCTAAATTTGCACCAACTTTTTTCTCATTCATTAACTTCCTACACTTTTCTTTCTTACACGGATGTCTTAACCTCTTTCCAATTTCATTAACGATTTCTCCACTACCTATGTACAAGTAGAAAATCTTTCTGTACCACCTTCTTTGTGATGATATCTCAGTATAGACTCTGAACTTCCTCTTTAAAATTTCTTGTATAATATTTAATATTTCCAAATCCTTACTCCACAAAATCACATAACATTCATGAAATGAACCATCACAATCAACATATGCTGTCAGAAACTCTATAATACACTCATTACATTGATTAGTAATCCACATTAGAATATCAAACTTACTTCTCGGGTCTATCTCGAAATTTTTCGATGGTAAGTATGTTCCAAAACATATATCGAGACATACACTTTCTTTTGCAGGGATTTTCCTGTTCGTGATATGTGGATGTACTATTACATGTTTAATCGTATTAAACACGTTAAAGAAATATTCACAACCATAGTAATTTGATGTGTTCGTTAAAAAGTATAATGACTTTCTTAACAATTCACAATATACATCCGCTATGCGCATACCGAGTAAATAGCATTTTGTCAAGTAATCTAGTCTTTCTCTTCTAGAATCATGTAATTTCCTTCTCCTTTCTAATACACTATATATTATCTTCCTATACTGTAGGTTCTGTGACAGTCCTAATATCCTGAAGAAATTGCTTATAGACATGCTTTTTGACCAATATAGCCAGTTTACTATTTCTTTGAACTTATCATTATCCTTGTAGTACAATTTTCTTAAATCATCTTTACAGACACCAAATTTTAACTCTATTTCCCTTCTAATCAATTCTAGTTCTATTTTCTTTTTCTGTCTTCTATCTAGTTTCATGTTTATTCACTTTATTTCAAATTCTTTTTCAATTCTTGAATTATTATGTCTATTTCTGATTTGTAAATTACTATTGTTCTTGAGTGACTATCCCTTGTAACGTTATGTATACATTTTCTACATTTTTCTCTAATTACTTTATTAATATTATTCCAATATACACCTTCATCAATAATGTAGTCATTATTGATCCAATTCTTTAACCTCTTAAAATTAATAGATACAATCTTACCCTTACTTGTCACTTTCAACCACTCTAAATATTCAATAAACTTCTCAATAAAGAACTTGTGATTAAGCTCTATCTTCTTTTTAACAATTAAGCCTCTCCCCCTATCCCCGCGTTCGGGGGCATCTACTCTAACCCTACTAGGGCTTCTGGCCCTAGTAGGGTGCGAGGCCCTACCCCCTGCATCATGCAGGTAGGTAGGGTCATTTTGAAATTTAGATTTGATTTTAGTTTTGAGAGACTTCATGTAAGATCCCTTTCCTGAAGGGTAAGTCTGGGGCGGAGATTGTGAGAAACCGCCCCTTCAAGTTACATGATGAAGATTTTGGTGGGGCGGTCTCCACCCCAAACCTACCCTTCAGGAAAGGGTATGCAGGAGGTAGAGCCCCGCTCAGATGACCCTTACTCTTCACCTTATCCGCAAGTCCCTAATCATCACAAACCCCGAACGCAGGGATAGGGGTAGTAAATCCAACAAATCATCAAGCCTTATAAAGCTAAATCGCAATTTAATATCAATATAGTCATTAAGCATTAATTCTTTACCCTCCCTCATCGAGAGTCATCTTTAACCTATTCATACCCCTCAGGAGGGTAATTGCCCCAGCACCCCAAGGCGATCCCACTCATCTTCAACCCATTCATTGCGGGATCGCCGTAAACCCCCATCTTCAGTTCTATTCATCGGAAGTTCACCCCGCCTCTTAAAGCATTAACCACTGGTAGCGGGGTTTCCATGCAGAAAGTAGTGACGGGTCGGGGTGCTGGGGCAAAAAGCAATAACAATATTTGAAAGTAAATACACAGTTAAGTAACTAAACAATTAATCTCATAATGCTTTAAATCATCTTTAAACTTCAGGAAACGCCTATCCGCTAATATGATTTCTTTCTTTTCATCAATATCTTTAATTCCTGTAAGTATTCTTCCAATCAATTGTACAGTTTTCGTTATAGTTAAGTTTCTATAATCAATACCATAAACTTCAAGTCTCTTCATAACTTGAGGTGGCAGTAATGGCAATCCTAAAATAACAATCCTATCATAGCACGACAAGTCAATACCCTCAACAAATTTACCAAACGAATGTAGTATCAACTTCTTAGACACGTAACCACAAATCTCACTTGGTGAAATCTCATTCTCAAAAACAATATCTTCATTCAAGTAAAGCTCAATAGCACTAAGCACACTTGATGTAGTAAAAATGACTGTTCCACTAGGCAAATCATTAACAAAACTTGCAATCTTCCTAGCCTGTTGGCTCGTAACTATTAATTACTATTTTTAGTTATCTTTTTCATGTATTGATGCAATCCACGTTTAGCTATTATGTAAGTACTTGCCATATGACAATCAAGACCAAACTTCTTCATAACTTCATCATGTTCTTTAGAATGAGTAGTACCTTTCGGATCTATTTTCTCAACGTGAATTGAAAGTTTATAACAAACTTCATAAATATCTTCAAGTATTGATTTTTCAAATATAGCAACTTTATAATTATACTTTGCTGAACCTCTTAATCCAAAAACAATCCATTTCATCTTTAATACACCTAAGATATCTGGATCTTCAATACTTACAATGTAATTACTATATTTTATCCTAAACCAATTAAGTATCTTGTAAAGTTCTTGAATGATTCTTGTTCTTCTATCTTTAGCAGAAAACCCTTGAGTCATTAAATCATTTATCCAAAAAGTATACATATCAACAATATTGTATTTGGAATCAATTAAGCAGAAATTGATTCTATCAAAGTTAACATCTATACCAAGTGAAAATTTATACTCCTTTAAAGGCATATCATTTAAGTTAGTGTCGCCCCTACAGTATTTGATGTAGATTTCGTATGGTATTGCTATTTGTACTTCTCCTTTTACTACAGTTTTTATCCAATCATGTAAGTACACTCTTGCGTTATAAGCAATTTCTTTGTTTTGAGCAAGTTGAATAACTTCTTCAAGCATATATCTGAAACGTCTAGATTTTGGAGAACCAACTCTAATCCTAATCCAAGAGTCTTTACCATTGTTATCAAATACCTTAACTTCTACTTGATCAAGATTTAGAAATCTGATACCAGGATTACCTTTTGCATGCTTGTCACCTCTTGACTCAATCATTAACCAATTGCCTATTTCAACACAGGTTAAATCGAGTGGAAACCATATACCTAACTTTTCAAGTAACCAAGATCTTAAACCAACAACGGATCTACCTATTTCATAAACAAGTTCACAACAAGACTCAGCATAATACTTATAAGGAATTACCTCATAAGCAACCTTGTACATACTATTTTTAAAGTAATTTAAAGAATGTGATATCAACCAAGGTCTTTGTTTAACTTCTTCAAATATTTTTTCAAAACCTGCTTTCCAAAGTTTGGCAGTTGTTTGTAGAAGAATAGCATCTTTGTCATATACTGTAAATGGTAAAATTATGGTTCTGTAACTCATTCCTTAATCACCCTTGTTTTCAATTTTGGAAAAATAACAACATAAACTTCCATGTTTTCAAACTGTTTAACAACATCATTGAATTCTGTTTTAATGTAGATGCTGTAGTATGGGTATTTTTCACGCATTTTATTTACACGACCTTCAACAATAGCTGGAATCATATTCTAACTGCTATAAAAGTTAGAAGAAAAATTTATAAGTCTTCTTTTAATTCATTACATGTCGATTCTCGGTGCCGAAACCGATAGTAATCCCGTAGGGCATGATGGGTCTAGTCTCTACGGGGATGAACTATCGGGAGTAGGTGCCGAGAGAATAGGCCAATGATGCTAGACCCAAGACATGAAAAAGATGATAAAACATCAAAAACAAACCAAACTGAGACCCTCTTCATCCAGTTTTTCATACTTGGTAGTGAATGACTTAACAATCTTTGCCTGAACCTCATAACCTCTACTAACCTTAATAGTTGATGGTAATTGCAATAAACTAGGCGGTAAAGTAGCACTCATATAAATAACCTTACCTTCAAAATTTCTGAACTGCTTAGGAATCTTCAAACCATAGAAAGTATCTCTCTCAAAATAAATAATATCTGCATTATAAAGTTCAAACAACTTATTTGAAACCTCATCTTCACTCTCAATAACAATCTTCCAATTATACTCGATTGGTGATTTCAAAAGTTCAGGCTCACTAACTACTTCACTTAAATCATAAATCAATTCAAAATCACTATGCTCACTTAACCAAATTTCAAACTCCTTAAGTGATAAAGTAACTGATTGTGGTAAATAGGTATTATGAGCTTCATCTATATTATCAAATCAGGCCTAACTCTATAAATTAGTGAATTTAACCTACCGTAATGTGCTAGAATTACCCTGTAATTATGCTCAACTCTACGCTGATACTCATAAGGACATACTTGCAATTCTTCAGCACTCATCCTAACAACATTAAAATCTGCAAAATCAGGTAATTCTCCAATTTTAAATACTAGCCTTCTTAACTTACAATAATCACAATAAATTTGAAGTTTCTTTAAAGGATAACCAAACGTGCAAAGTCTTTCCTTACCAGCAGTTACAATTATAGGTTTAATATCATAGCTTCTTAATAATTTAAGTAAGTAGAATTCAATACTATGTCTAGAAACTAACCAAATAACTTTACCAAAATCTTCATGTTGAAGTAATTTAGCAATTAAATGAGATTTACCTCAACGTGTTGGTGCTTGAAGACAAACAACATTATACTGTCTTAACAATTCTTTAAGTCTATTAAGTACTTGCTCATGCTGATCCGTCCATTGAAAAGACATGAAGAATCACCATTCATCTCCAAAGCCAGAAGAATAATCTCCAAAGTATGAATGCTATGAACATTGAAGCCATGAAATAACCACTAACATCACCTTTTAACAGCAATGGCAATGTTAATGGATTAATAAATGGTACAAGAAATATTGAAATCAAGATAGCAGTATCAACAAGCTTTCTCTTTCTTCTTCTCTCCTCTTCTTTACGTCTTAATTCCTCTTCCTTCTTCTTAAGCTCAAGCCTCAATTTGATAAGCTCATCTTCAAGTTCTTCAATTCTCATTTTAAGCATCTCATAATCTTGACGATTAAACTTTTGACTTTTCTCAAACTCAAATCTCAAAACACTAATCTGATAATCAAACTTTTTCTTAAACTCCTCAAACTTCTTAACAAACTCATCAAGTTTATCAAGACCTTTAACTTGCTGTAAAGCAAGTTCAAGTTCATCTAATCTTCTTTTAAGCCTAGTTAATTCGCGATTAAACTCTCCTCCCTGTAAAAACGATGAGACAATACTTTCAATCCTACTAATCCTCTCTACAATTCTTCTAATCTCTTCAGGCTTAATCTTAACAATAACCTTCCTCTTAATTTTGACTTTCTTCTTCTCCTTTTTCTCAGGAACTATAATTGTTGTAGGTTCTTCACCCTTAACTAAAGAATTAATAACACTTTCAACAACCTCTTTATAATTATCTTCACGTAAATAATCAACAACTTGCTTCAAATAATACTCAATCTTCTTAAACAATTGCTTCCTCAAATACTTATCAGAAACCTTTTCACTAAAAAGCTCGTTAGCATACGTCAAAGCATCAGTAAGAATATCATCTTTATTAGAATCAGGACTAGAACTCATATAAACATCATCCTAAAGAAATTTATAAGGTCAAGTCACTACGTCAAGATTAAACTTAATATTAAACAAATTATTGTTCCAACTACACATATAAGTGGTAATAACTCGTCAGGATCCATTAAGGTTAATTCTCTATACTTTCTTAAAAGTTTTCTGTAACAGTACCAAAGCAAAGACTCAAAAACAGTTATGACAACTATGCCAAAAATAATTTCCCAACCAATAATTAACCTTGTAATCAACACCGCAACATTAGAAATCCATAAACCAATCATACCTCTCCTAACATCACTCATCTCTTCCTTAATCCTCCTAATCTCTTCAAGATAAAGATCAAAATATCTTCTCCTCAACCTACGATAAAAATCCTTACCCTTCACAATATTCACCTCTTTCTTCTTCTCCTTAACCACCATCTCAGTATGGAGCGAATGTTCTGAGCAATTGCTAAAAATAAAATGAACAGAAATAGTAAGCTTATAACATAATTGTGTTAGAACTGTATAGAAAACACCAAACGAAGTTGCAACAATAGTGAAGTAGTTCATTATATTACTACTTTCCATAATCTCTTCAAGCATTTTTTCAATCTTTTCAATTCTCTCCTTAACGTTATCATTTTCTTGAAGCTTTTTCTTAATCTCTTGAAGAATTTTCTCATTCATGACAATCACCTAATCTTAAAGCATATTCATACAATTCTTTACAAATCTTGTCTTTAAAACATTCATTTCTTAAAAACTTTAAATACTCTTTTTCCTCAACATTTCTAGGCTCATAAGTTAGTAAAAACAATACATACTTATCCCGCCCCACGGGCAGGGTGATGATACACCTCTTTCCCTTCACACCCCTGACTAATGGATGATGGGGGTGTGAAGGTTCACTTAAAATAGAAGTAATGAAAAATTCTAAAAATCTTCACCTACGATAGCTCCCAATAGTGAATGATTATATACATGTCTAGCTAAGTACTTTGTATGGATTGTAGAGAATATACTATAGATGCCACTCAAGGTGTAAATATCATACCTTTAAGATTAGTATGTTGTTTCAATGATGCATACCTAACATATCATAATGCTAAAGCTTCAATCTTTACAAAAGCATTCCAGGAATTAGTAAGTAGATTTAATCTTTACAACACAATACATAGAATCTTGAATAAACACTATGGTGAAGATGTTATTAACTTTCTACTCAAATACCTTGAACTAAGTAATAGAGAATTCGTAAAATCATACAGAACTGTACTACTTGTAGATGTGAATGTACTTTACGGGCTATGTACATTAATTGTACAATTAGATAAGCATAACAACAACTTTACATTAAAAAATGTATGTCTAAGAAAATATGAAGTTCACATCAAGAATATTGAAATTGAAGATATTGATGAAAAATTCATTAAAGATATTCAAGAACTAAAGAAACTAAGTACAAGTAAACAAATGTTCATAGAATTCAATCCAAATGATGAAAAACAGGTAAAGATAATCGATGCATTAATACCTAACCTTAAATTCTTAGGCATAACACCAAGACAATTCACAGGAAAAATAAAGAGATATCTCTGCCCAAAATGTGAATCAAAGATAACATTTTATAAAAACATTCTAGGATTCAGATTATTCAAATGTCTAAGTTGTGAGAAAGTATATGATAGAGACATGTTGGTAGTACTGAATATGGCAAGACATGTACTTAGAGGTTATAAACTAGACATAGAATTCTAATGTGGTTACTAATACCTCAAGACTTAAAAGAATAATCAATAAGTAATTAACATGTTTTGGATATTGTTTTGGATAGATTTTAATGAATTTATCAAGACAGGAAAAATACATGTAGCATTGGTTCATGTTGAAGAAATATCTTGCAATCCAAAATTCAAAATCGAATCTATCATTAAAGCATCATTAGATGAAGTTAAAGAAGCATTAAATAATCCAAAAATACCAAAACCCTTTAGAACTTGCATGCCATGTCATCGCATACTTCTAGAAAGAATATTTAGGTTAGAACAATTTAGTAGTAAGATATCCAACATATACATAGATCCTAGAAAATATCCAAAATTTACAAAGACAATAGAGGATGTTTTTTGGAATATCGCGTACATGCAAATAATTCGATATTATGTATCAAGTATTAGAAAGTATGTACATCCCGATTATACCTTCGCTACATTCCTACACTACCTATTCTACAAGAGAGGTTTTAATTACAATAAGAGTGCCGTAGAAGAAATAAAGAAAAGAAGAAGATTTAAAGAGAAAATGTTGAAGATAAAAGATTGCTTTGAAACCTAATCTTGACTTCTCTCTTCCTCACCCTTCTCTACCCCCTCTTTAAGTTCAAACTTAATTATCTTTTTCACATAGTATAGATATGCATCAATCATTCTCTTCAAAACTTCAAGTGTTGGTGATGATGATAATGTTTTAGGTATTACAAATCCATACCTTTTAAACTCATTCATAAACTTATCATCAATTTTTCTAAACTTTATATAATCAATGAAGTATTTCTCCCAATCAAAACGTTTAAACTTACAACGTTGATATTGCCAATCATAGAATTCATTAAGTAACTTGTCAAGCAAATCTTCACTAGGCACCTTTATTTTAAATACGTTGTTAGCAACTACATGTGACTTAACTTCCTTTAAAACCTTGCCCTGACGTGTTCTTGGAACACCAATCCATATAGCACATTCATCCATATCAAGCATGTACATATCTTCAATTGATTGAATTAGGTGATAAGTCTTATCAACACTATGATGGGTTTGTAAGTATCTACCATAATTCATTAATTCACGAGCACTCTTCTCAGCATCACTTAAGAAACGTATCTTAAACCTAACAGCTTCTTGAACATCTTCAGAAATATCTCTGAGCGATTGAGTAATTAGTATGAAGAATACATTATAGTTTCTACCCTCTCTAATAAAGGATGCTAATGGATTTTCACTAAGTCCCTCACTAACCCTAATACTTGATCTGAAGAAATTGTGGGCTTCATCAATAATAATAACAGTCTTCCTAAATCTACCACTGGTTAAGTACTCATCATTAAATAACATAGCTTTTAAGAAGAAAGTTATCCATACATACCTAGCAATATCACTAACATGTTTTAGCGTAGTATGTCTTAAATCAATACCAACGACTTGAGAATCAAGTACGTTTCTAATAACAGTATCGATTAACGGATCAGTAAAGTTGAAAAAGCCATGACTAAGACCAGCAGTATCTAAACGCCTAACAACTGCAAGACAAGCATTCTCATAATCAAACTTACCAGTAAGTTTCTCTCTTAAAGACTTTAAAGCATAAGTAATGTTTATGAAATTTCTCTTATCAACACTATCAATAGCTATATTAAAGACTTCACGTTGAATAGCTGTGAATGGAGAATTCATAAAATTTTCAAAAACATACCCAAGTAGTGGTTCAACATGTTCATGAGGAACATAGTCGAAAATATTCAAAGACGGTACTAGATAGTGATTTACAAAGTTCTTAAAACTTCCTTGACCTGAAACAGTATCGAAAATAATTACTCTAGTATCTTCAGGAATAGTACTATACTTATAGCCATACAGTAATGCAAATTTGATAAGTAGGGTCTTACCAGTACCTGTTGCACCAGTAATCAGTACGTGACTTTCAACTTCAGGAATGATCCTGAATAAATTAGCAATAAACCTTTCACTAAAACTTAATGTATAGTATGATGAGTATGGTTGTGTTGATACATTCATAACTTCTCACCAAGCAAATGAATACCATATCTAGATAAGAACCTCTCAATAGCAGGTATTGATGAGAAGCAAGACACAAAGCCTTTACCTTTAAGCCAATCAATAATGTTCATAGTCTTCTTAAAAAGTTTCTTCCTACCAATCTCAACATCACTCAAAAGTGATACAAGTACTAAGTAGCCAGACAATAAATATCTAGATGCTGAATCGTAAAATGCTTGAGCCTCGATAGGTCTAACAGACATACCATACTGTGAATAAGATTTGAAATAATCTTTAGCAATCCTTTTTAAGTCGTACTCAATACGTTTACGAACATTATTAACAACATCAGGTTCAGGAAGCCAAATGATTAATCCGTTACCAACACTTGACATAAAGCTATTCAAGAAATTGATAAACTCATCAATATCCTGAGTTTTAGGATAAATTTGAGGTATTAAAAATTCACCAAAAAGGCAAAGACTCTTCATCGGCCTACCTGAAATGACAATCCCACTTCCTGAAAATGGTAATTGACTAAATTTCATAGCCTTTAATTCATCCTTAAGAATAAGGTAAGCAAACATATCATTAATGGTATTAACTATGAACAATCCTTCACCAACATCAAGAATTAACTTTTCCTCAAACGGAATGAATGTCTTAGCAATATAATACGTTCTCTTACCATTAATAATCTTCATTACCTTACCTTGATGTAAAACTTCAAACCTCATAATTACTATGACTTGCAAGATATTATTTAAGTTTTCATTAGAAATTTATAATGAATGTATGTAGTTTAGTGTAAGTAATTGTCTGTAGAGTTGAATGTTAATTCTAAGATAGCTCCCACGCACTTAAAAATAAATATCCTGAAATAAATACTTTCAGTGGGGAGTATCTATGTCATTGGAAAGAAGTGGTGAAGAATTAAGTTTAAACATTATTTCTAATGCTATTGATCATATTTTACAAGAATCTCTAGTACCAAGTCACATGGTGTTAGCAGTTAGTATTGAATTTCTGTGCCCAAAGTGTGGTAGAAAAATTAAATACATTGGTAGTTATATAGACAATTAAGACAAAATATTAAATGTGTATGTGGCTGGTCTTATAGATTATATTTAATCGATTCTATTAAATTCATAATTGAACAAAATGTACAAGACTTTAAACTTGAAATGAGTTTAAAAAGAATATTAAATAATGTTAATGAAATGGATAAAATTGTTAAAAAACTTGTTAAAGAACGTAATAAAATGCTTAACTTCATTGAAAGATTAGTAAATATTTATGAGAAATTGGTAAGGAAGTTCAAGAATCAAAATGAATTTAAACATGTAATGTATGATATATTCTTGATAATGCGTAAGTTAATCCACCAATACATGCAGCAATTATTGCTAAAGCAATACCTGCATTTATGCAAAATTCTTGAAGTTTAGATGCAAGATCAAAAGCACCAGTCATTAATTCAGTTACAGCTTCTGGCTTAAACTCGATAAATGTTATATTATCTACTAGGTAATTAACGTATGCTGAAAAAACATACAATCCAATAATTAAGCATATACATGTAGATACAATAAAAGCACCTATACCTCTAGTCTTATCGTGAACTAGAAGAACTGCACCAAGACTTGATAAGAGAATAGAGTACTTAGCAATTTGTGATAGTATGTATAATGTGTATGATTCGAAAAGTGTTGTATGACCAACCCATTGAAAATACTGTGTAGCCTGCATAAGATAGATACCTAAAGGTGCAGTTACAGGTACCATCTGTAAACCAACCATAGTATAGTAAAGAGATTGAAGTGAACCTTTAGTCTTATCCCACAACGTATAGTATATATTTGCCACACCATTCATAACGTTTTGAAAATCATTTAAGGAACTACCAGACATGGCAGGTAAATACTTAGCAACATTTTCATTATAGATAGTTTTTGCTATGAATCTTGCATAATTACCAACATTTACAAAAACTATAAAAGTAATTACTAGAAATGTGATGAAACCAATAAGCAAATCGTAAAGACTATGAAGTGCTTGTTGCCTAGTATATGGGTCATGACCAATTTTATGTAAAATTACGTAATAACTAGACGCAGTTCCAAATACTCCAATTGCTAAAGCAATTTGATAATTACCAATAGTGTTAAGTAAGTAATCAATCATAAACAACTTACTTATCAAGAAATATTAAAAACTTAAGCAAAATCACTCAAGAAAGAAACAATAATTATACTTTCTACACTATCTTCTAATAAATAGAATGATAATTTTAAAAATCTTATTTAAAAATCATGCGTCTTCGAAACTGAGAATGGTTAGAATGAACTCCAGACACACTTCCTGAAGATTCCGCAAAAAGCTCACCATACAGTAATATTTAAAAACATATACCTATTTAAAAAGGTAGCATAAAAACTTTCAGAATAATCTAAAAAAGAGTAGAAAGAGATACTTAACGACAGCAATAGCCCTACCACAATACTTGCATATGAACTCAACATTAGGAATAATCTAAAAAAGAGTAGAAAGATGGTAAAACATGCACACACCCATGAGCCTCATAACACTTGAATAATCTAAAAAAGAGTAGAAAGAATACAAATATTGCTTCAATATCCGTAATGTTGCGATATGAAGAATAATCTAAAAAAGAGTAGAAAGTTTTTCTTTTCAGTATTTTCTCAATTTCACTTTCTTTTCTACTGAATAATCTAAAAAAGAGTAGAAAGTGATTTAGATGAACTTGTTAAGAGGGGAATCTTCCCATCTAGAAGAATAATCTAAAAAAGAGTAGAAAGATTTCTTTCATAATTGCTTCAAGATAACTATTAACATTATGAATTTCTGAATAATCTAAAAAAGAGTAGAAAGTCTATGCATCTATGTATTATGAGAGGTAAACTACCGACTATTGAAGATATTTTGGAATAATCTAAAAAAGAGTAGAAAGTTAACCTTCCTAACTATTCTTGCAAGTTTATTCTTCATATGAATAATCTAAAAAAGAGTAGAAAGTTTACAAGACTAGGAATGTCAGGATGATTCCGGGTGTGGGTGTTTCTGAATAATCTAAAAAAGAGTAGAAAGACATATATGTGATGCAGAATCTGTATATTGGTCAATACTTTTCCTGAATAATCTAAAAAAGAGTAGAAAGTATATATTGTTAAATAATTATTCTTATCATTAATTATATATCCTTTCTCACTTCCTACAGGAATAATCTAAAAAAGAGTAGAAAGAAATAACCGTCAACTATTAAAAACCCAATCTCAACTTCCTCAGTCTTTTCGAATAATCTAAAAAAGAGTAGAAAGTTGAAATATCCAAAATAAAGCCTGAAGGATTAATAATGAATAATCTAAAAAAGAGTAGAAAGATAATTTTTCCAAATAAGTGAACATCAGGTATTGGTTGAGAATAATCTAAAAAAGAGTAGAAAGAACCTTGGTATCGGGGTAGAATTTGTTTGGCCATGAGTCTCTACCTAGGAATAATCTAAAAAAGAGTAGAAAGTTGAGATATTTTTCAATAATTGAAAGTGTATATTCGATAGGAGAATAATCTAAAAAAGAGTAGAAAGATGTTCAAAAGTTGTCTCACTTAATGTTACAATTTTTCGATATAATACATAGAATAATCTAAAAAAGAGTAGAAAGAGAATATTCACCATTACCCTTACCATTACTTGAGACAATCTTTTCAGAATAATCTAAAAAAGAGTAGAAAGATAATGACTCAAAGTATGAGCATGGTGTAATTGTGAGGATTGAATAATCTAAAAAAGAGTAGAAAGTTCTTACATTGCAGGAGTTTCTGTTTGTGGAGAGTGTATATTACTAATTGAATAATCTAAAAAAGAGTAGAAAGCTACATAGGAAATAAATGGTTTAAGACGCTTGGGATCTGAAGTTTTGAAGAATAATCTAAAAAAGAGTAGAAAGAGGGAAGGCTATTTAGGGTGCATTCGCCTCCCTCATGTATCCCCGCACAGTAGAATAATCTAAAAAAGAGTAGAAAGATTCCTTCTGGAATTTTCGTTAGTATTGATATTGGGGCTTTAGTTTTTGGGAATAATCTAAAAAAGAGTAGAAAGGTGAGTATGTGATATCCGATACCCATGTCATCAACTATTTTTATGATTTTCAAGAATAATCTAAAAAAGAGTAGAAAGCTTACTGTCTTTATTGTTAGGGGTTTTTGCATAAGTTAGTGAATAATCTAAAAAAGAGTAGAAAGTTGTTTACAAAGCATTTATGATATGTGAGTATGAATTTGAATAATCTAAAAAAGAGTAGAAAGAAAGTCTACAAGGACAAAATATTTCTGTGGATTTGAAAGTATTTTATCGGCTACTAAGAATAATCTAAAAAAGAGTAGAAAGTACATCGTGGAAAGATGATTGAAAAAATTCAATATGTTAATGAATAATCTAAAAAAGAGTAGAAAGATTTCTTCGCTCATGTCTGCCACGTGTAAAAGTTATTTTGTCTGGAATAATCTAAAAAAGAGTAGAAAGTTACTATCAGGTAGTATTAAAGATTTTAGGAACATACAAAAACATACACTTAAAGTAGTTTCTTCAAATTAAGAACTATTTCTATCTCTCTAATTAGTTCTTCAACTTTTTCACGAGTTTTTAAATCCATATTTTCAACTCTACTTCTCAATTCATCAAGTCTATTAACATCTATTTCTTTATTCAATATCTTCTCAATCTCAATCTTAACATCATTAAGATACTTATTGAGAATCTTTATTAAAACTTCAGATTGTACATGCTTTTCAATTCTTTGACGAATCTTATCTTTAACAGTATTATTGGTATGAAAATGTCTCTTACCTTTGATGAATCTATACAAGTCATGTGCAATTATTCTTAACTTTTCAGAATAAGCAAGCCTATTAAACATATATGCAGCATCTATAGATGCTCTAACAAGATCTATAATCTTCAGCTTACGATCTCTTACTTGACTTCTTCTCATTAACGTCTTAAATTCACTACTCATGACCATTCTGCACGAGTTGAAGACGTCATAAACAAATTGAGCATACTTCTCTGATGGTGATGAGGACTTAACTATTCTATTAAGAAATTCATTACTAAACTTTACATCTAAAATCTTAAATGAAGATGCTAATCTTCTAAATTCAGCAATACCAATCTCACCTTTACAGTACATATCTTCAACAACTTTAACTAATCTTTCTTTATTCATAAATTGTATGATTGATGCAGGTGGAGGCATTCTAAAAGTTAATGCTAAATCGATAATGTTTGTACGTGTTGTAGTTAAGACTTTATAACTAATCAATTCCCTTAAAATCTTATCATGCATCAGATAATTTATCGCTTTATCGGAATAACCTTTAGATTTGAAATATTTACTAAGTGGTTTATTTTTAAGTTGATAATATTTTAAATTTGTAAGTTCATTAATTACTCTTCTAGATTCTGAAACAACATCAAGTCGTGATGTTTTAATAAGTTCAGGAATAATGATTTTGAAATAATTTCTTAAAAATTCTCTATACTCTCCAATCAATGATATCTGCTTGGTTCTATACTCTCTAATCATGCTACTTAAAGCATAGATCAATTCCTTAGATACTTTATAGTTAAATGTTTTGAAAATCTCATTAGTATATTTAGCTAATACTCTAGTCGTTGGTATTCCTTCGAGATCGTAAAGACTTCTCAATGGTTCAATAGATTTATAGAACTTCTCCATGAATGGTCTTGAAATTTCTTCAAATCTTGACTTAATAGCTATGTTTAAGTATTTTGGTCTTACCATCTTGAATGTAGATAATGTAGAGTAGTGATGATATGTAGCTTTAAGTTTCTTCTTACCTTTTATCCATAAATTGTTAAGAATGTCGTAGAAAGCTATCTTCATAGCATCTCTATACTTCTTAAGTTTAATAGCTTGTTGAATTAGTTTTACAGACTTTTTACTCATCATTAATGCAGGTACATTACCTTTATCAATGTTATTAAGTTCGTTGAGTAGAACCTTCATAATAGTTACATAGTGTTGCTTAAACGTTGAACGAAGTTCTTGAACCTTACTTGTAATAATTGATTTCCTAACATATTTCTCAATATCTCTATCAACATTACCAGTAAGTATTTGCTTTAAGTAAGTTCTTCTTACAAGACTTGGCTTTTCAATAAACATGTCGATAGTTTTTGCAAAAGTAATTCTCCTACCATATGGAAATTCATAAACAACTCTAGAATCAATAATCTCAGCCATATCCTGCTTAAACTTAAGAATTGGTACTTGACCACGAATACCTGCAAGTTGATACTGATGATACTTCTCAACCAATCTAGCAATAGGTTTAGTAGCTTTATACTGCTTCAAACTACTCAACACTTCCTGCATTGCATGTCTAGTAGAGAGTTTATGAGTAATAATTGAAGATATACTAACAATACGGTACAATGGATGAGATAATTTACCAACAACTCTTCTACCTACAAGCCATGACAGTAATTTTAAACCATAAGTTCTAAATAGTCTAGAAAGTACTCTACCAGGTAGTCTAGTCATTACTCTCAAGTAAAATATTAGTGATAAGTCATACATTATGAATCTCCAAACTCTCATACCAAACATACTGAAAACATTTGGAATACCTAATGCATGGCCAAGACCTGCAAGTAAGCCAAGAATAACTATAAACTCAACCATTAGTAACGGTATGAATGTTCCAAATGGTGATGTAGCTAACAATAAACTATCATAAAGACTGAACCATGAAGTAACATTACTACCATAACTACTTAAATATTCATCAATGATTGATAAGTATGGAATTACTTGATCAGTAACTCCAAAACTATGCCAAGCATCACCACCTCTAATTTTGATAAATCCTGAAACAGTAACAGAATAAGTATTATAGTTCTTGAAAGTTATTGATAGTATTTGCTGTTTAGAAGTAGATGGATAACTAATTGGTGGTTTAGAAATGTTGCTCTTAGAAACATTCACATTATAGAACCTCATTAATGTAGGTGAGTAATACTTGATCAAATTAAGCATGTAATTATACGTTGTATTAAATTCACTATGTAAATCAACTTCACCATAAAGTTTTCCATAACTATGATATTCTTTAACTTCAACTCCTGAAGGAAGAGTATACTTGGCATTTATAGATTTTACAAAACTCCAAATTCTGACAGATCTTGTAGATGGAATAATTTTACACTTAGTCTTATTACCAACCTTACGACACACCTCTTTAGCTGATGGTAAATTTACACGAAATCTGACATAAACAACATTGCCACTTTGAGAAGTAGTGTATGAGTCCGGACTTGATAAGAACTTCCAAACACCAATAACAGCATTACCATAAACTATTCTCTCAAATGGTGGTTCAGGTAATGCAATAATTATGTGCGTATCATTAATTGAGACTTTAGAATTGATAGGAATAGATAACCAGTAATAAATAGTCTCACTAATCTTCACATTAGTAGTATTTGGTACAAGTATTGGTGTTGATGGTGTAAAGGTCATGAAGTGTACGGCATCATTACCTGTAATTAATGAACCATCAACAAACCATAATGGCTCACCTTGAACAATAAGTACTTGTGAACCATTAATCTTCAAGTTAGTACTATTAAGTGTTGATGTAATGTTAAGAGCATTCTTATAGAATGCATTCAACTCTGAAGTGTGACCTGTAACGTAGTTGTATGCTATAAATGTTGTAAAGTAAAGTACAAGACCAATAGTTAATAACGATGCACCCAATATCCTAGTTCTAGACCATGCAATTAATGGCAATGCAACACCAATTACTATAGGTATTAAAATTTTAGAAATAATTGCCAATTGATGTAAAGTGTGGAAAATAGCATACAGAGATTGTGAAGATAGTAGTAATGTGTATAAAATAGCTGATAATGGATCATAAAACTTACCTACCAGAAGTGAAGCATAGAATAGATAAAGCTTAACGATATATGTACCTCCCGTTAAAACAACACCAATAGCGTTCAAGATAGTTAAAAATGAAGCCCACGCTAAACTTACTTTTTGAGTAATACTGTAAACAGTTTCCCAAGAATTTTCAAATCCTTCAAATGTTTCAACAGCATTATCAATATTAAATTGAGGTATAAAGAAAGGTAGAGTTAATACAAAAAGCAATGGTACAAAAATGTAGATTAATTGGCTTGTATTGAATCTTCTAAAAATTAGTGAGTATACTAGGAAAATTATTGATTCGATAATTACGAATTTTAAGGCAAGATCAATCATGGAAAAATCACAATCTTAATTTTTAAGAGAGAAAGAACATGAACTTTAAATTAGACTGGTGACCATCCTGATGATGAAATTAATTCATAAAGTTTTACCCAAGGCGTTACAAAAATGTTAACAATGAACTTTATAGCCATATCGTGAGGATTAGCAACAGCACCAGGACTAAAGTAATTTGCTACAAAACCAATAGTATACACTAATACATAAAGCATAATTAAGGCTATAAAGATAGCCTTAAACTGATTGATAAAATTCCATAGAATAAAACCACGCATAAGCCCTGTAGTAGGAGATATCTTATATTCAATGGCATGTACTATAGCAGCAAATATTACTATCCAAAGAGCAATTCCTCCAACAATAGATATTACATCAAATGCACCTTTCAAAAAAGGCACAATCAATTCCTGTGTAAATTTTTGAGTAGTTTCACCAACAGCCTGCAATACAACATGGTTTAGTAAATCCATGATGTAAAATTGTTTCAAAACTTAAAATATTTTTACCCTTGACAGCTCCCAATACTTAGACTATATTAAATTCCTCATAAATTCTATTCTTCTTGTGGAAGAAAATCAAGATAAATATAAATTAACAATCAAAGACCATAGAAAGGATCTTGGTATTGCAACTACAACACTTGAAAACCTGAAAATGCAGGAATTAAATACCTAATACATTTAACACTTCTAAATCCTGAAGAAATTAGTGATATTTGTGACATAGATGTTGAAATTACTAAGAAAATTGTTAGAAAAGCTAGAACTATTCTAAATGCTTACGTTAAACCAATTACATAGTCTGAAAGAATGAAAGCTATAGAATCATTACCTGCAATACCAACACATATTCAAGAATTTGATAAATTATTTCCATACAAAGGACTTAAATTAAGTTTTAGCTATGAATTTGCAGGAGAATTTGGTACCGGTAAAAGCCTACTTGCACATCAAGTAGTTGTTTCAGGAATTAAGAATCTCAATTGTAAGGCAATGTCTTAGCTTATACCGTCAATTATAGATTTATGATGCATAGACCATCAAAGCAAAAACTAGAAGGACATATAGCAACACTAGACGTTCCAGGCATGTCGCCAGGGCAGAAAATTAAGTACGAAATAAGAGGTGACGAGTTATACTAGGTGAAACTATGAGTAAAGAAGTATTAGTAGATGAAGAAACATATGAAATACTTGAAAATATTCTAAAAAATTTAATTTAACTATTAACAATTATAGCTTATGTATGGCATGAACAAGTTAAGAAAATTGTTAAGCAATTATCTGAAATCTGCATGATATATCCAATCAAGCTCTACAAACATGATGTAATGTACATTTTCTTGTCTAAAGAAAAATTAAGTTTTAACGTTAAAGTTACTTGTGATGACTGTGAAGATGAAGTAACTATTAAATTAGTACCAATACCTAGATACATTATTAAACTTCTTTCTGAGTAATTTCTTCACCAAAAAGATAAAGCACCATTGCGTATATCTTTTTAATATATTCTTGCATAGATTTAAGCATATCTAATCTATTTACTTTATCTAAAACATCATCAAAATCAAGAACATGTTCACTCCTAATTTCAGGATGTATTAACCTATCTTCATACTTACTTACATACTCGCAGTAGTTCTTGAAGTAACACTCAGTACAGTAGATAGTCTTTATTGTTAATTTCTTACGATCACTATCTACCCATTCTTCAAATCTTTTAAGAACTTCTCTACCAACAGCTGAACTTACTAGAAATACCTTAACATCCTGATCACTAATGTACATTAGGTATCCATACGATTTATGCATAAGTTCAGCGTAAGTACCTGCTTGAAGAATATCTTGAATAGTCTTATAGTTATTAAAAGTTTTTGGTGGATTTACAAATTTAAACTCTATAGGTACTTCAAACTTTACACTCCTATTCTTATCATTTAAGTACTCACGAACAAAAATTAAATCAGGTTTAGCAATTAGTATGTAATCTTTATGTTTATGTTTTAACTCATCTTCTATAAAGTATGGTTTATGATTATTTAAAAACCAATTAGTAATTATTTTATGCATAGCATTTCCACGAATTTGAGTAATAATTTCATGTGGTGTCAATATTTTCAACTTATCTTTAAATTCTTTAAGTTCAGGAATTACTTTTAAAGCTGTTATGGACATGAATGAGCACTTAATAAACATTTTTAATGGAATTACATGTTGTGAAACTTTAAATATCTTATCATTAATGAACTTATTTATTGAGTCCTTCAAGAATTCTCTAATATCTATATTAACATAGCTTCTAAAAGATTCATAAATCTTTAATCTCTCATACTCATCACTTGCTTTCTTCAAGATTTTATGAAGATTGAAAATATCAATATCTCTAAGCTTAACTTCCTTTTCTTTCTCTAATCTTTCAAGAAAATGCTTAAGCCTCTCATTTCTAACTTCATTAAGCATTTTCTCAATAATCTTGTCAAGATTAATCATAGCATAGTTATACTATGCTTAAGTAGTTTAAATCTTTTCACAACATGTATAACATCATCATAACTTAAATGTACATACTTAGATATTATGTTTGAACTTACTGACCAACCCATAAATTTCTTAACAATAATTTCAGGTAAGATTTTGCTTAAAAATGTTGCACATGTATGTCTAAACATGTGGCATGTAATTTTTCTAACATTAACTAATTTACATAATCTTCTCAACATGTAATTAACATCAATGTTGAATAATTCGTAATTATCACCATAATGTAATTTGAACTTCATAATTACATTCTTAATAACGTTAATAGCTTTCTTATCAGTAATTATGACTTTACGAAATGTCTTAGTTTTACTTGAATAAACATTTATAACAACATGGTCTCTATATATTTCAAAATCTTTAACACGTAGATTTCTTAATTCACTACGTCTAATGCCTGTAGAAAATAGAATATATAATATACACTTTTCATAACTATTTGCTACATTTAGAAGCTTCTTAAATTCATCTATCTTAATGATCTTCTCGTGTAATGGAATTTTAGGTATTTTAGGTATAGATTTAATAATCATCGATATATAGTTAATAACTTCTTTAATCTTCCTCTTAACTCTTAAAGGCAAGTTTAGGAAATTGTATGCAAAATTTAACAACTTTCTAGTAGTCTTTAAATATTCAATTTTCGTTAATGGTGCAAGATTTGAGTTAAGTACATTTAATATAACTAGTTTATGATTTTTAATAAATTCTTTAATTGATATATTGACGTAATTCTTTATTACTGATTTAGCATTTTTGAAAGTTTTTAAACTAATATTTTTCGACTTAGCATACATGCTAAGTAATTCATTAAAAATCATGTATTGAGAGTAGTTGTGTATGTTTTTAGAAGTTTTTCAAGATCAAATATTCCTGACATGTCAGGAATATTATATGAAGAGTAGTTACGCTATAAATATTGATATCAATGTTACTCCTAAACCTATGGAATGTAATGCTTTACTGAATGTAATTGATGTACATAATGCACTTACGATCAATATGTTTTCAAAAATCCTTTTGAAAGTATCATTATTGGTATTGCTATAGCTATAGTAGCTTCAGGTACTGGAAGTTGTGTAAATACATTAACAACAAGAATATTCCGGATCATTTAAAAGCTACATGACGGACTAATTCTCCTCAAAACTTTTCCTCTTTTCTTTAAAACCTCTACACCCTTCTGGGAGAAGGAAGTACTTGAAGAAATGATTAAGTCTTTAGTCTATTACATCGGTGGTGTTTATGATGAGTTAAGTGAAAAAACTCAAGTAAAGTTTACACAACTACTAGTTGAAGCATTATATACATGCATTAGGTATTTGCTTGAACAAGTATTAGCATTAGCTATGTAAATTCCTTCTCCCAGAAGGATTGTTTTTTACGTCTTAATGTTCTTTCTATTTCTTGTAATTCTTCTACTTCTCTTTCACTTACTAATAGTTTGAGAAAGTATTTCCAGTATTCTCTTACTTGTTCAGGACTTGTAAATAATGCTTGAAAAATTGTCATCATGTTGTTAATGTTTTTGTGAAGTATTTTTTGTAGTATGTACTTGTTGTTAAGTAGTGCTATGAGGATCATGGCTAGTAGTGTATCTGATTTAACGATTTTTCCATAAAAGTACTTGTTGAATATTTCTTCAAAGTATTCTCTATACTTTTCAGTCATTTTTAAATGAACTTTCTTAACGTATGGCCTATTACTTAATTCTTTAACATTAATTCTTAATTGATTTCTTTCAGAAATTACGTAACTACTAATCGTGTAGTAGTGCTGTTTCTTAAACTTCATTATGCCTATTCTACAAAGTTCACTAAGACTTGTAACGTTTCCTGTATTTTCAATTAGTTCCTGAACAACGTCTCTTACGTAAATACTTGGATTATACACGACTTGAAGTATTGTAGTATTATCTCTTATTTAAACCTTACTAACTACTACATCAACTACTCATTAACAGCTCCCAAAACTTAAATCTTAAACTCTCCATACAGTATTCTCGTGATGTCTGTGAGAGATAGAGATGAAATCTCTTCCTTAACCTTTATTAATTACTACTCTATCATTAATTCATGACTCTAACGTTAATTATTGGTTTACCTGAATTAACATTACTTCACGGTAAGGTTATTACTTGGAGACCAGTTAAGAATTGTAGTGAGACTAGATTAAATGTTGAACTTAACGATTATGCAAGATTAGTTGCATTAAGGCTTAATCAACTTTTTGATCCTCACAATATCGTTAACCCATTTGCTGTCGATACTCTACATGAGCTTTGTGAGAATAATTCACCATTATTATCACAATTTTTAACATATGTAGATACAGGTAAAGAATTTGATTTTAATTTACTTAAGAGTAGTAAATGTGTTAGAGTTAATATTCTATGTGTTGAACCTGTAAGTTCATTTTTAGGTTTTGTATTTACGGCATCATTAATAGATAAAGTTGAGAATATAACTATTGAAATCTATAGCGATTATTGGAATAGAATTTTAGATGTATTACAATTCTTAAAATTTATTGCTAAGAATGTTAATACTGTTGTCTTTAGTAATGTTTTTGATTATTCATGCTACTACATTTTTGATGACATCTACATCAAGCAGAATGTACTACTACCAGGTACTGACAAACTGGCAAACGAAGTTAAGATAGTAACTATCAAGAATGGTATTTTTGAGGGATATAAGTCTATTAAGAATTTTAGTTTAGTTAAGGAGTTTGAAATGTTTAAACTTAAGACTACGTCGCAGCATGTTGATGATGATGTACTACATTTATTATCAGTATTAGCTTCTATGGCAGGATTTGCATCATTACAAACACTTCAACAGCAAGGCATAGATCCTGAAACTATTGTTAAAGCTGAGAAGATGGGGTGTGTAAAAGTTATATCAATTAGTGGTGTTGATCAAGTAAGAATGACTTTAATGGGTTGGCAAGTTTATTCTAAATTTAAAGAGAAGTAAGATACTTCTTTAAACATTTCCTATTCACTCTAATTCTTCTCAAAATCC